>Ga0209415_10008581_pt1 | contig 17708 bp, 17 predicted proteins | sample PeaSoiSIISIP2007_FD_187696 | JGI IMG/M metagenome (GOLD analysis project Ga0209415, IMG submission 187696) | Peat soil microbial communities from Weissenstadt, Germany - SII-SIP-2007 (SPAdes) (version 2) | ecosystem: Environmental > Terrestrial > Soil > Wetlands > Peat | place: Germany... | reverse complement strand
CAGCTGAACGTGGACGGGTTCTTCCTGGAGTACGACGACGAGCGCTCCGGCGGCTTCGAGCCGCTGCGGTTCGTGCCCAAGGGGAAGATGGTCGTGCTGGGCCTGGTCACCACCAAGCGCCCGGAGCTGGAGTCCGGGGATGACCTCAAGCGCCGCATCGACGAGGCGGCCAAGTACGTGCCGCTGGACCAGATCTGCCTGTCCGGCCAGTGCGGCTTCTCCTCCACCGTCGAGGGCAACGCCCTGACCTATGACCAGCAAGTCGCCAAGCTCCGCCTCATCACCGAAACCGCCCAGGACATCTGGGGCTAACCGAGCATCTGGTCATAGCCTGCCATCTCGCGGAAGGCCGCTGGCCGCGGGCGCTGTGCCGACCGTAACCTCTCACTTAGCGGTTCGCAGCCATGCGCCGCGCACTCCCTGAGATTGCACCTCCAGGAGACAGCTGTGTTCGAAGCCATCATCGATCCCACTGTCGGTCCGGCCGCTAGTTCCGAGCGCGGCCCGGCGACTCTGGCCGCCCGTCCGGCCAGCCTGTCCGGACTTCGGCTGGGCCTGCTGGCCAACACCAAGCGCAATGCGGAGGAGTTCCTGACGCAGGTTGGACGGGAACTGGCGGAGCGGTATGGGGTGCAGACCGTGCTGGCCGCCAAGAAGCCCAACATCGTGGAGACAGCGCCGGAGCCGATGATGGCTGAGCTTCGCGCCGAGTGCGACATCGTCGTCACCGGGGTCGGCGACTGCGGCTCCTGCAGCGCGTCCGCGGTCGCCGACGGGCTGCTGCTCGAGCAGAGCGGGATCCCCGCGGTCGTCATCTGCAGTGACGCGTTCACCGTCAGCGCCGACGCCATGGCGGGCCTGCGCGGCGCGCCTGGCTACCGGTACGTCACCACTTCGCACCCGGTGGCTAACCTGACCCCGGACGGCGTGCGAGCCCGCGCCGCGCAGGCCGTGCCCGCTATCGTCGCGCTGCTCACCCGGTCGGTGACCGAGCCGGCCGTGGCCTCGTCGGTATGACGGCACCGCTCACGGACCCGGTGACGCAGGCCAAGGCCGCCATCGAGTACTGCTACGAACAAGGCTGGACCGACGGCCTGCCCGTGGTACCCGCTACCCGGTCCGACATCGAGGCCTGCCTGGCTACGACCGATCGCGATCCGGCCGAGATCATCGGCTCGCAGCCGCATCTGGGCCGCAGCATCACCGTGGCGCAGGCGGCGGCGAACGCGATCATGGCCGGCTGCAAGCCGGAGTACTTCCCGGTGGTACTCGCCGCTTGGCAGGCCGTGACCCAGGAACGGGCCAGCCGCGGTGCCTGGCAGTCCACCAGCGGCCCCGCACCGCTGATCGTGGTGAACGGCCCGGTCCGGTCGCGCCTCGGCATTAACTGCGCGGGCGGCGCGTTCGGCCCCGGCTTCCGGGCGAACGCGACGATTCCCCGTGCCATCGGCCTGATGGTGCGCAACGGTTTCGGCGTCCGCCCGCAAGAGCTTGAGCAGGCGACCCAGGGCCTGCCCGGCCGGTGGTCGATCTGCCTCGGCGAGAACGAGGAACTGTCCCCGTGGGAGCCGCTCAGCGTGGTCGGCGGCGCCGGGCCGGGGGCGGACGCCGTATCCGCGATGCTGATCAGGACCTGCGAGTACGTCGACAACCGGTCTACCGACAGCGCCGAGGCCGTGCTCCGCGACCTGGCGGACACGCTGGCGCGGCTGGGCGCTTACGTCGGCGGCCCGCACTCGAGCGGCGGGCTGGTGCTCGGCCCGGAGCACGCCCAGTTGCTGGGGAGCGCCGGTTACAGCCGGGCCGGTGTGCAGCAGTGGCTCTTCGAACATGCCGTGCGGCACCGCGCCGACATGATCGCCGCCGGGAAGGGCGAGCACGCCGGGACGGAGTCCGGCGGCGGAGTGTTCGCGATGATGCCGTCGGCCGACGCCATCCCGATCCTGGTCGCGGGCGCGGCGAACGCGGCCATGTCGATGGTCTTCCGCCCGTTCGGCTGGGCGGCCTGGTCCGGCCGGTCGGTGCAGGTCGGCTGGAAAGGTGCCGGTCACCTGGCAGGAGGAGTGCCGAGTGGCAGTTGACCAGCCCGCGCTGGACAAGATCAGGCAGAGCCTGCGGACCGAGGGCTACCACCTGGACGTGACCGTGCAGGGGGAAGGCGCCGAGGTGGTCATCGTGGCCGGCCCGTCCGCGTGCGCGGACTGCCTGGTGCCAAAGGACCTGATGCGCGCCATGCTCGCCCCGGCCCTGGGCGTGCGGCCAGACCGGATCGAACTTGCCTACCCAGCCGAAATGGAGCACTGACAGTGGAGATCTCACTCGACGGCAAGGTCGCGCTCGTCACCGGCGTCGGGCCCAACATCGGCAGCGGCGTCGCGCTGGCGCTGTCCAGGTACGGTGCGAAGGTCTCCTGCAATGACGTAGACGAGGCCGCGATCAAGGCGTGCATCGCCCGCATCGAGCGCCACGGTGGCGAGGCGATGGCCGCGCCCGGTGACGTGACCGACGAGGCAGCGGTCCAGGGCTACATCGCCGACGTGCTCGCCCGGTGGGGCCACATCGACATCCTGGTGAATAACGCGGCGCTGCTCGGCGGCCGCGGGCTGCTCGACGAGACCGCGGCCGACTTCGAGCGGGCCGTCCGCGTCTCGTCGCTCGGCTATTTCCTCAACACCAAGCACGTGGGCCGGGCGATGGCCGAGCGCGGCATCAAGGGCTCGATCGTCTGCATTTCCTCGTCTAACGGCTGGTCCGGGACCGCCGGCGTTATCGCGTACGCATTCCACAAGGGCGGCGTGAACAACTTCGTCCGTGCTGCCGCCATGGACCTCGCGCCGTACGGCATCCGGGTCAACAGCTTCACCCCGACAGCCCCGAACCCCGACAACCCGGAACTGCTCGCCGAGCGGGCCAAAGTCGGCCTGGGCCCGGGCGGGGTGCTGACGCACGGCCCGGGCGGCGGGCTCGGCGGGCCCACCGGCGACGAGCCCTGGCGGCGGCCGAGTCGGTGGGCCGGGCAGCGGGCGCCGATGGTCCCGATGGGGACGACCGGGACCCCGACCGACATCGGCCACGCGGTCGCCTGGCTGTGCTCGGACTACGCTCGGCTGATCACCGGCACCGACCTCGTCGTCGACGGCGGCGCGCGCGCGAAGAACTTCGCCTACGCGCCGGCCGCACCGCAGGATCTGGCCGGGCCGCTTCCGCTGATCGTGCTGGACGAGACACCCGCCTAGGAGCGCTCAGTCCCGCGTCAGGGCCCGTCGCCGGACGCGGACCCGCTCAGCCCGAACAGCCTGGCCGCGTTCTCCTTCATGATCAGCGGCCGGACCTCGGGCTTGATGCTCAGGTTCTCGAAGTCTTTGATCCATCGCTCCGGCGTCATAACCGGGAAGTCGGTGCCGAACAGCACCTTGTCCCGCAGCAGGCTGCCCGCATACTGCACAAGCTGGGGGGAGAAGTACTTCGGCGACCAGCCGGACAGGTCGATGTAGACCCGCGGCTTGTGGATGGCGATCGACAGTGCCTCGTCCTGCCAGGGAAACGATGGATGGGCCATGATGATGTCCATGTCGCCGAAGTCGGCGGCCACGTCGTCGAGGTACAGCGGGTTGGAGTACTTCAGCCGGATCCCGCCGCCGCCGCGGGTACCCGCGCCGACCCCGGTCTGGCCGGTGTGGAACAGCGCCACCAGGCCGTGCTCGGCGATGACCTCGTACAGCGGGTAGGCCATCCGGTCGTTCGGGTAGAAGGCCTGCGTGCCGGGATGGAACTTGAATCCCCGGACGCCGAAGTCGGCGATCAGCCGCCGCGCCTGCGCTACCCCCGCGGCGCCGCGGGCCGGATCGATGCTGGCGAACGGGATCAGCACGTCGGCATGCTCGGCGGCCAACTCAGCGACCTCGAAGTTGTCCGGGACCGGCTCGTCGCCGGTCTGCGAGATACTGTCGACGGTGAACGTGACGCACGCCATGTTGCGCTGCCGGTAGTAGCCGGCGAGCTCGGGGACCGTGTAGCGGGGCATGGTGCCGATCCCGAAGTACTCGCCCATGTCCTCGCGCCCGCCGGGATCGGGCTGCTGGCTGGCCCGGACCGACCGGTGCACGTGGGTGTGCACGTCGAACGCGGTGAGGCTGCTGACATCAATCGTGGACATGTCGCGTTACCCTTCGGGATTGAGGTCCTCGACATACCGTGCGCCCGTCCGCTCGCGAACTTCCGCAGGCGTGACGCCCGGCGCGTACTCGGTCAGCCGCAGCTCGCCGTCCACGATATGGAACACGGCGAGATCGGTGTACACGCGGGTGACCACCTCGCGCCCGGTCAGCGGGAACGTGCACCGCCGGACGATCTTCGGCTGCCCGGCCCGGTCGACCTGCTCCATCACGACCCAGACCTCACGGGCGCCCGCGACCAGGTCCATGGCGCCGCCGACCGCCGGATTCTTGCCGGGCACGTACCAGTTCGCCAGGTCGCCGCGGGCCGAGACCTGCAGCGCGCCGAGCACGGTTACGTCGAGGTGGCCGCCGCGGACGACGGCGAACGACATCGCGGAGTCGACGATCGCCGCGCCGGTGATCAGCGTGACCGGCTGCTTGCCCGCATCGGTCAGGTCGGGATCCTCGTGACCAGGGGCGGCCAGCGGGCCGAGGCCCAGCACCCCGTTCTCGGCGTGCAGGATGACTTCGACGTCCGGCGGGATGTACTGAGGGATCAGCAGCGGGATGCCGACCCCGAGGTTGACGACATAGCCGTCGCGCAGGTCCGCGGCCAGCCGCTGCGCGATGCCGTCCCGGCTGCGGCCGCTGATCGCGGTCTGGGCAGTTGCCTGTGTCATGACGAGCACTCCGCGGTCGCCGGCTTCCTGGGGGACAGTTCTGACTTCAGCAGTACCTCGTCGACGAACACGCCAGGCAGGTGAATGTCGTCCGGGCCCAGTTCGCCGGTGCCGACGAGGTGCTCTACCTCCGCAAACGTGTGCCGTCCCGACATCGCCGCCAGCGGGTTGAAGTTCCGCGCGGACAGCCGGAAGCGCAGGTTGCCCCTCCGGTCGCCCTGGTACGCCTTCACCAGGGCGAAGTCAGCGACGATGCCGTATTCCAGGATGTGCTCGCGGCCGCCGAACTCGCGGCGCTCACGTTCCGGCATGCGGTCGGCGACCGCTCCGTCAGCCTGGTAGCCGAGCGGGAAGGTGCCGTCGGCGAGCATCGTGCCCGCCCCGGACGGCGTGAAGAAGGCCGGAATGCCCGCGCCGCCCGCCCGCAGCCGCTCCGCGAGCGTCCCCTGCGGGATCAGTTCCAGCTCCACCCGGCCGGCGAAGTACTCGTCATAAAATTCCGGCAACACCGGGAACGAGGCCGTCAGGCGGCGAATGCGGCGTTCGAGCAGGAGCCGGCCTATCCCGGTGAAGTCGCCGCCGACGTTGTTGACGATCACGTGCAGGTCGCGGCGGTCGAGGTCGCACAGGGCGTCGAGGAGCGTGTCCGGCCGCCCTGAGCTGCCGAATCCACCGACGGCGAGGGTGGCGCCCGAGGGGATCGCCCCGACCGCGGCTGCCGCGTCGGATCGGAACTTGTCGATCACGCAGAGTCCTTCCTCCCGACGAGCCGCCGGTCCCGGCCGGATCCGCGACCTAGTGCGGACGTCGCGGAAATTAGCACGCCGGCCAGCACGGGGGGAACATGCCCTTCCGCGTCGCAGAAGCCGCGGCCCGGCGCGGGATGAACAATCCTGCGCCCGGCCAAGCTTGTCTTCCGCGAAGTGAAAAGGGGTGTGGCGCGGCCACTCGCGCTGGCTCCATCGTTGACTAGCCACGGGCGATCTGACGTCCGCACGCAGCCGGTGCGTGCGTTACCCGCCGCCCGCAACAGCCGGGGAAAAGGGGTTCACAGATGAGCATGACCACCCGGGCCGCAGTCTGCCGCGCGCCGGGCCAGCCCTGGGAGATCACCGAACTCGAGCTTGACGAGCCGAAGGCCAACGAGATCAGGATCAAGTTCCACGCGGCCGGACTGTGCCACTCCGACGACCATATCCAGAAGGGCGATGCGCCGATGCGCATGCCGGTGGTCGGCGGCCACGAGGGCGCGGGAGTGGTCGACGCGATCGGGGCGGGCGTGACCAGGGTCGCCGTCGGCGATCACGTGACCTGCTCGTTCATCCCCGCCTGCGGCTCGTGCCGGTACTGCTCGACGGGACGGCAGAACCTGTGCGATGCGGGCAAGAACGCGGGCACCGGCATGTTTCCCGACGGCACGTTCCGCTTCCACGCCCATGGTGAGGACTTCGGCGGGCTGTGCGTGCTCGGCACGTTCTCGCAGTACGCCGTGGTATCGGAGTTCTCCGTCATCCCGATCCCGAAGGAGGTACCTTTCGACGTCGCCGCGCTGGTGGCCTGCGGCGTGCCGACCGGCTGGGGGTCGGCGGTGCGGGCCGGCGGCGTGCGGCCCGGCCAGAGCGTGGTGATCTACGGTGCCGGCGGCGTCGGCAGCAACGCGGTCCAGGGCGCCAGCCTGGCCGGCGCGAAGAACGTGATCGTGGTCGACCCGGTCGAGTTCAAGCGGGAGATGGCCGCGGTGTTCGGCGCCACCCACACGTTCGCCACCGCCAAGGAGGCGCACGAGTTCGTCGTCGAGTCCACCTGGGGGGAACTGGCCGACCACGCCATCATCACCGTCGGGATCCTGCACGACCAGGTCATCCACGACGCCATCCAGGTCGTCGGCAAGAGCGGCCAGGTCACCATCACCGCGGTGGGGAATGGCTGGATCGACGAGAACCCCGGCATGCTGATCGGCTACCAGCGCCGGATACAGGGCTCCATCTACGGCGGCTGCAGCCCGCTGTCCGATGTCCCGCTCCTGATCGGCCTGTACCAGTCCGGCGACCTCAAGCTGGACGAACTGATCACCCGTCGGTACCGGCTCGAGGAAGTCAACCAGGGTTACCAGGACATGCTGGACGGCAAGAACATCCGCGGCGTCATCATCCACGAGCACTAGGACCGAACGGGTGCATATGACTGTCACTTCTGCCGAGCCGATCGCGCTCATCGGCGCCGAGGTGCTACCCCAGCTCGCCGCGCGGCCCGCAGACGGGCCGGCCAGGAAGGAAACAGGACTCGATGAGGATCACCACCCGCGCCGCTATCGCCCGCGGCCCGCACATCGGCTGGGAGCTGGTGGATCTGCAGCTCGACGACCCGAAGGCGCACGAGATCCGGGTGCGGCTGCACGCGTCCGGGCTGTGCCACTCCGACGACCACATCACCTCGGGTGACGCCCGGGTGCGGTTCCCGATGGTCGGCGGCCACGAGGGTGCCGGGGTGGTCGAGTCGGTCGGGCCGGACGTGCGCCGGGTCAAGCCGGGTGACCGGATCATCTGCTCGTACATCCCGGCCTGCGGCGCCTGCCGGCCGTGCTCGACCGGCCATCAGAACATGTGCGTCAAGGGACTCAACGCCGGCAGCGGCATGTTCGGAGACGGCACCTTCCGGTTCCACCTCGGCGCTGAGGATCTCGGCGGGTTCTGCTCGCTTGGTACCTTCTCCCAGTACGCCGTGGTGTCGGAATGGGCCTGCGTGCCGATCGCGGACGACATCCCGTGGGAGGTCGCGTGCCTGGTCGGCTGCGGCGTCCCGACCGGCTGGGGCTCGGCCGTGCACGCGGCCGGGGTCCAGGCCGGGGACACCGTGGTCATCTTCGGCGCGGGCGGGGTCGGCAGCAACGCGGTGCAGGGCGCCAGGTACGCGGGCGCGAAGAACGTGATCGTGGTGGACCCGGTCGAGTTCAAGCGCGACATGGCCAAGGTCTTCGGGGCGACGCACGCCTTCGCCACCGCACAGGAGGCGCACGACTTCGTGGTCGAGACAACCTGGGGCCAGCTCGCCGATCACGTCATTTGCACACCGGGGGTCGTCACCGAGGAGATCGTGAACGCGGCGGTGCTGATGACCGGCAAGGGCGGCAAGGTCACGATCACCGCGGTCGGGCACTTCGACGAGCACGCCGTGCATGTGCGCGCCGGGCTGCTGATCGGCTACATGCGCCAGATCAGAGGCGCGCTGTTCGGTGACAGCAACCCGCTCTATGACATCCCGATGCTCCTCGGCCTGTACCGGTCCGGCGACCTCAAGCTGGACGAGCTCGTGAGCCGCAAGTACCGGCTCGACCAGGTGAACGAGGCCTATCAGGACATGACCGACGGGAAGAACATCCGTGGCGTCATCGTGCACGAGCACTAGGAGGGCCGATGACTGATATGGTGCGCGCCGCGGTCCAGACAGGTCCGGGGAAGATCGAGCTGCGCGAGTTCCCGCGGCCGCAGATCGGCCCGGACGACGGCCTGCTCCGGGTGGAGGCCAACGGCATCTGCGGCAGCGACGTCGAGACCTTCCGGGGCCATCTCGGCGGCCCCAGGCCGGCCTTCATCCCCGGCCACGAGCCGCTCGGGATCATCGAGGAGATCGGCGAGCGCGCCGCCGAACGCTGGGGTGTCCAGCCGGGCGACCGGGTTGCGGTCGAGGTGATCGTCCCGTGCCGGTCCTGCCAGGACTGCCTGACCGGCCGGTACCAGTTCTGCCGCCACCGCAAGTACGGCCACGGGGTGACCAGCGTCGACACCGAGCCGGCCCTGTGGGGCGGGCTGGCCGAGTACATGTACCTGTCGCCCACCTCGGTGCTGCACAAGATGGACAAGAGCCTGCCGGCCGAGCTGGCCGCGATGTACAACTCGCTGGGCGCGGGCGTGCGCTGGACCTGTCACCTCGGCGAAGTCCAGCTAGGGGATACCGTGCTGGTGCTCGGCGCGGGCCAGCGTGGCATCGCCTCCGTCGTCGCCGCGCGTGCCGCCGGGGCCGGGACGATCATCATCACCGGGCTGGCCGCCGACGAGCACAAGCTGGCGGTGGCGCGTGAGTTCGGCGCCGACCACACCATCGTGGTCGACGGCGACGGCGCCGAGAACACCGTGGAGCGGGTCCTGGCGATCACCGACGGCGCGATGGCCGACGTCGTGCTCGAGCTGACGCCACTGGCCGCCGGGCCGGTCTCGGACGCGCTGCTGGCCGCCCGGCAGGGCGGCAGGGTGGTGCTGGCCGGGCTCAAGGGCCAGCGCGAGATACCGCTGCGGACCGACCTGATCATCAACCGCGCGCTCACGATCCGCGGTGCCTTCGGCGTGGACGCCAGGGGCATGGCGGACGCGATCGCGCTGATCGAGTCCCGCCGCTTCCCGCTGGAAAGGATGCATACCCACACGTTCGGCCTGGACGACGCGGCACTGGCCATCCAGACGCTCGGCGGCGACGTGCCGGGCGAGCACGCGATCCACGTATCCGTCCACCCCGCCCGCTAGCTCGCGCCTGCCCAGGCGCGGGCCTGTCCCGGAGGTTGCCGTGCTCGTCGATGCCCATGCCCACCTGCTGCCACGCGACTACCCGCCCGGCGCGCCCGCATGCTTCCCGCAGATGGAGCCGGTCGAGGGGAGCACCGACCGGCTCCTGGTCTTCGGCGCCATGCGGTTCCGGGCCAGCGAGGTGTTCTTCGAGGCGGAGCGCCGGCTGGAAGCGCAGGACGCGGCCGGCGTCGACGCCGAGGTGCTCACGCCCATGCCGCCGCTGCTGCGCTATGACCTGCCGGGCGCTGACGGCCTGGCGCTGGCCAGGCACGTCAACGAGGCCACCGCGCAGCTGTGCTCCGCCGAGCCGAGCCGGCTGATTGGGCTGGGCATGGTGCCGCTGCAGGATCCGGACGCCGCCACGGCCGAGCTGGCCGCGATCGGTGACCTCGGGCTCGCTGGCGTGGAGATCGCTTCGAATGTGCTCGGTGTCTCGATCGGCGACGAGCGTTTCCTGCCGTTCTTCACCGCGGCTACCCGGCTGGGCCTGGCCATCTTCGTGCACGCCATGCCGGCCGCGACCAGCCGGCTGCCGCCCAAGGCGATGGGCACCTACGTGGTGGGACTTGAGGGCGCGATGGCCGCCGCGTCCCTCATCACCGGCGGCATCGCCGCGAAATGCCCGGAACTCCGGATCGCCTTCAGCCACGCGGCCGGCGGCTTCCCGCTGATGCTGCCGCGCGCGCAGTACTTCTGGGGTGGCAGCTGGAACGAAGAACCGAAGGTGCCCGGGCGGGCGGTCATGCCGGACGACGGACCGGCGCCGATCGAGTTCGCCCGCCGGTTCTACTACGACTCCCTGGTCTTTGACCGCCGGGCGCTGCGCTTCCTGGTGGACTATCTCGGCCCGGACCGGCTGCTGGTCGGCTCGGACTTCCCGGCCATGCCACGCGAGGACCCGGCCGGGCGGACGCTTCGCTCGCTGGACCTGCCGTCGGACGTGCTGGAGGACATCACTTGGCACAATGCCTTCCGGTGGCTGGGCGTCAAGCCGGTGCGCTGAGGTCAGGCGGGCGTACTGACGCGCGCGGACATCGCGCCGGCGACCGGCGTGAATCCGGCGCCCCGCGGCGGAGCGCCGGCCCTCGCCTGCCCGGCCAGCCCCTGGCCGGCCTGCCGTGGCCCGATCATGTGCTGCCCAGACTGCGCGGCCAGCCTACGGGTAATCTCGGCGGATGCCTCGGCGAGCATCCTCGCCAGGACCCGCGGCTTGGCCCGCGCGGACTCGACCACCACGCTTATCGCCGCGGCCAGGCCGCCGAACGGGTCGTGCACGGGCACTGCCACCACGAGATCCGGCAGCGTTATCTGCCCCACCGAGACGGCGTACCCGGACTGCCTGACCTGGGCAAGCTTCCGGCGCAGCTGGGCCGGGTCGGTGATGGTCAGCGGCGTGTATCGCTCCAGCGGACGCTGGAGCGCCTCCTCCTGCAGCTCCCGGTCGGCGAACGCGAGTAGCACCAGGCCGGTGCCGGTGGCGTGCATGGGCCAGCGGTCACCGCACTTGCCGCTGGTCGGGTGGGTGGCGCACGCGCGGATCACCTCTACGTAGACGACGTGCATGCCGTCGCGCACCGCGAGATGTACGTTGCCGCGAGTGCGATGGTGCAGCTCGTCTAGGCAGGGGAACGCCGCCTCCCGCAGGTCAAGCCCGCGCGGCGCGAGGGCCGCCAGTTCGAGCAGCCGCACACCGATGGAGTAGCGCCCGTTCTGGTCCCGCTCCAGCGCTCCCCAGCTCAGCAGCTCGTGAACCAGCCGATGAGTCGTGGACAGGCTCAGCTCCGACCGCCGCGAGATCTCGCTCAGCGAGAGCGCGCGGCTCCTTGGCCCGAAGGCGTCGAGCACAGCCAGCAGCCGCCCGGCGGCGTTCTTGCGAGTTGCCTGCGCACTCGCCTCCGATGCGGAATCGAGCAGTTCCGGCATGCTCACCTTCGCCCTTGGCGCCATCGCTTAAGCCGAGGCATTGTCGACGATTTTGAAGCCAGCTGACGGCTGGATTGTCAGTTAATACGCCTGAAATCATGCTGGCACTTCGAATCCGGTTCCGCAAGAACCAAGCGATTTGAAGCAAAGCACGCCGAACCGCCAGGCGAATCCGCGGTGAACGAGGGGGCCGTAGCCCGGAGCCTCGGACACGGCTTGGCCACGGACGAGCAACAGATCGCCACCGGATCGGGTAGGCCGGCATCTCCCTTTCGCCCCGTGGAAGCGCTGTGGACGGGCACCTGACAGGTCACGGAAGCTAGGCGCGTCACCCGGTGAGGCAATCTCACCGTACTGAGGTCTGCCGACCGCGCCGGCCGGGATCCGGGCAGCGCGGCATAGCGCAGCCGCATGTCCATAGCGGAAGAATCTCTATAGGTGGGAGCATCGACGTGAGACCCAAGACGTTTGCGAGACGCGATATCAGGCGGCCTGCCGTGCGGGTGGCGTCCGTCTGCCTTGCGGCGGTCGCGGCGGTCGGCCTGGCCGCGTGCGGATCGTCGAGCACGAGCGCGACCTCACCGAGCGCGAGCGGGGCGCCGAAGCACGGCGGATCGCTCACCGTGCTGGAGGGCGCCAGCTTCGCCGGAGCCTGGCCGGGCCTCGACCCCGCCACGGACACCGACGGGGCGGCGAACCAGAGCTACATGAACTCCATCTTCGGTGACCTGTTCGAGCTGGGCACCGGGGGAAAGCAGATCCCGGACCTGGCCACGGGATACTCATTCTCGAACGGCGGCAAGACGGTGAACATCACCCTCCGCCAGGGCGTGACGTTCACCGACGGGACACCGTTCAACGCGGCCGCCGTCGTGTACAACTGGAAGCGCGACCTCACCGGCACGTGCACCTGCAAGCCCATCTTCCTCAGCCCGCCGGTCATCACGCAGACCGGGCCGTACAGCCTGTCGCTCACGCTGAGCTACGTCGACGCGCCGTTCATCAACGGCATCCAGGACAACATTTTCAACTGGATCGCCTCACCGACCGCCATCCAGAAGATGGGCGAGAAGGCGTTCGCGCTCACGCCGGTCGGCGCCGGGCCCTTCACCGTCGTCAGCGACACCCCCGGCGCGCAGCTGGTGCTCAAGAGGAACCCTCATTACTGGGAGCAGGGCAAGCCCTACCTCGACACCCTGACCTTCAAGCCCGTCGCGGCCGACGAGCCAGCCTACGAGGCGATGCTCGCCAACTCCGGTCAGGCCTACGAGGGGATGTCGACACCCCAGCTCGTGAACACGTTCAAGGCACACTTCACGGTGACCGCCGAGCCGTCTACGTCGCCCTACGACATCCAGCTGAACACCAAGGCCGCGCCCTTCAACAACATCAAGGCCCGGCAGGCGATCTACTACGCCACCAACGCCGCGCAGATAGACCAGAAACTGTTCAACAACACCTATCCGGTGACCCAGTCGTTCACCGCCCAGGCCGGCCTGTTCTACGAGCCGACGGTGCCCGGCTACATCGGTTACGACCTGGCGAAGGCCAAGGCACTGGTCCAGTCGCTGGGCGGCATGAACATCACCCTCTACACCATCACCAGCCCGGTCGCCGAGGCGCTGGACGAGGCGCTGCAGACGCAATGGCAGGCCGCCGGGATGAAGGTAAGCCTGAAGACCTTCGACCTGACCTCGCTGATCGCCACCTTCCAGTCGCACAAGTGGCAGGCGTTCCTGCAGACGGCCGGGGCGTACGACCCGGGTACCGGCGTCGGCGTCGCGTTCCGGTTCGCGTCGTATATGCCGTTCACGGGCGTCTACGACAAGAAGGTCGACAACCTGATCAACGCGGCGGCTTCGACCATCGACAACTCGGCCCGGGCCAAGGACTACGCCGACCTGGCCGCCTACATCGCCCAGCAAGCGTACGGGCCGTTCCTCTTCCCCATCGCCGGATACAACATCGCCGCCACGGGCGTCTATGGACCGGGGCTGACCACGCCGATCCCGAGCATCGTCGTGAATCCGGGAATCCTGTGGCAGGACGTCTACAACAACAACGGGTGATAATGCACGGATTGCCATCACGATGAACACATCGGTCACCGTAGGGCAGCCAGGGAGTTCCAGCGTGGAGCCGAGCCGCCAGGCGGGCGGTGCACCCCTGCACCGCCGCCTGGCCCGCTCGCCGGCTCTGCGCGTGGCCGGCCGGCGGCTGCTCATCGCCATACCTGTCCTGTGGGGTGTGACGTTCCTGACCTTCGTGGTCCTGAACGCCCTGCCCGGCGACGCAGCCTCGGCCCTGCTCGGGGCCAACGCCACCCCGCAGGAGGTTCGGGCCCTGTCGATCAAGCTGCACCTCAACGAGCCGCTCCTGGTCCGCTACGGGCACTGGCTCGGCGCCGCCCTCCATGGCGACCTCGGCACCTCCCTGTACTACAACCAGAGCGTCACGTCGATTCTCTGGCAGCGATTGCCGGTAACCATCGAGCTGGTGGTGTACGCGCTGGTCATCACGTTCGTGGTCTCGGTTCCGCTGGCCGTCGTGTCCGCCCGCCGGCCGCGCGGCGGCATCGACCGGACCAGCATGGCCCTGTCCATGGGCGGCCTGTCCATCGCGCCGTACGTGCTGGCCCTGCTGCTCATCCTGGTCTTCGCCGTGGACCTGCGCTGGCTCCCCGCGCTCGCGCAGGGAACAGGCGGGGACATCAGGGACCTGACCCTGCCGGCGATCACCCTCGCCATCCCGCTGATCGGCTTCTACACCAGGTTCCTGCGCGCCGACCTGCTCGAGCAGATGCAGTCCGAGGACTACACCGTGACCGCCCTGGCCAAGGGCCTCAGCCGCGGGCAGGTGCTGACCCGGCACGCGCTGCGGAATTCCGCTATCGGGCTGATCACGGTCATCGGGCTCAACCTCGCCACGCTCATCGGGGCGACGGTGATCGTGGAACAGATCTTCGGGTTGTCCGGCATCGGAAGCCAGCTGCTCAAGGCGATCAACAACCGGGACGTGCCCCTCGTCGAGGGCATCGTGCTGGTCTTCGCCACCATCGTCGTCTTGGCCAACCTCGGCACCGACCTGCTCTACGACGTGCTCGACCCAAGGATCCGCCATGGCCGTTCCCGTAGCTGACGCACTGTCCCTCGCGCCGCCGGCCGGCGACATCGCGGCCGCCGGCCGGCTGTCCCCGGCGCGCCGGCTGATGCGCTCGCTCGAGGTCGCCGTCCCTGCCGCCGTGCTGGCCCTGCTGCTGTTCTTCTGCTTCATCTGGCCGCTCGTCTATCCGGTGCCCCCACCGGTCGGCGGGTCCATCCTGGACAGCGGCCTGCCCTTGTGGTCACCCGGTCACATCTTCGGTACCGACACGGTCGGCAACGACATCATGTCCCGGATCCTGTACGGCGGCCGGGTGTCGTTCGAGGTGGCCGCCGCCGTCCAGGTCATCGGCCTGGCTGTCGGAGGGCTCCTGGGCTTGATCGCCGGCTACCACGGCGGCACGCTGGAGGCGGTGCTGATGCGGGTGCTTGACGTGTTCATCGCCTTTCCCTCGCTCGTGCTCGTCCTGGCCATTGTCGACAGCCTCGGCCAAAGTGAGGTGAACGTCATCTGGGCGCTGACGGCCTTCAGCATCCCGGCCTTCGCGCGGGTCACGAGAGCCGCGACACTGCGGCTGCGGGACCAGCCTTTCGTCGTCGCGGCCCGGCTGTCGAGCGTGAAGACCTGGCGGATCCTGTTCGGCCACATCGTGCCGAATGTGGCGCCGCAGATGCTGACCTTCAGCCTGCTCGGCGCGGGCGTCGTGATCATCCTGGAGGGCGCGCTCGACTTCCTCGGCTACGGCATCCCGGACCCCACGGCGAGCTGGGGCAAGATGATCGCGTCCGGGCAGGCGATGCTATCCGTCAGCCCGAGCCTGGTCATCGTGCCGAGCATCTTCCTGTTCGTGACCGTCGTCTGCCTGAACATGCTCGGCGACGGCCTGCGGGCCCTGTGGGGAGTGCGCTGATGGCCGGATCACTCGGGCAACGGGCCGGCTGCCCGACCGCGACGTCGGCGGGCGCTTCGGGCGCGGGAGGTGCCGGGCCCGGGTCCCGGCCAGGCGCCGCCCTGCTCGACGTATCCGACCTGCGCGTGCAGTTCCGTTCTCGCGGCGGCGTCGTCAACGCCGTGCAGGGAGTCAGCTTCACCGTCGAGCCCGGCCGGACGCTGGCGATCATCGGCGAGTCCGGTTCGGGCAAGACCGTCAGCGCGTACGCCGTGCTGGGCCTGCTGCCGCGGACCGCCCAGGTGTCCGGCTCGATCCGGTTCGACGGCATCGAGCTCGTCGGCCGCCGCGAAAGGGACCTGCGGGACCACCGCGGCAGGAACGCGGCGATGGTCTTCCAGAACCCGGAGCGGTCCCTGAACCCGACGATGCGGATCGGCACGCAGATCACCGAGGCGATCCGGTGTCACCTGCCGCTCGGCCGGGCCGAGGCGCACGAGCGAGCCGTCGAATTGCTGCGGATGGTGCGCCTGCCCGCCCCGGAACGGCGCTTCTACGAGTATCCGCACCAGCTGTCGGGCGGCATGCGCCAGCGTGTTGTCATCGCGATCGCGCTGGCCTGCGAGCCCCGGCTGCTGATCGCCGACGAGGCCACGACCGCCCTCGACGTCACCACGCAGGCGCAGATCATGGACCTGCTGCTCGGCCTGCAGCAGGAGCTCGGCACGGCGCTGGTGATGATCAGCCATGACCTCGCCCTGGCCGCCTCCTACGCCGAGGAAGTGCTGGTCATGTACGCCGGCCGGGTGGTCGAGCGGGCCGCGGCCGGGGACCTGTTCGGCAGCGTCCGGATGCCGTACACGCGCGCCCTGCTGAATGCCATCCCGCGGGTCGAGCTGGAACCGCATGTGCTGCTCCCAGTGATCGGCGGGCGGCCGCCGGACTTGTCCACGATAGGGCCCGGATGCTCCTTCGCGCCGCGCTGTCCTGACGCACAGCAGGATTGCCGACTCCAGAGCCCGCCGCTCAAGCAGCACGAGTTCGGCCACTGGTGGGCGTGCTGGCATCCGTGCGGAAAGGGAGACGTCCAGTGACGGCGACACCGCCTGGAGCCCACACCACTGGGGCCGACACCACCGCTGGGACGGCCGGTAGCGACGCTCTGCTCGAAGTCCGCCACCTGGTCCAGGAGTTTGTCCTGCGCGATTACGGCGGAGTGAAAGGCGGGGTCCTGCAAGCCGTGTCCGACGTGTCCTTCGACCTGCATGCTGGCGAGACGCTCGGGATCGTGGGCGAGACAGGGTCGGGGAAGTCGACGCTGGCCCGTTCGGTCATCCAGGCTCCGCCGCCGAAGCACGGCCAGGTGATCTTCGAGGGCCAGGATCTGGTCGGCCTGCCAAACCGGGCCATGAAGTCGGTCCGCCGTGACATGCAGATGGTTTTCCAGGATCCGTTTAGGTCCCTCGACCCGAAATGGACGATCTCCCGGATCGTCGCGGAGCCGCTCATCGCCTACGGGATCGGCTCCCGCGCCGAGCGCCGCGAGCGCGTCCGTTCGCTGCTCGACCTGGTGGGACTCGACCCCGCCAGCCATGGCGGGCGGCATCCTCGCGAGTTGTCCGGCGGGCAGGCCCAGCGGGTGGCGATCGCCCGGGCCCTGGTGCTAGAGCCCAAGCTGATCCTGTGCGACGAGCCGGTCTCGTCGCTGGACGTCCTGGTGCAGGCACAGGTGCTGAACCTGTTCGAGAAGCTGCGCGCCGAGCTGGGTCTTTCCTACCTGTTCATCGCCCACGACCTGGCGCTAGTCAAGCAGGTCAGCGATCGGGTTGCGGTCATGTACCTCGGCAAGCTATGCGAGATCGGTCCGGTGCGGGACATCTACCGCGAGCCGCTGCACCCCTACACGCTGGCGCTGCTGAACTCCATCCCCAACCCGGACCCGTCAGCGGCCAAGCGGGACACCGGCAGCGTGATCAGCGGCGAACTGCCGTCGCCGCTCGACCCGCCGAGCGGCTGCCGGTTCCGCACCCGCTGCCCGAAGGCGGAGGAACGCTGCGCGGCCGAGGCGCCGCCACTGCGCGCGCTGGCTGACGGGCGCCAGGTGGCCTGTCACTTCCCGCTGTCCCAGGTGGCCGCCAGCAAAGCCACCGCTGGCCAGGCGACCGCTGGTGATGATGGAGGATAAAAATCGACCGCACTATTGTCAACGATCGCCCAGGAGGAGAAGGTCCCATGCCGGATACGCAGAGCACTGAACCGCAGCCAGCCGCGACCGCAGCACCGGCCGCCGGGCGGCCGCCGTTCCGCGCCGACCACGTCGGCAGCCTGCTCCGCCCGCCCGGTCTGCTCCGGGCCCGCGATGACGCCGCCGCCGGGCGGATCCGCGCCGAGGAGCTGC
>Ga0209415_10008580_pt1 | contig 17710 bp, 15 predicted proteins | sample PeaSoiSIISIP2007_FD_187696 | JGI IMG/M metagenome (GOLD analysis project Ga0209415, IMG submission 187696) | Peat soil microbial communities from Weissenstadt, Germany - SII-SIP-2007 (SPAdes) (version 2) | ecosystem: Environmental > Terrestrial > Soil > Wetlands > Peat | place: Germany... | reverse complement strand
GACCTGCAATCGGCCCGCGCCGTGCGCGTTTCGGCAAAGGAATCCTCCAAGCAGCGGGCACGGGAGATGTTTCCGGAGATGGAAAAAGAAGCCGGCCAGCGGAAGGCCTACGCCGTGCTGCCGGATGATGAACTGTTCGATACCGCGTGGTGCGCGGTGGAAGTCCCGCCGGAAGATATGCCGGGGTTCAAAGGACCGCGCGTGGTGTGCGCGCAGTGCGGCGAGGGCATTAACTTCAAACGGGAAGTGGTGGTGGACGGCCGGACACTCTGCCGCGCCTGCGCCGGGTCACGCTATTACAGCCCCGCGCCGTAGACCTGAGGGGAGAAACGCGGCCGCACGCGGCCACGTCCGATTCAACATGAGGGACAACAGGGGAGTGGTCCCGCCCAGCGGGACGCCTGCGCCCAACGCGCTCTCGCCGGTAGGCGCACTCCGTTTGCAGCGCTCTCGGGACAGGAGTAGGATGGCTTTTCCGCTGGGGGAGAAATGCCTTTTCGGCTCTGCCGGGAGTTTGCCTCTGTCGTTTCAGCCGGTTCGCGGGATTTTCTGGAGGTGCGTACATGAGCGATGAGCACGGCGGCCGTCCGCTCGATGGCAACGGCCCACCGGCCAGCTTGCCGGAGCCGCCCGAAACGGAAGATCGCACGGACGCGAAGGGGTTTTCGCGCCGTGCGTTCTTGAAGGGCGCGGGGGTAACGGTCTCGGCGGGCGTAATCGTCACGGAAGGCCTGCTGGAAGGCGCGTCGGCGACCCCGCCGGCAGCCGTTGCAGGTCCCGGCCCCACTCCTATCGCACTGAAAATCAACGGTTCGGCGCACCGCCTGGAAGTGGAGCCGCGCGTCACGTTGCTGGACGCCCTGCGCGACCATCTGGACATCACCGGGGCAAAGAAGGTGTGCGACCGCGGCACCTGCGGCGCGTGCACCGTGCTGCTGGACGGCAAAGCCGTGTACTCCTGCTCCGTGCTGGCGATCGACGCGCAGAATTACGCGATCACGACGATTGAGGGCCTGGCTGCGGAGGGCGAACTCTCCCCGGTCTCCGCGGCTTTCGTGGAGCACGACGCTCAGCAGTGCGGTTTCTGCACGCCGGGATTCGTGATGGCGGTGACCGCGTTCTTGAAGCGCCATCCGAACCCGACGTATGAAGAAGTGACCGGCGGGCTGGGCGGAAACCTGTGTCGCTGCGGAACGTATATGGGCGTGCGCGAGGCCGCGCTGGATGCCGCGAAGCGCTTGAGCGCGGGGAGGGCATGATGGCGGACTACAAATGGCCAGCGGCTGACAAGCGCTTTCTGATCGGCAAGTCGTTCACCCGCCTCGACGGGCCGGCGAAGTCCTCCGGACGGGCAAAGTACGCCTACGACGTGAACCGTCCCGGCCTGCTCCACGGGAAGATGGTTTTCTCACCGCACGCGCATGCGAAAGTGAAGAGCATCGACACCAGGGCGGCGGAAGCAATGCCCGGAGTTCGCGCGGTGTTGGTGATGTTTGAGCCCGGGAAGGAAGTGCTGTGGGCCGGTCAGGAAATCGTAGCGCTTGCCGCGGACACCGAGGAGCAAGCGCGCGACGCGGCTCGCGCCGTGAAGATCGATTACGAAGTGCTGCCCCACCTGGTGAATGACCCTCCGCCGGGCAATGCCGGAACGGGGCGCACGCAGGCCGGCTCGGAGACGAAGGAGGGCGATCCCGACGGAGCGATGAAGGCTGCCGAGGTCACGGTCGAAGGAACATACGGCGCCAGCGTGATCACGCATTGCTGTCTGGAGTCGCACGGGCAGGTAGCCGAATGGCAAGGGGAGAAGCTGACGGTCTGGGCTTCGAGTCAAAATGTCACCGGAATCGCCGGCGAGCTCAGTAAAGCCCTCTCCGTGCCGGCGGCAAATGTGGAGACCGTGACGCAATACATGGGTGGGGGATTCGGGAGCAAGTTCGGCGCCGATCCGTGGGGTCCGGCTTGCGCCCAACTGGCGAGGAAGGCCGGGCGACCGGTGAAGATGATGCTCGAACGCGACCAGGAGCTGATGGAGGCCGGGGCGCGTCCCTCGATCTACGCAAAGGTGAAAGCGGGGGCCAAGAAAGACGGGACGCTGTTGGCTTGGGATTCCGAGTCCTGGGGCACGTCGGGCCCGCAGAGCGGGGGAAATCCGCCGATTCCATACGTGCTGCGGCCACCTAACCGGCGCAGCAAGCACACTGCCGTATTGACGAACATCGGGCCGGGCCGCGCCTGGCGGGCGCCAAACCACCCGCAGTGCTGCGTGATCACCATGGGTGCGCTGGACGATCTGGCCGCGGCGATTCCCATGGACCCGCTCGATTTCTTCTTGAAGAACATCGAGATGGCGGGCCAGCAAGCCAAGAGCTACCACGAGGAACTGCTTAAGGCCGCGGAGATGATCGAGTGGAAGAAGAAGTGGCGGCCGCGCGGGACCAAGGAACCGGGGCCGGTGCAACGGGGCCTGGGACTCTCCATCCACACCTGGGGCGGCGGTGGCCACCAGAGCAACTGTAATTGCACGATTCACCCGGACGGATCGGTGGAAGTGGCCATCGGCACCCAGGATCTGGGCACGGGGACGCGGACGATCATTGCGCTGGTGGCGGGCGAGACCTTTGGATTGCCGCTTTCCGCCATCCAGGTAAACATCGGCGACAGCAAGTATCCCGCCTCCGGCGCTTCCGGCGGGTCCACGACCGTGGGAGGCGTGAGCGCATCCACACGACGAGCCACCACCAATGCACTGAACGAGCTCTTCGCAAAAATCGCGCCTTCTCTCGACGCCAAGCCGGAGGAACTGGAGGCCTGGGACGGTAAGGTGCGAGTGGCGGGCAATCCCGGGCGCGCCCTCACCTGGCAGCAGGCCTGCGCAAAGCTCGGGGCCGCTCCGATTACGGCGTCCGGGCAGCGCACGCTGGACCTGATCTCGAGCGGGGTGGGCGGAGCGCAGATGGCGGAAGTGACGGTGGACACGGAAACGGGTGTGGTGCGCATCGAGCAGATGGTGGCCGTGCAGGATTGCGGCCTGGTGCTGAACACGAAGACGGCCGAAAGCCAAGTGTTCGGCGCCCTGATCATGGGCGTCACCTATGCGCTCTACGAAGAAAAGCTGATGGACCAGCAGACCGGCCAGTGCCTGAATCCGGACATGGAGTTTTACAAGCTCGCGGGGCTGGCCGACGTCGGCCGCTTCCGCGTGCACATGATGACGGGGCCGGGGTACGACGAGCGCGGGGTGATCGGGCTGGGCGAGCCGCCGGTGGTTTCGCCAGGCGCGGCGATTTCAAACGCGGTGGCCAACGCCATCGGCGTGCGCGTGCCGACGATCCCCATCACACCGGCCAAAGTGCTGGCCGCGCTCGAGGGCGCTCCGGCCGCGAGGAGGGCGTGAACCATGGAAGCCTTTGCCTATGCACGTCCCGGAAGCCGTGAAGAGGCGCTCGCGCAACTCGGCGCGAGCTACGAGGAATCGGCGGTCCTGGCCGGCGGCACGGACCTGCTGAGCCTGATGAAAAACTACGTGGTGGCGCCGAAGCGCCTGGTGGACATCAAAGGCGTGAAGGATTTCGGCGGCGTGAGTATGGCCCGCATTGGCGCCACGGCCACTCTCCAGGAATTGGCCGACCATACCAGCATCAAAAAATCGTTCCAAGGCGTGGCGGAGGCGGCTGCGGCAGTACCCAGCATGCAAATTAGAAACATGGGCACCGTGGGTGGCGATCTGTGCCAGCGTCCGCGCTGCTGGTATTTCCGCAACGGATTCGGGCTGTTGGCTCGCGACGCACAGGGAAAGCCACTGGTTCCCGGCGGCGATAACCGTTACCACGCCATTCTGGGCAACGGCGGGCCGGCGTATTTCGTAAGTCCTTCGAGCCTCGCGCCCGTGCTTATCGCGCTGGGCGCGGAGCTGGAAATCGCCAGCGGCAAAGGGACCAGGAAAGTGGCGCTCGAGAAGTTCTACCGCGCGCCGCGGGACGAACGCGAACGAGAATACGCTCTCGCGGCCGACGAGCTCGTTACCGCTGTACTGCTGCCGAAAGGCGCCGAGGAGTGGAAGACGGCCATTTACGAGGTGCGGGAAAAACAGGCGCTGGACTGGCCGCTGGCGGCAGCCGCAGTAGCGCTGCGCATGGAGGGGGACAAGGTGCGCGAGGCGCGCATCGTTCTGGGCCACGTGGCGCCCGTGCCGTGGCGTGCCCCGGGGGCCGAACGCGCACTGGCCGGCCAGACGCTCAGTGCCGAGAGCGCCGCGAAGGCGGGCAAAGCCGCCGTCGAGGGCGCGAAGCCGCTGAGCGGAAATCGCTACAAAGTGCAACTCGCCCGCGTGGCCGTAAAGCGGGCCATCCTCGCTGCAGGGAGGGCGTAGCCATGGCATTGCTCCCGATGCTGATCGCGAAGGGCGAAGTCTGCTGTTGCCTGCGGGCGAAAACGATGTTCTACGACACGCCGGACCACGACCGGCCGGAATCGCTCGAGGCGCAGAAAGCGGGACCGTTCTGGTGCGCCGAGACGCAGTCGCTGATTGGGCCGGACGGGCAGATCGCGGGGCTGGAGCCTTGCCGCGGGGGCCGCGGCTGCTGCCGGATGGAGTGAGCGCGCGCCCTGGCGCCGAAGCCGTGTGTGCAGCGGCGCGGAGTGCACCGCGAGGAAGTCGCCCGTTGCAGCGTGTAGCGAATGGCGCGAAAATGACATCTAAGATTGATGTGGGAGGTAAAAGCATGAAAGCTCTGTTCTTTTTCGTTGCTGCCGCGTTGATATTTGCCGCACCGGCGTTTGCCGGGACGCCCGGCGATCTGACCGCCACCATCACGGGCGACTACGCGGAGTTCCGCACCGCGGACGTTTACACTGGTCCGTGCTTCGCCAACGGCGAAGTAGGCCTGACCGGTGAGGAAGCGGTGCTGGCCTGGCACGTCACCGCGGGAACGTGGGAAGGCGTGCGGCTGGACGGGCTGAGCGTGATCGCCGTGGTGCGAGCCAGCGCCACGCTGGGCAGCCCTTACTCGAATCCCCTGCCGGCCCGCGCGGTGATGATCGTTGACGCGCGAGCGACGGCGGAACAGCACTCGGCACTCGTGCGGTTCGCGCAGGCGCAGGCCGGACCTCTGCTGGCGACCGTGGTGGCGGAGGAATCGAGCCCGATCCGCTTCGCGCTCGGCCCGGAGCACGGCGTGGTTGCCGTGGAAGCAAACACAGTGAAGATTTCCACGCGCTCGATCGCGCCAGGCGATGAGATCTGCCACAACGAAGAGGTGTTCTATGCCCCGCTGGCGGCGCACCTGACTCATGCCATGCCCGCGGTGACGCTCCAGGGCAGCTATCAGGGCAATCATCTGGGAAAGACCTGGAATGACGCGGGCCGGCGCGGCGCCTTTGTGGGCCACTTCGCAGCCTGATGTACGCGCCTCTCCTGGATTCTGCCGCGCAGGCCGGACAGCCGCAGGACGGCTGCGGCGCCACGAGTGCTTCGCTCTCTCTGAAGAAACAGGGCTCCTATGACCCGAAAACTGCTGTTTGTCGCTCCGCTTCTGCCGATTCTGATCCTTGCGCCGACCGGCGTAGTGCGTTCAGCAGTGCCGGCGGATGCGTATGGCCTGAAAGTGGCAGCGGGAGCGCCACCCGCGGAGCTGCCGCCGGCTCTGCGCGACGCGGTGGGGACGGAGGCGCTACAGGTGAACGCACCCTCGGGGCTGCTGTGTGAAATCTGGCTCCGCAAAGAAGTACCGGTCGCTGCGTCCCCTTCCCAGGAACTGGGCGTGACCTTCGGCCAGATCGCGGAAGGCACGCTGCTCGGTGTGATGCGCATCGCCGTGCCCACCACCGATTATCGCAATCAGAAAATCAAGCCGGGACTCTACACCCTGCGCTACGCGGACAACCCAGTGGATGGGAATCACCAAGGCGTGGCTCCGCAGCGGGATTTCGCCCTGCTCTCGCCGGTGGCCGAAGACGCAGATGCCGCCACCATCACCCGCGAGGAGGCGCTCAAACGCAGCGCGAAGACCACCGGAACGAAGCACCCCAGCGTGTGGAGCCTCTGGCCCGGAGACGACTCCGCGCCCGGGCCGGCCCTGCGATCCCAGGAGGATTCGCAGACGTGGCTGCTGACTTTCCGGCTTTCGCTCGCGGGCGGCACGAAAGTCTCCATGGGCATGGTGGTGGCGGGCCACGCGCCGGAAGCCTAAACCATTACCACCTCCCGGCTGCCTTGTCCTTGGTTCTTGCGAATTTCGATTATCTAATTTCATTTTTCAGCACTCATGTACACGTGCCCGGAATGCGAGCATGAAATCAACGCGGCGAGCGAGCTGTGCCCGAGCTGCGGCGCGGACCTGACCGCCCGGGCGACGGAAGCGCCCGCGCAACCGCCCTCGCTCGCGCGACGGCTGCGTGTCCTGCTGCTGTTCGCGCTGCTGATCGGCTCGGTGTGGGCATTTCTGCTGTACATCGTGCCAGACCGGCGCGCGGCCAGCGAGACCCAGGCGGAGACGCAGGCCGCAGCAACTCTGCGGGAGATCGCCCGCCAGCTCTCGTCCTATGCGGAGTCGTCGGCCGGACAGTTTCCCGCCTCCCTGGAGGCGCTGGGAGAGAAGGAACTGTCGCCAGCGCAGGAAGCGAAGCGCGAAGGCTACAGCCTGGCCTACTCCACCGGCGAAATGCGGGGCCGGATCACTCATTTCGCACTGGTGGCACAGCCGGAGCGCTACGGTTTCCGCAGCTTCTACATTGACGATACGGGGATACTGCGCGCAACCCGGGAGAACCGTGCCGCGACAGTGGAAGACCCGCCGGCGTGACGGGGGCCGGGGGCGGGCGCATGGTATAATTTCCAGCCAGTTGCAGGTGCCGGTGTGATCCCGGAGCGGCGGGAAGCTGCTGCACGCGCGGAGAGGTGGCCGAGAGGCTTAAGGCGGCGGTTTGCTAAACCGTTGTACGCGCTAAAACGTGTACCGGGGGTTCGAATCCCCCCCTCTCCGCCAGATTCAAATCCCGCGGGCGGACTGCAGAATGCGGCGGCCCGGCGCGACGAGGCGTGGATCGAGATGGGCGAAATTGAACGCAAGCTCCGCGACAAAATCCTGGGCGAACTCGAACTCCTGGAGCACGAGCTGAACCACGAGCTGCCCAAGGAGCTGATGAAGGCGCGCGCCCACGGCGACCTTTCCGAAAATGCCGAGTACAAGTACGCCAAGGAGCGGCAGTCGTACCTGACTGCGCGGATGGGGCAGTTGCAGCAGCGGCTCTCGAACGTGTCCATGATGAACCTGGACAACCTGCCGAAGAACAAAGCGGCGTACGGCTCGCGGGTTGTGGTGCTGGACGTGGATAAGTCGGTGAAGACGGAGTACAAGCTGGTGACCACGGAAGAATCCGACGCCTCGCGCGGATGGATTTCCACGACTTCGCCGATCGGCCGGGCGCTGCTGGGAAAAGCCGCAGGCGATACGGTGAGCGTGATGACCCCGGCGGGGAAAAAGGAACTCGAGATCCTGAAACTGTTCACGATTCACGACGAGGAGAACTAACGACCGCCGGCCCAGCGGCTGCCACGGAAATGCCACTGATGAGCAACACGGACGACAGGAAGCTGAGTAGCGCTCTCATCAACTATTTCGATTCGCTCGAGAGACTGATGAAGCCCCGTGTCCAGTACTGCGTATGCGGTCACAGCATCGCGGTTCACGGCGCCGGCCCTTGCAGCGATTGCCCTTGTTCTGAATTCTCGGACGAGAGAAGGGGCTCGACAACCCCTTCCGGGGCCGGATCGAACGCCGGCCCGCACACTTAGGAAGCGATGATCACGCAACGTATCGGCCGCGCCGGCCACTGGCTGCTGTACAAGATCGTGGGTGCGCTCGCGGCCACGGGAGTCCATCCGAACGTCCTCACCTTCACCGGCCTGATCATCAACGGGTGGGCCGCGGTGCTGTTCGCTCGCGGGAGTTTTCCCGCGGCCGGCGCGGTGATGATTCTGGCGGGTGTGTTCGACATGACCGATGGACGGGTGGCGCGGGCGCAGGGACGGGTGACCACGTTCGGCGGCTTTTTCGATTCCGTGATCGATCGCTACTCGGACTTGGTCCTCTATCTCGGCCTGCTGGTTTTCTATGCGCGCGTGGACCGGTTCTTCTACGCGATTTTGGTGGGCGTGGCCATGGCTGGGTCCGTGATGGTGAGTTACGCGCGGGCGCGCGCGGAATCGCTGATCCCCAGTTGCAAGGCCGGCTTTTGGGAGCGGCCCGAGCGAATCGTGCTGCTGATCCTGGGCGCGCTGGGCAACCGCATGGCGCCGGCGCTGTGGCTGCTGGCCATTGGGCCGAACATTTCCGTCATCCAGAGAATCGTACACACGTGGAATGAGATTCAGGCGGGCCGGCTGGTAGATGTGATCCCCCGGCAGGCGATCGCGGCTTCTCCCACAGCCGCAGCTCCCGCCGCGGCCCCTTCTTCCGCGATCGCTCCTGCGGCTCCGGCTGCGAACCCCGCGCCGGTGGCTGCCGCTCGCGCCGCGGCCGCGGCCCAGAGCTCGACGCAGCCAGCCGGCGGCACCGAATTGACTCTTCACCCGGCGAAGCCCCAGGGAGATTGACGATTTCCCTTCCGCTCTCCCCGCTCCGCGTGCCTCTGCGTACTGCGTGTCTCAGCGTTTGATTGGGCGCTCATCTGCTGCGCGCTAGAATGAAGGCGTTGCGTTCCAGGGCCGGCCGGAGGAAACACTCTTGAAGCCTTCGCTCATCGTTCATGGCGGCGCGTTTGCGGTTCCCGAAGCGTCCGTGGAAGCGTGCAAAAAGGGCTGCCGCGAGGCGCTCGAGGCGGGATGGAAAATACTGGCCGCGGGCGGCTCGGCGCTCGATGCCGTCGAGACCGCCGTCGTCGCTCTGGAAGACAACCCCGAATACGACGCGGGCACCGGCTCGCACCTGAACCGCGACGGCCACGTTTCGCTCGACGCGATCGTGATGGACGGGCGCACATTGCGTTCCGGCGCGGTGGCCGCCGTAGAACGCATCAGCAATCCCATCCGCCTGGCGCGAAAGGTGATGGAGGCGAGCCATCACATGCTGCTGGCCGGCGCCGGGGCGGAACGGTTTGCTCACGAAAACGGATTCCGGCTGTGCCGGCCGGAGGATTTGATCGTGGAGCGGGAGCGGCGCGCCTGGAAGCTGTGCCGGAAGTTCGGCCACCAGCGGCAATTCCACGACCCGGTATTTTTGTTTTCACCGGAATACGCGGAAGAACTCGCGGCGGCGCCTTCGGGCGGCCCCGCGGTTTCGGGAACGACGCTGGGAAGCACGGGACAGGCATCCGCGGGCACGGTGGGCGCAGTGGCTGTGGACCGCGAGGGACATTTGTACGCGGCGACGTCCACGGGCGGCACCTGCTGCAAGGTGCCGGGGCGCGTGGGAGATTCCCCGATGATCGGCTGCGGCTGCTACGCGGACGAGGAGGCGGGCGGCGTCTCCTGCACGGGCTGGGGCGAGGCAATCATGAAGATCGTGATGGCGAAAACCGCCGTGGACATGCTGCGCGCGGGCCGCACGGCGCAGGAAGCCGCGGACGAGAGCATCCGGCTGCTCGCCGCGCGAACGGGCGGCACCGGGGGATTGATCCTGCTGGACCGAGAGGGCACGCCCGCGTTCGCGTTCAGCACGCCTCATATGGTTTTGGCGATTGCGACTCCGGACGGCCCGTTCCGGATAGGCGTGTAACGCCGGGGTGTTGTCAGCAACTCTACATAGGGCTGGCGTCCGGGGTTCGGCGTTCCGGAACCGATTGCGTGCTGCACCGCCACAGCCACAGACAACGGATCGAGCGGACGCGCGGAGTCGCAGGATCTACAGCGAGGCAGTAGGCGCGCGCCGGGCGCACCGTGATATGCGTGGGTGAATCGAGAGTAGAAGGGGGCATGGGGGGCTGTTTACCGGTTTTTTGAAGCTCGGCGCACGCAGCCTCGAAGTTATCTTCCGGTGGGACGAATTGGTAGGTCAGGGAATAGATGTATTCCTGCTGAGCGCAACCCTCACAAGTGAATTGGGCCTGGGGAAGGCTGTCCGTGACCGCTCGCACCAGGAGCGGTGGGCCGCTAATCGTCTTCCACGACCTCACCGCTCCGTCCGCGCCGATCGTCAATTCCATTCGCACCTGCCCCATGATGCGGGCCTGGACAGCAAGAGGAAGATAGGCTGGTAACGGCAGGTTCACGGGGCGGGGCTGCGGTTGTTGGGCTGGGAGGCGTGGGAGGAATGGAAAGACGCAGAGTGAGAAGACCCAAGCGAAGACGAGACGTTTTTGCATTCCACCCGCCGCTGCGACGCCACCAAAATCGAGTGTGGCACAGGCATCGGGGAGAGCGCAATGAGATGCGGAACGGGATGCCGGCCCGAAGGCCGGCGCCGCAAGACCTCGCGGGACGTGCTGTGGTTGAAGGGCGCGCGGAGCCTATGCTAGCATCCCGCGTTTCGGCAGCACGCTCGAGAGCGATTCGTGCCGCCCGCAGGCAGGCTGGGGCACAGGCAGAAAGCCCGCGCCACCGGCACCACCAGGGGAACCGAATGAAAGCCTACTCCGGGGAAGCCATCCGGAACGTGGCCATTCTCGGCCACATTCACACGGGAAAAACGCAGCTCACTTCGGCCCTGCTCCACACCGCCGGGATGACGCCGAAGCTCACCAAGGTGGCCGAGGGAAATACCGTCACGGACTGGGACGAGGAAGAGATCGCCAAGAAGATATCGATTTCCACTGGCGTGGCCTACGCAGAGTGGCAGAACACGAAGATCAACCTGCTGGATACGCCGGGCGATTCCACGTTTGTAAGCGAGGCGAAAGCCTCCATGATCGCGGCGGATTCGGCGCTGATCCTGGTGGACGCGGCAGCGGGCGTGCAGGTGGTGACGGAGAAAGTTTGGGATTACGCCACCGAGTACGACATCCCGCGCGCGTTCGTGATCAACTGGATGGACCGGGAGCACGCCAACTTCGCGCGGGCGCTCGCGTCGCTGGAGCAGGCTTTTGGCCGCAAGGTGCTGCCGATCCACCTGCCCATCGGGCAGGAGAAGAGTTTCCGCGGGCTGGTGGACCTGGTGACCATGAAGGCGCACGTCTACGTGCCCGATGGCGACGGGAAAGCGAAGATCGAAGAGATCCCCGCGGAGATGGCCGCGGAGGCGGACGCGGCGCACGCCAAGCTCGTGGAGATGATTGCGGAGGGCGACGACGCCCTGATGGAAGAGTTTTTCGACAAGGGCACGCTGCCGGAGGATGACCTGCACGAGGGTCTGCACCAAGCCATCATGACGGAGAAGGTTTTTCCGGTGATGGTCAGCTCGGCGCTGCACAACGCCGGGAGCGAGGCCATCCTCAGCTTTCTGTCCAAGATGATGCCCTCGCCGCTGTATCACGGAAAGACCACGGGGACCAGCGAACCGGGCGGCAAGGGGAACGAGTCGGAGCGGAAGACGGCGGATAGCGCGCCGGTGTCCGTGTTCGTGTTCAAGACCGTAGTGGACCTGTTCGCCGGGCGGATCAGCTTTTTCAAAGTGATGTCCGGGATCGTGAAGAACGACGCGACGCTGCAGAACTACGTGCGGAATTCGCCGGAACGCTTCCAGCACCTGCAGGTGATGCAGGGAAAAACGGCCGCGAGCGTGCCCGAGCTGCACGCGGGCGACATCGGCGCGGTGGCGAAGTTGAGAGACACATTTACGGGCGATACGCTGGGCGACAAAACAGCGTCGATCTTCTACCGCACGGCGCGCATCCCGGAGCCCTCCATCACGTTTGCCATCGAGCCGAAGACGCGGGCGGACGAGGACAAGATCGGGCAGTCCATTCACCGGCTGCTCGAGGAAGACCTGGCGCTGCGGTTTTCGCGCGACGCGCAAACGAAAGAATTCCTGCTGAGCGGCTCGGGACAGAAGCACATCGAGGTGGTGGTCTCCAAACTGCACAACCGCTACCACGTGGACCTGACGCTCAAGCCGCCCAAAGTGCCCTACCGGGAAACGATCCGCGGGAAGGCCGACGCGGAAGGCAAGCACAAGAAGCAGACCGGCGGGCGGGGACAGTTCGGCGTTTGCCGCATCCGCATGGAACCGCTGCCCCGCGGCACGGGCGTGGAATTCGTGGACGATATTTTCGGCGGATCCATCCCGAAAAACTTCATCCCCGCGGTGGAAAAGGGGCTGCGCGACGCCGCCGAGCGCGGCTTCCTGGCGGGATTCCCGGTGACGGATTTTCGCGCCGTCCTCTACGACGGGAAGTATCACGACGTGGACTCTTCTGAGATGGCGTTCAAGATCGCCGGGTCGCTGGCTTTCAAGGAATCCATGAAGGCGGCGCGGCCCTCGCTGCTCGAGCCCATCATGAATCTCGAGGTGTACGCCCCGGAACAGTTTCTGGGCGACATCGTGGGGGATCTTTCCGGGCGGCGCGGGCGCGTGAGCGGGAACGAGACGCGCGGAACGAACATAATCGTGAAAGGCCAGGCGCCGCTGGCCGAGCTGCTGAGCTACGCGAATACGCTCACGTCCATGACCCAGGGCCGCGCGAGCTACGCGATGGAATTTTCGCATTACGACTACGTGCCCGCCGAGCTGGCGCAGAAGATCATCGATCTGGCGAAGAAGGAGCGCGGGGCGCCTGTGGAGGAAGAGGAAGAGTAAAGCGGCGCTCGAGCGGGGCTACAGGCGAGAATTCGATTTCAGGCGATTTCGAGGAACGAGACTCTTCTGCGAACATCCGCAAGGCCGGCTGGAAGCCGGCGCTACCGCTCACGGCCCAAATTGGTCGTGGCGGGCCGTGTGACTGCCGCGTAGTGTCTTGTTTCCGAAGCGCACGGGAATCTCACCCCTCCGGGAAGGACCACATCGATGAAGCACAGCCGGAACTCATGGAAATCCACGACCGTGGCGATTCACGCCGGGACGGAACGCCACGGCATCGGCACGGAGGTGGGATTAGCCATCTCGCGCACGTCGAATTTCACCTTTCGCAATACGGAAGAGATGAAGCTGTGGGCCGAGGGGAAGAGCAAGGCCTACATCTACACGCGCTACGGCAACCCCACGCTGGCGGTGGTGGAAACGAAACTGGCGGCGCTGGAGGGAGGAGAGGCGGCCATCGTGACGGCGTCGGGCATGGCCGCGATTTCCAGCGCGCTCCTGGCGCACCTGAGCACGGGAGACGAGGTGATCGCGTCGACGCAGCTCTACGGCGGCACCTACCGTCTGATGCGCGACACGCTGCCGCGGCTGGGCATCCGCGTGCGGCACATGGAGTGCGACCTGAGGGGAATCGAGCGGATGGTGACGCCGCTGACGCGCGTGCTCTACGTGGAATCTCCCACGAATCCGACGCTCCGCTTGGTGGATCTGGAAAAGGCCGCGGGATTCGCACGGCAGCACGGGCTGGTGTCCATGATGGACAACACGTTTGCCACGCCGCTGCTCCAGAAACCGCTGGGCCTGGGCTTTGATCTGGTGCTCCACAGCGCGACAAAGTACCTCGCGGGGCATTCCGACGTCATTGCGGGGGCGGCGGTGGGCAGCCGGGAGCGGATCAAGGAAGTGCGGCAGGCGGTGATCTACCTGGGCGGCTCGATGGATCCGGAGGCCGCGTTCCTGCTGGACCGCGGGATTAAATCGCTGGGCGTGCGCATGGCGCGCCACTGTGAGAACGCCATGGCCGTGGCGCGGTTCTTGGAAAAACATCCCAAGGTCGCGCGGGTGCACTACCCCGGATTGAAGTCGCATCCCGATCATGCACTGGCGCGGCGGCAGATGCGCGGGTTCGGGGGCATGATGGCATTCGATCTGAAAGGCGGGCTGAGTGGGGCGCGGCGCTTCTGCGACCGCGTGCGTCTGTTCCTGCTGGCGGCGAGCCTCGGCGGGGTCGAATCGCTGGTGATTCTGCCGGCGTACACCTCGCACTACAACATGAGCGCGGCGGAGCTGAAGGGGGCCGGGGTCACGCCCGGCACGGTTCGCGTCTCCGTGGGACTGGAAGACGCGGACGATCTGATCGCCGATTTGCGCCAGGCGCTTGCGTAGGCGATTCCCGATGGCCGCGGAACACGCGCGCTACGTTGCCCGGCTGCTGGAGCGGCGCCCGATCCCCGGGGAAGCATCCCTCCAGCTCAGAATGCGAAGAATGGCCCCGTCACATTTCCCGTCTGCTGCCCCTCGATGCCTGTGAACACGTTGCGGCCAAAGAAGAACGCCAGCCCGTAATCGAACGCGCCGGGGAAAGAACCGCCGAGATTGCTAAACGCCGAATTACCGGAGTTGTTGTTGCTGAAAAGCGTCTGGGCATTGACGATGCTGAACATGACCGCCGGTCCCGAGACCCCGTTTGCTCCCTTATTGGTGACCGAGAAAGGACCACCGGACGAGCAGTAGAATCCCGCGAGTTGCCCGTTGCAGTCGGTGAGACCCGATTGAGCGGTGTCGAGGAAGAAGAGCCCGTTCGAGCCGGAGTCGACGAAGCTTTGCGGATAAGCGATGCCCTTGTAGGTTGCCGTAAAGTTTCCAATGTCGTCCGTGGTGTAGACCGTGGCCGTGCCGAGCACGTTGTTGGCCTGCGTGCCGATGCCGAAAATCATGGATCCGCTCACGCTCATGGCTCCGCCGGCGGCCACACTGGGAAGCGAGATCAGCACGCCGTTGTTGTCCTGGGGAAACATCCAGACCGGGTTTTGAAGCTGGCTCAACAAGGCAATCGTGGTGGGCGTGCAATTCGTGTTGTTCGGGCAACTGTAATATGTTCCCGGGAAGGCCTGGTTGACGCAAGCCGGACCGCAATCCTGCCGGAACGGTCCCACACCGATGATGCCGTTGCTCCCGAAAGCTAGCACACTGTCGAGATCTGTGCCGCCAGCGACCACACAGCCATTTGCGCCGCTCGGCACGGCGGCAAAGCCGTTTGCGCCGATCACCTGGATGGGTTGCGAAGATGCCTTTTCGCCGGCCATGACGATGTCGCCTGTTTGTACGGGTCCCCAGGCATACGACATGTCCACAAATTGGACGCAGTTCCCCAGCGGATTTCCGCCGACGGTGGCCTGCGGGAGGGCAAGCGTCAACTGCGAAGCGAGTATGCGAAGTCCCGAGGATCCCGTATCCACGGCGATGTTGTCGATGGTCTGGCAGTTCGCTGTGCCGGGAACGCAGATGGTGACGCTGGCGAGCGCAACATCCACGTTTTCGTTCGCCGGGCCGGGGTTGACCGAAATAGGCACGACGTTGTTCGCCGCGCTGGCCGCTCCGCCGCTCAGCGCGACGATTTGGGTGCTGGGACTGGCGTTGTCGGCATAATTCAGGGACGCGTTTTCCATGGACATGGTAGAGGGTGTGAACGTCAGCGTGACCGTACAAGCTGCATTGACGGCCACCTGGTTCGCCGTCGAACACGTTGCCCCAGTGATGGCGAAATCGCCCGCGTTCGCGCCCGAGAGAGACGGGTTGCGTGAGAAGGTCAGCGACGCCGTGCCCGTGTTCGTTAACGTCACCGTCATCGGCGCGCTCGTGACCCCTTCGGTGATCGGGCCAAACGGCAAGCTGGCCGGCAGACTGACCACCGGCGCCGGTGGCGGCGGGGGCGGGGGGGGCGCCGCGGATTGGCCCGAACCGCCGCAAGCGGCCAGAGTGAACACTCCCGCCGCCAGCGCGACGACACCCGGAATGCATCGCATCACGCGTGACTGAGGTCGCCGCCGCGCGCTCATCGGATCGCGTCCTTCGAGACGCCGGCAGGCATTAGGTCGGTTACATAGGCGAAGCCGTGGAAATCGCGCATGTGGCCACCCGAGGTGACGACGAGCGCGCCGGACTGCACATACAGGGGTCCGTGCCGCCGATGGGGCGAGGCCGAGGCCGTCTGGAACAGGGAAAAGTAGGAGCCCAGCAACTGGGAGAGATCGGGCATCGTCGGCCCTTCCCAGGCGACGGCGAACACGGTTCCTGCGGGTGAGACGTACTCCTGGACTCTCCGGCCGCCCGGCGCCGTAATCTCGTGAAGCGTGTAGCCTTGCATGACGGTGCGCTTCAATTGCCCGGCCAGGCGCACACGGTCGGCCTCAACGGATTGTTCCGGATCCCCCAGCGCCGCCCACAAGGGCGCGGCCGCGAAGAGGAGCGACAACAGAATTCCCCAGCGAATTGTCATATGTTCTTGCTCCGCGGTGGCAGGCGCCAATAGCGCGCCTCTCGTCAGCGTTCTGGCGGGCTAACCGGATTAGACGCGAGTGCGTGGCAATGTGTTGCCAGTGGGCTGAGAAGCAGGTTCCGCCGGGAACTGCGCGCAACGTACGATTCAGCAGGAACGATTTCGGGGCCTCGGCTGCCCGAAGTTGCCATGCGCCGCTGGGTCCTCGCGCAGAATCCATCCCGCTTAGTACGCGAAGTAGGGACCCGTACCGCCCGGAGAGGTTTGTCCCTCGATGCCGGTGAAAACGGGCCGTCCGTAGAAGAATGGGAGCCCGTAATCGAAGGCACCGGAAAAGGGACCGCCGATATTGCTGAAGGCCGTGAAGCTGGGATTGCCGCTCAATAGAGTCTCGAAATTAACGATGCTGAACATGACCGGCGCCGAAGTGCCGTTGTTTCCTGTGTTCGTGACTGTGAAATTCGTCGACGAGGCCGGACAGTAGAATGAAATAGCGGTCATGCACGCGGGAAGGCCGCTGCCCGCTACGTCGAGGAAGAAATATCCGTTCGAGCCGGAATCAACGAAGCTCTGCGGATAAGATACGCTGTTGTAGGTGGCGGTGAAAAAGCCGAAGTTGTCGGTGGTATAGACTTTGGCGGTGCCGAGGCCGTTGTTCGATTGAGTCCCGATGCCGAACACCAGCGAGCCGGCAGCGGTCGCGGCCCCGGTGGCGCCGACCGAGGGCAGCGAGATCAGCACACCGTTGTTGTCCGTCGCAAACAACGACACGGGGTTTTGCACCTGGTTCAGCAAAGGCACCGCGATCAGCGAGCAGCTCGTCTGAACGCAGGTGGCGCCCGCGTCGTAATAGAAGTTGGCGGGGGGAGCAGAAGAGCAGGCGGGGCCGCAATCCTGCTTGAACAGGCCTACTCCAAGAATGCCGTTCGCGTGGAGCGCCGACACGTTGCCGTCATCCGTCAGCGATCCGTTATTGCTGCAAGTGTTCGGAACGAGTGGGAAGCCCACGGACCCCGTCGTCAGGACGATCTGGATGGGCACAGAGGAGGCCTTTTCCCCAGCCATCGTGATGTCGGCAGTGGAGATGGAACCCCACAGGAAGGAACCGTCGGCAAACGTCACGCACTCCCCGAGCGGATTCCCATTCGTATCGGGGGCCTTCAGGATCGGGATGGTGACCTGCGTCCCGAGGATGCGAAGCCCTACCGAGCCGGTATCTACCAGGACGTTCGTAATCGTCTGGCAGTTCGAGGTGCCGGGCACGCAGATAGTGACGCTGGCGAGCGGGATATTCACGTTGTTCAGGGCCGGGCCGGTGTTCACGGCGATGCTCACGCTGTTGCCGCTGCTACCGTTGCCGCCGCCACCGCCCCCGGACGCAGCACCGCCACCCTTCACGCCGCTGCAGCCAGGGAGAGTGAAGGTCCCCGCCGCGAACGCCAGGGCGCATCCAAGAGTCCCCAGATTGCGGACCAAAAGCGTGTGTGCCTTCATCGAATCACATCCTTGGTGAGATTGGCGGGAATCAAGCTGGTGACGTAGG
>Ga0209415_10008579_pt1 | contig 17711 bp, 23 predicted proteins | sample PeaSoiSIISIP2007_FD_187696 | JGI IMG/M metagenome (GOLD analysis project Ga0209415, IMG submission 187696) | Peat soil microbial communities from Weissenstadt, Germany - SII-SIP-2007 (SPAdes) (version 2) | ecosystem: Environmental > Terrestrial > Soil > Wetlands > Peat | place: Germany... | reverse complement strand
AACGGGCTAATGAGATGCGGTCCCACGGTGATATCATCGAAACCGCTCGTCTGGTGCGACGGATACCAGTCCGCTCCCGCGTAGTAATCTTCGTATCCTTCGTAATGCGGATCCGAACCGTAATGCGGATACTGGGGATAGCCGTACATCGCTACGCTCCTTCTCCGATGAACACACGCTTGGCACCTCGCACTGCTCCCGCGCTCACGTGGACCTGCCTGTAGATGAGGTACCCGACGACTCCGATGCCGATGGCCCCTGCCAGAACGAGCGTGCTGGTCCAGCCCGAGCTTTTCGCACCGCTCGTGCTGCTCGTGCCGAAACCCGTCCGAGCCCGCCAATAGTCGTTCGCGACGACGTCTTCCCGCGGCCCCGCGTCATACGAGTAAGACTCCAGACCAGGCGGGTACTGCATTCTCTGGTACGCGGCGTTCATGGGAATTGCATCGCTCCTTGGAAAAGCGGACCGACGAGCTGCGCCTGCGCGTTGTCAGGTCCCGCGTTGCCATTCCACACCATGATCTCGAGGCCGCTACCGTTAGCGTTGGGAACGCCGGCACCCATCGGATCGGTGAGCGTGTTGCCAGTATTGCGCAACGTGACGCGGATCTGCGTCGCGCCCTCGCCGGGCGTCGACGTCAACGACGCGCTCCTGTCTTGGATCGTCGTAGTTCCCGGCGGGGTCGTGCCGCCGCGCATCGTGAGACTCACCCGTGCGAACCTCGGGTCGAGCCCATTCGGACCGATCACGCCCACCGTAAAATCCGGACCCGATCCAACGTCAGCGGCGCCGACACCCTCATCCATCGTGATGAGAAAGTCGCCAGGGTTCGCCGTCGCGCGAACCACGGTGGAGAACCCGCGCCCAGTGACCTGCGGATTACCGGCGGCATCGATCGTGAGGAGCGCCTGCGCGACCGGCTGGACAGGGACTGCAGCGTAGTCAGCCATTACTGCACCACCCAGATGATGATTTCAAAACCCGCCGCCGGATCAGCGAACGCGGGAGGAAACGTCTGCATCACAATCAGCACTTGATCCGCCCCGACGCCGGGGGTCGGGCTGAGCAGATAGAGGACCGCAGTGGTGGAGATGAGCGAAATGGGCGGCACGCCGCTCCCGCGCACCGTCACCATCGTGCGCACGTTCGGGTTACTGATGGGGGAGGTCCCCGGCTGCACGGCTCCCGCGTTGCCGGGGAGCCCCTCATCGAGATCAAGCAAGTACGCCCCGAGAGGAAAACCTACAGGCCGCGAAATCGCCGATATACCCTCGCCGTTGAACTCGACTGGAGTCGCGGGACCCACTCCGTCCGGAAACGTCACGACGCCCTGAACGATGGGCTGGAAAGGGGTAACAGCGTAGTCTGTCATGCTACTGGTCCTCCTCCCAAACCTCTCCAAACAATGATCTGGAATCCGCCCGCAGGATCAAACAACGTAAAAACGGCTTCCGTGATCGCGATCTCGATCTGCGGCGCACCGACGCCGGACAACGCGCTCGGGATGTAGCTCACCCCGATCGACTGGACGAAGGATGCCGGCGGCGAACCGGTACTGATCGGTGTGACCATGGTTCGCACGTCGGGGTCCGGCGCAAACAGGGGCGGCGGTCCGGACGGCGCGAACGGTACAGCGCCCGCGTTGCCGGGAAGACCTACGTCGAGAGTTAAAATGTACGCACCGAATAGGAAACCCGGCGCACGCGTGATCGCGGAAACACCCTTGCCGTCGAAGAACGGTTGTGTCCCCGGACCCCCTGGGAACGTGACGACCCCTTCGACGATGGGCTGTATGGGCGCTGCTGCGTAGTCAGGCATAGGTCAGGTCAGATCATGACGGGCGCGAAGAGCGGCCCGGTGAGATTGGTTGAGTAACTCTCGGGACCAGCGTTGCCGCGCCAGATCACGATCTCGCATCCGTTGCCATCACTCCCGACCGGATCTGTCGCGAGGCCCGTAGACGAAGCTGTGAGGACGACGCGCACCACATTCGAGCCGATGCCGGGCACCGGGCTCGCGACGAACACACCCGGCGCCGTACTCGCGACGTATGAAATCGACTTCTGGTCGATCGACGTCCCGAAATGCACCACGTTGGTGAAAGACCCGCGCACGGTGAGGAACGACCTCCCGAAGATCAGGTCGAGGGCCACATCCCCCGGCAAACCCTCGTCGAGCATGAGCAGGTAGTCTCCCGCTGCGTTGCCGGAGAAAGGCGATCCGGGCGGCGTACGCACGATGGACGAGACTCCGATCCCGCTGAACGCAGGGAAAGGCAAACCCGTCTGCGGCGTGACGATCGTGATGAGCCCCTGCACGATGGGCTGGGCCGGGGCTGCCGCGTAATCGCTCACCTCGGCCTCCGCAGCTTCGCTGCTACACCGAAGGAACCATGAACGACCTTGCGCTCGTTCATGCTACGGCTCCTCCTCCCAATCCCTTCCAGATGATGATCTCCACGCCGCTCGCCACAGTCCCCATCGGGTCCACCGCCGCGGGCGTTGTGTCCGTGAAGACAAGGAGCACTGCCGTGAACCCACCATCGCCACCAGGAGTTGGTTGGGCGTAAGTGACACCGGTCGCAACGATCGAAGTTCCACCCGCCACAGAGTTCATGGCGCTCCCGCGAATATTGATGAGCGTCCTCGCGTCGGGCTGCGGACCGGGCAAAGGCGGCGTTCCAAGCAAGGGTCCTGGCTGCAGCTCGCCAGCGTTTCCGGGAAGTCCCACGTCGAGGATGAGCGTGTAGATGATGTCCGGCGGAACCGTGGGGGCCACGGTGCGCATGACCGACGACACGCCCTTTCCCTCGAACGTCGGGACGGGTGTTCCAGCCACGATGGCGACCGTGAGGAGGCCCTGAACGATCGGTTGGATGGGAGCTGCTGCGTAATCCATGCGCGTGACCTCTAGGTGCGAGCCTGCGATGACGACGATGCCCTCGCTGCGTGCGAAGACATCGTCATCACCAGCAGACTCAGGGAACGGCCGATCCTTGAGGAGCGAAGAGCGGGCCGATGATGTTCAAGTTCGTCAACTCGACGCCCGCGTCGGCGCGCCAGAGGATGATCTCGAGACCGACTTCTGGGTCCATACCAGTGCCACCTACATTGGCCAGGTTGATCTGGATCTGGTTCGCGCCCACACGCGCCGCGGCGGCTGCCGGGCTCGTGATGTACGCAATGGACTTCGAGACGACTGCCGTCGGCGTTCCCATCAGGGCGCGCACGTTGAGAAGCTGACGCCCGAAAGGCGGATCAATCGCCACGTCGCCAGGCAAACCCGGATCGAGCGTCAAGATGTAATTACCGGCGCCGACGCGCTGGGGCACGAATGGACCGGTCTGCACGATGCCCTTCCCGAAGAAGCTCAGAACGAACCCATCGATCCCGCGGACCGTGAGAAGGCCCTGCACGATCGGTTGCACGGGAGCTGCTGCGTAGTCCGTCATGGCGACTCCACCCCCGCCCACACGACGATCTCGAACCCATTCGCGCCCCCAGACGGGGACGGTCCGGGTGGAGTAGCGACCGGATCGAGGAGACCGCCAGCAGCGGGACCAATCGTGATCGCGATTTGGGTCAAGCTGCCATCGATCGTCGGTGGAACCGTGAAATTGCCATAGGCAACCGAGACCGAATCGAGCGTGGTGGGGACGCCAGCCGTCGGGGACCGCATCGTGACGAGCGTGCGCGGAAGCGGCGCTTGCGGAGCCAACAGAGGCGGGAACGTGACGGGAGCGGGAACCGGTTCGACCGCTCCGGCATTCCCTGGCAACCCGACGTCGAGCGTCAGGATGATGACGCCGACAGGAAAGCCGACTGGGCGCCCAGCCGTAGGCAACGGTGGCGACCCGCCGGTGATGAGAGCCCCTCTCCCTGTGAACACCGGAAGAGCACCGGAAGCGTTTCCGGTGATCGTCACGAGTCCTTGAACGATGGGCTGCACCGCAGCCGCTGCGTAATCAGTCATAGGTACCTACTCCTCTCGATTGAGTTGTGCCGAAAAGTGAACGAGAAACTCAGAATCGAAAGCGGAGCGCACCTATTCGCTACGCAGTCCACGCAAGCCTACCACAACCGCCCCCAAAACAAATTTTGTGAAAATCCGAGATCTCGTTTTTCCATCTGCGACGACGTTGGTAAGGTCCTCCGACAATCAGGCCTCCACCTTCGCTTGGCGGACCCGCCGCCGCCAAGCGTGGCCGCTTCACCGCGGGCCTGAACCCGAACCGCGCGCGACGCGTTCGCGGTACTCGTCGTCGTCGACCACCTCCGCGTAGAGACCGCCGCCGACTGGCTGCGCACCCGCTTCCTGCTGCGCGCGGTAAGTCTCGACGGCCTTCTCGAAGTACGCAACGTTCTTCTCGAACGCCTCCTCCGTCACGCGCACCTCGCTGCCTTCACCGAACGAGTCGGAAAGGGCCTTGAAACCGGCGGACACCGCGTCGCGCACGCGATAGCCACGATTCAGGTACTCCGTCACGAAGTAGATCAACCTCTTCTGCGTATCGGCCGGAGTCTGGATCGTGACTTGGCCCGGAACCCGCGCGTCCCCTCGAACATCGAACATCGGAATTACCTCGTCATCCTTCCTGCCGCTGCGGCGCGCGCCGCACGTACAACCTGAAAAGCTCGCTGTAGCGGGACACGGGCTCGGGCGGGACGTAATCAACAAACGTCGGGCGCACGCCGGCTTTCCGCATTTCGCACGTCTCCTGCGAATGGCCTCGGTTCAAGCACCACTCGCATTTGCGTCCCTTCTTGGCGGCCGGAGGTCCCTCCCGCCGCTCGCGCGCGCGCTCGTGGTAGCAGCCGGAGCAAAGTCCCGAGCGATTGTAAGCCTGCAGAGGCGCGCCGCACTTACACCGCAGCATGATCGCGCTCCGTGGAAAGCCTTAAAAAGAGATCCCGCGTCGGCTCATCGAGCTTGCCGGTGGGCATCAGGCCGTAAACTTGCTGCACCTGCTGGATCGCCCTCTTCGCCTCCTCGTACTTCGCGCGGTAGCGCCGCTCCTCTTCCGCGCTGTCGATCTGCCAAAGCCAGTAGAAGCCCGCGCCGACGATCGACGCCGCCCCGAGATAGAGCGACCACCTGGCGTAATCGGGCTTTACTCGGGACGGCATTCTCTCCATTCGAATCCGCGCCGGGGGAATATTCCCCGGCGACTTGCCGCAGCGCACAATTTGTTCAGGAACGTTTGAATCCGCGTCGGAGATGACCCGACGAAATGCAGTCACCTCACGATGTGTTCGGGCACGAACTTGGTCCCCGCGCCGCCCGCCTGCGTGATGACGGATTGGTTCGCGGGAGCGACGATCGCGTCCTGGCCATTCGGCCGCTGGATCGGCTGGGTGATCACGCCGTCCGTCCCGAGCGCCGAGTAACCCTGCGGCGTGGCAGCCATCACGACGTTGTTCATGACACCGGCCTGGTTCGGCGGCTGAAACGTATTGCCGACGGGCGGGACGATCTTCTGGCCCGCGACGTCATACGGCTGCTGCTGCTGCGCGACCGTTCCTGCGCCGCTGGCGATACGCGCTTCCTGGACGTAGCCGGGACCCTGGCTCCCGACGACCGGCACGCTCGATGCTGGCGGAGCTTGGGGCTTAAACAGGTGCGCGAGATGCGGTGGATACCATGGCGCGCTCGGCTGCTGCGCGGGCTGCGCGACGGCGGGCGACTGGACCTGCGGAGGGAGCGCCGTCGGCGCCATCGGCTGCGGCTGGTGGAGGTGCGCGAGATGCGGTGGATACCACGGCGCAGCGGACGCGACCGCTTGAGCCGGCGGCTGCGCGGAGTTCGGTCCTCCGATCACGTTGTAATGCTGAGCGGGCTGGTGTGGCTGCCCGACTGGAACGACGGCGATGCCACCGTTGCCGTGCACCTCCGCCTCGGCGAAGCGCGCGAGGCCTTGCGGGCCGTAGCCCACAGCCTCCACCGGTGGGACCGGGGCCGGAGCGGGCGTCACGAACTCCGGCACACCGAACTGCGCCGGGATCGCCGCTTGGGTTTGCTGGGCCACGGGCTGCGCGTCCTCGAGCAACCCGAGAAGCGCGCACTGTCCCACGCATTCGCGCACGATGGCATCGGCCATCTGCTTGGCGCTCGTCATGTCTCCCGGCTTGGAGACGCAAGCCGCGAGCACGTGCGGCGTGAGGTTCATGTACAGCTCTTGTGCGGTGGTCATCGATTTCCTCTTTCCGATAATTGTGATCTAGACGTTCAAATAGAAGACTGCGAAGAACGGCACCTCGATGGCGCCGTCCCCGATGCTGTTGCCGGCGAACACGTCGATCGACGTCGCGCCCTGGACGAGCGGGATCGGCTGCGTCGTCTCGGGGTCGAACGGGCCGGCCACCATGTTCGTGACGTCGATGTTCTGCGTCCACACGATGGGGACTTGCTGCGGTGTGTCCGCTGGGTTGAAGAACCCACCGATCAGCTTCACGGTCTGGGCGCCATGCGGGATCGGGATCCTCGCGCGGTTCGTGAACGGCGCCGCCGGCGCGGGACCCGCCGAGGGCACGGTGCCACGGAAGACGCGCGTCGGGAGCGAGATCGTGGACGGCGTAGACGAGTTCCCGAGGCCGCACCAGCCCGAGTAGCTGATGGGATTCGCTTGCACGCCGGCGGCCACGATCGTCCCAGGAACCGAGCCCTGAAGCTCCATGATATTCGGCGGCAAGTCGCTGAAGCTGTCGTTCGTGAGCGGGGGACCTCCAGGAAAGAGGAGGTACGTGCGAACGATGTTCGGCAGAGCCCCCGCGTCGCTATTGGCGAAGTAACGCGGGGCCATGCGCCCGGTGATGCGCATGAACGACGCGACCTGAGGGACTTTCACGAGCGTCGAGGGGAGCACGTCGCAGACGATGTTCGCCTGCGTGCCGAGGTGACCCCACTGGAACACGCTGAGCGCCACCGCGCCCCCGAACGGAGGGGTCGCCGGCGCCTCGCTGCTTCCCGTAGGAACGACCAAGAGCGGCGAACCGGGCTTCGGCGGGTCGACCTGAACGAGTCCCCAGAGATCCTTCGATAGGATGTACCTCGTGCGCGCGATCGACGCGGGCATGTCGAAGATCGCCGGTGAGCCCGTGCCTTCATCCTGCTGAGGGACTAGGTCACCCTGGGTCTCCAGGTAGGCGCGCTGCGGCACCATCGCCATGTCTTGATGCGTGATCGGCGCACGGTGTCCGACGGAATCCTGTTTGCCGTAACGCGCGGGCAGACGCGGGTCTGCGTTCGGCTGGTTCTCGATCGTCATCCGACCCTGCGCGTACTCGAGGTAGTCTGGATTTTGAGGATCGTCCCACGCCATCTGCGGGCCTTGCGACCACGGCTCGAAGGGAAGCTGCACGAGTTCGCCCTGGCGGTTGAACGCGTAGCCGGGCGGCGCCACCCGTCCGTAATTGTCCTGCGTGAAATACTCCGGCAGCCCCGGCACGTAGCCATGCTGTGACGCGTGCGGGACGCGACCGTTCAAGACTCCATCTCCTGGTTCGGAGAGACTCGATCAACGGATCGATCGATCGCGTGCGTTCTCATGGTGACGGGCTCCGTGGCAATGCAGCAGCACGACTAAGTTCGCCCGTCACCTATTACGGTCGCTCGAAGTCAGTGAGGATTTTGCGCGATCCCGCCCGAAAACACCAGCCGAATTTTGCGGCCGTTCAGACCGGCGCAATTCACCCCGGATCGGCCCTCGAACCAGCAGTCCCTCTTGTTGCCGATTTACTCGTCGCCGAGCCGCTCGTCGCCGCTGCGCCTGTAACCAGCCATGGCGCTCGGAGCCTCTTCTTCGGCGAATTTCACGAGCGACGGGAGCGCGTCGAGATCGTCGAGAGGTTGCCTGTAGAGCCAAACCAAAAACGATTCGAACATCGGGCACACCCAGATCTTGTGCTTCGCGAGGTCGGCCCTGGCGCTACCTCCAGGCAAGAACATCGCGCCCTCGCCCGTCTGCAGATCGAACACGACGAGGTGCTTTCGCGACCAGCCCCGGCCCCCGACGAGACCGGACCCGTCGATCTGCGCCCGGACCGCCCACTCGCCCTCGTCGAATCTCAGGATCACGAATTTGCCCCAGTTGATCCCGCCGCCGCCCTCCGCATTCGTCGCTTCGATGAACTTGGTGATCACGGCTCTCTTCAGCAACCATTACAGGTGGAACCGAGAGACTTCACGTAAGTCACACACGCCAAACTCCACGTCGTCTGGCAACATGACGAGTCGTGAACGCAAGCTGCACTGACGAGATCAGCTCCGCTAAGATCGCACCCGGTAAAAAGAGAAACACCTGTCACGCACGGCGAATGGACGCAGGACTCCACGTCGATAGTGCTGCAACTAGTCGCGCTATCCTCAGCATCCCCCGCATCGATCCCGGTCGCATCCAAATGGAACCCATCGCTACCGGCATCAGTAGAACCGTCCACGTTCTCGCTGGCCTCAACGTCCGCCGCGTCGCCATCCATCATAGCAAGCACGTCGCCTTGCGCGTCTCCGGGATCTCCTCCGTCGCCGGACACAAACGTGTCCACCGAACACCCGAAGAAGATCGAGCAGCAAGCGATCGCTGAGCCTACGAGGAACTTCACGGCTGCTCGATGCAGTAAAAGGAGAGAGTGGCGGCCATCTCGCAATACGAGGCATACGCCGTCCAATTATAGTTGGTCTGGTTATCGATCCCGCACGCACCCACGTGCTGAGAGTCATCTCCCGTGCTGACGAAGGCCCAATCCGAACACGTGCTGTCCGTGTACGCCGTGTTGGTGGTGCCGTCAGAATTCGTCCCCGTCCAGGCGAACCCAGAGGTGTAGTACACCATCGGGACTGCTTTCTCGTACTCGTTCATGTTGATCGCGGTCGACAGCGTGCCGAAAGTGAGGGCCGTCCAATTCGTCGCGATCACCGTTCCATCGAGGAGCTGGTAAGGCACCGTCGCGTGCTCCAAACGCGACGCAGCGCTCGTCGCCTTGGTCGACAGCCACGCGGCCCAGTTGCCGCCGAGCCCAGCGCTCGTTGCCGCGTCGTTGCACGCCTTGTCCGCGACCGAGAGACCGCCGAAGTTCGACGTGTACGTCTTCGACGTGATGAACACGCGCCTGTACGACGGGAGCGTGTACCCGTCGTATCCGTCTCCAGCATCCATCCCGCTGTCCGCGGCATCGGAAAACCCACCCTCGGCGTCCGGCACAACGACGTCAGCGACGTCGTCAGCCGACGCGTCACCGTTGCCTACGTCTGGAGCGCCGCTGTCTCCTACCAACGTGCCATCGGTGCCAGAACAACCGACCAACATCAAAAAGAAGAAATACTTACGCATGTCACTCACGGGCTCCTTCTGAGAGGCGGACCACGGTCCGCCCTTTTCGTCTCTTGGTTCCCGGCCCACGGCCCAGCGTCTCGACGTGCTCGGCAAGGACGCGCGCGATGTAATTCGACACCGTCCTGCCGTCCCCCGCCGCAGACCTACTCAGGACTGCCGCGACTTCGGGATCAACGAAAATCTCTAAACGCTGAAGCTTCCCACGTTTCATCCCCAAGATACTAACGCCCAGTTACGCCCAGCGCAAGGGTACGACGAAAAGAAACGCTATCCCAGAAGGATCAACGGCAACTGTGCGAAATCAGTGACGTTCGTTCGGCCCGAAGAAGAAGGAGAACGGGTTCGAATTCCGAACCATCGTGAACATCTCCTCCATCTGTTGGAAACGCTGGGCGAAATGGCTCACCCGACCCCAAGAGAGGAGCACGAGTTCGGAGCCCGCGATCATCTTGGCGAGCCCGAGCGCTGCGGACCGCGCCTCGTCGATCGGCGTGCTCGCGTGCGTAGCGAGACGGAGGAATTTCTGCGCCTTGGCCTCCGCCTTCTCGCAAGCCTCGACATCGAACTGTTCGAGCGTGATCGCCCCCGCGTGCTCCTGCTCGTACTCCTGCATGCGCTGGCGCATGCCGTCGATGAACGCGCGAAGCTCTTCGGGGAAACGCTTGCGACGCATCGGGAGCAGGTGTGCCGCGAGCCGGTACCCGCCGAGCCGCCAATTCTTCACGACGTCCGAGCGCGACGGCTCGTGGTAACCGCCGTACCCGTTGCCCACGACGGGGTGCACCTTCGCGATGAGCCACTCACCGATTTCCTGGTAGAAGCCCGTCTCTGACTCGCGGCCCTCGCGTCTCGTTCCGGTGTAATCCATCTCGCGCTACCTCTCGCCCTCACTAGCCCTGGGACTGCGTGGCCTCATGGTACATCTTGAGCAAGTTCGACAGCTCTACGAGACTGATCTTACACATCCCATCGAGCACGCCTAGGAGCTTGAATCCGGTCGACGGATCGGCTTGGACCGCTGCTCCGAACATCAGCGCCAGACCCGAGATCTTCTCGACCTCCTCCTTCTCGTCGATGTCGAAGGACGCGCTCGCCTTTGCGATCTCGTCGAACAGGTCCCGCTGCTGCTCGGTCAACGCCTCCCTCAGGACCTCGAACTTGTTCCGAGTCCGGAGCAACCCGACGAAGCTCGAGGTATCCAACGCGACGCGTAGCTGGAGTTTTTCGAACATCGAGGGCTCGAGCCCGCGACCCTCTTGCTCACCCGTGCCATCTCCACTGCGTTCGTCCCTCTCGCCACCATCCGGAGCTGCACGCCCGGCTCCATCGTCACCACCGTAACCGTTCTGCCCATTCCTCCGCGAACCTTCACCCCTCTGCTGCCTGGCCTGCGCGACCCTCTTCTGCTGCTCCTGCTCCTCGTACCACTTCTGGAAATCAGGCGCATCCGCGCGGCCGTTCGGACCGTTGCTGAAACGTTGGACCGCCTGAGCTATGTAAGGCAACAGCTCAGGGGCTACCTTCTCTTTGAGGAAGTCCATCATCTCGCGCTTCGTGCGAACATCCTCCTCGTCTCTCTCCCTCTTCTTCGCGCGCTCGTACTGATGGTCGTCCGCGTTGCGCGCGATCTCCAACAGATTCAACTCGCGGTCAGCGGACTCCGTCACGACGCTTGCGAGCTGTTGGTTTTGCTTGATGAGCGTGTTGAACACAAGCTCCGCTTTCTTCTCGATGCGATCCTCTTTCTCCGAGACGTACTTCAAGATCTCCGGCATGAGCCGCTCGGCTATCCCGACGTCGTCCCTCCCGCCGCCATGCATCCCGCCACCGCGGCCGGTGGTCATCGCCATGTGCTGCACTTCTTGGCCGCCGGGGAGCTTGAACACGAACGACGAACGATTGTTGTAGTCCTTCGCGTGAAAGGCGAGCACGTAGATGCAGTCGCCGCCGAAGCGGTACGCAGCGTCACGACAAGAGGCCAGCTCAACGCCCCTCACGATCGTCGGTATCCCGGCCCCCTTGCCGAAGAGGTCGCGCTCGTCCCACTCGGTGATGTCGTGCTCGTGGCCGTGGGGCTCGCGAAACCGGAGCGACATGCGCACGATCTTGCGGTGATCCTCCTCGTTCTTCTCCGTCGGCGTCGCGGGCTTGTCGTACCGCAACCGATCGGCGATCGCGACGGTCACCTCGCGCCTAGTCTCGACGCAGAACTCGAAATCCGCCATCCCCGTTCACCTCACGGACGCAGCGTAAAGCGCGATCTCGCATCCGCCAACACGATCCACATCACCACGAGACGATTGTCAATTTGACCTTTCCTGCCGCAAAGCTAACACAAAGATCACAAAGGCTTTCCCGCTGGACAAGGCCTACACAAAATGTAGCTTCAAGAAAGAAACGACGATCATCCATGCCCGAGACTTCGCCACAGAATCCCGCAGAAACCAAGAGGATAGGACGTCCCAAAGGTTCGAAAAATCGCGCTCCTCTTAAACTTCATAGAAAGCCGCACGATCGCGAGATGATGCCGCTCCGAGAAGCGCAACAACTCCTGAGACATATCCCCGGCTATCACTCGGTCGCGGCCATGCGTGTCCGCGTCATCGTGGATAAAGAGCTGCCCTTCCAGCGGGTCAGCAAACGTGGCGATGTTTGGGTCCACGGTCCTGCAGTGCACGAGCTGGCCGGCAAATACAGGAACGACGCGTCCACACCTGCACCCATTCAGAGCGAAGACCAAAGGCTTCTCAAGCACTACACCGAGAACGAAGCGAACAACTACATCACGGCTGTCGCCGCCGGGCTCGCATCCACCCTCGCACACGCCAAACACGTGTACGAAGAATTCCGCGCAGCCAAGAACGATCCGGTCATCGTCGCGATCGAAGCGAAGAGGGCCCTAGAAGCGCGACTCACGCAACCCGAGACGAAGTGCAAGACCTGCGAGCGCACCGAGAAGCTCGCAAGGGAAGACGACCTACGCGTCGTCCGCGAAGTGACAGGCGGTCACGACATGCTGGAGATGATCCAGGAGAGCACGCTCTCGGAATATCAAAGCTTCAGATGCAAGGACTGCTGGTACTGGCGACCGCACGCACCGGTCACCCAGATGTGCAAGCACCTACTGGAATCCGTCGCAGCCTCGTCGACGCCGACATCCTCTCCCGCACCCTCCGCGACCCCCGATCAGGTAACACCTAAAACGTCATGATCGCCCGATGTCAACACGTTTTTCGCAACAGAAAAATAAGTGTAATCTACACTCTCGATCCGCGAACAGCCTCGCACACTTGCGTCACACGAGCGACGCGCTCTCGTTTCCGCTAGCAAGCTCTACAGGCGCGGTGTTAGAACCGAAACTCGGCGCTGAAACGCTTGAGTGACGCGAGTCGACACGCAAGCGCTTCGCCCCGTGAGGAGGTCGTTGCACTGCTGACCACGAACTGGCGTCCTTAAACGCCGAACGCCGCACCAGGTCTCGACTCCTGGGCGGCGCTTCCTTCAAAGTCTGGTCGGCGACGCATCCCAACCATGCGCGCCAAGAAGGTAACCCGCTCCGCTGTGCGTTGCAAGCATTTTTGGCTTGACTCTTGCCAGCCATCTCGTGCGAGGCGCTGGTGAAGAAGCGCCGCACGACAAAGAAGAACACAGCCTCGATCGTTCGCGGAAACATCCGCGCACTCGCGAAACGCGGCATCAAGATCGACAAGCGCGGACGCGCGCGCAAAGACGGCAAGCCGCTCGCGAAGACGAAGCTCGAACGCGCAGTCTCGGCGATCGAGCGCGCGCGCAAACGACCGACGGCCGCCAAAAAGCCTGCGAAGAAAGCAGCGGAACCCAAGGCGGCCACGAAGAGGAAGGCTGCCCCGAAGGCTCCGAAAGAACTCTCCGAACGAGACGCGTTCATTATCGAGTCGCTTGCGAAAAACCACCTCACGCCTGAAGTGCGCAAGAGGTACATCAAGAACCTCTCCCCGCGGGCGCGCGCAATGGTGGAGGAGTTACCGATCCGCGAGGAAGAAAAAATCTTGGAAGACGCCTGGCGAAAGGCCGACATGCTCCTCGTCCAAGCCATCCGGAACAAATCCTTCTACATGGAATGGGAAGTCATCGCCGCGACGCTGAAGCTCCCACCCCAAGAAATCTTCGAACGTGGCCTGCGGCTCGCCGGCGCCAAACCCAGCACGTTCAAGGTGGCCTGGCACAATTGGCAGAGGGCCGAGCAACTCATCCGCGAGGCCCTTGCGCGAGGAACCTTCCAAGGCGAGTACGAGCGCATCGCCGCAGCCACCGGCCTCACCGCGAGGGAGATCTATTCACTCGGCATCAGCCCGCCTTCGCTCGGCACGGCTGCATGAGCGCCGACGGCGGATCCAAAAAGAAAAAGCCGCCCGTCGCTGTAACGCCTGCCCAAATGGCGATCGCGCGCGCGGCAGATGCCGTGGCGTTTCAGGAAGAGATCAAGAAAGCTGTCACGGGTCCCGAATCCTCCGGAAAGAAGCCCGACCTGCCACCCAGGAAGAGGGTAAAGGCTGTCAGGGGAAAGACGACGGACGAACTCTTCGCCGGCGTCGACGGCGAAGGAAAAGGGCGCAACCCACACCTCTACGTCATGCTCTGCGCAGCAGACGAATTCGGGAAGAACCGGTACAGCGTCGAGGACGCCAACGGGCTCTCGACGGCGCGCTGCCTCGACTTCTTCCTCGAGCTGCCGCCGTCCATGAAGTGCTTCGCGTTCTCGTTCAACTACGACCTGACCAAATTGCTCGCCGACGTCCCCAACGACGCACTCTACAGGCTCGTGAGACCCGAGATGCGCCAGAGACCGCCCGGCAGCAAGATCACCTCGCCGTTCCCGGTGAAATGGACCGATCCAAAGACCGACAGGATCTACTATCTCAACCTCCAGGGGACGAAGTTCTCCGTCGCCGTCGACTACATCAACCGCAAGGGCAAGCGCGGACGGAGGTCGCGCATCCTCTGGGACACGTTCAAATTCTACCAGAGTAAGTTCACAGCAGCCCTCAGGGACTGGCGCGTCGCCACCGCCGACGGCTGCAGCAACAACAAACCATGCCTCTCGAAGACGTGCCCCGTGTGCGAGATCGAGATCATGAAGGACAAACGCTCCGAGTTCGACAAGCTCGACGACGCCGCGATCCGCGACTACTGCTTCAGCGAGTGCATGTACCTCGGGCAACTCGCCCGGAAGCTCGTCGATGCCCACGCCGACGCCGGCCTCGAGCTGAAGAACTTCTACGGCGCGGGCTCCTCCGCGAGCGCCATGCTCGACATCATGGGGATCAAGGAGAAGCGCAGGGAGCCTCCCGAGGCCATGAAGGAAGCAGTCTGCAGCGCCTTCTTCGGGGGACGCTTCGAGCACAGCGTGATCGGACCGATCGAGGGTCCCGTCTACTCCTTCGACATCTCGTCGGCCTACCCTTACCAATGCTGCTTCCTCCCGTGCCTGGAACACGGGACTTGGACCAAGACCAAAAGCCGCAACGACATGCTCAGAGCCAGGGCTGCCCTCGTGCAGTACAGACTGGGGACTGTCCGTAAAAAAATGCCGTGGGCTCCCTTTCCGTACCGCGACACCGACGGGTGCATCACGTTTCCGGATCGATCTGGCGGCGGGTGGGTGTGGCGCGACGAATACCTCGCGGGGGAGAAGCTCTTCCCCTACGTGAAGTTCGGGAAGGCTTGGGTCCTGAACTCCTCCTGCAAGTGCAGGCCGTTCAAACAGATATCCAACTGGTACATGAACAGACTCCGCCTCGGCAAGGAGGGGGCCGGCATCGCCCTCAAGCTCGGATGTAATTCTTGTTACGGGAAATTGGCCCAAAGCGTGGGCGGCACACCGCCGTTCCAAAGCTGGATATGGGCCGGGATGATAACGTCCGGGTGCCGCGCCCAAATCCTCGACATGATGGCGCTCCACGAGGATCTATCGAACCTACTCTCGATCGCCACCGACGGGATCTACACGCGCGAGGACCTCCAGACGCCGGCCCCTAACGACACCGGCACCATGAACGCTAGACGCTCCCCGGCCGAGACCGAAGCCGCGCAGAAGAAGAAGGAGAAATGTTCGGCGTGCGGCGCAATCGGATGCGACCTCGCGCACAAACCACTCGGCGGGTGGGAGAGGAAGGTCGTGAACAAAGGAGTGTTCTTCGCTCGACCCGGCATCTACTTCCCGCTCAACCCCACCCAGGAAGAGCTGAAAACGGTTCGCGCCAGAGGCATCGGCAGGGCCGCCATGTTCGAGGCGTGGAAGGCCATGGTCGACGCGTTCGCCGAAGGCAAGGAGCAGATCCACATCGAGAACGACAAGCTCGAACGATTCTGCGGGATGAAGAGCCAGATCTCCGTCTCGGGAGCGAGCACCAGCAAGCCCACGTACAGGCGTTCTCCCAGCTACGGTCGATGGATCCCGCGGCCCACAGACCTCTCGCTCAACCCGATGCCGAAACGCGAGGACAAAGTTGTCCGCCCAAACGGCGCGGCCTACGGTATTTTGAGCGTACGCGCCATGGATCCCAAGATTCCCTCGACCCCCTACACGCGCGCGGTCGGCGAGAGATCGCCCGACGCGATGGCCCTCAAGCTCGCCGAACTCGAGGCGCTGGAGCAACCCGACGGCGGCGACCTCGAAGAGAACGATCTGCTCGTTGACGGCATGGACGACTACTTCGATGACTAACATGACGAATAAAACTCACGGCAAGCGCTCAACTCCTCCTGCGGGACCTCCCCCACGCGAACATCGCAAACGAAAAACCCGATGGGAGAACCGGAAAAACGATCCCAACATCAAGGAATACAAGAAAGACTTTCACACATACTCGTGGACCTACCGAGACGATCAGACGTGCCGAGAAGAAGACGCTCACGAATGGGTCTGCAGTACGTGCTTCCAGACAGCTAAAGTCACGATTACGCCATGCGACTGCTCACGATGTTTCGACAAGATCGGTGGTTGCGGCTCTAGCGGCACCGAATCGGTCTCGTGCCCGAATTGCAAGAAAAAATTCCGCGAATGATACCCATCACGCAGACGCGGCTCGGCGACCACGGCAACTGCCTCTCGGCGTGCGTCGCCTCGCTGCTCGAAATCCCCATCGAATGGGTCCCGAACTTCACGCGCGAACGCGAACCTGAAATCCCGCAACCGTTGAAGCTCAACGCGTGGCTCGCTTCGATCGGACTCGAGGCGCTCTACTGCATGACCGACATCATGCACCCCGACCACGCTTGCCCCGACGGATACTACATCATCACGGGGTGGTCGCCGCGCGGACGCCCGCACGTCGTCATCGGTCTCGGCAAATCGATCGCGCACGACCCACACCCATCGCGCGCCGGGCTCACGTCGGTCGACGGCTTCATCATCCTCCTACCAAAGCGATAAAACGATCAGCGACGAGAACAACCGTGAAGCCGCTCCACGTCGCTGATCGCCGATCCTCACGTCAAGAAGACCTGAACCCGGAGGTCACCTGGGTAGGTTGGTAAATTGGGCCGTAAAGCGCCGGATACGGCGAAAAAGGCGGGTACTGCGGATTGTACGGATAGATCGTGTACGGGTAGATGGTGTACATGAAAATCTCCTTGCGAACGCACTCAACATAGAGCGATTGATCCAAGGATACACCTCACACCCTCGGCGCTCCACCCCGGCGCCAGGGCCCACCCCGGCCCTTGACACACGACCCGTGATCCAAGCTGCGCGGTCCATGACCAGTGACCCGCGGTCTCCCACCCGCGGGCAAGCAGCGCCTTGGTCACGCTCCGTGGCTCACCTGGGCACCGTCCCCAGTTCCCAACCTCGCGATCTTCACGCTTTCCGTGAACAACGCGCTACCAATCACTACACTCCCTTGACGACGCCCTGTCCGTCTTGAGAACCTCTACGAATGGCCGCCCGCAAACATGCGCGCAAACTTCCGCGCATACCGCTCCCCGCAACGCCGCCGCTCCCCACCACGTCGCGCACGAAACGTCGTACAGATTATCCCGATCAGCAGGAAACAGCGCTCGATCCCAACTCCGCGCTCCAAGTCTCGCGGCGCTCGCGCGCCGAGCTACAACGCGAAATCGTCCCGCGACTCCTGGCGCTGGCATCTGGCAGAAAACCCGAGCTAGCCAAAGCTAGACAAATCTTCTTCCCACTCACCACCTGGGCACCCGTTCCGTTACTCGAAAGAATACTCAGCACCATCGAAGAATGGCACTCCGCGCCCCCCTCGCCCGCCACGATCCTTGCGCGCGCCAAGATTTGGGAGAGCGAACGCACGTCGAAGGCCAAGTGACGCGCTCCGCGCCCCGCACTCCGCGCTCCGCGCTCCGCGGCCCCCGCACAAGGGGGGAAACGACGCA
>Ga0209415_10008578_pt1 | contig 17712 bp, 21 predicted proteins | sample PeaSoiSIISIP2007_FD_187696 | JGI IMG/M metagenome (GOLD analysis project Ga0209415, IMG submission 187696) | Peat soil microbial communities from Weissenstadt, Germany - SII-SIP-2007 (SPAdes) (version 2) | ecosystem: Environmental > Terrestrial > Soil > Wetlands > Peat | place: Germany... | reverse complement strand
CCGGTGTCGGCGACGTAGACGGCGCTGTCGACGTAGACGTCGACGGCGGCGTCCTCGGGGGACTTGAGGCCGGTGGTTATGATCTGGAAGCAGTGTAGACACACGACGCCCCTCGCGCAAGAACAAACGGTGACATTCCGATGTAACATTGCGAAGCAGGAACGGCGATACTTGATTAAAATGGTCAGGCATACTAAACTGACTCGGTGCCCGTGCTCGACGATCCCGCCCTGTCCGATATAAAAGTCGGAAATACGCCCCTCCTCGACGTCTCGTTCGCGTTCCCGGAGCTGGGCCGAAAAGTGCGCGTGCTCGGCAAGGCCGAGTGGCATAATCCCGGCGGCTCGGTGAAGGACCGCGCGGGCTGGTATATCTTCCGCGACGCGATCGAGAGCGGACGACTCACGAAGGACAAAATCCTCCTCGACTCCTCGTCGGGCAACACCGGTATCGCCTACGGGTGGATCGGCGCCAGGCTCGGCTACAAAGTCACTCTCGCGGTGCCCGGCTCGATCGCGAAGCACCGCCGCGCGATCCTGGAGGCCTACGGCGTCGAGCTGCTCTTCACCGATCCGCTCGAGGGCTCCGACGGCGCGATCCGCGAGGTCCGGCTCATGCTGAAGGCCGAGCCCGGCCGCTACTTCTACGCCGACCAGTACTCGAACCCGATGACCTGGCGCGCGCATTACGAGACCACGGCTCCCGAAATCTTCGCGCAGACCGAGGGCCGCGTGAGCCACTTCGTCGCGGGGCTGGGCACGAGCGGCACCTTCGTCGGCGCGGGACGGCGCCTGCGCGAGCTCAAGCCCGACGTGCGCCTCGTCTCGATGGAGCCCGACGGCCCGATGCACGGCCTCGAAGGCCTCAAGCACATGGAGAGCTCCATCGTCCCGGCGATCTACGACGAAGCCGTCGCCGACTCGAAGATGGCGGTCTCGACCGACGAGGCCCAGGACGCCGCGCGCGTCCTCGCGCGCCGCGGCGGCATCCTGCTCGGCCCCTCCGGCGGCGCGAACCTGGCGGCCGCGGTCCGGCTCGGGCGCGACCTCGCCGAGCAGGGCCGCGAGGCCGCGATCGTCACGATCTTTCCGGACGGCGGCGAGCGGTATTTGGGAGAGAGGTTCTGGACGCCGTGACCCTGAAGGCCGCGCGCGCGCTGTCGGAGACGGTCGCGAAGGCCTGCGCGGGGGCGTACCCCGACGAGGCCTGCGGCCTGCTTCTCGGACCCGTGCCCGACGGCTTCGACCGGCCCGGCCGGACCGTCGCCGTCGACGAGGCGCGCGCCCTGCCCAACGGCTGGGACGCGTCGGCGAAGACGAACCGCTACTTGATCGATCCGCGCCTGCTCGCGAAGGTCGAGAGCGAGCTGTCGGGCTCGGGCCGCGGAGTCGTCGGCTTCTATCACTCGCACCCGGACCACCCCGCGTGGCCGTCGCCGTTCGACCTGAAGATGGCGTGGCCGTGCCTGAGCTACTGGATCGTGCGCGTCGACGACGGCCGGGCCGCGGACTCGCGCAGCTGGCAGAGGACCGAGGACGGCCGCTCGTTCGTCGAGGAGCCGATCGTTTTGGAGGGATGATCATGACCGTTGAGATTCGCTTGCCCACGGCTTTGCGCGCGTTCGCCGACAAGCAAGAAAAGATTTCCGTCGAGGCCAAGAACGTCGGAGAGGCTTTGGACGCGCTGTTCGCCAAGCACGACCGTCTCAAGGCTCAATTGCTGAGCCCCGACGGAAAGCTCCGGTCTTTCGTCAATGTTTATGTCAACGAGGACGACGCGCGCGACAAGCAGGGCCTCGCCACTCCGGTCAAGGACGGCGACACCGTTCTGATCGTCCCCGCGATCGCCGGCGGCGCGACGCTGACGGCCGGCGCGGAGCTCTCGAAGGAAGAGCTGCGCCGCTACGACCGCCACGTGATCCTGCCCGAGGTCGGCCTCGCGGGCCAGAAGAAGCTCAAGAGCTCCGCGGTGCTCTGCATCGGGGCGGGCGGGCTCGGCTCGCCGCTCGCGCTGTACCTCGCCGCGGCCGGCGTGGGGCGCATCGGGCTCGTCGACTTCGACAACGTGGACGAGTCGAACCTTCAGCGTCAGATTCTCCATGACACGTCCTCTGTTGGAACGTCGAAGCTCGAGTCCGCCAAGAAACGGCTGGCGGCCTTGAATCCGCACGTCGTCGTCGAGCTGCACGAGACGAAGCTGACGTCGGCCAACGCGATCGAGCTGTTCAACAAATACGACGTCGTCGCGGACGGCACGGATAATTTCTCGACGAGGTATCTCGTCAACGACGCCTGCGTGCTCACGGGCAAGCCCAACGCCTACGGCTCGATCTTCCGCTTCGAGGGCCAGCTCTCGGTTTTCGGCGCGAAGGACGGCCCGTGCTATCGCTGCCTGTACCCGGAGCCGCCGCCGCCGGGGCTGGTGCCCTCGTGCGCGGAGGGAGGCGTGCTCGGCGTCCTGCCCGGAGTGATCGGCACCATGCAGGCGATCGAGACGATCAAGCTCCTGCTCGGCATCGGCAAGCCGCTCGTCGGCCGGCTCATGCTGTACGACGCGCTCGAGCAGTCCTGGCGCACGCTGAAGGTGAAGAAGAATCCCGCTTGCCCCGTCTGCGGGAAAAATCCGACCATCAAGGCGCCGATCGACTACGAGGCTTTCTGCGGCCTCAAGGAGAAGCCCGTGACCGCCATCCCCGAAATGACCGTCGAGCAGCTGAAGGCGATGCTGGACAAGAATGAGAAGTTCGTCCTGCTCGACGTGCGCGAGCCGCGCGAGTACGAGGCCGCGAAGATCCCGGGCTCCCGTCTGATCCCGCTCGGCGACCTGCCGAACCGCGCGGCGGAGCTCGACAAGAAGGCGAAGTACGTCGTGCACTGCCGCTCCGGCGGGCGCTCGGCGCGCGCCGTCGCGCTCCTGCGCGAGAAGGGCTTCGACGCGACGAACGTCGCGGGCGGCATCCTGGCCTGGGCCGACCGCATCGATCCGTCGCTCCAGGTCTCCTAACCCTCCGCGTGCCGGAACTGCCGGAAGTCGAGACCGTCCGGCGCGTGCTCGACGAGCGCTACCGCGGCCGCGCGATCGCGGCCGTCGCCGTCGGCAGGCCCACGTTCTACCGCGCGCCGCCGCTCGAGGCCATCCGCGCGCTGACCGGCGGCGTGATCGCGGGCTTCCGGCGGCGCGGCAAGTACCTGATCCTCGATCTCGACGGCCGCCCCTCGGTCGTCTTCCATCTCGGCATGTCGGGACGGCTCACCGTCGGCGGCGAGAGCCCGCACGTGCGCTTCCAGTTCTGGGTCGGCGAGGAGGCCGTGCGCTTCCACGATTCGCGCCGCTTCGGGCGCGTCGGCTGCGCCCTGCCCGAGCTCGGCCCCGAGCCGCTGGACGCCGCCTTCGGCGCGGACTATCTCTGGAAGATCCTGCGCAAGCGCTCCGCCCCCGTGAAGGCCCTGATCATGGATCAGCGCCTGATCGCGGGCCTGGGCAACATCTACGCGACCGAAGCCCTGCACCTCGCGGGCGTGCGGCCGGCGCGCGCCGGGAAGTCGCTGTCGCGCGCGCAGGTCGAGACGCTCGCCGCCGCCTGCCGCCGCGTGCTCGAGCTCGGCGTCGGCCTCGGCGGCTCGACCTTGGAGGACGAATCTTTCCTCGATCCGCTCGGCCGGCCCGGACGCATGCAGGAGCACGTGAAGATCTACGGCCGCGCGGTCTGCGGAACGTGCGGCGGCCCCGCGCGGGACACGCGCCGGAGCATCGGCGGACGCGCCAGCCTCTTCTGTCCCGCCTGCCAGCGCTGACGCCGCTACGGAAAAAGTTCTATTGACAGCGCGCCGGGGCGGGGCTATGCTCCAGGCAGGTGTCGAAATGCCGCCAGAGTCTCCAACACTTTTCCTGACCGCCGAACGAGCCGCGAAGCTTTCCGCCTGGCGCTCGCCGGAACCGGACGTCGTGAGCCTGCACCTCGCCGTCGACGCCGCGGGCTCCTACCCGAGCGCCCTCTCGGCGGTGCGGCGCGAGGCGCTGAGCGCGGATCCGCGCCTGCGCATGCTCGCCCCGGACGTCGACCGCATCGCCGAGTTCGTGCGCGGGCAGTTCTCCCCGGCGGGGCGGCGCGGGCTCTTCGTGGTCTCCTGCCTCAAGCAGAACCTTTTCGAGGCTTTCGCTCTTCCCGAGATCTTCAAGACCACCCTGACCGTCGCGGACGGCGCGAACCTGAAGCCTCTCGACGCCCTGGGCAAGCGCTACCGGCGCTTCCTCGTCCTCGTCGCGGATGCGGGGCGGGCGCGCTTCGTCGAGATACATCTCGGCGAGTCCGACGAGCTCGAGACGATCGACGGCGACATGATCGGCGCGGGCCTGTCCGCCCTGGCCGAGCGCACCGCCGCGCTCGCGGCCCTGCGGCGCGTCGACCGGCTCGTGATCGGAGCGTCCGAGCCGCTTTTGACCGCTCTCGCGGCCGCCCTTCCGACGCCCCTGCAGGAGGCGCTGATCCTGGAGCCGCTCTTGGGTCTCGACCGGCCGATCGAGGCGGTCATCGACCGCGTGCGCCACAGCGAGCGGGAGTCTCTGCGCCTGCGCGAGAGCGTGCTCGTGCGCCACTTCCTCGACGGAATCAAGGCGGGCACCGCGGTCGCGGGCCTGGAGCGCGTCGCGACCGTCCTTCAGGAGGGGCGCGCGATGCGCCTGCTCGTGCGCGAGGGCTGGGCCAAGATGGGACGCAGCTGCGCGTCGTGCCGCCACCTGTCGCTCGACCACCGCTCGTGCCCTTGGTGCTTCCGCGTGACCGAGGCGGTGTTCGACGTCGTCGCCGAGCTCGTCGACCGGGCGATCCAGGCGGGAGTGGAGGTGGTTCCGATCTCGCAGCACCCCGAGTTCGAGGCGGTCGGGCGCATCGGCGCGGAGCTCGCCGCTCCCGCGGAGCGGCGTCCCGAGGTCCCCACGGCCCGGGCTCTGCGCGGCCGCTTCGCCCTCAAGGACGGCCGCGCTTCGCCGCTGCGCCCGCGCGACTCGTAGGCTAAAGAGGACGCGGGCCGAAGTACGGAAGCGCCGTGAAGGCCGCGACGCGCGCGGCGATCTCCACTCCGTCGCGGCGATCCCCCGCCCAGTACAGCTCGAGGTCGCTGCCGTCCGGCCGCCGCAGGCAGACGACGTCGGAACGCGAACGGAAGCCCGTGAGGATGCGTCGGCGCTCGCGGCCGACCAGGATGACGGCCGAGAAATCGGCGAGGTCCCAGCTCGAGTTGCCGCCGACCGTTCCGCCCGCGTAGCGCGCGACCATGCGGTGGTCGAGATCGAGCACGACGCGCGCGCGCCGGCGCAGGAGCACCCAGCCGACGACCGCGACGAGCGCCGAGGCGAGCAGCTTCGCCGCCGAGAGCGCGTAGCTTTCCCCGACCGACCACTGCGCGATCAGCCAGGCCAGCGACAGCAGGAACCCCACCCCGCCGACGGCGACCAGAAGCGAGCCGGCGATGGAGGACTTGCGGTCGGGCTCTTGGCGGATTTCGAGACGGGAGCGTGTGGTCTTGATCATCGTCGAGAAACGGGCTCCTCCGCACAGTGTAGCCCCGGACCCGCCCTCCGTCAAGGAGCGGCGCGCGCGCCGACGCCGTCGGCCGCGCCGGCCGCCGCGCCCTGGGCCTTGACAGCTTTCCACGCATGATTTAGTCTCATTTGTATCCGTACCATTCCCCCAATTTATCGGCCGGCGGGGCACCGAGGAGCTCGAACATGAAACGATCTGGAGCGATGAAGCTGTGCGCGGCGGCGTTCGCCGCCGGGATACTCGCGGCGGCCGGCTGCGCCTCCGGCCCCTCCTCGGGCACCAAGGCGGCCCTCAACTCCTTCATCGCCGGCCACCGCTACGCCGAGGCCGAGACCTATCTGGACATGAACAAGGATTCGCAGTACGGCCAGAAGAACGCCGTGCTGTTCTACCTGGACAAGGGCGTGATCCAGAACCACGCGGGAAAATACAAGGAAAGCGACGCGACGTTCGACATGGCCGAGAAGCGCATGGACGAGCTCTACACGACCAGCATCACCCGCGCCGGCGGAACGCTGCTGATCAACGACAACACGACCGAGTACGCCGGCGAGCCCTACGAGCGCGCTCTGCTCAGCGTCTTCCGCGCCCTGGACTACGTGTTCCTCGGCGAGCACGACGAGGCCTTGGTCGAGAGCCGCAAGCTCGAGCGCTTCCTGCAGGAGCTCAACGACACGACCGGAGCCAAGGGCGTCTACAAGGACGACGCCTTCGCGCACTACGTCAACGCCCTCCTCTTCGCCGACGCGGGCATGATGGACGACGCGCGCATCTCGCTGCAGGCCTCCGACGCGACGTACCGCGACTACGTCGGGATGTTCGGGATGCCGACGCCGCACTTCGACTTCGGCAAGCGCGAGAAGAACCACGGCGAGCTCGTCTTCATCCACTTCAACGGCGTCGCGCCGCACAAGATCTCGAAGACCTGGCAGATCGCCTGGAACGACGCCGCGCTGATCGTGCGCTCGGACTCGAGCGCCGACCAGCAGGCGAAGAACGCGCTCGTCTCCGGCTTCGTCGGCAATTCGATCGTGGTCTCGTACCCCGAGATGGTCCAGGACCCGTACCGGATCGTGGGCTCCGACGTCTACGTCGACAGCCAGCCCGTCGCGTCGACCCAGCTGATGGAGGACGTCACCGCGATCGCGGGCAAGACCCTCGCCAGCCGCATGGCCGCGATCAAGACGCGCGCGATCGCGCGCGCGACCGCGAAGTACATCACGGCCGAGATCGCCGCGCGGGCCGCGAAGGCGGCGTGCAAGCGCGCCTGCTCCGGCTACGCGTGCTACCTCTGCGACCTGACCGGCGCGGTCGCGCACGGCATGGCGGCGGCCTCCGAGACGGCGGACGTGCGCTGCTGGGACACGATCCCGTCGCAGATCCGCATGGCGCGCGTGAAGCTGCCCGCGGGCAAGCACGATGTCGCGGTGTACTTCAAGGACGCGGCCGGCGTCGTCGTCTCGACGCAGACCTTCAGCGCCGTCGACATCAACGACGCGAAGCGGACCTACCTGAGCTACCGCACGGCGCAGTAGCGTCAAGCGGCTTCGCGCGCTTCCCCGTCGTCGGGAAAGCGCGCGAAGCCGACGGCGCCGAAAGCCAGGAAGACCAGCCCCGCGCCGGACAGGACGGCTCCGGGCGTCAGCCGCCGCAGGATCGACGGCGCCGCCGACATCATGATCAGGCCCGCGCCGGTCTCCAAGGCCATGCGCAGGCGGAAGATCCGCGGGATGTCCTCGACCGCGTAGAGCCGCTGGACGAGGTCGACGAAAGGCATATCGTTGATCGGGCCTCCGAATCCCGCCCAGACGCAGGCGGCGCACAGCGCCGGCAGGCTCGCCGCCGCCCCCATCGCCGCGAAGCCGAGCCCCATCCACAGGTAGCCGCAGTACACGATGAAGGCGGGCCGCCGCCGCCTCAGATTCCCGATGAAGAGCGCGCCCGCGAGATTGCCGACCCCGTACGAGGCGATCGCGAGGCTGAACGCGCGCACGCTGCCCGGCGCGGCCGCCTGGACGAACAGCGCGAGCGCCAAGCCGTACGATAGGCTCCAAAGGCCTCCGCCGAGAGACTTCACGACCATCAGGTAGGTCATCACGCGGCTGCGGCGCACGGCCGAGGCCGCGGCGCGCAGGCTCCCGGCCGCGGGCGCGCCCGCGTCGGGCGCGGGCGACGCGAAGCGCGCGGCCGGAACGGCCGCGATCGACAGCGCCGAGAATCCGAAGCTGACGGCGTCGAGCGTGAAGAAGTGGATCGTCGGGATCAGCCCGGACAGCAGGCCGACGACGCCGGGCCCGACCGCGCGCGCCAGGCGAGCGGTCGTGCTCATCAGGCCGTTGGCGCCCGCGAGCGTCTCCGCGTCGTCGCTGACCAGCGGCAGCGACGCCTGCAGGGCCGGATCGAAGAAGGCGCTCAAGCCCGACAGCGAGACCGCGACGATCAGGAGCAGCGGGAGCGTGACCCGGAACGCGAACATCACCGCGACCGGGACGAGGACGATGAGCGCGCGCAGGCTGTCGACGGCGATCATCGTGCGGCGGTGGTCCCAGCGGTCGGCCCAGCGCCCGCCGACGAGGCTGAGCGCGAGCAGCGCCGCCGACTGCGCGGCCGCGATGTAGCCCGCGTCCGCTCCGATCAGTCCGACCGCGAGCCACACCAGCGCGACGCGGTAGATCTCGTCGCCGATCGCCGAGAGCGCCTGTCCGCTCCAGAGCAGCGCGATCGAACGATTGCGCAGCCCGCGGAGCATCAGCACCGGGCTATTCTAGCAGTCCGCTCCCGCGGCGCGCGTCCGCGCGGGGCCGCGTTTCGCTATAATCCTCGTCCGACATGAAACGCCACGAGATCCGCCCCTTCGACGTCCTCAAGAACATCGAGAACGGCGAGCTGGGCCTCGTCATCGAGCTCGCCGGGACCAACGTCCACCTCGTCGACAAGACCGGCCGCCGCGCGCTCTACAAGCTCGGCGCGGACTTCGTCAAGATCGACGACGAATCCGACTTCCGCCTCTCCGCGCTGAAGGCCATGCGCGAGCGCCGCCGCCTCGAGAAGCCCGCGCGCAAGAAGCGCGCGCCGCGCGTCAAGAAAGCCTAGCCGCGCGACGACCAAAAGGAAGCGCCCCCGATCTTTCGACCGGGGGCGCGTTCCTTCGGGAAACGGAAGTCTTAGGCGAGCTTCGCGAGCTGGGCCTCGAGCTCCTTGTAGTCGCGTTCCTTGGTGATGTCGGGCTCGACGTGCACCCAGGCGACCTTGCCGTCCTTGCCGATCAGGACGGTCGCGCGCTGGGAGATGTTGCCGCCGGGATGGAAGAGGCCGTAGGCCTTGATCGCCGAGCGCTGCATGTCGGAGAGCAAGGTGTGCTTGAGGCCCATCTTCTCCTTCCAGGCCTTGTGCGACCAGACGGAGTCGACGGAGATCGCGGCGACCTCGGCGTTCTTGGCGAAGCGCGAGAGGTCCTGCGAGAAGCAGACGTTCTCCTTCGTGCAGGTCGGCGACCAGTCGAGCGGGTAGAAGAACAGCGCGACGGGCTTCTTGCCGAGGAAGCTGGACAGCTTCCAGTCCTTCTTCTCGGAGTCCGGCAGGGTGAAGTCGGGGGCGGCGGCGCCGACGGCGATCGGCGTGGTCTCGGACGGGGCGGTTGCGGTGGTCATGTGGGCCTCCTGTGGCGCTTAGGCTTTGACGAGCTTGATCTCGAGGGACTTGAAGTTCGCGTTGCGGACGCTGACGGCGGCGGCGATCTTGCGCGCGGTCTCGCGGAACGTCCGCGCGGGGACGGAGTCCGGCGCGGCGATCGTGATCGGCGTGCCGGTCTCGGAGGCGTCGCAGACCTTCGGATCGAGCGCGATGGAGCCGAGGAGCGGGATGCCGTAGCTCTTCTCGAGCGTCTTCGCGCTGCCCTCGGAGAAGATCTTGCTGACGGTCGAGCACTTCGGGCAGACGAAGCCCGACATATTCTCCACTGCACCAAGGATGGGCACGTTGAGCTTCTTGAACATCGCGACGGCCTTGCGCACGTCGGAGAGGGCGATCGACTGGGGCGTCGTCACGATGACCGCGCCCGCGAGCGGGACGGACTGGCAGAGCGTGAGCTGGACGTCGCCGGTGCCCGGCGGCAGGTCGAGCACGAGGTAGTCGAGCTCGCCCCACTTCACGTCCGACAGGAACTGGTTGATCGCGCCGTGCAGCATGGGCCCGCGCCAGATCACGGCCGCGTCGGGGTCCATCAGGAAGCCCATCGACATGACCTTGACGCCGTGCGCGACCGCCGGGTCGATCTTGTTGTTCTCGTCGACGAGCGGCTCGAAGCCCTTGACGCCCATCATCTGGGGCTGGTTCGGACCGTAGACGTCGGCGTCCATGAGGCCGACCTTCGCGCCGTCGAGCGCGAGCGAGACCGCGATGTTCGAGGCGACGGTGGACTTGCCGACGCCGCCCTTGCCCGCGGCGACCGCGATCAGGTTCTTGATCCCCGGCGGGAGCCGGCTCTCGATGCGCACGTCCTTCTTCACGGACGCCGTCATCTTGATCTTGACGTCCTTGACGCCGGGGAGCTTCTTGACGGCCTGCTCGGCCTCCGCCTGCATCATGCCCTTCAGCGGACAAGCGGGGGTGGTGAGCACGTAGTCGAAGCTCACCACCCCCGCGTCCACGGCGAGGTTCTGGACCATCCCGAGCGTCACGATGTCCTTGTGGAGCTCGGGCTCCATGCACGTCGACAGCGCCTTCAGAACCTCGTCTTTGGTCGGCATAAACTCCTTACATCAGGAACAGCATCTCGCGGTACTTCGGCACCGGCCACGCGGCCGCCGGCATCAGCAGCTCGAGCGCGTCCACCGAGGCGCGGATCTTCTCGAAGTGGGGCTTGACCTCGCCGCAGTAGGCCTCGGCCTTCTTCTCGACGTCCTCGATCGCCTCGGCGTCGGCGCGCGCGGACTGCAGCTCCTCGACGCCCTCGATGATCTTCTCGACCTTGTCGCCGAGCTCGCGCAGCAGGGCGGCCTGCGCGGGCGCCTTGAAGCCCGCGGACTTCTGCGCCGCGACGACGGGGGCGAGCGTCGCCTGGAATTCGACCGCCGCCGGGACGAACAGCGTCGACGCCATCTCGGCGACGAGCTTGGCCTCGATGTCCAGGTCCTTCGCGTACTTCTCGAGCAGGATGTGGTAGCGCGAGTGCGACTCCTCGTGCGAGAGGACGTTCAGCCTCTCGAAGAGCTCGACGGACTTCTTGAGGTCGAACCCCTTGAGCGCCGCGGGCGTCGTCTTCTCGTTGGGCAGGCCGCGCTTCTTGGCCTCCTTGACCCACGCCTCGGAGTAGTTGTTGCCCTCGAAGCACACGCCCTTCGACTCCTTGTAGAGCTTGCGCAGGACCTCGGTCGCGGCCTCCTTGAACGGCTTGCCGCCCTTGACCGCCGCGTCGATGAGCTTCTTCGTCGCGACGAGCTGGCCGGCCACGATGGTGTTCAGCGTGGTGATCGGGACCGCGTTGTTGAACGACGAGCCGACCGCGCGGAACTCGAACTTGTTGCCGGTGAAGGCGAACGGCGAGGTGCGGTTGCGGTCGGTGTTGTCCTTGAGCACCGGCGGGATCTTGTCGATGCCGAACGGGATCCACATCGGGTCGAGCTGCTTGGTCGTCACGCCCTTCTCGAGGTCGTTGAGCACGTTCGTCAGCTGCTCGCCGAGGAACACCGACATGATCGCCGGCGGCGCCTCGTTGGCGCCGAGGCGGTGGTCGTTGCCCGAGCTCGCGATCGACGCGCGCAGCAGCAGGCTGTGCTCGTGCACGGCCTTGATGATCGAGACCAGCACGATCAGGAACTGCAGGTTCTCCTGCGGCGTCGCGCCGGGAGACAGCAGGTTCTTGCCCGTGTCGGTGCCGAGCGACCAGTTGTTGTGCTTGCCGGAGCCGTTGACGCCCGCGAACGGCTTCTCGTACAGGAGCGCCGCCAGGCCGTGGCGCGCCGCGACGCGGCGCATCACGTCCATGACGAGCTGGTTGTGGTCGACGGCGACGTTCGCCTCCTCGAAGATCGGCGCGCACTCGAACTGGTGCGGGGCGACCTCGTTGTGGCGCGTCTTGAGCGGGATGCCGAGCTTGAAGGCCTCGCTCTCGAAGTCGGTCATGAACGCGAACACGCGGTCCTTGATGGAGCCGAAGTAGTGGTCCTCGAGCTGCTGGCCCTTCGGCGACGCCGCGCCGAACAGCGTGCGGCCCGCGAGCAGCAGGTCCGGCCGCTCGTTGAAGTAGCGCTGGTCGATCAGGAAGTACTCCTGCTCGGCGCCGAGCGTCGAGAAGACCTTCTTCGCGTCGCTCTTGAAGTACTCGAGGATGCCGAGCGCGGCCTTGTTCAGCGCCTCGATCGAGCGCAGCAGCGGCGTCTTCGTGTCGAGCGCGTGGCCGGTGTAGGAGATGAAGCAGGTCGGGATGCACAGCGTGTTGCCGCCGGGCGTCTCGAGGATGAACGCGGGCGACGTCGGATCCCACGCGGTGTAGCCGCGCGCCTCGAACGTCGCGCGCAGGCCGCCGGACGGGAAGGATGAGGCGTCGGGCTCGGCCTGCACGAGCATCTGTCCGGTGAAGGTCTCGATGACCGCGCCGGTGCCGGTCAGGTCGATGAACGCGTCATGCTTCTCGGCGGTGGTGCCGGTCAGGGGCTGGAACCAGTGGCAGTAGTGCGTCGCGCCCTTCTGCATCGCCCAGGTCTTCATCGCCGAGGCGACGGCGTTGGCGGCGTCGAGGTCGAGGCGCTCGCCCTTCTCGACAGCCTCCTGGACCTTGCGGAACGTCTCCTTCGGCAGGAGCAGCTTCATCGTCTCGAGCCCGAAAACGTTGCAGCCGTAGTAGTCGGACACCTTCGGCGCGGCGGGCGCGGCGGAGGACGACGGCGCGGCGGACTTGGCGGTGGTGGTCATCTCGAGGACTCCGTGTCGGTTATGGGCCACAGGGGTTTTCTCTCCATGGGATCCGGCGTTCTTGGCGGGGCCTTTCCCGGGGCGGCTTTTATCGCCGCCGCCGGGCCTTCTCCCCGTCGAGAAAATGGTAGGAATTTCGTCGCCGCGCTGTCCAGGCGGCGGCGTCCGTCACGGCCCCTTTTTGGGCGCGGCCGCGGGTGCGGGCGCGGCCGCGGGCAGCTCGGAGAGGCTCTCGAGATTCTGGAGCGAGCCGTCGATCGCGAAGTTCTTCGCGTAGTCGATGCCGATGCCGCTCGGGGCCGCTTCCGACGGCGCCTGACCGAACGGGATCGTCACCTTCTGCCCGGGACCGAGCGTCACCGTCTGGCCCTGCGCCGTGATCTCGACCGTGTGCCCGAAGCCCGCGTAGGTCGAGCTCTTGTCGTCCTTGTCGCTCTTGCCCCAGAACAGCGTGCCGCGCACCGCCGCGACCGCGGCCGGCGTCTTGACGCGGAAGCGCTGGCCCGTCGTGAGCGCCTTGCGCAGGCCGATCAAGTACTCGCCGAAGCGGAAGCGGAGCGTCGTCTGGTCCGCGCTGCCCTCGAGCGTCAGCGACGAGTCGCCGCGCAGCAGGACCGCGCCGCGGTCGCCGAGCGTGATCTGGGCCAGCGACGCGGCCCCGCCCGTGCGCACGCGGTCGCCGTAGGAGAGCTCCTCGCCCCCCTTCGCGCGGACGTACGTGTCGGTGGAGGCCGTGCGGTAGTAGACCCAGCCGGAGGCCTTGGCGATGACCGCGTCGGCGGCGCCGGCGGCCGTCGCGGCGAACGAGACGAACAGAACCACGGCGATGCGCTTGATCATGCGTCCTCCCTTGTCCCCTATCCGTGTCCTCGGGCCGCAGTGTATTACATTCGGCGGCTTGACGCGGACCCTCGGTCGGGGTATACTAATGAAAGACGGTATCAATAAGAAAGGCCCCCATGCTGACGATCACCCCCAAAGCCGCCGAGAAGATCAACGATTTCATCAGGGCCGAGGAGTCGCTCAAGGGCAAGTCCCTGCGCCTCAAGCTCGCCCCCTCCGGCTGCGCGGGCTACGAATACAAGATCGCCTTCGACGAGAAGATCGCCGGGGACAAGGTCCTCCCGCAGAACGGCTTCGACGTGATCGTCGACGCCGAGACGATGCCTCTCGTCGAGCAGGCGACCATCGATTACGCCGAGGACGAAACGAGCTCCGGCTTCCGCATCAAGAACCCGCTCGAGAAGAGCTCCTGCGGCTGCGGGAAATCCAAGCAGTTCTGATGATCACGCTGACCGAGAAAGCCGCCAAGAAGATCCGCGCGCTGGCCGAGAAGAAAGGCAGCGCCGCGGTCCTGCGCGTGAAGGTGGGCGCGGGCGGCTGCTCGGGCATGAGCTACGAGTTCGTCGTCGCCGACGAGCTCAAGCCCGAGGACGCCGTGTCCGAGGCGTTCGGCGCGAAGGCCGCGGTGGACCCCAAGGCGGATTTCTTCATCGGCGGCTCGGTCGTCGACTACGAGGAGACCATGATGTCCTCCGGCTTCGTCGTCAAGAACCCGCAGGCGGTCTCGACGTGCTCGTGCGGCAAGTCCTTCACGACCTGAGCCAGAGGCCCGCCGCCCATTGACGGGACGGGCTCGGCCCTCTAAACTCCGGGGATGGACCAGAATCCCCCGGCGTCGCCCCCTCCGGCCGACCCTCCTCCCGCCGCGGCGGAGGCTCCGCTGCCCGGCCTCGGCGATCTCATGTCCGCCGCGACGACGATCGTCATCAACAGCCCCGGCGTCTTCCTCGGCATCTGGGCCGCGACGGGCCTGCCCGCCTTCGTCCTGCAGACCGCGGCCGCGCGCGCGACGGGCTTGATCGGGCGGGACGCGGTCAACGAGGCCGTCGCCCAGCGCCGCTACGACCAGCTCGCGATCGTCGCCGCGATCGGCGTGGTCGCCTTCCTCCTGACTCAGTTCGGCGTCTTGGCGGCCATCATCGCCGCGCACGACGGCGGACAAGGACGCGAGCCCGGCGCCGGCGACGCGCTGGAGAGGGCGCTCGGGCGGTTCCCGGCCTGGCTCTGGACCGAGTTCATCGTCATGCTCCGCATCCTCCTCGGGCTCCTGCTGTTCGTCGTTCCGGGCATCATCATGTCCATCCGCTACGGCTTCGCGCAGTTCGCGGTGGCGATCGAGGATCTCTCCGGAGGCGCCGCCATCGCGCGCAGCCGCGCCCTCATCGTCCCGAACATGGGAAAAGTCGTCGGCAACCTGCTCGTGTTCTTATTGGTCCTGCTCGCGGCCAGCCTCGGGATCGGCTTCGCGGGCGGAATCGTCCAGGGCCTCGTGCGCGCGACGGCCGGGGACATCCCCGCGCTCGCGGTCTCGGCCGCGATCCAAGGCGTCACCTCGCTGCTGTCGGCGTGGAACGTCGCCGCGTCCACGAGCCTGTTCGCCGCTCTCGCCGCGCGGCTCCCGGCTCAAAGCCGGTAGAGGATCCAGTAGACGGCGACGCCGGTCGTCGAGACGTAGAGCCAGACGGGGAAGGCCCAGCGCGCCGCGCGCCGATGCTCGTCGAAGCGGCCTTTCGCGGCGAGGAACAGCGTCCGCAGGATGATCGGGAGCACGGCGACGGCCAGGAACGTGTGCGTCGTCAGGATCGTGAAGTAGACGGTCCGGATGAGCCCCGTCTTCTGGAAATGCGTGACCCCGGCGTGCGCGTGATACCACAGATAGCACGCGAGGAACGCCGACGAGACCAGGAACGCGGAGACCATCGTCCAGCGGTGCGCCTCGCGCCGGCCGGAGCGGATCAGCAGCCAGCCGGTCACGAGCAGGACCGACGTGACCGCGTTCAGCGAGGCGTCGAGCGCCGGGAAGGAGGAAAGGGGCATCAGCCGACTTCTTCGATCTCGACGGCGGAGTGCTTGCCCGAGGACGGCGCGGGCCCCGCGTTGAAGCGCGGCTTGTGCTTGGCGACGAAGGCGCCGGCGATGTCCTTGAGCTCGTCGATCTCCGCGATGTCGGCGGCGGCGACGTAGTCGAAGTAGACGTCGGGCGCGGCCGCGAAGAGCTGGGTGCGGCCGGGCTCGGCCTTGTCGTTCCAGTGCTCGTCGAGCGCCTGGTAGATCGACTTGTCGAGCGCGAGGCCGACGTACAGGACCTGCGGGTTCTTCTGCGCGTCGAAGGTCACGAACTCGTAGACGCCGGGCTTGTGCGGCGCGTGCGAGGGAAGGGCGTCCGGCTTGAAGCGGAAGCAGCGCTCGGACATCGCGACGCGGAACTTGCGCGTCACTTCGCGGACTCCTTGAGCGGGGACTGCCAGATCGCGCGGCCGACGAAGAACGGCCCGAGGCTCTCGAGATACTCGGAGGTCTGCGCGGTCGGACGCATCGTCTCGACGAGCTGGGACAGCGGCGCCAGGTCCTTGCCGACGAGCCCGATCACGAAGTCGTTGTCGTTCTTGTCCAGGCCGTGGCAGGCGAGCCGGATGTCCTGGGCGACGCCCGCGTCTCCGAACTGGCGGCCGATGACGCCGTGCTCCTTGAGGATCTGCATCTGCTCCGGCCGCGGCAGGCGCGCGAAGGAGCCCTTGCGGCGCAGCGGGTACCACACCGCCCACGGCCACGCCGGGTCGAGCGCGACGCGGCGCGGCCGGTGCAGGAGCCAGTCCTCCAGCCGCGGCTCGTAGCCGAGCGCGTAGGTGCGGCCGAGCATCGCGAACTCGGGATTGACCCGGAGCTCCGCGAACGGGCCGGAGCTCAGGTCGCGCCGGTGCTTCGTCGCGAGCAGCGCGGGGTCCTCGGACATCGCGAGCACCGCCACGCCGGTCGGATCGTTGAGGTCCGCGTAGAGCACGCACTCGACGCCGGCCGCGCCGAAGGCGCCCAGGAGCTTGTGGGTGTCGTGGCAGCCCGTGAACGCCGTCAGCTGCACGAACAGGCGGCGGTCGGAGAACTGCGGGACGCCGTCCTTGGGCCCGCCCTTCTCGCGCAGATCGAGGGCGGGCGCGTCGCCGCCGGCCGCAGGGCGGACTTCGGGGCGCGAGGACGCGGCGGCGGATCGTTCGGGGTGGCTCACGACGGAGATACTACCTATTCCCGTCGGAGGCTGTCGAGCGGCCTTACTCGGTGCGCGACTGCGGCAGCGGCGCGAGCCGCTCGAGCGCGACCAGGCAGTCGAGCCGCTCCGGCGAGGCCGCCGAGGAGTCGTCGATGCAGCGCATCCAGTGCCGGCGCGCGCCTTCGTCGTCGCCGCGCGTATGGAGCAGGGCGCCGGCGTCGTAGTCCTGGGACGGCGTCGGGGCCTCGGCGGCGGGCGTCGGAGCCGGCGGCATCAGCACGTCCGGCGGGGCCCCGAGAGAGGCGCAGCCCGAGAGGAGGGCGGAAAGAACGGCGACGGCGAGGATTCGGCGATCCATGCCGCCAGCGTAGCCCCGGCCTGTTACAGAATGATTGCGTCAGGACAGCAGACGGTCGACGGAGGCGGCGAGCTCGCCGACCTCGAAGGGCTTCTGCAGGAATTGGTCGACGTTCTTGGTCAGGAAGTCCTGCTGGGAGGCGGTGAGCTTGCGGCCGGAGATCGCGACGATCTTCATGTCCTTCGTCGCCGGGCTCGACTTGAGCACCTGGCAGACCTGGAAGCCGTCCATGACCGGCATCATCAGGTCCATGACCAGCAGGTCCGGCATGCGCTTGCCGATCATCACGAGCGCGTCGACCGGATTATTGGCCACCGAGATCGTGTAGCGGTCCTTGTGCTTCGAGAAGCCCTTCTCGATGAGCCGCGTCATCATGGGCTCGTCATCGAGGATGAGGACGTGGAGGTGCGGGTCGTCGATGTCGGGCGGGACCGGCATGTCGTACTTCTTCATGAACGGCACGAGCTCGGAGAGCGGGATGCGCCGGTGGCCGCCCGGCGTGACGCGCGCCTTGAGCTTGCCCTTATTGACCCAGTTGATCACGGTCGTGTGGAAGACCCCGCACAGCCGCGCGACTTCGAACGTCGTGAACGTCCTCTCGCCGTACTGCTCGCCCATGGACGAAGGATAATACTTACGGGGCTTCGACGCAAGTGCGCCCGTCACGCGCCCCGACGGCGGCCGGGGACGCCCCGTTCCCTTCCATGGCGCTCATGTTCCTATATATAGACGGCGCCGCGCTCGGCGATGCGGCGGGACGCGGACTGTCGCCGCGAGCGCAAAAAAGTTAAAATGGCCCGACGCGTCCTTGGTGCGATACCCAAGTGGTCCAAGGGGACGGTCTGCAAAACC
>Ga0209415_10008577_pt1 | contig 17713 bp, 20 predicted proteins | sample PeaSoiSIISIP2007_FD_187696 | JGI IMG/M metagenome (GOLD analysis project Ga0209415, IMG submission 187696) | Peat soil microbial communities from Weissenstadt, Germany - SII-SIP-2007 (SPAdes) (version 2) | ecosystem: Environmental > Terrestrial > Soil > Wetlands > Peat | place: Germany... | reverse complement strand
CGCGAGCCAGCGCGCCCGAGATTTCGTTCAGCACCAATTCCAGCAAATCCGCCGATTCATTGCGCGAGAGGCCGACTTCTTGATAGACGGCTTCGCTCAACTGGGCGCGGGTAATGGTTTCTTCTGCCATGCCGCAAGTTCCTTCCCAGAGATTACGCATAAGACCGTAACCCCAGAAAAGAAATCCGTCAATATCAAAGGGATGTATGGCGGTGTTCGTGCAGCCCGAAAAGGCTACATGCGAACCAAGGCGGCGCCCCAGGTGAAACCGCCGCCCATGGCTTCCAACAGCACCACGTCGCCGGCCTTGATGCGGCCATCACCCACGGCTTCCGCCAGAGCCAAAGGCACCGAGGCCGCCGAGGTATTGGCGTGACGGTCCACCGTGACAATGATGCGTTCGGCAGGCATCTTCAGCTTGCGGCCGGTGCCTTCCAGAATGCGCATATTGGCCTGATGAGGCACCAGCCAGTCGATATCATCCGACTTCATGCCGTTGGCTTCCAAGGCTTCCTGCACCACCGAGGCCAGATTGGTCACGGCGTGACGGAACACCTCGCGGCCTTCCATGCGCAAATGACCGACGGTCTGGGTCGAGGACGGGCCGCCATCCACATGCAGCAGATCGTAGTGACGACCATCGGAATGCAGGTGGGTGGACAGAATGCCTGTGTCGGCACTGGTCCCCTCGCCCTGCTCGGCCTTCAGCACCACGGCACCGGCGCCATCGCCGAACAGCACGCAGGTGGTACGGTCTTCCCAATCGAGAATCCGCGAGAAGGTTTCGGCGCCGATCACCAGAGCCGAAGTCACCTGACCCGACTTGATGAAGTTGTCGGCGACCGACAGGGCAAAGATAAAGCCGGAACAAACCGCCTGCACATCCAGGGCGAAGCCCTTGGTCATGCCCAAAGCCGCCTGAACGCGGGTGGAGGTGGCCGGAAAGGTATTGTCGGGAGTCGCCGTGGCGACGACGATCATTCCCAGATCCTCGCCGGTCATTCCAGCAGCGGCCAGAGCCTTGCGTGCGGCGGCGATGGCCAGATCCGAGGTTTTCTCGCCCTCAGCGGCAATATGGCGCTGGCGAATGCCGGTGCGCTCGATGATCCATTCGTTGCTGGTATCGACCTTTTCGGCCAATTCCTCGTTGCTGACCACGCGCGCGGGCAGATGGGCGCCAACGCCCACGATGCGGGAACGAAGAATCATCAGATGGCTGCTGCCTGTGCCGAAGCTTCATCGGCCTGGTGCAGCCGTTCAAGCTCGCGCTTGATGCGCTCGTTGAAACCATGGGTGACCAACTCGGCGGCGACGCCGATGGCATTGGCGAAACCGAGAGCATCGGTGCCGCCGTGGCTTTTCACGGCGATGCCGCTCAAGCCAAGGAACATAGCGCCGTTGTAACGACGCGGGTCCGTGCGCATCTTCACCTTCACCAGGGCCGAACGGGCCAGCAGATAGCCCAGCTTGGACAGCCAGGAACTGGAAAAGGCGTCGCGCAGGAAATTGGCATAAAGTCTGGCCAGACCCTCGGCGCTTTTCAGGGCGATATTGCCGGTAAAGCCGTCAGACACCACCACATCCACCGTACCGGCGGCAATGTCGTTACCTTCGACGAAGCCATGGAACTTGATGGGAAGGTTGCCGGTCTTCAGCGCAGCTGCGGCACCGCGCACGGCATCATTGCCCTTCAGCTCTTCCGAGCCGACGTTCAAGATGCCGACGCTGGGCTGTTCGATGCCCAACACGATGCGGGCGAACACCTCTCCCATCACGGCAAATTCCACCAGATTGCGCGCGTCGCATTCGACGTTGGCGCCCAGGTCGAGCATAACGCTCTCGCCCCGCTCGGTGGGAAAGAAGCCAGCGATCGCCGGTCGGTCGATGCCGGGCAACATGCGCAGCACGAACTTCGACACCGCCATCAGCGCACCGGTATTCCCGGCCGAGACAACGGCATCTGCTTCACCCTTGGCAACGGCATCCACCGCCAGCCACATGCTGGACCGGCGGCCCTGACGCAAAACCTGCGAAGGCTTGTCGTCGCCACTTACGGATTGGTCGGTATGACAGATTGTGCAAACTGAACGGATATCGGGCGCCTGCTCAAGCAAAGGCTCGAGCCGCGCCTGATCTCCGTACAGCAGAAAATCTACATGCGGCAATCGCGTGCGGGCAATCTGAACACCCTGGATAACCACTTCGGGGGCTTTGTCGCCGCCCATGGCATCCAGGGAAATGGTCAAGCGCGTGGTCAATTGCCACTATCCCCGACAGCGGAACCGGATGCAATATTATGCGGCAGCCCCGGACTCGGCAACCACTTCGCGGCCATCATAGTGACCGCAAGAACCGCAAACATGGTGCGGCAGCTTGGGCTCGCCACAGTTCGGGCATTCCATGTGTCCAACGGACTTCAGAGCGTCATGGGCGCGGCGCATGTTGCGGCGGGACTTGGAGGTCTTTTTCTTCGGAACAGCCATTTTAGTTACTCACAGCCTCAGGGCATAAACGGAAGGGAGCTTTCTTAACCAAAAACGGTGGAAGGAGCAAGCTCTATGCTCAATTCCCGTTCTATTTCTTTTTCAAGGCAGCCAAAACCGCGAAGGGATTGGGCTTTTCCTCGGGTTCCACCACCTCTTCCACCGGGCTTTCGACGAATTCGGCGCCCGGTGCCCGAGGGAACGGCTCAAGCGACAGAGCCAGATGTTCGGCTACTGCCTCGCCAATGTCGATGGAATTATTAATGATAGGTTCGGGCGGATCCGAGGCATCAAGGTCAACGACGATCTCTTCCGAGTCCTCGTCGGGCTCGGGGCCATAGATCAGCTCGAAGCTTTCCTCCACCTGTTCCGGCACCGGCTCCAGGGTCACCACGCAGGCCTGGCGCAACGAGGCCTTCAGAGCGCCGCGCAGCCGCACCAGATCGCCGCCGGGCAAGACCTTGAGCTTAACCGTCGCCGTCAGGGAGTCGATACCCAGAATGCCGAAGCGTTCGGCCAGGGCCGCCAGTTCGTCCTCGGTGGCCTCGATGTCATAGGCCCGATCGGTGACGCTGAGCGTATCGACCAGAATCGAGCGGGAAAATTCGGGCGCCGGAGCGTCTTCGTCGAAAATCATGGCAACTGCGGGGCGATGAAGCGCACCCGTCCCTTCATAAGCTCGCCCAGGGGCTGGTTGTCGAGGTCGGCGGCCTGTGCCTGCACATAAGCCGCCATGGCCGCCAGAACCGGCTCTGAGGGCGGATTGCCGCGATAGAGATTGCGCTCCAGCGCAGCGGACAAAGCCGCCCCGTCCTCGAGCGAACCGTCATAGGCGGCGACCCGTCCGTAAAAAGCCTTGGTCATCTTTTTAATTTTGGGCGACATGCCCATGTCGGTGACGCCCATCTCGCGCAGGCACTGGTCGAAATCGGCGAACATCAGGTCGAACAGAACCTGGCCCAAGGCGGCGGCATCCGCCGTCCCCTGCCCTTTGCCGCCCAGACGCCGCATAAGCAGAAAGGCGTGCAAAATCACCAGATCGAAACGACCGTCGATGCTGTCGGCGACGCCGCCGGCAGTGTAAAACTCGACCCGCCGAGCCTGAGCCACCAGAGACTCGTAGAGGTCGCGGGATTCGTCTTCCCAACGGCGGCGGCCGAAAAGTTTACTGAACATGGGCAATCGGTCCATTCATCCTGGGCACTCGCCAGTGGGGGAACATTGACAACCCGCCCCGGCAAAGTGCATTTTCTGCAGACTATCGGCCCCGAGGCTGAGACGTCAACGGTCGCTCGGGCTTTTTGCTGGGCCGGAACGATACGCCTGAAATTACCGACCCAAAAATTATGCGTAAGGTCACCATGCGCCGCTTCACCTCCACCCTTCTGTTGTCGGCCGCCCTGATGGGGTTGGTTTCGGGCTGCACCTCCACCATCGACATCCGTGGCAACGTCCCGCCGCCCGAACGATTGGCCGAGGTCAAGCCCGGAAAAATGACTAAGAACGACGTCATGGCGCTGTTGGGCACACCGTCCAACACCTCGACCTTCGGCGACGACACCTGGTACTATATCAGCAGCACCTTCGAAAGTTGGGCCTTTGAAAAACCGACGGAAATCGAACGTCAGGTGGTGAAGCTGGACTTCGACCGCACGGGTCGGGTCACCGACATTCAGACTTTGGGGCTGAAGGATGGCAAGGAGATCGACCTGATCACCCGCGAAACCCCCTCTCCGGGGCGCGACTTGACCATCTTGGAACAGCTGCTGGGCAATGTGGGCCGCTTCGGCAAGGCCGCGGGCGGTGGAAAAGGCGGCAGCTGAGGCGGCTGCCACAGTTTCGGAATAGAAAAAACCCCGGAAGATCGCTCTTCCGGGGTTTCTTTTTGTCCTCGCTCTTGCTTAGCCGGCCAGCATGGCCAGAAGCAGGATGGCGACGATGTTGATGATTTTGATCATCGGGTTGATGGCAGGACCAGCGGTATCCTTGTAGGGATCGCCGACGGTGTCGCCGGTCACGGCGGCCTTGTGGGCGTCCGAGCCCTTGCCGCCATGATGACCGTCTTCGATGTACTTCTTGGCGTTATCCCAAGCGCCACCGCCCGAGGTCATGGACAGAGCCACGAACAGGCCGGTGACGATGGTGCCCAGCAGCATCGCGCCCATGGCGGTGAAGGCCGCAGCCTGACCGGCAAAGGCGTTGACGACGAAGTACAACACCACCGGAGCCAGAACCGGCAGCATCGAGGGAATGATCATCTCCTTGATGGCGGCCTTGGTCAGCATGTCGACGGCGCGGCCGTAATCGGGCTTGGCCGTTCCTTCCATGATGCCGGGGATTTCCTTGAACTGGCGACGCACTTCGACCACCACCGAACCGGCGGCGCGGCCCACGGCCATCATGCCCATGGCGCCGAACAGATAGGGCAGCAAACCGCCGATGAACAGGCCGATCACCACGAAGGGATCCTGAAGGCTGAAGGTCAGGTTCAGGTTCGGGAAGTAGTGATGCAGATCCTCGGTATAAGCGGCAAACAGCACCAGAGCGGCCAGACCGGCCGAGCCGATGGCGTAACCCTTGGTGACGGCCTTGGTGGTGTTGCCCACGGCGTCCAGAGCGTCGGTGATCTTGCGGACATCCTTGGGCAGGTCAGCCATCTCGGCGATGCCGCCGGCATTGTCGGTCACGGGGCCATAGGCGTCCAGGGCGACGATGATGCCGGCCAGGGCCAGCATGGTGGTGGCGGCAATGGCGATACCGTACAGGCCGGCAGCCATATAGGTGGCAATGATACCGGCCGAGATCACCAGCACCGGCAGAGCGGTCGCTTCCATGGAAACGGCCAGACCCTGAATGACGTTAGTGCCGTGGCCGGTGGTTGAAGCCTGGGCGACGCTGCGCACCGGACGGAAATCTGTGCCGGTGTAATATTCGGTGATCCACACCAGCAGGCCGGTGATGACCAGACCGACGATGGAGCAGCCGAACAGCGACTTGGCGCTAATGACCAGCCCGCTCGAGGTGGTGAACAGCGCATCGAAGCCGAAGGTCAGATGGATGGTGGCGGCGATGGCCACCAAAGACAGCAGACCCGTGGCGATCAGCCCCTTATAAAGGGCGCGCATGATCTTGTTGGAGCCGTCCAGACGGACGAAGAAGGTCCCGATCACCGAGGTGATGATGCAGACCGCGGCGATCAGCAGCGGGAACAGCATCAGCTGGCTCTGGGCGTCGCCGGTGAAGAAGATCGAGCCCAGCAGCATGGTGCCGACGGTGGTCACCGCATAGGTTTCGAACAGATCGGCGGCCATGCCGGCGCAGTCGCCCACATTGTCGCCCACATTGTCGGCGATCACAGCCGGGTTGCGCGGGTCATCCTCGGGGATGCCGGCTTCGACCTTGCCCACCAGATCGGCGCCGACGTCGGCGCCCTTGGTGAAGATGCCGCCGCCCAGACGGGCGAAGATAGAGATCAGCGAAGCGCCGAAGGACAGAGCCACCAGGCCCTCCACCAGATGGCGTCCCTCGAAGCCCATGCTTTGCAGGGTGAAATAGTACCCGGCCACGCCCAGCAGGCCCAGACCGACCACCAGCAGCCCGGTGATGGCACCCGACTTGAAGGCGACATCCAGGGCCGGAGCCAACCCGCCGGAGCGAGCCGCCTCGGCGGTACGCACATTGGCGCGAACCGAAACGTTCATGCCGACATAACCGGCCACGCCGGACAGCACGGCGCCGATGACGTAACCGATCGCCACATGCAGCCCCAGACGGGCGCCCAGGATCAGACCGACGATGACGCCGACGATGGCGATGGTGGTGTATTGGCGGTTAAGATAAGCGCGGGCACCCTCCTGCACCGCAGCGGCGATTTCCTGCATACGCGCGGTACCGGCTGCCCTCGACAGGACATCCCGGGCGGCATAAGCGCCATACAGCAGCGCCAACACGCCGCAGGCTAATATGAAAGCATAGGCCATGAGTGCTTCTCTCCCCTGATGAAGCCATGATGACCGTCTTATTCTCTATGGGCTTTTTAACCGGCGAAAATCCATCGTCGGCAAGAGAACGACGGCAGGTGCAAAAGCGTGCCAGAAGCCCTCGACTTGCGCAACCAAAGTATTCACCGGCCATGGCGTGACCGAAACATTCAGCGCAAGCTTATGGGCAATTTCGCGTCGTACAAATTTAGAAATAGACGAAGGTAAGGCTAAGCTTCAGCGATAATACATCGACTTGATGACAATATCGTGGACGGCTCCTTCGCCAAACTCCCGGTTGCCCAAAGCGATCAAGTGATCGCGGATGGCCTCCTTGTCGGCGGCGGAGCGTACATCCATATGGTTCGGGATGATGTCGTAGAGATCGAGATTGATCGAGTTCTGCAGGCGCGGCATTTCGGCGGCCACTTTGGCCTGAACCCGCGCCTCAACTTCGATTTCCATATCCAGCCCGACCTGCTTGACGATATTGCGGCGCTGCACCACCGGAATGATGTAGGTACCCAGATCGAAGAAGACGGTGGCTGGTGGCGGGGCTTCGGCGGCCAGTTTGGCGGCCTCTTCCTCTTTTTTCTTCTGCTGTTCGGCCAGAATCTGGGCGAACGGTCCTTTGCCCAACATGGTCATCACCCCAAGGCCGCCGCCAATCAGCAGCAGCAAAACCAGGATAATGACAATAAGTTTTTTCATGTCGCCTTCGGCTCAGCCGCGAAGTGATTATATCCACCCTGAGCCAAAGCCACAGAGCGCCCTTCGGCGTCTATTACACGCACGCCGTGTCCGGGAATGATCCGCCCGATAGGCGTCAAGCGCAAGCCCAGACCAAAGGCCAGGGCTGCAATTTTATCGGAAAGCTCCGGCGGGGCGGTGAACAGCAGTTCATAATCGTCGCCGCCGGTCAGAGCCGTCGCCAGCCCCTGCCCCATTCCGGTGGCGATGGCGGCCGCGGCAGCGTCCGACAAAGGCAGCTTTACCGCTTCGATCTCGGCCCCAACCTGGGAGCAGTCGCAGATATGGCCCAGATCGCCGACAAGACCGTCCGAGATATCCATGGCCGCCGCCGCCAGGCCGCGTAAAGCCGGTCCCAGCAGGGTACGGGGCTGCGGCAGGCGATAGCGGTCCAGCAACACTGCCTGATGGGCCTGAGACAGCCCCTGCCCTTCGCCCTTGGCCACCAGCAGGCCGAAAGCGCCGTCGCCAATGGTCCCGGAAACCCAGATACGGTGTCCCGACCGAGCGTTCGAGCGCAAAATGGCTGATCCCGCCGGCAATTCTCCCAATGCCGTCAGGCTCAGGGTCAAGGGGCCAGGGGTGGTAACCGTATCCCCGCCGATCAAAGCGACCGAGAATTCCCGGCAATCCGCTTTCAGTCCGGCAGCGAAACGGTCCAGCCAGTCGGTGGTGACGTCGCGGGGAAAGCAAACCGTCATCAGCACAAAGCGCGCCACTGCGCCTTTGGCCGCTAAGTCGGACAAATTCACCCGCATCAGCTTGCGGGCAATCAAATCAGGGGGATCGTCGGGGAAAAAATGAACGCCGGCCACCATGGCGTCGGCAGTGACCGCCCATTGCGCCCCGTCCGCTCCGGCGAACAGGGCGCAATCATCGGTCAGGCCCAGGGCGCCGTCATGGCTCGCCGCCAGAGGGGCGAACAGACGGGCGATGAGCCCGAATTCATCACCGTTTGGCATCACCGCCAAAATCGTCGGAGCGCACCACCTTGGCGATGCGGTCCAGCACGGCGTTCACCAGACCGGGCTCGGTCGAAGAGAAGAAGGCCTTGGCCACATCCACATATTCGGAAATAGCCACGCGGGGCGGAATGTCGGTACGGGTAGCCAGCTCGAAAGCCCCAGCCCGCAGCACGGCGCGCAGGACCGATTCCAAACGTTCCACCGACCAATCGGACGACAGAGCGGCGTTGATCATGGTGTCGAAATCGTCCTGACGGGCGACGACGCCGCGCAGGATGGCGGCAAACAGCACCTTGTCCGGTTCGGCCAGGGTGGCTTCCACCTCGGACTCATCCTCGGCCAGGGTCAGCAGGGTCTTGGCCCCGATGCCGTGGTCAAGGAAATCGGCAAGAACGCGGTCGACCGACACGCCGTTCATTTCGATTTCGTACAGCCCCTGAACGGCGGCCAGCCGGGCGGCCGAGCGACGTTGCGACGAATTATTTTTACGACCAGTTTTTTCTGTCATTTCGGTATGAGGCTAAGCTCTTTCTTGATTTCAATCATACGCAGGCAGGCCCGAGCGGCCTGACCTCCGAAGTTTCTGCGTTCCGGCAGGCAACGTTCCATGGCCTGCTGGCGGTTATGCACCGTCAAAATGCCGTTTCCCACCGCCAAAGTATAATCCAAGGTCAGCTGCTGCAGGCCGTTGATGGCCTCGCGGCTGATATGGTCGTAATGATCGGTCTCGCCCTTGATGGCGCAGCCCAAAGCAATATAGCCGGCGTAACGCTCGTCGGTAGCCCGCAATTCCATGGCGCGGATGGCATAACGCACCGCCGCCGGAATTTCCAGGATGCCGGGAACGATCACCCGCTTATAGCCCACGCCCTGCGCCGTCAGCTCCTTCACCGCGCCCTTGACCAGGCCATCGGTGATCTCTTCGTAAAAGCGCGACTCAACGATGAGAATGCGCATGGCGCCCGCCTTTTCTAGTGGCCCAACTTATTCAGCTGTGGTGATGGCCGGAATGGCCCGCTGGTCTACCACCTTCAGGCCGTAACCTTCCAGACCAATAATGGTCCGCTTGGTGTTCGACAGCAGGATCATCTCCGAGACACCCAAATCCAGCAATATCTGAGCACCAACGCCGTAATCGCGCAAGGCGCCAACGTCGGCATTGCCTTCCAGATGGGCTTTCACCCGATCGCTCAGGCTGGTGGGCGACGGCTCGCGGATCAGCAGAATGACGCCACGCCCCTCTTCCCCAACGATCCGCATGGATTCGTGGAGCTGGCTGGCCTTGCCGGCATGAGTGGCGCCCAGCACGTCATCGAGGACATTCAAGGCGTGCACGCGGGCCAGAACCGGACCGCCCGTCGAGATATCCCCCTTCACCAGGGCGATATGCTCGGCATAGGCCACGGTGTTGGTATAGACGATCATCTTCCAGTCGCCGCCGTAAGCCGAGGTGAAATTGCTTTCGACGCTGCGGCGCACGATCTTGTCGTTCTTGCGGCGATAGGCGATCAGGTCGGCGATGGTGCCGATCTTCAGGCCGTGGAACTGTGCGAACTTCACCAGATCCGGCGTGCGGGCCATGGTGCCGTCGTCGTTCATGATCTCGCAGATGACGCCCGCCGGGGTCAGCCCGGCCAGACGCGCCACATCCACTGCGGCTTCCGTATGGCCGGTGCGCACCAGGACGCCGCCATCGCGGGCCACCAGAGGGAAGACATGGCCGGGGCTGCCGATATCAGCGGCACCCTTGGTGGGGTCGATGGCCACTTCGATGGTCCGGGCTCGGTCGGCGGCGGAGATGCCGGTGGTCACCCCTTCGCGGGCCTCGATGGAAACGGTAAAGGCCGTCTCGTGGCGCGACGCGTTGTCCTGGGACATCAGGCGCAGGCCCAACTGCTGGACCCGCTCCTTGGTCATCGACAGACAGATCAATCCGCGGCCGTAACGGGCCATGAAATTCACTGAATCGGCCGTCGCCATCTGCGCCGGAATGATCAGATCGCCTTCGTTCTCGCGGTCCTCGTCATCCACCAGGATGAACATGCGGCCCTGACGCGCCTCTTCGATGATGTCTTCGATGGGCGACATATATTCGTGAAATTGCGACACTTGGACTCAATCCTTTTCGAGCAGCCGCGCAACATAGCGCGCCAGCATGTCGATTTCCATATTCACCGGCGATCCTTCGACATAGGTGCCGAAGGTGGTCACCGACTGGGTGTGGGGGATGATATTGACCCCGAAGCGGCGGCCTTCAACCTCGTTGACCGTCAAAGAAACGCCGTCCAGGGCCACGGACCCTTTCGGCGCAACGAATTTCTTAAGATTTTCAGGGGCTTCGAAGACATAGCGCAGAGAATCGTTTTCTCGCGTGATCGACACCACATGAGCCACGCCATCCACATGGCCCGAAACGATATGGCCGCCCAGTTCGTCGCCAACCTTGGTCGGACGCTCCAGATTGACCTTGCTGCCGGGCTTCCAGGTTCCCAACGTCGTCTTGGCAATGGTTTCCGCCGAGGCCTGCACCGTGTACCAGCCGGGTCCGCTTTCGATCACCGTCAGACAGATGCCGTTATGAGCAATCGAGGCGCCCATGGGAATGGCCGAGACGTCATAAGAGGTCTTAACCCGCAACAGAACGTCGCCTTGGCCTTTGACTTCAACAACTTCGCCAAGATCGGTGATAATTCCGGTGAACATAGGCTTTAGTCTCTCGTCAGATATTCGAAGATGTCCCCGTCCAATTCGGCGACCGAAAGGCGGGTAAAGCGAGGAGCCTGATCCAGGTGGTCAACGCCGAACGGCACCACCGCAGCCAGACCATCGCCGCCCAGCAGAACCGGGGCGCGGAACCAGGCGATACGGTCCACCAGATCATGGCGCAGCAGCGCCGCCGACAGATGGGCGCCGCCCTCCACCAGCAGACGGGTCAGGCCGCGTTTGCCCAGTTCGGTCATCACCGCCGGCAGATCGACGCCCTCATCTCCGGCAGGTACTTCAATAACTTGTACGCCGCAGCTATCAAAAGCCTGCAGCCGCTCGGGGTCGTTTCCGGCAACCGTGATCAGCCAAGTGGGCGTCTGTCTGGCGGTAGCCACCAGCTTGGCGGTCAGCGGCAGACGCAGGCGGCTATCCACCACCACCCGCACCGGCGAGCGTTTCTCAAGCCCCGGCAGACGGCAGGTCAGATCGGGATTGTCGACGATGGCGGTGGTGCTGCCGACCATGATGGCGTCGGCCTCGGCGCGCAGCATATGTCCGGCGGAACGGGCCTTCGGCCCGGTGATCCACTGGCTTTCACCGGAATGAGTGGCAATGCGTCCATCCAGCGAACTGGCGGATTTCAGGGTGACCAGCGGGCGGTTTTCGGTGATGCGGGTAAAGAACCCGGCATTCAGCTCGGCGGCTTCCTCGCGGCACAGGCCCAGATCGACCCGAATGCCCGCCTTGCGCAGCATCTCCAACCCACGTCCCGAAACACGGGGATCGGGATCGTCAACGGCGACGATGACGTGGGAAACACCGGCCTGGATCAGCGCCTCGGCGCAAGGGCCGGTCTGTCCGTGGTGGCTGCAAGGTTCCAGGGTGACATAGGCCACCGCCCCCCTTGCCTGCTCTCCGGCCATGGCCAGAGCGATAGTTTCGGCATGAGGACGACCGCCCGGAGCCGTCCAGCCGCGGCCGACGACCCGGCCATCCCGCACCAGCACGCAGCCGACGGCGGGATTGGGCCAAACCTGCCCCAGACCGCGCCGGGCCAAGCCCAGCGCCGCCTGCATATGGGCAAGATCGTGTTTAGTCGTCGAGATCGATGTCGGCACCGGGCTTTCCAATGAAATGCTTGCCGACGAAGTCCTCGAAGTCTTTGGCTTCGCGGAAATTGCGGTAGACCGAGGCGAACCGTACATAGGCAACCTGATCCAGGGCGGCCAAGGCCTCCATGACCAGTTCGCCGATGGTGTTGGTGGAAATCTCGGTCTCGCCGCTGCTTTCCAGACGGCGCTGGATCGAGTTGACGATGCGTTCGACCCGGTCCGGGTCCACCGGGCGCTTGCGCACGGCGATGGCGATGGACCGGGCCAGCTTGTCGCGGTCGAAGATCGAGCGTTGCCCGTTCTTCTTGACCACGATCAGCTCGCGCAGCTGCACCCGCTCGAAGGTGGTGAAGCGGGAACCGCATTGCGGGCAGGACCGGCGGCGGCGAATGGCCGAGTTATCCTCGGTCGGCCGCGAGTCCTTCACCTGGGTGTCGTCATGACCACAGAACGGACAACGCATAACGTCAACTCTCCCCTGAACCCTGAACTATTCCCAAATCTTAGGAATAAATCGGGAAACGCTTGCACAGTTCGCTGACCTTGGCGCGGACAGCGGCCTCGGCGGCGGAATTATCGTCGGGATTGGCCGACAGGCCGTCAAGCACGTCGCCGATCAGGTTGCCGACCTGCACGAACTCTTCAATGCCGAAGCCGCGGGTGGTGGCGGCCGGCGAGCCCAGACGGATGCCCGAAGTCACCATCGGTTTTTCCGGGTCGAACGGGATGCCGTTCTTGTTGCAGGTGATGCCGGCCCGTTCCAGGCTGGCCTCGGCGGCCTTGCCGGTCAGCTTCTTGGGACGCAGATCCACCAGCATCAGATGGGTGTCGGTGCCGCCCGAAACGATCTCGACGCCGCGACGGACCAAGGTATCGGCCAAAGCTGCGGCGTTGGCCTTGACGGCCTGGGCATAAAGCTTGAACTCAGGCTTCAGCGCCTCGCCGAAGGCCACGGCCTTGCCGGCGATGACATGCATCAGCGGGCCGCCCTGGATGCCGGGGAAGATGGCCGAGTTGAACTTTTTGCCCAGATCCAGATCGTTGGACAGGATCATGCCGCCACGGGGACCGCGCAGGGTCTTGTGGGTGGTGGTGGTCACCACATGGGCGTGGGGCAGCGGGCTGGGATGCACGCCGCCAGCCACCAGGCCGGCAAAGTGAGCCATGTCCACCATGAAGAAGGCGCCCACCGAGTCGGCAATGGCGCGGAAGCGGGCAAAGTCGATCTCACGCGGATAGGCCGAACCGCCGGCAACGATCAGCTTCGGCTTATGCTCCTTGGCCAAAGCCTCGACTTCGTCGTAATCGATGCGGCAATCCTGGGCGCGCACGCCATAGGGAACCGGCTTGAACCACTTGCCCGACATGTTGGGCGGAGCGCCATGGGTCAGATGACCGCCGGCAGCCAGATTCAGACCCAGGAAGGTGTCGCCCGGCTTCATCAGGGCAAAAAACACCGCCTGATTGGCCTGGGAGCCGGAATTCGGCTGCACATTGACATAGGCGCAATCAAACAGCTTCTTGGCGCGCTCGATGGCCAATTCCTCGGCAATGTCGACGAATTCGCAGCCGCCGTAGTAACGCTTGCCCGGATAGCCTTCGGCATATTTGTTGGTCAGCACCGAGCCCTGAGCCTCCAGCACCGCCTTGGAGACGATGTTTTCCGAAGCGATCAGCTCGATCTGATCCTGCTGGCGATCCAGTTCCTTGCCGATGGCGGCAAACAGTTCGGGATCTGACTGGGCCAGCGAGGTGCCGAAGAAGCTCTGCAGAGTGGCCTTATCGGTGGACATAGACTTCACTTCCTTCCAACTATTTTGCGCAAGAGGGCGTTATTCGCCCAGCATGGCGACGCGGCGGGCATGACGGCCGCCTTCAAATTCAGTATTCAGAAAAACCGCCAGGCAATCCTTGGCGACTTCCGAGCCGACGGTGCGGCCGCCGAAGACGATCACATTGGCGTCATTGTGCTGGCGGCACATGCGCGCGCCAAAGGCGTCGTGGATCAAGGCGGCGCGCACATGGGCGTGGCGGTTGGCGGCGATGCTGATGCCGATGCCGGTGCCGCAGACCAACACGCCGCGCTGCGCGGCCCCCGAAGCCAGGGCGTCGGCGACGGCCTTGGCGTAATCGGGATAGTCCACCGAAGCAGAACCGTTGGTGCCGAGGTCCAGAACGGAATAACCGTCCTTTTCCAGCTGGTCTTTCAGAATGGTCTTCAGGTCGACTCCGCCATGATCGGAGGCGAGCGCGATGGTCGGTTTGGTCATGACAGGCCGGAGCTACTCAATGAAAGAGAAGAACGAAGCCGTTTGATACCATATCTCGGACAAGTTTGCCAATGCGCCACTACCAATCGCCAGCCATCCGGGAGCGGCATGGCGAGAAACGCCAAGAATATATCCTTAGACGTGCATTAATGACAAAAACAGGATGTCCCCATGGCCGCTTTCCCATACCGACTTACCCAAAAGGATAATAGTACTCCCCATGTCCCGGCCCTACTCCCTTGCGCCGGTCACAGTAGCCAAAGGGGATAATTTATTGACGATGCTGATTATGAAAGAAATCAGTATTCAGAAAATAGCAAATAGCATTGACACGTCTGCTGTCACCTGTGTTAATTTGCGCTCACCCTTTCACTCCGTCAGGTTACGAAGATAATGAGCGAAAACGCCGTCGAAAAAACTTCGCGCGATGAAATCCTCCGCATGGCCGTTGATGTGGTTGCTGCTTATGTCAGCAAGAATCCGCTTCCGGCCAGCCAGATTTCCGATTTGATCAACACGGTTTACGGCTCGCTGAGCCAGTTGGACCCTCAGGCTCCTGAAATCAAGGCCGAGGTTGCCCGCCCTGCTGTTCCGGTCAAGAAGTCGGTCAATCCCGATTTCATCATCTGCCTGGAAGACGGCAAGAAGCTGAAGATGCTGAAGCGTCATCTGCGGACCACCTACAACATGACCCCCGACGAATATCGCGCTAAGTGGAACCTGCCGGCGGATTATCCGATGGTTGCTCCCAACTATGCCGCGCAGCGTTCGGAATTCGCCAAGAAGATCGGCCTGGGCCGCAAGGCTGAGGATGGCGTTGAGGAAAAGCGCGGTCGTCGCCCGCGCGCCGTCAAGTAAGGCGCCAAGTTAAAAACATAAGCGAGCGGCTGAGGCGTGAGGGACGGTTCTGCCAGCGAGCATAAGAAAAAAGCCGCATCCACTGGGTGCGGCTTTTTCAATTGGGGCAAAGAAACTGGGAAAGGCATGGTGGGATTGGGCGTTAACGGCCAGCCTTGTTCTTTTCCAACACCCAAATCAATTTGCGCAAGGCCGTCTGCTTCAGATAGACCTCGCTGGCCCCCAGGGGTCCGACGATGGAAATCTCGGTGTTGGACACCGGATCAATGGCCGACACCTTGACGCTATTGCCCAGACGACGGAACTCAAACAAGACTTCTCCCGGCTCCACTGTCATGACAACGGCAGTTCGGCTTCGTCCAGCGGCGCAAACAGCGCCAGCAGGGCCGCCTCGCTTGCCAAATCGCTCCAGGACGGAGGACGGCTACGGTCCACCAGACGGGCACGCACCCCTTCATGGAAATCGTTGCTACGGGTCTGCCGCAAGGACAGGCGGTATTCGACGATCAAAGTCTCGGCCAAAGTTTTACCGGCGCCTTGGCGCAGTTGCAGCAAGGTCAAAGCCATGCTGGACGGCGCAGCCCCCGCCACCAGGGACCGGGCCTGCTCGCCCCAAGGGCTTTGTTCGGCATCAAGGGCCGCCAGGATGCCCGCAAGCTCTTCCCGGCCAAAGACGCGACGGATCGCCCCGCGGTCACGATCGAGCCCACTCTCGCCGGGATGAGCGGAAAATTCCGACAATGCCGTTTCCAGGTCCGGTCCATGGGCCATAGCCGCTTCCAACTCGTCCAGTTTCGCCGCCGGAACGAAATGGGTGGCCAGGCCGCAATGCAGACAGTCGGCCCCGTCGATCCGGGCGCCGGTCACCCCCAGATAACGAGCGATGTCGGGGGCGAGACGCGACAGGAAATAGGTGCCGCCGGCATCGGGATAAAAGCCAATGGCGGTTTCCGGCATAGCGAAACGGGTCGCTTCGGTAGCGACACGATGGCTGCCCAGAATGGAAATTCCAGCGCCGCCGCCCATAACGAAGCCATCCATCAAGGACACCACCGGCTTCGGATAGTGATGAATATAGTGGTCCAGCAGATATTCATCCCAGAAGAAACCGCCGGGATGTTCGTCACGTCCCACCGCTTCCCACACCGCCTTGATATCGCCGCCGGCACAAAAAGCGCGCCCCTCGCCCCGCAGTACAATGGCTGAAATGCTGGGGTTTTCAGCCCACTCCAACAATTGGGCATGGATGTCCCGAATCATCGTTCTGGTCAGGGCGTTCAAGGCCTCGGGTCGGATCAAAGTGATGCGGCCAAGGCGTCCGACGATTTCAGCGCGGATATGTTGGGGAATTTGCTGGCTCATGGTCATCAAGATAGAGATTCGAGCGTCCGAGGCAAGCCCTCAGCGATTAAAACACAAAAATACGGTGATACAATTTTATATACACCAAATTAGTATGTTGTACGCCTTGACAGCCGAGAGCCAAGGTGCTTTGCTTCTCGCCAGTCGCGACAACCGTCGCTGTTGAACTGAAAGCAAGGGGATCACAAGCCCATGACCGTCAAGTCCGTCCATCCCGAAACTCTGGTTCTCCACACTGGCTATCGGGCCGATCCCGCCACCACCTCGGTGGCCGTGCCGATCTACCAGACCACCAGCTATCAGTTCCGCGACACCGAGCACGCGGCCAATCTGTTTGGCCTGGCCGAGCTTGGCAATATCTATACCCGCCTGATGAACCCCACCACCGACGTGCTGGAACAGCGTCTGGCTGCCCTGGAAGGCGGCGTTGCCGCTCTGGAAGTGGCGTCGGGTCAGGCTGCCAGCACCTTCTCGATCCTGAACGTCGCCCAGGCCGGTGATAACTTCGTCACCTCGACCGACCTTTACGGCGGCACCTGGAACCTGTTCGCCAACACCTTCAAGCAGTTCGGCATCGAAGCCCGCTTCGTTGATCCGTCCGACCCGGAAAACTTCCGCCGCGCCGCCGATTCCAAGACCCGCGCCTTCTATGCCGAAACCCTGCCGAACCCCAAGCTGCAGGTGTTCCCCATCAAGGAAGTCGCCAAGATCGGCGATGAGCTGGGAATCCCCCTGATCGTCGACAACACCGCCGCTCCCATCATCGCCAAGCCCATCGAGCATGGCGCTCATATCGTCGTCTATTCGACCACGAAATATATCGGCGGCCATGGCACCTCCATCGGCGGCGCCATCATCGATTCCGGCAAGTTCGATTGGGAAAAGCACGCCGAGCGCTTCCCGCTGCTGAACCAGCCCGACCCCAGCTATCACGGCGCGGTGTGGACCCAGGCCGTCAAGCCGCTGGGCCCCATCGCTTATATTCTGCGCGCCCGCGTCATCCTGCTGCGTGATATCGGCGCGGCCATCAGCCCGTTCAACTCGTTCCAGACCATCCAGGGGCTGGAAACCCTGCCGCTGCGCATCCGCGAGCACAACAAGAACGCCATCGCCGTGGCCGAATATCTGGCCAAGCACCCCAAGGTGACCAAGGTGATCCACCCCAGCCAGCAGACCGGCGAGGCCCGTCGCCGCGCCGACGCCGTGCTGAAGGGCGGCTATGGCGGG
>Ga0209415_10008575_pt1 | contig 17714 bp, 13 predicted proteins | sample PeaSoiSIISIP2007_FD_187696 | JGI IMG/M metagenome (GOLD analysis project Ga0209415, IMG submission 187696) | Peat soil microbial communities from Weissenstadt, Germany - SII-SIP-2007 (SPAdes) (version 2) | ecosystem: Environmental > Terrestrial > Soil > Wetlands > Peat | place: Germany... | reverse complement strand
ACGGTGGACCAGGCCGCCTGACGGGACCGGCACGGAAACAGCGGAGGCCGTCGCACGAATCGGGATTCTGAGACGGCGGTGAGACGGCCCTGGCGCTCGCTACCCGGCCGCCACCGGACTTCGCGCCAACCGTTTGGAAGGACCGTGATGGGTCGGAAGGCGACAGTCAGACTGACCCAAGACCCCCCCCTCGGCGCTCAGAGTTGGTTCGCATCGCGACCCAACCCCGAGCGCAGCGCGGAGGGGCTTACTCCGCTGCCGCCGCGTAAGCCTCCAGCGGCGCGCAGGTGCATACCAGATTCCGGTCGCCATACACGTTGTCCACCCGCTTCACCGGCGGCCAGTATTTTGTGCCCGCCACAAACGGCAAGGGAAACGCCGCTTGCGCGCGCGAATAGCCGTGCGTCCAAACCTCCGCCATCACCTCGCGCGCGGTATGCGGCGCGTGCTTCAGCGGATTGTCGGACCGGTCCAGTTTTCCACCCGCGATCGCAGCGATCTCCGCGCGGATCGCGATCATGGCGTCGCAGAACCGGTCCAGCTCGGCCTTGGACTCGCTTTCCGTCGGCTCGATCATCAGCGTGCCGGGCACCGGCCAGGACATGGTCGGCGCGTGAAAGCCGAAATCCATCAGGCGCTTGGCGATGTCCTCTACCAGCACGCCCGCTTCGGCCTGGAAGCCGCGGCAGTCGATGATGCATTCATGCGCCACCATCCCGCCCGGCCCGGTGTACAGCACCGGATAGGCGCCGCGCAGCCGCTCCGCGACGTAGTTGGCGCTCAGGATCGCCACCTCGGTGGCGCGCGTCAGTCCCGCGGCGCCCATCATGCGGATATACGCATAGGAGATCGGCAGGATCAGCGCCGAGCCGAACGGCGCCGCCGACACCGGACCGAACCCCGTCGCCGGCCCGGCATCGGCGCGCAGCGGATGGTTGGGCAGGAACGGCGCCAGATGTGCCGCGACGCCGATCGGTCCGACGCCCGGGCCGCCGCCGCCATGTGGAATGCAGAAGGTCTTGTGCAAGTTGAGATGGCACACATCGGCGCCAATCATCGCCGGCGAGGTCAGCCCCACCTGAGCGTTCAGATTGGCGCCATCCATGTAAACCTGGCCGCCGGCCTCATGCACCACGGCGCAGATGTCGCGGATCGCCGCCTCGAACACGCCATGCGTCGATGGATAGGTCACCATCAGCGCCGCCAGCCGGTCGCGATGCAGCGTCGCCTTGGCGCGCAGATCGTCGAGGTCGACGTTGCCCTCGTGGTCGCAGCCCACCACCACCACGCGCAGCCCGGCCATCGCCGCGCTGGCCGGATTGGTGCCGTGCGCCGAGGACGGAATCAGGCACACGTCCCGCGCGCCCTGGCCGCGTGACTCGTGATACGCGCGGATGGTCAGCAGCCCGGCATATTCGCCCTGCGAGCCGGCATTCGGTTGCAGCGTCACCGCGGCAAAGCCGGTGATGCGCTGCAGCCATTCGGCCAGCCGATGGATCAGCGTCGCGTAGCCCTCGGTCTGGTCTTCCGGCGCGAACGGATGGATGTCGGCGAAGCCGGGCCAGGAGATCGGCAGCATCTCCGCCGTCGCGTTCAGCTTCATGGTGCAGGAACCCAGCGGAATCATGCTGCGGTTCAGAGCAATATCCCTGTCCTCCAGCCGCTTCAGGTAGCGCAGCATCTCGTGCTCGGCGCGGTACTTTCTGAACACCGCTTGTTCCAGGAAACACGTGTTGCGCGTCAGTTCCGCTGGAATGCTCGGCGCTGCGCCGTCCAGCTCGGAACCCAGCACCGCAGCCAGGCGCGCCAGTTCGTCGCGGGTCACCGTCTCGTCCAGCGCGATGCCCACCGCGCCATCGTCCACACGACGCAGGTTGAATCCCGCCGCCAGACCCGCCCGCATCAGCGCATCCGCATCGCCGCATTCCACCACGATGGTGTCGAAGAACGCCGCGTGCCGCAGGCGGTTTCCCCCGCGCCGCGCCGCATCGGCGAGCAGCCGCGCCGCCAGGTTGACCCGGCGCGCGATGCGCTTCAGCCCCTCCGGCCCGTGCCACACCGCATAGAAGCCAGCGATTACCGCCAGCAGTACCTGCGAGGTGCAGATGTTCGACGTCGCCTTCTCGCGCCTGATGTGTTGTTCGCGCGTCTGCAGCGCCAGCCGCGTCGCGGGCGCCCCGCCGGCGTCCACCGACACGCCGACCAGCCGCCCCGGCATGTGCCGCTTGAACGCGTCACGCGTGGCGAAGAACCCGGCATGCGGCCCGCCAAAGCCAATCGGCACGCCGAAGCGCTGCGCCGAGCCCACCACCACGTCGGCGCCCATCTCGCCCGGTGGCGTCAGCACCGCGAGCGACAACAGATCAGCCGCGACAATCGCCAGCGCATCCGCGTAGTGCGCCGCGCCGATCTCCGGCGACAGCGCGCGCAACGCCCCGGTGGTGCCGGGATATTGCAGCACCAGAGCGAACGGCCGCGCCGCGCCAATCGCCACAAGGTCGCCCGGCGCCACATCCACCAGCGTCACGCCAATCGGTTTCGCCCGCGTGGCCAGGACCGCCCGCGTCTGCGGATGCACGTCCGTCGCCACCGCCAGCACGTCCGACTTCGTCTTGCTCAGCGCATGCGCCATCGCCATCGCTTCGGCCGCGGCGGTCGCCTCATCCAGCAGCGAGGCGTTGGCGATCTCCATGCCGGCGAGTTCGCCGATCATCGTTTGGAAATTCAGCAGCGCCTCCAGCCGGCCCTGCGCGATCTCCGATTGGTATGGCGTATAGGCGGTGTACCAGCCGGGATTCTCCAGCACGTTGCGCTGGATCACCGGCGGCATGTGCGTGCCGTGATAACCCATGCCGATCAGCGATTTTTTGCCCCCGTTGCGGTCGGCCAGTGCCCGCAGCTCGGCGATCACCCCGGCTTCGTCCAATGGCGGCGGCAGATGGAGCAGGTGGTTGCCGCGGATCGCTGGCGGCACCGTCTTCGCGATCAGATCCGCCAGCGTCGCCGCGCCGACCGTGTGCAGCATAGCGGCGATGTCGGAGTCAGACGGGCCGATATGCCGCGTTACGAAACCGTCCGCCGCTTCCAGCTCGGCGAGCTCGGCCAGGGGCGTCGGATCGGCGTCCATCAGTCGAGCGTCTCCACGTAGTCGTTGTAGGCATCTTCGTCCAACAGCGCCTCGAAGGCGGCGGTGTCGTCGATTTCTACGCGAAAGAACCAGCCCTCGCCCTCGGGGTCGGAGTTCACCAGCGTCGGGTCGTCGGTGATCTCCGAATTGGTCTCCACCACCTTGCCGGTCAGCGGGGCGAAGACGTCGGAGGCGGCCTTCACGCTCTCCACAACGGCGCAGGCCTCGCCGGCGGTGACCTCACGGCTCAGCTCCGGCAGCTCCACGAACACCACGTCGCCCAATTGTTCCTGCGCGTAATCCGTGATGCCGACCGTGGCGATGTCGCCGTCGAGCACCACCCATTCGTGTTCCTTGGAGTAGCGTTTGTCCGTGCGCTTACTGGGCATTGGATGATTTCCTGTTCAGCGAACATAGCGGTGGGGGACGAAGGGTAGCGGTGCCACGGTAGCCGGCAACGGCTTGCCGCGCACCACGACGGACAGGTGCATCCCCGTGGCAGCGAGGTCACGGCGTACATAGCCCATGGCGATCGGCGCATTCAGCGTCGGCGAGAACCCGCCAGAGGTAACGACGCCCGCCTCGGTGCCGTCGTCAGCGACGATGTCGGCAAGGGCGCGGGCCGGGGCGCGGCCATCCGGACGGATGCCGACGCGCAAACGGGAGACTGTGCCCGTCTCCAACTGGTCGCGGATGACCGCCGCGCCAGGGAAGTCCCATGCCTCGCGGCGCCGCTTGCCGATCACCCAAGTGAGGCCGGCTTCGACCGGCGAGGTGAGCTCGTCGATGTCATTGCCATACAGGCAAAGCCCGGCTTCCAGCCGTAGCGAATCGCGCGCGCCCAGCCCGGCCGGCGCCACCTCCTGCGCTGCCAGCAGCATGTCGGCGAGTGTCTCGGCCCGGTCGGCCGGCAGCGAAATCTCGAATCCGTCCTCGCCGGTGTAGCCGGAACGCGAAACCAGGCAGGGAATGCCTCCAACATCGATCGCGGCGACGCCCATGAACGGCAGCTTCGCCGCATCCGGCGCAAGCCGCGCCAGCACCGCGGCCGCCATCGGCCCTTGCAGCGCGAGCAACGCGCGGTCTGCCGTCACGGCGAGCCGCAAACTGGCCGGCAGGTTGCCGGCGATATGGGCGAAGTCGTCGTCCTTGCGGCTGGCGTTCACCACCAGGAACAGCTTCTCACCCCCGAGATTGGCTACCATCAGATCGTCGAGGATGCCGCCGGCCTCGTTGGTGAACAGGGTGTAGCGCTGCCGCCCGGGTTTCAGCCCAACGATGTCGCCCGGCACCAACCGCTCCAGCGCCGCCGCGGCGGTGGCGCCGGTGAGCATCGCCTGGCCCATATGCGACACGTCGAACAGTGCGGCCTGGGACCGGCAGTGCAGGTGCTCTGCCATCACCCCGCCGCGGCAGCGCTCGGCCAGCACGCCGGTGAGGTCGTATTGCACCGGCATGGCGTAGCCGGCGAACGCAACCATGCGGGCGCCGAGTCGGCGGTGCCACGCATCCAACGGGGTGCTCTTGAGAGGCTTAGGCGTGGGGTCATCCGGCAGCGCGTTCTCGACCACGGTCCACTCCGAAGGCAGGTCATCCGGTCGGCGATATGCCGACACGGCTGACCCCCCTCTGTCGCGGAACCTGAGAGATTCGGGGCCACACGGCCCCTTACTCCGTCGGTGCGGCGCACGTGCATGCGCACGCCGTCTTTCCAGAGATCCCGAATCCCGACGCGGTCCCTGTTGCCTGAGCGTTTCCGGGGGCCGGTTGCGCCTTCGGCGGCGGCACGCGCGCCGCTCTCTCCCGCGCCGGGCGGCTGGGACGGCGGCACCATGCCGGAAAGCGCGGCGCGGCACAATCGAAGTGTTTTGCTGCCGGGCGGGACGATCGCTTAACGGCCGAAAGAACCCGCCGGAGCATGACGACGGGCATGGCTGGCCCTGCAATCCCGTTGCAAAGTTGCCCGGAGCCCAACCCGTCGACGAGGCAGCCGGTCGCCGCCCGCGGGCGGCGCCGCTCGTCGGGATTGTCCTGTTCCCAGCCCCACGCTGACCACACCGCGTGAACCGCCTATGACAGACTTGGCGGCACCGGGATTACGTTCCGCCAGGCCGGACGCTACACTGGCACTCCTGCAAGGCTGGACGTGACGAGGATGTACCGGATGGAACGCGACCTCTCATCGTCGGAGCATGCAGTACCCCGGCAGGACGGGTTTGGGCCGGAACCAATGGCGATCGAGGGCATCACGGAGCCCGATCCGGCCGCGGCGGCATTCGTGATCGAACCACCGAAGCGGACGACCCACGCGCCGCCGGTCTTCGTGCTGGATCAGTCGGGCCGCGACTTGCCACGCTGCGGCATGTGGGGATTGCCGCGCGACGTTCATGGCACCTACCTGCTGCAGCGCAGCGACTGCCTGCTGGTGGCCGCCAATCTGGTCATCGAACGCTCCGGCGCCTGGCATTGCGAGTCGCTGCTGCATCGCAGCCATATCGTGGCGTTCTTCGGCACCGATACGTTCGATGCCGTATTTCCCGGCCCCAAGCCCCTGCTCCATGTCCGTGACAACGCCGCTGTGCTGCATCTGTCGCACCTGAGCAGCGGCGATATCGGTCGCATCGACGATCCGGTGTTCCTCGCCACACCGGCGGAGCCGGACAACTGGGGACGCTGGATCGTCCAGGTCATTCCCCGGCTGGCATGGTTCAAGCGGCACGGCCACCGCCATAAACTCCTGTGCCGTGCGGCAACCTCCTGGCAGCTTGCATTGCTTGCCTGGTTCGGCGTGGCCGAGGAGGCATTGCTGGTGCATGACCCGGGCCGGGCTCACTGGTGCCGCGACATCGCGATGATCCAGGATTCCTCGGCGGATGGCACCGTCACCGACCAGGACCGTCTGTTGTTCCTGCGCGTCGCAGCCTCATGCACTGCCGGCCAGAAAACCGGTGCGGGGGAGCGGATTTTCGTCTCGCGGCTGGGCGATGCCACGCAGCGGCCGGACTATCGCGTGCTACGGAACGAGGCCGCGCTGATCGCCGCGCTCGCACCGCTTGGGTTCGTTGCGATTGAACCGGCGACGCTGCGCTTCGAGGACCAGGTGCGGGTTTTCGCCAACGCCTCGGTGGTGGTCGGGCTGGGGGGCGCCGGCATGTTCAACGTCGCGTTCTGCCGGCCGGGCACCAAGGTGGTAACCATCGAGGCGACGGATACCTTCATTACCGGCCATAGCGGTATGTTCTCGTCGTTGGAACTGCCATACGGCGTGATTTATGGCCGGCAGGACGATCCGGGCGACGGTCCGCGCCATCCGCATTTGCCGTGGAGCGTGGATGTCGAGCAGGTGGTCGCGGCCGTACGGGGGTTTGTTTAGGACCGCCTCAGTAGACGCCGAGAACGCCCGTCAGGTCATCGGGATTGTCGAACAGACTGCGGCTGTCCACCAGCGGAAACTCGGTCCATAGCTGTGTCAGACCGAACGTCTCGATCGACATGGGACCGAACGCATCGAGAATCTGGTGGTAGTTCCGGTCCAGCACGGTCGATCCGGGATCGAGCCGGGAGACCGCGACGAGTCCGGTCGGCGGACAGTCCAACAGCAGTACACGCAGATCCGGCCGATACTGTCGCAGAATCGGCAAGATCTTCCAAACGTCGCCAGTCCACGCGTGGGCAATATCGCCTTCTTCCGCCGTGCCGGGCACGAAGCTGCGGCGCGCCATCCGGCCGTTCAGCGGCAGGCAATCGTGCATCAGCACGAGCGAGCGGTGGTGCGCGGCTGCCTCAGCGTTGATGAAGTCGCGGAGCAGGTATTCGATCCGGTGCATGCCATCGAGGAATACCAGGTCAACGCCGCGCGGAAAGAAGTGCCGGAGGTCATGCTCGCGAAAAAACGCATCGGAGGTCATCTGGAACATGAACGTGCGACGCCGCTTGCCGAGCAGATTTTCCTTCAGGGCAAACTCCGTGTCGACGGCGATGGCATCGCAGGTGATGCGCGACAGCGACTCACCCTGATGCGTGCCGATCTCCAGATAGGATTGCGGTGCGAGGTGCGTATCCAGCAGCTTCAGGAAGTCAAGATACCAAACCCCATGGAGCCGCAGAGGCGCGGCAGTCGTGTCCATCCGTTGTTCCCAGGTCCCATGCGACGGCCAGACCTTTTGAGCGATCAGGGCCGGTGTCGCCACTCTGCCCCGGCGCGCATTGCCTGCCAACCGACGCGCCAGGTTCTGCTGCGGAATCATCGCTTCAATTGCGCAGCACGACCGCTGTGCTTTCCGTCATCCCGGGAAAGCGGCGACCCAGACCACCTGGACTTGGCTCTGGCGCCGGGCCGCCGCCTTTCGTGCATGAGATCCGCGGGCTGGCAGCGTCGGACTGACACTGGATCGTCTTTCGTCGATTGCGGCCGGCCGGTAGGATGCCCACCGTCGCCTCCACCGGGAGCCGCAAGTGCCGCCTGATCCGTGTTCGATCCGCAAACGAGCCAGACAGTCAGCGGAAGGACGACGACCACCGCCGTGCTTCCGGCGTAACACCGGACCGCGATCATGGAGACATTCGTGAACCAGGAGCCTGCTGCTGCCACCGCTGCCGTTCCCGACAGCCGCGGCCTCAATCTGTATCGCGCCGATCCGATGCTTGCCCGGCTGGCGGCGCTGTATCTGCCGGCCGATCTCGCGCAGCACCTGGCGCCGCATCTCGATCGCCTGGGTGCGTTGGCTGGCGGGCGGCTGGACGAACTGGCCGGCCAGGCCGATCGCAATCCGCCCATCCTGCACCAGCGGCAGCGCTCGGGCGAGGACGCCGACTGGATCGAGAAGCACCCGGCCTATCGCGCGATGGAGCAACTGGCGTTCGGCGACCACGGCCTGGCGGCGCTGTCGCATCGCGGCGGCGTGCTCGGCTGGCCGGCACCGATGCCGCCCGCGGCGAAATACCTGCTGACCTATCTGTTCGTGCAGGCAGAGTTCGGCCTGATGTGCCCGGTCAGCATGACCGACAGCCTGACCCGCACGCTGCGAAAGTTCGGCGATCCGGCGTTGCTTGCCCGCTACCTCCCGGCATTGACCAGCCAGGACCTCGATGCCCTGTCCCAGGGCGCGATGTTCATGACAGAGCAAGCGGCGGGGTCGGATGTCGGCTCGACTGCGGTGCGGGCGGTAGCGGCAGCCGACGGCACCTGGCAGTTGTTCGGCGACAAGTGGTTTTGCTCTAACCCCGACGCCGGTCTAGCGATGGTGTTGGCGCGGCCTGACGGCGCCCCGCCGGGCATCAACGGCCTGAGCCTGTTCCTGCTGCCGCGCGTGCTGCCGGACGGCCGGCGCAACGATTATCGGATCGTGCGGCTGAAGGACAAGCTGGGCACGCGCTCGATGGCGAGCGGCGAGATTCGGCTGGAAGGCGCGACCGCCTGGTTGGTCGGCGAGCCCGGCGCCGGGTTCCGCCAGATGGCGGACATGATCAACAACTCGCGGCTGTCGAACGGTGTGCGCGCCGCCGGGCTGATGCGCCGCGCGGTAACCGAGGCACTGTTCGTCGCGCATCGCCGCGTCGCCTTCGGCCGGCGGCTGGTGGAGCTGCCGCTGATGCGCCGCCAGCTTGCGAAGATGCTGCTGCGGGCGGAGCAAGCGCGCAGCATGATGCTGCAGACGGCCGAGGCGCTGCGGCGGTCGGATGCCGGCGAGCCAGGGGCCTATGCGCTGCTGCGCATCCTGACGCCGCTGATCAAGTTCCGCGCCTGCCGCGATGCGCGCGTGGTGGCAGGCGACGCGATGGAGGTGCGCGGCGGCTGCGGCTACATCGAGGAATGGTCCGATCCGCGCATCCTGCGCGACGCGCATCTGGGATCGATCTGGGAAGGCACCAGCAACATCGTGGCGCTGGATGTGCGGCGTGCGGCCCGCCGCGAGAATGCGCTGGTGGCTTTGCGTGCGCATGTGACGGCGCTGCTGGACGACGCGCCGCCGCTGGCCGATGCGCGGACGGCACTGGAGCGCGCCTGCGCGTTGCTGGACGCGGCGCAGCAGGAAGGCGGCGAGGTGCTGACGCGGCAGGGTGCATCCGCGCTGTACCACGTGACCTCGGCGGCGGCGATGGCCTGGGAGGCCGGACGCCTGGACGATCCGCACCGGCTGGCGCTGGCGCGCATGGTGCTGGTGCATCGCGTGCTGCCGCGCGATCCGCTGCGGGCGGACGGGACCGAGGATGGCGCGTTGGACGCGTTGCTGCACGATCCGGCAGGCTGAACGCCCGCGGTGAATACTCCCCCTCCCCTTGTGGGAGGGGGTTGGTGGAGGGGTCGGTCGGGCCACCATCGTTGGCTGTACGCACCGCTTCCCCGCCCCCTCAAGAGGACGGGGAGAAGGGCACTTCGCACTGCTTCATCATCTTCCCTCGGCATCACCGCCCGCCTCAGAACACCGGCAGTTCCGGCAGTGGCACGCCCAGCCACTTCTGACAGATCGCGTCCAGCTCGCCGTTGTTCTTGATGAAGTAGACGAAGGTGTTGGTCCACTGGAGCAAATCGGTCTGGCCGCGGCGCAGCGTGATGCCGTTCGGCTGGTGGCGCAGCGCGAACTTGGTCTCGTACCCGGCCGCCGGGTTCATCGTCTGGATCTGCCTGCCGGTGATGGTGTTCACGCCGATCGCATCGAACTGGTTGGACAACAGCGCCTGCGCCGTAGTGGCGTCGTCGTCGAAGCGCATGATGCGCGTGCCCGTCGGCGCGGCGGCGCTGATCGCGGTGTCCTGCGTGCTGGCCCGCGCCACGCCGACCCGCAACGGCTTGAGGTCCGCCGCGTTGGCGATCTTGCGATCCTTGGGTGCCATCAGCACGATGTCGATGCTGCTATACGGGATCGAGAACTGCACCTGGCGCGCGCGCTCCGGCGTGATGCCGAAGATTGCCACCAGCACATCCACCTTGTTGGTGAGCAGATAGGGAATGCGGTTCGGGCCGGTGACCGGCACCAGCTCCAGCTCGACACCGAGATACTTGGCCATCAGTTTGGCGACATCGACGTCGTAGCCTTCGTATCCACCGCTGGCGTTCACCACGCCGAACGGCGGCAGGTCCACCAGGATGCCGACCTGCAGCTTCTTCTTGCCCAGGATGTCATCGACGCTTTGCGCCGCGGCAGGCTCGCCCGCGCCGAACGCGGCGAGTGCCAAACCGGTGAGGCCGAGTGCGGCAAGCGGCCGGCGAGCGAAACCTGGCGAAAATCCTGATGACATCGAGCGTCTCCCTGCGGCCGGAAAGATTGGCATGCAATCGCGGTCGGCTGCGCACCGCGAGTGCGATGTGGTGGCGGGTTCAGCGCGACACGGTGCCGAACCGTTGTTCGAGGCGCTGGCTGAGCAACGACAACGGCCAGCACAGGATGAAGTAGATCGCGGCGACGATGCCGAACACGAGGAATGGCCTGAACGTCACGTTGTTAATGATCTGCCCGGCGCGAGTGACTTCGACGAAGCCGATGATCGAGGCAAGCGACGTGCTTTTCAGCAGCAGCACCAGGAAGCCGACCGTCGGGGCAATGGCAAGCTTGCCGGCCTGCGGCAGGATCACGTAGCGCATGCGCGGCAGATGCCGCATGCCAAGCGCCGTCGCGGCTTCCCATTGCCCGTTTGGGATCGCCTGAATGCAGCCGCGCCAGATCTCGCCGAGGAACGCCGCGCCATTCAGTGTCAGCGCGATGGCGGCCGAGGTCAGCGGCGCGACGTTGGCGCCGAACAGGTTGGCGCCGAAGAAAACGAGAAAAAGCTGCATCAGCAGTGGCGTGCCCTGGAACAACTGGATGTAACCGGCGGCGGCCCGGCGCAGCCAGGAAGGTGGCGCGGTGCGGGCCAGTGCCACCAGCAGCCCGACGATGCCGCCGCCGGTGAACGCCAGCAGCGACAGCAGCAGCGTCCAGCGCACCGCCGCGATGATGAACAGCGCCTCAGCAATGCCGAATGTACGCATCGCGGCCGCCCGCCTCAACGCTGACCCGGGCGTGCGAACACCGCCCGATTGATGCCCGCGAACATGCCGGAGAACAGCATCGACAACGCCAAGTAGATGCCGGTGACGACGATGTAGATCTCGAAGCTGCGGAAGGTGCGCGATTGCAGGTCGTTGGCCGTCGCCGTGAGTTCCTGCGCGGAAATCGTCGAGACCACGCTGGAATTGAGCATCAGCAGGATGAATTGGCTGGACAGCGCTGGATATACGGCGCTGAGCGCGGGGAACAGCACGACGTAGCGAAACACCTGCAACGGCCGGAGCCCGAGCGCCAGGCCGGCCTCGATCTGGCCGCGGCCAATACTTTCGATGCCGGCGCGCACGATCTCCGTGGCGTAGGCGCCGACATTCACCACCATGGCCAGCAGCGCGGCCTGGTTCGAGCTCAGCATCACGCCGGCGCGCGGCAGCCCGAAGAAGATGATGAAGATCTGCACCAGGAACGGTGTGTTGCGGATCACCTCGACATAGGCATCCACCAGCCAGCGCAGCGGCTTCGGCCCCATGGTCTTGCCCAGCGCGCCGAACACGGCGACCAGCAACCCGAGCACCATGGAGACGGCCGAAAGCTGGATGGTGAGCCAGCATCCCCACAGCAGGTCGGGCCATGCCGCCCACACGTCGCCGAACTGGAACACGTAGTGCATTCATACTCCTCGCCCACGGCGTGGGAGAGGTCGGCACGCAGCGTCGGGTGAGGGTGCCTCGTGCCGACCCGATCGACTTCAGCCTCGGCGCTCGCGCGCCTCGACCCCTCCCGCTGCGCGGGCGCGGTGTACCCATCGGCGAACCGACCGGAATGTCATTGACGCAGATCAAGCGGTCGAGTGCGGCAGCCAGCCGGCGCCCGATCGCCGCCGGCCTCGTCCTGTCGCCCCAATCATCGCGAGGCGCGCAGCAGTGGCCGGCGCGACGCCCCTTACCAGGACGCCAGCGGCCTACTCCCCCAAGCGTGCGGTCAGGAACGCGATGAAACTGCGCGCCTTGAGCGAGGCCGCCCGATGGGCCGGGCACACCGCGTCGAGGCGCAACGCCATCGGCGCGTAGTCCGGCAGCAGCCGCACCAGCCGCCCGGCGGCGATGTCGTCCTGCACCAGGAATTCTGGCGCCAGCAAGACGCCGGCTCCGGCTCGCGCAGCCTCGCGGCGCAATATTGCACAGTCGGTCTTCAGGCGGCCACTGACCGACACCTCGGATTCGCCGTGCGGCCCGGTGAAGCGCCAGACGTCGCCTGCATGGCGGCTGTCGATCAGGCAGACGGACCGGACGAGGTCGGCTGGCACCGCCGGCACGCCGTGGGCGGCCAGATAGTCGGGCGCGGCGCAGACGGTAAAGCACAGCGGCGGGAGCGCGTAAACCATTAGGCGGGCATCGTCGAACGGACTTGAACTGGACCGGATTGCCAGGTCGCAGCCCTCCTCGATTACGTCGACCGGCCGATCGCTCAGGGCGACGGTCAACGACAGGTCCGGGTTCTCCGCCATGAAATCGACCATCAGTGCCGCCAGGCGGGCGCTGCCGAAGGCCATCGGCGCGGCGATGCGCAGGCTGCCGCGCAGCTTCGCCGCAGTCTGGCCAGCCTGCCGCGCCGCCTCCATGTCCTCCAGGATATGCGTGCACTGGACGAAGAAGCTCTCGCCCGCTTCGGTCAGCCCGACCCGCCTTGTCGTGCGATGCAGCAGCCTTATGCCGAGCCAATTCTCCAGCGTCTGCACGTGCTTGCTGGCCGTGGCCTGCGAGATGCCAAGTTCCCGAGCGGCTGCTGAGAAACTGCGTGCCGCGGCCACCCGCGCGAACACCGCCATGCTGGTCAGCCGGTCCACCGATCGGATCTCCCCGCGGCCATCGCCGCTTTACCACTTGCCGACCTACCGACAATCGTACGTTTTTCCCGGTCGTCAAGGCGCAATGCCGCCGGCCAAGCGTGCATTCATCGCCGTTACCCCATAATCGGGGCGGGCAGAAGCGATGCATACTTCGCGTCCCGGTCATAGCGTCTGGGCCGGAGCCTGCAACCTGGACGGGGTGGCACTGGGCATGCGGCGCGGATTTGTCGCTGCATAGCCGGCGGCATCGCGCGTCACCCCCGCGCCAGCCTGGATCCAGCCGACGCCATGTCGCCGCTTTCTCCGGGACGACGGAAAGAGCGGCGGTCGCCGTGCTTTGGCCGGTGGTGTCGGCGCCCGCGGCTCGCTGGCACGGCTACCGCCGCCCGGCGATGGCGGGCGTTTCTCCGGCCGCGAGCTCCTCCAGGATCGGGCACTCCGGTCGCCCGTCGCCGTGGCAGCGAGACGCGAGGTCCGCCAGCGCCGCGCGCACCGTCTGCAGCTCGGCCAGTTTGCGGTCGATGCGGCCGATATGTTGCTCTGCGATGGCCTTCACGTCGGCACTGGCGCGTCCACGGTCGCGATACAGCGCGACGAGCTGCTTCAGGTCCTGCACCGAGAACCCCAGCCGCCGGGCGCGACCGATGAAGCGCAGCATTTCCACGTCCGCGTCCGAATAGCTGCGATACAGGTTGGCACCCCGCGCCGCCGTCCCGATCAGCCCGATCTGCTCATAATACCGGATCGTCTTCGCCGGCACGCCGGAGCGGGTTGCCGCCTCGCCAATGGTCACGCTCATGGCCGGCCCGCCGGGCGCCAGCGGCGCAGCAGCAGCGCGTTGGACACCACGCTGACCGAGGAGAACGCCATCGCCGCCCCGGCGATAACCGGCGAGAGCAGCCCGAACCCGGCAAGCGGAATCCCGACCACGTTATAGGCGAACGCCCAGAACAGGTTCTGCCTGATTTTCCGCTGCGTCGCCCGGCTGATGGCGATGGCGTCGGCGATCAGCATCGGGTCGCTGCGCATCAGGGTGATGCCGGCGGCCTGGACCGCGACGTCCGCGCCGCCGCCCATGGCGATGCCGAGATCGGCCTGCGCCAGCGCAGGAGCGTCGTTCACCCCGTCGCCGACCATCGCCACACAGTGCCCGTCGCGCTGCAGCCGAGCGATCTCCGCGGCTTTCCCGGCCGGCAACACCTCGGCGCGCAGCTCGGCAATCCCGAGGGCCGCGGCCACCGCCGCCGCGGTCCGCTGGTTGTCGCCGGTCAGCAACACCGTGGCGACGCCCAGCGCGTGCAGCCGACGGACCGCGGCCGCCGCCGTGCGCCGGATGGGGTCCATCACTGCGATGGCACCAAGCAGAGTTGGCCGCGGCTCCAGCGCGGCCACGAACATGACGCTGCGGCCTTGCGCTTCCAAAGCGCCGGCGGCCGCGTCCAGGGTCAGAGCGACATCGTGCTGCCGCATCAGGGCACGGTTGCCGATGGCGATGCGGCGCCCGCCGACCGTCGCGGTAAGACCCAGGCCGGCCAGGCTGTGGAACTCCGTCAGCGGTGGCAGTGTCAGGCCCGCCGCGCGGGCCAGGATGGCACGGGCCAGGGGGTGCTCGCTGCCAGTCTGCGCCGCTGCCGCCAGCGCCAACAGTTCCGCCTCGTCCGCCGTGGCGGGAAGGATCTCCGTGACCGCGGGGCGGCCCTCGGTCAGCGTGCCGGTCTTGTCCAGCACCACCGTGTCGAGCTCCCGGGCGCGTTCCAGTGCCTCGGAGTCGCGGATCAGGATGCCGGCACGGGCCGCGGCGCCGGTACCGGCCATCAGCGCGGTCGGCGTCGCCAGCCCCAGCGCACACGGACAGGCAACCACCAGCACCGATACCGCGTCGATCAGGGCCGAGGCGAAGCTGCCGCCGATCAGCCACCAGCCGAGCAAGGCGACCAGCGCGCAGCCGAGCACGATCGGCACGAACACGGCCGCCACGCGATCGACCAGCCGCTGCACCGGGGCCTTGTGGGATTGGGCGCCCTCGACCAGGGCAATGATGCGGGCCAGCGTGCTGTCGGCGCCCACCGCGGTGGTCTGCACGCGCAGCAGTCCGGCGCCGTTGATCGCCCCGCCGGTCACGCTGTCGCCGGGCCGCTTGTCCAGCGGCAGGCTCTCGCCGGTGAGCAAGCTCTCGTCGGCCTGGGATACACCGGTGAGGACGCGGCCGTCGGTGGGAATGCGCTCGCCGGGCCGGATGACCACGACGTCACCCTCGGCCACGGCGGCCACGGAAAGCTCGATTTCGCCGCCCTCGCGTTCGACCCGGGCGGTTTCCGGGCGCAACGCCAATAGGGCGCGGATGGCGCCGCCGGTGGCTCGGCGGGTCCGCGCCTCCAGCCAGCGGCCGAACAGCACCAGGGTTATGACGACGGCGGAGGCCTCGAAATACGTGTGCTGGCCGGCACCCGCGGCCACCCCGAACAGGCTGTTGTGCCCGCCGGTGGCCACCAGGAACAGGCTGTTGTGCCCGCCGCTCGCCACCAGGAACAGGCTGTAGAAATACGCCGCGGAGGTGCCGAGCGAAACGAGCAGGTCCATGTTGCCGGTGTGGGCACGCAGCGCCTTCCAGGCGGCGACGTAGAAGCCGGCCCCGATGACGAACTGCACCGGCGTGGCCAGCAGCAGGGCGAGCCAGCCTGGCAAGGGGATGCCGGCCATGGGCAGCATCAGGGGGAGGCTCAGTGCCGCGGCGGCCAGCACCTGCAGGAGCAAGCGGCGGAGGCGGGCGGCGTCGGCTTGCTCGGCGGCGCGTTGCTGGGTGGCGTCGCCGGTGAGCAGGGTGGCGTCATAGCCGGCATTCCGCACGGCTTCGATCAGCGCGGCAGGGCCCAGCAGCCCGGCGATACCCTCGACGGCGGCATGTTGCGTGGCGAGGTTGACCGTGGCGCGGAGCACGCCGGGCGCCGCGGCCAGCGCGTGTTCCACGCGGCCGGCGCAGGTGGCACAGGTCATGCCGGATATCGCCAGCTCGCGACGGTCGGGGCGGATGTCGTAGCCGGCGGCTTGGACGGCTGCCGCCAGTTGCTGCGGGCTGGTCTGGTGCGGGTCGAAGCGCAGGTCGGCTTGCTCGTCGGCCAGGTTCACCGTGGCGGCGACGCCCGGCAGCGCGTTCAGCGCATGCTCCACGCGGCCGGCGCAGGTGGCGCAGGTCATGCCACGGATTGGCAGGCGGGCATGCTGTGCGGTGTCCGCCGGGGTCGCGGGCGTTGGGGTGGGCGGGGCGGCGACGGGGGCGTTCATGCGTGCCGCGCCTTACGGGGCCAACAGCTCCGCGCCATAGCCGGCCGCGCGCACCGCGGCGAGGAGGGCGTCCGGGGTGGCGCTGCCGGCTATTTCGGCCCGGCCGGTTTCGAGCACGACCTGGACGTGGCCGGCGCCCGGGACGCGCGCCAGCACGCGGGTGACCGCGTTGACGCAGCCGGCGCAGGTCATGCCGGACACGGCAAGGCGTTGGGGGGCGGCGGGTTGGACGGCGGTGGTCATGCTGGCAAGTCCTGCGGTGGGCCCGGTGCGCACATGGAGGTTACCACCGCTGGAAGGTCAAGAGCGCGCATCTCCGGCGCCTGCTCCTGCCGCGGACAAGCAACACGCGGCTGTCGGCGCGTCGGGGAGTGACGCATTGGGATGGTTGCTCTGAGCCACGGCGGAGGCGCGTCGCCTGGAGCGGTATCGCCCCGCCAGCGAAACGTGGCGGCCCGGCAGGCTGGGGCAGCGCCGCGGGCGATGGGGCCGCGACATGGTTGGGCTCCGTCGCGCGGCGCGTGGGTGGGGGGCCTGCGGTGTCTCACGGGCGTCTCGTTTCGCTGCGTGGGAGACGGTGGCGCGTTGGGTGAGAGGCGGTCGGTCACCGCCCGCGTCTCACGAGCGTCTCGTTATGCTGCGCTGGAGACCGTAGCGCATGAGGTGAGAGGCGGCCCGCCAGGGAGTGGCGTCTCATGGACGTCTCGTTTCGCTGTGCGAGAGACAATGCTGCATAGTGCGAGAAGATAGCCGATCACGTCTCGCCGGCATCTCGGCTCGCTGCATGAGAGACTTTGCCGCAGGCATGAGAAAGCGAGCCGCCGTGTCTCGTTGGCGTTTCGTTTCGCTGTACAGGAGACTACGCCGCGTGATGGGTGAGGGCGGCCGATCGCGTCTCGCTGGCGTCTCGTTTCGCTGCACGGGAGGCGGCGGCACGCTGCGTGACAGACGGCAGGTGGCGGAGCAATGTGGCGCCGGCGGCCTGAGCGACCGGGCACCCTCGCGGGCGGAGTGTGGTTCCATTCACTGACCGCACCCCGGTTCCAGCCGGGCTGCAACCCGACGCTGGCAACAACCGATGACCGCGGCGGCGCGGCAACGGCACGAATCGGAACGGCGGGGCCAGCCATGCTCTGGCCCCGTGCATCACGCTTTGATCGTGCGGGTGGAGCGTTCAGGGCGGCCCGGTGGCAACCGCCGCGACGGGCATACACGGTGCCGCCGCCATGGCACCGCCTGCCGGAGCTGGACGGAACGGATCCACCGGCGGCTCGCCGATTGGGAACCCCAGCACCCGGAAGACACCCTCGCGGGTTGCCTCGGGCAATCCCAGGTTCGGATACCGCCAGTGCTCCCGGTCCAACTGCTTCTCCCGCCGGCGCATCTCCAGGACCAGATTGGCGACGCTGCCGCGATAGGCGTGCATGGCCATGAACAGCCGGTTCCAGAACGGTCCGGCGCACAGCGTGGG
>Ga0209415_10008574_pt1 | contig 17717 bp, 16 predicted proteins | sample PeaSoiSIISIP2007_FD_187696 | JGI IMG/M metagenome (GOLD analysis project Ga0209415, IMG submission 187696) | Peat soil microbial communities from Weissenstadt, Germany - SII-SIP-2007 (SPAdes) (version 2) | ecosystem: Environmental > Terrestrial > Soil > Wetlands > Peat | place: Germany... | reverse complement strand
GCGGCCCTGAAGCGCGGGATCGAGGCGACCGAGCGCGGCCAGCCGGCGCTGCTGGAGTTCATCACCGACAAAGAGATCACCATCTCGAACGAATAGGCGGTGCGAGACCTTTGCGGCGGCTCGCGCGCTAAGTTGAACCTCGCGCCAAACGCGCGAAGACGACCTACATCGGTTCCACGTGAAGGTGAGGGCCTTGGGTTCCATGAAGGCCTTCAGGGAAGAGCCTGTGGAAGCTGAGCCCGGACGCTTTCAGCTTTGCTGCGACCTGCGCCGGGGTCATGCCGGCGACCACGACATCATAGGCGCCCGGCGCCTGCGGCGAGCCCAGCGAGTGCCGCGACAGCGCTCCCGCGGGCACCGTCAGAGCGCCCTCCGCCCGGAGCTCAACCTCCCGCGCCTTGGTTCTGTAGCCCCCTGTCTCCCGCCAGACGCCGGCGCCGAAAACCTGGTTCATGACGATTTGGAATCGCGTCTGGGACATGCCGTGGTCGGGGGAGGGGAGTTGGGCCAGCGCTTCCTTGGCCCCTGCATAGTTCTGCGCCGCCGCCTTCCCGAGCCACAGCGCCGCCTGGGCGTCGTCGGTCGCGACGCCGGTCCCGGAATGAAACGCCTCCCCCAACGCGAACTCAGCCGAGGCGTCGCCCTGGTCGGCCGCTTTCGAGTACCATTGCACCGCCTGGGCGTCGTCCCGCGGCCCGCCTTTGCCCAGATGGCGCATGGTGGCCAGCGCGAGCTCCGCGCGGACGTCGCCTTGCAGCGCGGCCTTCGTGAACCATCCGCCCGCGTTGGCGTCGTCGGGCGTGACGCCATCGCCTGTTTGATAGGCGAGGCCGAGCGCGTACTGCGCATCGGCGATCCCCTGGTTGGCCGCAAGCTGGAACAGCTGCACCGCCATTATGGGATCGCGCGCCGCGCCTTGCCCGCTAGCGTATTGCCGTCCGAGCGCGAACTCGGCGTGGCCGTCGCCCTGGTCGGCGGCCCGTTGGAACCACATAACCGCGGCCGCAGCGTCCCGAGCCACGCCGCGCCCCCCAGCGTACATCTCGCCGAGCAGGTATCTCGCGGTGGCATTGCCTTCATCGGCGCTCTTGCGCAGCCAGGTCGCGGCCGCGGCATCGTCGCGCGTCACGCCTTCGCCCTGGGCGTAGGCCATCCCAAGGCCAAGCTCGCCGGTCGGGTTCCCCTGCGCGGCGGCCTTCCGATCCCATTCGAAAGCCTGGGCAGGATCTTTGAGGACGCCGCGCCCCTCTCGGTACAGTTGGGCGAGCATCGCCTCGGCCCCTGAGTGCCCTTTGAGAGCCGCGCTGGCCAAGAGGTCCGCAGCGGCCGTGTTGTCGATCGGCCCACCGCGGCCCGCCAGACGCATGAGCGCGAGATCGAACTGCGCTTCCGGATCCCCGCTCGACGCCGCCTTCGCGTACCAGCTCGCGGCTATTGCGTCGTCCCTGCCCACGCCCGCGCCGGCGGCGTAGAGGGTCGCGAGCTGCGTCTGCGCCCGCGCGTCGCCGGCGGCGGCGGCCGATTGCCATTGGCGGGCGGCATCGCCGAAATTGCCGCTGCGAGCTGAAGCCAGGCCTTCGTCAAAGCTTCCCGCATTGGCCACGGCCGCCGATGCCAGGCTGACAACGGCGATTGCTGCGCCCGAGGCGAAGCTGAGCAGTGAGGGCTTGAAAACGCTGATCAAAGTTCCTGCCTCTTAGCGCAGACCAGCCGTCTCCAGCAAACGCCGCGCCACTCTGGCTGAGACTTCAGCATAAGCGCGCCAGTGCGTGCGGCGCGCGCCGTGCAGGAATTGTCTTAGAGAGACCGCCACAGAAGGAAGGACTCACCAGCGGCCAACAGCGTCCCGAAAACGAGGTTGTCGCGACACGAGCCAGGCTGGCAGGAAGATGTCGAAGTTGTCAGCGCGGCCCTGACGTCCTGTTCGAGCCGAAGCCCCCTCGCTGGCGGCGAGGGGGCCCGGTTCGGCGAGCTGTCGGGTTCCGCTAGTAGGCGCTCCAGATGAAGAGCCTGAAGGCGTTGTTGTCGGCGGCGTTCGACCCCGCGCCGTCCCAGTTATCACGGGCGCCGTTGAAGCGGGTGTAGGCGGTGTACTGCATGCCGATCCGGGTGTTGAAGCGCTTGCCGAGCGGCGACTTGCCGTTGCCCCAGGGCGTGGCGTCGAGCTGCAGCAGCACGCCGGTGCTGTCCGGCCGCAGGGTGCGGTTGCCGGCGTAGAGGATCGGATTGGCCGAGCCGGTGGTGTCGAACGCACCCACGGTGAAGCCGATCTTGTCGCGCCAGTAGTAGGACGCATCGACGTGCACGTCGTTCAGGGTGTTGTTGACGCAGGTCGCATCGCCGCCGGAGAGCGCACAGGTGGCGGCGAGACTCTGCCGTTCGTGCAACAGGCGGCCGTTGATCGTCAGCACGTCGGTGTTGGACATGGTGTCGACGTAGGACGCGTCGAGCCCAAGGTCGGTGTAGCCATCGGTGAAGCCGGTGGTGCGGTCGAGGCCGGGGTAGATGTCGCTGTGCAGGCCGAAGGCGCCGACCTCAAGCGTGCCGGTCTTGCCGATGTCATGCTGGAATGCGACCCGCCCATAGGGCGCGACGCCTTTGATCGAGCCGGGATTGGTCGGATCCACGCCGAGCGATGACAACGCGTTGGCGCTCGGCGACCAGTAGCCGCCGCCTTCAAGATAGACCTCGGAGTTGATCCAGGCGTAGCCGGTGAGGCCGAGCGACGTCTGCGCCAGGGCGCCGTTCAGCAGCGGTGAGGTTGCCGGTGTCGAGGCGAGGGTCGAGGTGGTGTAGGGATAGCCCCAGGCCGGCAGCGTGTTCCAAGCGTCCTGCACCGTTGGCGCGTTGTTGAGGCTGGCGCCCAGCGTCACGTCGGCCGTGTGGATCTTGACCGTGGTGGTGGCGCGCAGGTCGAGATTGTCCCAATGCCAGACCTGGGCGATGCCGTCGTAGGTGCCTTGCACGAAGGCGCCCAGGTGCTCGCCGAAGCCGCCGGCGAAGAACAGGCTCAACTGGTCGAGGTTGAAGTTGTCGTTGCTGTTGAAACCAGGCGGCGGCGGGGTCTGCGCCTGGGCGGTGTGCAGGTAGGAGGCGACCTCCATGATCGAGAGCGGAATGCTCTTGTCGTTGGTGCGCAGCGTGTAGCCCTGCAGTTTGAACTCGCGGCCGAACGGCGTCAGCTGCGGTCCGAACCCGCCGACGTGGCAGTTTTGGCATGGCAGGCCGGTCTGGGCCGCGAAGGCCGGGACGGCGGCGGCGTTGGTTGCCGAGAGCCCGACAACGGCGAAGGCGAGGGCGGCCAGGGCCGCCGCTCGCTGAGCGACCCTGAGGGTCGCCGGTCCGATCCGATCCATAAGGCTTCAGCCCTTCTTGGCGTAGAGGAAGCACCAGCCGTTCGCGCTGATCTCACCTTCGACCACTTTGCAGGCGGCGGCCGGCTGGAACTGGGTGCAGGTGCTGCAGGTCTGGCCGGGCGCCTTCGGCGTCGGCTGATACTTCGCCATTGCCTGCGAGAACTTCGAACTGGCCGCCGCCGGGGTCGCGGCAAGGCTGGCGCCAATCAGGCCGACGCCGGCGGCGAGGCCGACACTGCGGATAAAGCCACGGCGGGAGAGGTCCAGGGTGTGGAGTTTGCTCTCGAACATTTCGAAATCTTCCTTCCAATCTGCAGCCGGCGCGCGGCGAGGCGGTCGGCGTTGCGATCAGAGGATCGGGCGCGGGGCCGTCGGGGACATTGACCCAGGTCAAGCGTCGTCTTCGGTAAATACGTAGTCGGCCGCAAGCGGGCGCCATGCATGGCTGACCCGGCCAGTCGTTGGCGGCCGCGACTTGCGTGAAGCGGGTCTGAAGGTGGTCTCACGCGGCCCACACCGTGATCGAGCGGAGGCCTGCCTGGACGTCTCAGCCGCGGTGCATCGGGGTGCTGAATATCACCGACTGGCTTGGCGTAGACGACAACCGCGCAGGAGGTCCGCCGATTGCGAGCAAGCCCACGAACCCAAATACGACGAGTAGCCCGGCGAAAATCCAGATCCACGACACGCGGGCCTGACGGGACCGAGCCTCTGCGCCGTCCGAAGGGCGCATCGTTCTGCCGATCGACTGCAGTTCCGACCTGACGGTTGTCGTGGGAGTAGTCCTGGTCATATCGCGACAAGATTTCGCTTAAGCCGGTCCCTGCATTGACTTGGATCAAGCTGAGTTCGCCTAGCTGGGGATCAGCATCGCAACCGCCGCGACGCCCATCACCGTGGTGGCGATCCAACCCATGACGACCAACGAGCGGCTCGCCGCAAAAGCGACCAACTCAAGATTGCGGGCAAGCCGCGGCAGCGCATCAGCGGGCCGTGTAACCACCGTCGATGACCAGCTCCGAGCCAGTCACGAACTTGGCCTCGTCGGAGGCGAGGTAGACCGCGCCCCAGGCGACGTCGTCGGGCTCGCCGACATGGCCGAGCGGGTGCAAGGCGTCGAGCGCCCGACGGCCTTCGCTCAGATTCTGCTGGCCAACGTAGCCCTCGACCATCGGGGTCCAGATGAACCCCGGGTGGATGGAGTTCACCCGGATGCGGTCGGGCGCATAGATCAGGGCGTCGTTCTTGCTCATCAGGCGCACCGCGCCCTTGGAGGCGTGGTAAGACGGCACGTCCGCGGCGCCGACGAGTCCGTAGATCGACGACAGGTTGATGATGCTGCCACCACGGCGCCGGCGCAGGTGGGGGACGGCGTGCTTCACGCCGAAGAAGACGCCCTTCACATTCACCGACTGCACCAGGTCCCACTCGGCCTCCGTTAGCTCATGCGTCGGCTTGTTCGCCCCGGCGACGCCGGCGTTGTTGACCAGGATATCGAGGCCTCCGAACTCACCGACCACCTCGCCAAACACGCGGGCGATCTCGGCCTCCCTGGTGACGTCGCAGCGCCAGTATCGCCCCTTGCCGCCGCGCGCCGACAGGTCGGCGGCGAGATCACGGCCGACGTCGTCATGAAGGTCTAGCAGCGCCACGGCCGCGCCTTCCTGCGCCATGCGCGTCGCCGTCGCCCGGCCGATGCCGAGCGCTGCGCCGGTGACGATCGCAACCTTGTCCTTCAATCTGTTCATGGTCCTGGCTCCCAGAGCACGGCGTCCGCAGATGGACCGTTGCCGCCAGGGGCGCGTTGAGCGGGGTCAACTTCCTTCCAGTACAGGCCGAGGATCGCAGGCCCGCGACGTTCGGGATCGCCACGACGCGGGCCCCGCCGCCGATTCAGTTCATGCAAAGCGGCCATGCCAGCGTTGCTCAGATCCATCCTGGTCGTCGATACGGACCACATCCGCACCTCCGACGGCCAGACTGGGGAACCGATGACGGCGGCGCTTTGACGGATATCAAAGATGTTTGTGGGCCGGGCTGGCTGGGTGATGATGGACCGCGACTGACCCATCGGGGTCGACCGGGCGGAAGCCGGATCTTTTGGGCGAGGAAGCAATCAGTGGGGCGGTATCGCGCCAATCTATGGTCCTATGCCGCTGCCGTACTGGGCGTGGCCGCGGCGTTCGCGGCGCGGAGTCTGCTGCAGCCCTGGCTGGGCGACCGGTCCCTCTATCTGCTGTTCGTCGTGCCGGTGCTGGCGGCTGCTTCGCTGGGAGGGGCGGCGCCCGGGCTGCTCGCGACGCTGCTGTCGGTCGCGGCGGGGTGGTTGATCAAGCGGAACATTGGAGCAGGAGGCGATACTGGAGACCTGACGCTCTTCGTCCTGATAAGCGTTGGCCTCGCGGCGGCAGGCGAGGCTCTGTCGGCGGATCGTGCGCGGGCGGCCGCCCGATCCCAACAGCTGCGCGAGCGCGAGGCGCACCTTCAGTCGATCCTCGACACGGTCCCTGACGCGATGATCGTCATCGACGAAAAGGGCAGCATGCAGTCGTTCAGCGCCGCCGCCGAGCGGCTGTTTGGTTGGGAGGGCGCAGTGGTTTTGGGCAAGAACGTCGACATGCTGATGCCCACGCCGTACCGCGAAGCGCACGATGGTTATCTGAGTCGGTACATGACCACGGGTGAACGCAGGATCATCGGGATCGGCCGCGTGGTCGTCGGCCAGCGGCGCGACGGCTCCACTTTTCCTATGGAGCTGTCTGTAGGCGAGATGAAAGTCGCCAACCGGCGCTTCTTCACCGGCTTCGTCCGCGACCTGACCGACCGGCAGCAGACCGAGGCGCGCCTGCAAGAATTGCAGAGCGAGCTGGAGCATGTGTCACGCCTCACCGCCATGGGCGAGATGGCTTCGGCGCTGGCGCATGAACTCAACCAGCCGCTGTCGGCCATCGCCAACTACCTGCGTGGGTCACGCCGCTTGCTGGAAAAGGGCGATCCTGCCAGCCTCCCGCGGCTGGCCGAGGCCCTCGACAAGGCGGCCGACCAGGCTTTGCGAGCCGGCGACGTCATCCATCGGCTGCGCGATTTCATCGGTCGGGGCGAGACCGAACGGCGCATCGAGAGCCTCTCGAAACTGATCGAGGAGGCCAGCGCCCTGGCGCTTGTCGGCGTGAAGGAACTTGGGGTACGCGTCACCATGCGGTTCGAGTCTGGTGTGGACCTTGTGCTGGCCGATCGGGTGCAGATTCAGCAGGTGGTGATCAATCTGCTGCGCAATGCGGTCGACGCCATGCGCGGACGAAGTCCAGCCGAACTCGGCGTGCGCGTCACCGCGCACGACCCTGGCTTCGCGCTGGTCTCGGTGTCAGATACCGGGTCAGGCATCAGCGAAGAGGCGCGTGAGCGCCTGTTCGAGCCTTTTATGACCACGAAGAAGGAAGGCATGGGCGTGGGCCTCTCGATCTGCCGCACCATCGTCGAGGCGCACGGCGGCTCGATCTGGGCTGAGAACAATCCGGCGGCTGGCGCAACCTTCGCCTTCACGCTGCCGCGGGCCGAGCTCACCGCCAATGCCTGAGCCGAAGGCCCACGTCATCGACGACGACGAAGGCGCGCGAGACTCGCTCGCCTTCCTGCTTTCGACGGCCGATGTTCCCGTCGAGACCTATCCCGGCGCGGGCGCCTTCCTGCAGGTCGCCCGAGATGCGGCCGGCGTGGTGGTCACCGACGTCCGCATGCCCGAGATGGACGGCCTCGAACTCGTCCGGCGCCTGAATGTGCTCGGCGTCGCCCTGCCGATCATTGTGGTCACCGGTCACGCCGACGTGCCGCTCGCTGTCGAGGCGATGAAGGCGGGCGTGCTGGACTTCATTGAGAAGCCTTACGACGACGACACCATGCTGGATGCGGTTCGCGCCGCTCTGGTCCGCCTCGACGAGGTCCAGGCCAGAGAGATTCAACAGACGGAATTTCGCCGGCGTTTCGAGGGCCTGACGCCGCGGGAGCGGCAGGTGATGGAAGGCCTTCTCGTCGGCAAGGCGAACAAGGTCATTGCCTTCGATCTCGACATCAGCCAGCGGACGGTCGAGATTTACCGCGCGCACGTGATGACCAAGACTCAGTCCAAGAGCCTGTCCGAACTGGTGCGGATGGCGATTTTGGCGGGGATAGCCTAGCGCGCGCCAGCGATCGCCTCTGCGATCCGGCGGCCCAACTCGGCGCCGATCAGCGGCTTCTCCACAATCTGTACGCCGGCCTCCGCCGCTCTTCTGCGGCAGCGGTCGTCGGGGGCTGTGGTGATCAGAATGGCCGGCGGCGCGACGCCAAGGCCGCGGAGCTCTGCGATGAGCGTCAGTCCATCGGCATCGCGAAGCCTGAGGTCGACGATCAGACAATCGGTGGCAAGCGGGGGTCGATCGAGCAGTTCCTGCCCACGAACAAACGCCGCGACGGCGAAACCCTCTTCCTCCAGGGCGAAGGTCAAGGCGCTGAGTAACGAGACGTCGTCTTCCACGATCGTGACGCGTGGGGGGGGAGGCGGGTCGAACGGCATCCGAGAGAACTCGCCGGGTTTCAGCCGGCGCGCGTTGATCTGGCTCAACGTTCCGCGCGGAGCTCTCCGCAAAACTACGTAGGCACAAGCCACGAATATCGAGGGGCCTCAGGCGAGGCTACTGGTTGACCATCGAATTCTTGATGGCGACCAACCCATGCAGACCCAGCCCTCAGCCCTCGCACAAGCGCTAGATTCGTCCGTCGCCCGCAGTCTTGATATGGACGACGGCCTGCGGGTGATCGGTTTCACTAAGTCTTTCTCGAAAGATCAGCAGATCTTTTGCGAAGGGTCCTCCACCGACTTCATCTATCGCATCGTCTCCGGCGCGGTTCGTTCCGTCCGACTCCTGGCTGACGGCCGCCGGCAAGTTGCCGACTTTTACCTGCCGGGCGACGTATTCGGTGTCGAATTGGACGTGGAGCGACTGGCGACCGCGGAGGCGATCAGCGAAACCGTCGTCGTGGTCGCGCGGCGTTCCAACCTGGCTGTCGACCCTGACCAAAGTCACCGGCTGTGGCGTCATGCCTCGCGCGAACTACGGCGCTGCCGCGATCATGTGCTGACGCTCGGGCGGCGTTCCGCTTCGGAGCGGCTGGCGAACTTTCTGATCGGTTTGGCGAAGCGTCTCGAACGGGGAGACGCGTTCGATCTTCCGATGACCCGCCAGGATATCGCCGACTATCTCGGCCTGACCATCGAAACCGTGTCCAGAACCATGACCCAACTGCAGGGCCAAGGCCTGATCGAGCTCGATGGATGCCGCCACATTCGGCTGAGACGCCCTGCCGCCCTCGCCGATCTCTGCGAGTAGGAGCGCGCGATGCCGATCACCCAGATCATGATCCTGGGTCTCGTGGTCGCGGGCTTCGCGATCTTCATGATCACGCTGGTCAGCGTCTCGACCTATGTCTCCATCGGAAAGAAGGAGCCGGCGCTTACCAGGTCGGTGACCCCGGCCCGACGCGTCGGCGAGACCGCAACGGCAAGCTTGCGGCCTCGAAACGTCGGCGGCCCGCGGGGCCCTTTGAGCAACGCCAGCTAGGCGAGGGACAGGCACGCCCGCACGAGCGACGGGTCCGCGTCAGCCTTGGACAGGAAGCCGAGATGGCCGGCCAGTTCGAGCATGCGGTGGTTGTCCCGGGCGATCGACCCCCAGAGCTCGCTGTAGCCCCGGTCCCTCGCGTAGCCGATCAGCGCCTGCATCAGCGCCCGGCCAAGGCCACGCTGCTGGTGATCGGACCGCACGATGAGCGCGAACTCAGCCGTCTCGCCCTCCGGATCACCAGCCAACCGCGCCACCCCGACGATGTCGCTTGAGCCGTCGAGCGCGACCAGCGCCATCTCCCGATCGTAGTCGATCTGCGAAAGCCGGGCGGCCCAGACGTCGGGCAGCCGGCGCAGGCCGGTGCGGAACCGCAGGCGAACGTCTTCGGCATCGGTGCGAGCGACGAGTTCGCAAAGTCTCGGTGCGTCCTGTGGCCTGATCGGCCGCAGCTCGAGCGTTTCGCCGCCGACCTGGAGCGGCCGGGCCAAGTCGGCCGGATAGGGCTGGATCGCCGGCCGCGGCCGCACGCCGGCCTCGATGCGGATGCGAGCATCCAGGGCCAGCACGCCGGCGTCGTCGGCGAGCAGCGGATTGATGTCCAGTTCGGCGATGGCCGGAACCTCGACGGCGAGCGCCGCCAGGCGGATCAGCACATCGACGATCGCAGCTTCGTTGGCTGCCGGTCGGTCGCGGTAACCGGCAAGCAGGTTGGCGATGCGGGTGCGGGCGATCATGTCGCGGGCGAGGTGCTCGTTGAGCGACGGCAGGCCGATCGCGCGATCGGCCAGCACCTCCACCGCTGTGCCGCCGGCGCCAAAGAGGACGATCGGCCCGAACGTCGGGTCGGTGGCGATGCCAGCGATCAACTCGTGCGCCCGCGGCTTCTGTGCCATCGCCTGGACCATGAAGCCGGTCAGCGTGGCCGTCGGCGCGGCCGCCGCGACGCGCGCCAGCATCGCCTGCGCCGCCGCTTCCACCGCCTCGGGCGCGACGTCGAGCGCCACGCCGCCGACGTCGGACTTGTGGGTGATCTGCGGCGACAGGATCTTCAGCGCCACCGGCCCACCGATACGGTGCGCGACCGCGGCGGCTTCCTGCGGTGTCGCCGCGGTCTCGGTGGCCAGGACGGGCACGCCGTACGCCGCCAGCACCCCCTTCGCCTCGGCGTCGGACAGCAGCGTGCGGCCGCCGGCCAGCGCCGCCGCCACGATCGCCGCGGCCCGGGCGCGGTCAGGACGTTCGCCGGCGCGGTCGGCTGGCGTCTGCATCAGCAGCTGCTGGTTGCGCGCGTGGTCGGCCAGATGCATGAACGCCCGCACCGCCTCGTCAGGCGTCTCGTGCGAGGGAACCTGGGCCGCCGCGAACAGCTTGCGGGCCACCGCCGGCGCGGTCTCGCCCAGCCACGCGGTCAGCACGGCGGGCCGCGGATGGCGCGCGTCGATGGCCTTGAGCACGGCTCTCGCCGCCTCGGTGGAGTCGGTGACGGCGGTCGGGCAATTGATCGCCAGCACCGCGTCCGCCTGCGGATCGGCCAGCACGGCGGTCAGCGCCGCCTCGTAGCGCGCGGATCCCGCATCGCCCAGGATGTCCACCGGGTCGCCCTTGGACCAGGTCGCCGGCAGCGCCGCGCCCAGGGTCGCGATCGTCTGCGGTGAAAGCGCCGCCAGGCGCCCGCCGCGCGCATCGAGCGCGTCGACGGCGAGCACGCCGGCGCCGCCGCCGTTGCTGACGATCGCCAGCCGGTCGCCGCGCACCGCCATGCCCGAGGATAGCGTCGTGACGGCGTCGAACAGTTCGCGCAGCTCGAACACGCGCAGCAGGCCCGCCCGGCGGAACGCCGCGTCGTAGACCGCGTCGGCGCCGGCCAGAGCGCCGGTGTGGCTCAGCGCCGCCCTGGCCCCGGCGGCGCTGCGGCCGGCCTTGATCACCACCACCGGCTTGGTCCGGCCCGCCGCGCGGGCGGCCGACATGAACTTGCGCGCATCGGTGACGCTCTCGATGTAGAGCAGGACGCCGCGCGTGGCCTCGTCGAGGGCGAGGAAGTCGAGCATGTCGCCAAAGTCGACGTCGGCCATGTCGCCGAGGGTGACGATGCGCGAGAAGCCGTAACCGCGGGCGTCGGCCCAATCGAGCGCCGCCGTGGTGATGGCGCCTGACTGCGCGACGAGGGCCAGCGAGCCGGGCCTTGGGGTCAGCTGGGCGAAGCTCGCGTTCAGGCCCTGCGCCGGCGAAATCACGCCCAGACAGTTGGGTCCGATGATGCGCAGCAGCGCCGGTCGGGCTGCGTCGAGCATCTGTTGGCGCAGCGCCGCCCCGCCGCCGCCTGCCTCGCCAAAGCCAGCCGTGATCACCACGGCGGCGCGGCACCCGCGGCCCGCCAGCTCGGCGACAAGCCCCGGCACGGTCGGCGGCGGCGTGGCGATCACAGCCAGATCCGGCGCGACCGGGAGGTCGCCGAGGTTGTGATAGCTGAGGGCGGAGCGGATCGCCGTCTCGTGCGGATTGACCGCGAGCACCGGCCCGGCGAACCCGCTCTCCATCAGATTGCGCGCCAGCACCGCGCCGACGGAGCGGGGTTCGTTGCTCGCACCGATCAAGGCGATGGCGCGCGGGGCGAAGACGGCGTCGAGGTTCCGCGTGGTCATCGCCCGCTCCGGGAAAACGCTAGTGGCTTAGCAGCAGATAGGCCTGTTCCTGTGACAACAGATCGGCGGTGACACCGCCGAACACCCATTCGCCCAGCCGGCTGTGGCCATAAGCGCCGCAGACGATCAGGTCTGCGCCTTCCAGGCTGGCCTGGCGCAGAATCTGGAAGCCGTCGGCGTGCGCGTGGGGCGTCACCTTGCCTTCGGCGGTGATCCCACGCCGCCGCAGCGCTGCGGCGACGTCGTCGACCTCGAGACGGACCTGCGCGACGTCGCGCTCGGGGCAGATGGCCGCCACGACGACGCGCTCTGCCTGCTCGAAGAACGGCATGGCGTCGGAAAGCGCGCGCCGCGCCTCGCGAGTTTCCTTCCAGGCGAGCAGGATCTGCTTGGCCTGCAATGGCGGCGCGGCCGGCGGCGCGACCAGCACGGGTCGGCCGGAGGTGATGGCGAGCTCGGCCGCGTCGCAGCAGATGTAGGGGTCGTGCATCTTGCGCGGCGCGCCGCCGGCGACGATCAGGTCCGCCGCCCGCGAGGCCGCGGCGATCGCCTGCGCCGGCAGCTGCAGCCCCGACAGGAACACCGCCTTGTCGCCGAAATCCTTAGTGGCGGCATGGAAGGCGCCGGAGGCGAGCTTGATGCGGCTGTCGATGGTCTCGCGCATCGCCGTCACCCACTCAGCCTCGACGCTGTAGTAGCCGCTGTCGAAGGCGAGTGGCGGGATCATCTCGGCGCCGACGCCGATCAGGGCGGCGTCGAAGCGCTTTGCGATGTCGATGGCGCAGGTAAGCCTCGCCGCGGCCTCGGCGTCGGCTTGAACGTGCGTGATAACGGCGGCGTAGCTCATCTTGATCTCCTCGGGCGTGGGGCGCCTGGTTCAGGCTTCGATGTTGGTCGCCAGGCTGAAGGTCGGGTTCCAGGGCAGCTCGCTGGCCAGCAGCCGCTGATCGAACGCCTCTGCATGGAGGTCCCGAACCTCGACCTCCTCACCCAACGAGCGTGTCACTGTGGCGTGGGTGTTCGCGATCGCGGTGTTGAGGCTCGCCGGACTGGGGTGAGACGGGATCACGACGTGACGCACAGGCTTCTCCGACCAACGGGCTCGACGACCAAACCACAGCCTGAGTCCTAGGCCCGGGTGACGGGGACGACCTTGAGACAGGTCAACCTGGATGGCGTCCACAGTACGCTCTATCCATGCTGCATGCCATGGAACGGCCGGGCTGCCTCAGCTCCAGCAAACGACGGCGAGGCCGGACCCTCCGGTGCGTCTATCGCGCCACGCAAGTCGGCGAGGACGCCCTGCGGCTCGCCCACGGCAAGGCGGGCGAACTGTTCGGCGACTTCGTTCCGACGCATTGCGCGCCGCCGCCCAACCCCCAGCGGATGAGGCCCGACATGTCGTTCGATCGCCGACGTCTGCTCCAGCTTGGCGCCGCCGCCGCCGTCTCGGCGGGCGTCGCGCCACTGGTCGCCTGCTCAAGCCGCCGGGTCGAGCCTACCGCCGACTACACGATACGAATCGCCACCGGCCCCATCGAACTGGCGCCGGGGGTGATCGTCACCACGACGACCTACAACGGCCAGTTTCCAGGTCCGCTGCTGCGGTTTCGCGAGGGCCGACCTGTCGTCGTGGACATCCGCAACGACACCGCGACGCCCGAACAGCTACATTGGCATGGCCAGAAAATTTCCGTCGACTACGACGGCGCGGCCGAGGAGGGGACGCCCTACGTCCCGGCTCACGGCGCGCGGCGGATTCGTTTCACGCCGGGCCCGGCAGGCCATCGCTTCTACCACACCCACCTGAGGGCCGGCGCCAACCTCGCCGCGGGGCAGTACAGCGGCGAGGTCGGCCCGGTCTACATCGACCCCCGCAACGAACCCGGCCGCTACGACCGCGAAGTCTTTCTCACCTTGAAGGAGTTCCTGCCCAGCCTCAGCCAAGGCGGCGACATGGCGATGGACTTCCTGGCCGGCGAAGAGGAGCCGACACTGAAGTCGACAGGGGAAGCGGCGATGAACGCCTCGCTCGCGCAGGGCAAGCCGCACGGCTACGAGGTCGGCTACCAGTTCTTCGCCATCAACGGCCGCATGCTCGGTCATGGCGAGCCCATCCGCGTGAAGGCCGGCGAGCGGGTGCTGTTCCACGTGCTCAACGGCAGCGCCGGGGAAATCCGCAGCCTCGCCCTGCCGGGGCACGCCTTCCAGGTGGTGGCGATGGACGGCAATCCGGTCGCGACTCCGACCGAGGTCCCGGTGCTCTGGATCGGCACGGCCGAGCGCGTTTCAGCCATCGTGCAGATGGACCATCCCGGCGTCTGGGTGCTCGGCGATCTCTCCGACGACGATCGGGGCCACGGCATGGGTGTGGTGGTCGAGTACGCCGGCGCGAGCGGGACGCCGCAATGGGCCAAGCCTCCGTCCGCCAAATGGGACTATGCCGCCTTCGGCGACTCGACGCCGAAGACCTATGCGCCCGACGAGACGTTCGACATGACCTTCGCCAAGAACAACGCCGCGCTGAACGGCTTCAACCAATGGACCATCAACGGCGTCGCCTTCTCGGACAAGGCGATGGACCCGATGTTCAAGTTGCATCAAAGCCGCCGCTATCGACTGCGGATGAAGAACGCCAGCGACGACATCCACCCGATCCACCTGCATCGGCACACGTTCGAGCTGACCCGGATCGCCGGCAAAGCCACATCCGGCGTGCTCAAGGACGTGGTGATGCTGGGCGGCTACCAGACGGCCGAGGTGGACTTCGTCGCCGACGATCTGGGTCTGGCCCTGTTCCACTGCCACCAGCAACTGCACATGGATTTCGGGTTCATGGCGCTGTTCGACTGCGTCTGATGGCGACCGCGGGGGACGACGCCGGGAAGGACTCGCCGACGGCGCGGGGAAGCGCCGCCGAGGTCTTCGCCGTCGCGCTCGGCCTCGGGCTGACCTCGTTCGGCGGGCCGATCGCGCACCTGGGCTATTTCGAGCGCGCCTATGTCCAGCGGCGACACTGGCTCTCGTCCGACGACTACGCCGGTCTGGTCGCGCTGTGCCAGATGGTCCCGGGACCGGCGAGCAGCCAGGTGGGGTTCCTGGTCGGTCTGAGGCGAGCGGGCTGGGCCGGCGCCTTCGCCGCCTGGCTCGGCTTCACCCTGCCGTCGGCGGCGCTCATGTTCGCCTTCGCCTGGCTGGCGCCGCGGCTGACCGGCCCGCTGACCCAGGCGGCGTTGCACGGGCTGAAACTGGTCGCGGTGGCCGTCGTCGCCCAGGCGGTCTGGAGCATGGGCCGCAAGCTCTGTCCCGACCTGCGCCGCACCGCCCTGGCGCTTGTTGCGGCGACGCTCCTGCTTGTCGTCGGCGGACTGATGATGCAGCTCCTGGCGCTCTTGGTCGGCGCGCTCGGCGGCATGTTGCTCTGTCGCGATGCGACGGGCGCGTCCGCGTCGCCGACGCTGCCGATCGGGAGGCGCACGGGCTTGGCGGCCGGCGCCGCCTTCCTCGCGCTGCTGGTCGGCCTGCCGCTGGCCGCGCAGGCCGCGCCGCCCCGCTCGATGATCGCCATGGCGGCGATCTTCTACAAGGCAGGCGCCCTGGTCTTCGGCGGCGGTCACGTGGTGCTGCCGCTCCTGCGTGACGCCCTGGTTCCAACCGGCTGGGTCTCCGACAACGCCTTCCTGTCCGGCTACGGCGCCGCCCAAGCCGTGCCGGGACCGCTATTCTCCTTCGCCGCTTATCTCGGCGTCGGGATCGCGCCAGCGGGATCGGGCCCTGGCGTCAGCCTCATCTGGTCGATCGCGGCGCTGATCTTCCTCTTCCTGCCCGGCCTGCTCGTCGCCCTGGCGGGGCTGCCGCTGTGGACCTGGATCGGCGGCCACCCGGCCGCAGGCGGCGCGCTCGCCGGCGTCAACGCCGCGGTCGTCGGCGTACTCGGCGCGGCGCTTTACAGTCCGATCTGGACCAGCGCGATCCTCGGCGCCCGCGACCTCGCCGTCGCGGTCGTCGCCTTCATGTTGCTGGAGCGCTGGCGAACGCCGCCGATCCTGATCGTGGTCTTTTGCGTCGCGGCGGCTTTGGCTATGGCGTTGGTGCGCTGACCGGGTCGAGGCGGCGCGCTGGGGCTCGCCGCCAACGCCCATGTCCGACCTCTGCACGAACACTTGAGCGCAGTCCTGACCGCTGCGCCTAACGGCAGCGCTTTGCTACTTGAGCCGACCTATCTGATCGCTCCAAGCGCGACGGCGAGAAACCCGCCGCCGTTCAGGGCGCCGTGGACGATGATCGAGACCCAAGTGTTCCTTCGTCTTTGGGCTACGTAGGAAAGTATGAAGAGGAACGGGGAAAGCACGAACATCAGGTCAAGGCCGAAGGCGACGTGAAACAACGTCCAAAAGGCCCCGTGCGCCGCCCAGGCCCACTTCCCGAAGGCCAGTTCCTGGCGCGGCAGGATGTAGCCTCTCCAGAACAGCTCCTCTGCGGCGACGTTCAGGACGAAGAACGGCGTCCAGGCGAGAAGAATCCAATATTCATTGGGCTTGAGCGCGGTCACGGTCATGAAGGATGGCGCAGCGGTGAATCCGTGAATGGCCAAGCGCCCGACCTGAACCATCAATTGGGTGACGGCGCCCACGACCACCAAGGCGGCAAGTGACCAAACGGCGTCCCTGCGCGTGAATCGGTCCAGCCTGAAGCGGGTCAGGAGAGGCCTCAGCCGGACCGCCCCCGCCTCGCGTCGATACATCAGCCAGGAAGCCGCCACGAGCGGTGCAAAGACGCCGAATCCACCCATCAGGAACCAGCACACCAGAGCGGGAAGACCGGTCGAAGATTGCAGCAGGGGTATGCCAAGGTGAGTCGCCGCGAAGAGAAGGATCGCTGGCGCACCGAATAGAATGGCGGATCCGCCGAGACCCAGCGGCTTCAGGCGTGGCTGGGTCATGGTTCCACTCTCGTGTTCCAGACCGGCGATCCTGTGCGATGTCGTGTAGACAGGGCCGGCGCCGCGAAGGTCTTGCGATGAGGCATGGGTTGTCTGACGGAAACGGTCGCGCTCGACGGGCGTCTCGTCCATTGGGCGTCGCCGAATCCGTCGCGCCGGCCTCGGCGCGGGTCTCGTCTTCCATGGTCGCCGCCATGCAGGCGTTCGACGCCGCGGTGTCGCTGGGCAGTTTCAAGGCGGCCGCCGGCGCCCTGCACCTGACCGCGTCGGCCATCAGCCATCGCGTTCGCCGGCTCGAAGCGGCGCTGGGTTGCCGGCTGTTCGAGCGATCCCATCGGCGCATTCACCCGACGGCGTCTGGCGAGGCCTTGGCCGCCATCACCGGAAGAGGATTTGCCGAACTGGCGCGCGCCATGGAACGCGGCGGCCAGGCGGCGCGAAGCGGCGTGCTGAAGATCAGCGTCTTTCCCCTCTTCGCGTCGGCCTGGCTGATGCCGCGCATGGCCGCCTTCATCGCCGAACATCCCGAGATCGAACTCTCGATCAGCCCCTCGACCCGCCTCGTCGACCTGGAGCGCGAACCCGTCGACGCCGTGGTCAGGAGCGGCTCGGGCGCCTGGCCCGGCCTGGTGTCGATGCCCCTGATGCGGATGCAAACGTCGCTCCTCGCATCGTCCGCGGCGGCGTCGCAGCTGGCGCTGCGCGAGCCGGCCGACCTGACGCGTGCGCCGCTGATCCAGATGACCAGTTTCCCCGACGCCTGGCCAGCGTGGTTCAGGGGGCAGGGTCTGACCTGGGCCAAGCCCAGTCAGACCATCTGGGTGGAAGGGTTCGAGGCGGCGCTGCTGGCCGCTGAACGCGGCGTCGGCGTCGCGCTCAGCCTCTGGCCCTTGTGCGCCCCAAGCGTCCAGGCCGGGCACCTGGTCGAGGTGCTTCCCATCCGCGTGGAGTCGTCGACCTGCTGGCTGGTGCATAGGGCCTCCGACGCGGGCCATCGCCCACTCACCGTGTTCAAGCGATGGCTGCAGGCTCAGCTGGAGGCCGTCCCCGCCGAGCCGCGCTAGTCCACGCCCTCCCTGACGAACAGCACCTTGATCGTCGGATCTTGGATCGCCTCGTGCGCATCCTCGAAGGCCGCGCGGCGGGTCAGGACCTGTTCGGGGCGGTAATGGCC
>Ga0209415_10008573_pt1 | contig 17717 bp, 17 predicted proteins | sample PeaSoiSIISIP2007_FD_187696 | JGI IMG/M metagenome (GOLD analysis project Ga0209415, IMG submission 187696) | Peat soil microbial communities from Weissenstadt, Germany - SII-SIP-2007 (SPAdes) (version 2) | ecosystem: Environmental > Terrestrial > Soil > Wetlands > Peat | place: Germany... | reverse complement strand
GAATCATCTCCATCGCTGGCCTCGCGGCGACAGAGATTCAGAAAACCGCCACACTTTCAACGACGCTCGCGACTAGTTTAAGAGTCGCCGGCGACGCACGACCCGCATCCATCTCGGCGAGGCGCGCCGACCGACGAGGGACACGCCCATGACCCGACGCGCCCGCGACGTACTCCTCGACATCTTGCGCGACGAAGGCGTGACCCATATTTTCGGCAATCCCGGCTCGACGGAAATGCCGCTCATGGATGCGCTCGTCGATGCGCCGGACATTCTTTACGTCCTCGGGCTTCAGGAGGCGACGGCGGTCGGCATGGCCGACGGCTGGGCGCTCGCCTCGGGCCGGACGGCCTTTGTCAACCTCCACGCCATGGGCGGCCTCGGCAACGCCATGGGCGTGCTCGTCGCTTCGAAGGCCAGCGAAACCCCGCTCGTCGTCACCGCCGGCCAGCAGGACACGCGCCACCTGATGACCGAGCCGTGGCTCTCAGGCGATCTCGTCGCCCTCGCCCAGCCGGTGACCAAATGGGCGAGAGAGTTGCGCCGCGGGGAGGATGTCGGCCAGGCCCTGCGCCGCGCCTTCGCCATCGCGCGCACCCCGCCCTCAGGGCCGGTCTTCCTGTCGCTGCCGATGGATATCCTCGACCAGGAGGTGAGAGGCCCGACGCCGCCGGCCTCTTCGCCGCCGCGGCTTGGCGCCTCGCCCGACGCGGCGCGCCTCGCCGAGACGCTCGCCGGCCTCGATCCGGATCGGGTCGTCGTCCTGCTCGGCGATGACCTGCCCGCCGCCGCGAGCACTGGCCTGGTCGCGTTCGCGGAAGCCGGGGGCTTCCCAGTGTGGGGAACGCAACTCACCTCCCGCACCGCCTTTCCCTCCGCACATCCCTCATGGGCGGGCGTGCTGAAGCCGGATTTCGCCGACATGCGCGCGCGCTTCGAGAATGCGCAGGCGATCGTGCTCGTCGGCGGACGCGCGTTCGTCGCCTATCCCTACCGTGACGCCGAGCCGGTGCCCGAGGGCGTCGCGGTCCTGCATGTCGTGGACAACCCTGAGGCGTTCGGACGCGAACATGCCGCCGCGATGGCGCTCCTCGGCGACATCGGCCTCACCCTCGCCACGGCTGCCGCGCGCCTCGAGCAGCTCGTCGACCAGGAAGCCGTCGCGGCGCGCCTTGCCGCTCGCGGAGCGAAGAGGAGCGCCGCCCGGGAGGCGACGCGCGCCGAGATTCTCGCCGAGAGCGCGCGCGCGCCGCTGTCCCCCGACGCGGCCGTGCTGGCCGCACTCGACGCGCTGCCCAAGGATGCGCTGATCGCCAATGATTCCGCGGCGACGTTCGGCCGCGTCCAGGATTTGCTGATGACGCAGCCCGGCCGTTACTTCTTCGCGCGCGGCGGCGTGCTCGGCTGCTGCATGCCCGCGGCGGTGGGCGCGGCGCTCGCGAGCCAAGGCTGGGTCGCCTCGTTCGTCGGCGACGGGGGCGCCATGTATTCGCCGCAGGCGCTGTGGAGCGCCGCGCGTTACAGCGCGCGGACGATCTTCTTCGTGTTCAACAACCGCCGCTACGGCGTGCTGCAGAACGTCGCCAAGCAGCTCGGCTACGGCAACGCTGTCGCCGGGCGGTTCGTGGGCATGGATATCGCCGATCCGGCGATCGACTTCCAGGCGCTTGCGGCGTCGATGGGCGTGCCGGGGATCCGCGCCGACGACCGCGCCGCAATCGGCGCGGCGGTCGCCGCGGCCCTGACCCGCGACGGCCCATCGCTGATCGAAATCGCCATCCGCTGAGGTTCGCCGCGAGCGACATGCGGTTAATGGAGGTCGCGGGTGTAGACAAATTTCGGCATGTTCCAGCCGTACCGGATCGCAAGCAGGCGCAGAACCAACCCCGCCGCCATCGCGACAATCATCACCGGGTCGTGAGGAAGTCCCGCGGCGAGGCCGCCGACATAAAGGCTGCCCGCGACGACGGAGACGCTAGCGTAGAGCTCGCTGCGAAACAGCAATGGTATGTCGTTGCACAGGACGTCGCGCAGGACCCCGCCAACGCAGCCGGTGATCATGCCCGACATGATGACGACGATGAACGGCAGATGAAGATCGAGAGCGACGTTGCAACCGATCACCGTGAACACGACGAGGCCGATCGCGTCGAGAATGAGAAAAATGCTGCGCAGATGATGCATGACACGGGCAATCGCGATCGTGACCAGTGCGGCGCCCGCGGTCACGGCAAGATAGTTAGGGTGTTCGACCCACGAGAGCGGATAGTGGCCGAGCAGCACGTCGCGCGTCGATCCGCCGCCGAGCGCAGTTACGCAACCGAGAAGACAAACGCCAACCCAATCCATGCTGCGGCGTCCGGCTGCTAGAGCGGCCGTCATGGCCTCCGCGACTATGGCGACGATGTAGAGAGCGTGAAACAGCATGATGTTCTCGGGCTCCCCGATCATGCCACGCTCCGCAAGACGCAGCGCCGCCGCCACGGGACCGACGTACGCTCATCCCGGGGGATGCTAGGTCCGCACGAGCTTCGCTTCGATCGCGGGCGAGCGTTTGAGCGTCTGCAGCACGACGCAATAGCGTTCTGTCAACTTGAGCAGCGTGTCGAGCTGTTCCTGAGGCGCGTCCGTGTCGAGTTCGAATTTGAGCCGGATGTCGGTGAAGCCGACCGCTGCTTGCTTGTCGACGCCGAGCGTGCCGCGAAAGTCAAGATCGCCTTCCGCCGTGACCTCGCCCGAACGCAGCCCGACGCCCATCGAGGTCGCGACCGCTTTCAGCGTCACCCCGGCGCAGGCGACCAGGGCCTCGAGAAGCATGTCGCCGGAGCAAAGCTCGGCCCCGGTTCCCCCCGTCGCAGGATGAAGCCCCGCGACGGCGAGCGCCCGTCCCGTCTCGACCTTGCAGGCGATCGCGGCGGAATCGAGCGCGCCGCTGGCTCTCAGCGTGATCAGCGCGGCTTTCGGATCGGCGCGGTAAAGTTCCTTCAGGGGCGCCTGGATTGTGCGCATTTCGTCGGCGTTCACGTCATGTGTCTCCTTTGCGTTGGGACCACCAAAAACCGCCATGCGCAGCGAGGTGTTCAGCCGCCCTTTTGGCTCGACCAATCAAACCGCAGCGGCGCTTCACGGAACGCGAACCGGTCGAGGTGAGTCGCAACCACGCCTTTCATCCGCTGGACCGTTTCGCTCTCGTCCCCCTCGATCGTGACCAGAAGCGTATCGGCTCCCGCCTCGAGCGCCACGACGGCGGCCGGAAACCTGACCACGCCTTTCCGGTCCGAGAGGTCGACCTCGAGTTTGTGGCTCCAATGTTTGCAAAGCTGCTGAAGGTACTTGGCCGCGTCGGCGGCGGGAACGCTGGCCCTGGCGATCGCATGGTCAAAGGTCTTTCGGTCTTCAAAGCGGCTTGTCGCGGGACTCGCGCGAGGTGATCGCCGCGGGAGGCGGCGATCGGGGGCCGCGCGGATTGCAGGCGATTTAACCCGAATGGGGGTCCAACTCAACGGCGGTTCCTCACGGGTGTGGACCCGCATGTCCGCTTGTCGCCGCCCGCCGGCCAAGCTAACGCTTGCCGATGACCCGCGTCGGCTTCTTCTCCGGCTCCTTCGACCCGATGACGAACGGGCATCTCGACGTGATCGAGCATGCGGCGGCGCTCTGCGACCGGCTGGTCATCGGCGTCGGCTCCAACCCCAACAAGGCCGCGCTGTTCACAGTCAAGGAGCGCTTGAAGCTCATCCGCGAGGCGGCGGCGCCGATCATGGCGAAGGCGGCTTGTGAACTCGAGGTGGTCGAATTTACCGGCCTTGCGGTCGAGGCGGCGCGCAAGGCGGGCGCGACGCTGATCGTGAGAGGCCTGCGCGACGGAACCGATTTCGACTATGAGATGCAGATGGCCGGCATGAACGGCGCGATGGCGCCCGAATTGCGCACGGTCTTCCTGCCCGCCTCGTCGCCGGTCAGGCCGATTACCGCGACGCTCGTGCGCCAGATCGCCTCGATGGGCGGCGACGCCTCCTCCTTCGCCCCGCCCAACGTGGTCAAGGCGCTGAAGGCGAAGTTCAAGAGATAAGGCTCAGCTGAAAAAGGCGTCGCGATATGGATGATCCGACACGAGCGCGCGCCGATGATGCGCTGATCCGATACGGAGGGAAGTTTTCCGATTTCGTGGCCGCCAGCGCCAAGGGATCGTTCATCTATGACGTCCGCGGCCGGCGCGTGCTCGACTTCACCTCGGGACAGATGAGCGCGATCCTCGGCCACGCGCACCCGGCAATTGTCGAAACCGTACGCCGCTCGATCGCGATGCTCGACCATCTGTTCAGCGGCATGCTGTCCGAGCCGGTCATCGCCTTGGCGGAAGCCCTGAAGAATATCACTCCCCCTGGGCTCGACCGCGTCCTCCTCTTGAGCACCGGCGCTGAATCCAACGAGGCGGCGCTCAAGATGGCGCGCCTCGCCACGGGCGGTTACGAGGTCGTCGGCTTCGCCCAGTCATGGCATGGGATGACCGGAGGCGCAGCCTCTGCGACCTATGCAGCGGGGCGCCGCGGCTATGGCCCGCTCGGCGTCGGGGGCCTCGCGATCATGGCGCCGAACCTGTTTCGCCCGTCGTTCGGAGCGCCGTCGAGCTACGATTGGCGGGCCGAGCTCGACTACGGCTTCGATCTTGTCGACCGGCAATCGACCGGGGCGCTCGCGGCCTTCATCGCGGAGCCGATTTTGAGTTCCGGCGGCATCCTGGATCTGCCGCAAGGCTATCTTTCCGAGCTCAAGCAGCATTGCGAGAAACGCCAAATGAAGCTGATCGTCGACGAGGCGCAAACCGGCCTCGGCCGGACCGGCGAGATGTTTGCGTTTTCGCGCGACGCAATCGTTCCGGATTTCCTCACGCTGTCCAAGACCCTGGGCGCCGGCCTGCCGCTCGCGGCGGTTCTGACCTCCGCGGAAATTGAGGAGCGCTGCCACGACCGAGGCTTCCTGTTCTATACGACGCATGTGTCCGACCCCCTGCCGGCTTCCGTCGGCTTGGCGGTGCTGGACGTGATCGTTCGTCAGAAGTTGGAGAAGCGCGCGGCGGAGGCGGGCTTAAGGCTCAGGACCGCGCTGGAGAATTTGCGCGACGAATTCGATTGCATCGGCGACGTGCGGGGCCGCGGCCTCCTCCTCGGCGTTGAGATCGTCAAGGACAAGAAGTCCAGGAAACCCGACACGGCGCTTGGCGCGCGCATCACCGACAAGGCGATGGAGCTCGGTCTCAGCATGAACATCGTGAATCTGCCGGGAATGGGAGGCGTCTTCCGCATCGCTCCGCCGCTGACCGTCACCGACGAAGAAATCGATTTGGGCGTCACGATCCTGCGCGACGCTGTGCGCGGCGCGCAGGCTTACGGCGCCTCGTAAGCCTCGACGGGCGCGCTATCCCCTCCCGCGTTCGCTGCGCAGCCGCGCCCAATAGTCGAGCCGCTTCTTGATCTCGCGCTCGAAGCCGCGCTCGACCGGCTCGTAGAGCGTGTGACGGCCGACCTTGTCGGGCCAATAGTTCTGGCCGCTGAAGGCGTCGGGCGCATCATGGTCGTATTGGTAGTCGGCGCCGTAGCCTTCGCGCTTCATGAGCCCGGTCGGGGCGTTGAGGATGGTCTTCGGCGGCGCCGGCGAGCCGTGCGCCTTGGCGAGGGCTTGGGCGGCCCCGAACGCCTTATAGATTGCATTCGATTTCGGGGCGGCGGCGACATAGACGACGGCCTCGGCGATCGCCAATTCTCCCTCCGGACTGCCCAGGAAATCGTAGGCGTCCTTCGCGGCGTTGGCGACGACGAGGGCCTGCGGGTCGGCGAGGCCGATATCCTCGGACGCCATGCGCACGACCCGCCGGGCGATGAACAGCGGGTCCTCCCCGGCGTCGAACATGCGCGCCAGATAGTAGAGCGCCGCGTCGGGATCGGAGCCGCGCACGCACTTATGCAAGGCCGAGATCAGATTATAGTGGCCGTCCTGCGCCTTATCGTAGATCGGCGCGCGCCGCTGCACGACCTCGACCAGGCGCTGAGCGTCCAGCCTCTCGCCAGGGCGCGCGGCGCGCCAGACTTCCTCGGCGAGGGTGAGGACCGCGCGGCCGTCGCCGTCCGCCATTCCGACGAGAGTCTCGCGCGCTTGGGCCTCGAGCGGCAGGGGCTTGGCCGTGAGCCGCTCGGCGCGGGTGAGCAACGCCTCCAGGGCCTCAGTCGAAAGCGGGCTAAAGATGAGCACCCGCGCGCGCGACAAGAGCGACGCGTTGAGTTCGAACGAGGGATTCTCCGTCGTCGCGCCGATGAGGGTGATCGAGCCGTCCTCCATCACCGGCAGGAAGGAATCCTGCTGGGCGCGATTGAAGCGATGGATCTCGTCGACGAACAAGAGCGTGCCCAGGCCCTGCGACCGCCGCATGCGCGCGGCCTCGAAGATCTTCTTCAATTCCGCGACGCCGGTGTGGATGGCCGAAACCTGGACGAAGGCGTCGTTGCGCGCCGCGCCGATCAGCCGTGCAACCGTCGTCTTGCCGCTGCCCGGCGGCCCCCAGAAGATCATCGAGCCCAGCGCCGGCGACGCGAGCAGGCGGGTCAGCGCCCCATCCGGGCCGGTCAGGTGCTCCTGGCCCGAAACTTCGGCGAGCGTTGTCGGCCGGAGCCGCTCGGCGAGCGGCGCGGGCGGCGGCTCGGCTCTCGGGCTCGCATCGTCGAGGAGGCTCATGGCGCTTTGTCCCGCATGGGGCGGGCGGCTGTCCAGCGGGACCGTAGCCGCGCTCCATAGGGCGTCCGAAAGGACGCCCGTCTTCCAACGGGCTATCGAGGGCGTCCGAAAGGACGCCCGTCTTCCAACGGGCTATGGAGGGCGGACGCGGGTCAGCGACCGCATCTACAGCAGCGCGCCAGCTTGCCCAAGGCTCGGGGGTAGCCCATTGTCCTGCAGTCCTTCAAAGCCCAAGGGCCCCCCATGAGCTCCTTTGTCCTCTCCTATGCCCCATCCGAAACCATCGGCCTGATTCCGGAAAGGCTGATGCGGCTGACGACCGTAATGGCCCGCCAGGTCGAGGAGAAGAAGGCTCCCGGCGTCTCCATGCTGATCGCCCGCCACGGCAAGATCGCTTACCGGGAATCGGTCGGCGCATTGCGCCCCGGCGGGCCGCCGATGTCCGACGACGCGATCTTCCGCATCTATTCGATGACGAAGCCGATCGTTTCGGTCGCGGCGATGATGCTGGTCGAGGAGGGGCGGCTCGCCGTCACGGATCCCGTCTCGAACCACATCCCCGCCTTCGCGAATCTGAAAGTCGGCGTCGAAAACGGCGGTAGGCTCGATCTCGCGCCGCTCAAGCGGCCGATCACGATCCAGGACCTCATGCGCCATACGTCGGGGCTGACCTACGGCTTTACCGGGGTCGCGCCAGTCCAGAAGCTGACCAAGGCCGCCGACGTCATGAGTTCGAGCCGGACTTTGGCCGAAAATGTCGACGCGATCGCGACGCTTCCGCTCATGCATCAGCCAGGCGAGGTCTGGGAGTACGGCACATCCACCGACGTGCTCGGACGGATCGTCGAGATCGTCGAACGCGCTTCTCTCGGCGAGGTCTTGCAGGAGCGCCTGTTCGGCCCGCTCGGGATGGTCGACACCGCCTTCTTCACGCCGGAATCGAAACTGGCGCGGCGCGCGGATCCGTTCTCGTTCGACTTAATGGTCGCGGCGGGCGCCGACACGTGCAACGCGACGGCGTCGCCGAAATTCGAATCCGGCGGCGGCGGCCTCATGTCGACGCTCGCCGACTATACGCGTTTCGTCGCCATGCTAAACGGCGGCGGCGCGCTCGAGGGCGTGCGCGTCCTCGGACCGCAAACGCTCGCCTTCATGGCGAGCGATCATCTCGACGCGAAGGCGGACAGAAGCCATTTTCTGCTTTGGCCCGGCCATGGCTTCGGCCTCGGCTTCGCGGTGCGAACGGAAGCGGGAAGAACGCCGACGGCGGGCAGCGTCGGCGAGTTCTTCTGGGGCGGCATGATGGGCACGGTGTTCTGGGTGTCGCCACGCGACTCGCTTTTTGCGATCCTCATGGTTCAGACCCCCGAATATCGCGAGTATTTCCGCCACTTGTTCCGCAATCTCGTCACCGCCGCGCTCGCCTGATCGCGTCCGCCCGCTCACCACACCCCGGTGTTCGCCATAGAGGCCCAGGGCTCGGCCGCCGGCAGCGAACCGCCCTTCTGGATGAGCTCGATCGAAATATTGTCGGGCGTGCGGATAAACGCCATGTGGCCGTCGCGCGGCGGTCGGTTGATCGTCACGCCGGCCGCCTTGAGCTTGGCGCAGGTCGCGTAGATGTCGTCGACGCGATAGGCGAGATGACCGAAATTGCGGCCGCCCGTATAGACCTCCGGGTCCCAATTGTAGGTGAGCTCGACGACCGGCGCCTGATCCTTGCGCGCCCGCTCGACATCGCCGGGGGCGGAGAGAAAAACCAGCGTGTAGCGGCCCTTGTCATTGTCGATGCGCCGCGTCTCGACAAATCCCATGAGCTCGAAAAACGCGATTGTCGCCTTCAAGTCGGTCACGCGGACCATCGTGTGCATGTATTCCATGGGCTTCCTCGTCGGGTTTGCTTCGTCTCCGGCTTCAGAGCATAACGCCTCCGATCTCAGGGCGCAGCCCCCAATCATCGGACGTTTCGCATTGGGAACGAAGGCGCCGGATCCGGCCAAAGCCCAGTCGACGCTGAAGACGCGCGCGGCGGCGGCCTCGATCGCGACCAGCTTGATCTTGGCTGTCGTCAAGCTCGCGGCCGGCTTCGCCTCCGGCTCGCTCGCGCTTCTTTCGGAAGGCGCGCACAATGCGCTCGATATCGGCGCGAGCGCGCTGACCTTCTTCGCCGTGCGCGAAGCCGACAAGCCCGCCGACGCCGATCATCCCTTCGGCCACGCCAAGATCGAGGCGGTGGCGGCGCTGGCCGAAACCGGCTTTCTCGCCGCGCTGGCGATCGGCGTCGCGGTCTCGGCCATTGAGCGCATACGCAACGGCGGCGCCCCGGTCGATCCGAACGCTTTCGCCATCGGCGCGGTCGTGTTTTCGATCGCCGCCGATGCGCTGCGCTGGCGCGCTCTGACCCGTGTGGCGCGCGTGACCTCGAGCCATGCGCTCTCCGCCGATGCGCTGCATTATTCGAGCGACCTCATTTCGTCCGTGCTGGTGCTCTTGGGCCTCGCCGCCACGCGGGCCGGATATCCCCATGCCGACGCGCTGGCCGCCATTGGCGTCGCCGGTTTCATCGCGGCGGCGGGCTATCGTCTGGGCCGGGCGACGATCGACGCGCTCGTCGATCGCGCGCCTGAGGGGCTGACCGACGCCATCCGCGCGCTCATCAACAACACCAAGGGCGTGGCGGGGATCGAGGCGATCCGGCTCAGGCCCAGCGGCGCCAAGATCGTGGGCGAGGTCATCGTCTCGGTGTCGCGCACGTTGCCTTTGGAACGCGTCGCCGCGATCAAGGCCGACGCGCTCGCGCGGATCGTGGGGCGCTGGCCGCAGGTGGACGTGACCATCACCGCAAATCCGCTCGCGCTCGGCGATGAGACGATCCTCGAACGCGTGCTGCTCATCGCGACGCGCCATCGCCTGCAGGTGCACCACATCACCATTCAGGATATCGAAGGGCGGAAGAGCGTCGCCCTTGACCTCGAGGTCGACGGCGCGATGTCGCTCGGCGAGGCCCACCGGCTCGCCTCGGAGCTCGAAGAGGCCATCGCCGAGGAAATCGGCGAGGGCGTCGAGGTCGAGACCCACATCGAGCCGGCCGAGCCGGAAGCCAGTGGACAATTGGCCGAATCCGATCTCGCTCACCGCATCGAAGCCTCGCTCGCCGCCACGGCCGCCGCGCAGGGAAGCCTGCGCGACATCCACAACGTGCGGGTGCGCGAGACCTCCGGCGGCGTCATTGTCCTCTTTCACTGCCGCGTCGATCCGGCGACGCCGGTCGAGACCGTGCACGACGCCGTCGATTCGCTGGAGCGCTCGGTGCGCGCGGCGTTTCCCGAAGCGCGCCGCGTCGTGGGCCACGCCGAGCCAGCGAGCGACGGCGCGCGCTGAACCGAAGTCGCGAACCGAGGCGGTCCGGTCATTCCGCGGCGAGCGAGCGATCGCCGGCTTCGCTCAGCAGCGTCTCGACCGCGCGGGCGGCGCTCGCCGCGCCGTCGGAGCGTGACAACGCTTCGGCGCGGCGCCGCGCTTCGGTCCGGTAGGACGGATCACCGAGGACGGTGAGAGCCGCCTTTCGCATCGCGGCGGCGTCTGCGTCGCCGGGCAGCGCCAGGCCCGCGCCGAATTCCTGCACCGCGGCGGCGACGAACGGCTGATCTCCCGCAAGGCCGGGAATGACCACCATCGGCACGCCGTGCCGAAGCGCGCGCATCGCGGTGCCATGCCCGCCATGGGTGATGACAAGCGCCGCGCGGCGCATGATCGGATCGTGCGCGGCGTAATTGAGCACGACCGCGTTGCGCGGCGTCGCGACTTCGTTGGGCGCGACGATGCTGCCGGTCGTGGCGACGACATGCACGGGGAGGTCGGCGAGGGCGTCGAGCGCCCGCTGCACCTTGTCGACATTGCGCTGCTCGAAGCCGGTCGAGAAGCTGACGAGGACGAGCGGCGTCTCGTCGCTCTCCGGCCTGGGCAACGGCGTCGCGACCGCGAATCGCTCGTCTTCGAGCACCGGGCCGGCGTGGCGCACCCTCTCCCAGCCGGAATGCGCCGGCGCGTCGAATTCAGCGAGGCTGGTGGAGACGATGAGATCGCGCGGGCCCCAAAGCGCGTCGAGCCCCGGTAGACCAGCGAATCCGGCCTCGCGGCGCATGCCGTCGAGCCGCGCGAACATGCCGCGCCACATGTCGAGCTGGCGGAAGACGAACGTGTGCACGAACACAGCCGTCGGCGCGTTGAACTCGACGGCTTGCGCGAGCGCGGCGGGGAACATCGCGTCGATCACCGCGACGTCGGGCGCCTCGGCGGCGGCGACGCTCTGCACCTCCTCCTCGACTGCGGGCGAGGTGAGATAGCAGGACATGCGCGTGAGGAATGTGCCTTGCGGATAGCGGTCGACCTGCTCGTAGGCGCGCGTGAGCTCGATGGCGCGGAAGCCGGCGGTCTTGACCCGGGGAACCATTTCGGGCCGCCCGGCGAAGGCGATCGTATGGCCGCGCTCTTGAAGCGCGCGCGCTACGCCGAGGCTAGGCGGCAGGTTGCCGCCGCCCGACCAGTTGAGCCACAGAATCTTCGCCATTCATTTTCTCCCTCATTGCTGCGCCGAAAATCATCCGGCGCACGACCGCCTCGGCGGCGGCTCGATCCAGCCCCATGTCGCGGCGCAGCTTCTGCCAAACGTAGATGTCGGTCGCCGCGGTCAGCGCGTCGAGCATCTCCGCGCGCGCCGCCTTGCCGCGGCGCGCAACGAGCGGCGCGAAGATGTGCTCGACCCAGCGGCGATGATTGGCGCGGCCAGCATCGAGCGCCGGCTTCATCGCCGTCCAGCGGCGCTCGTCGGCGAGCCGCTGCATCAGGAGATCGCCCATCGTCTCGTAGATATCGAAAATCGCGCCGACTGCCGCCGCGACGTCGCCGGGCGGCGTTTGCCGCATCATCTCGCCGCCTTTGGCGAATCGATCCAGCGCCGCGATGAGCAGATTTTCCTTGCTCTCGAACGCGCGCAGCACCGTCTGCACCGTCGTCCCCGCGCGGCGGGCGATTTCGTCGAGGGTGAAATCCTCGATTGCGCTTTGCCGGTACAGCTGAACGGCGCTGTCGAGGATCTTCTGACGCGTCGCGGTGGCCTTTTCCGCCCGCACGGTCATCGAATATGCGCGCTTCCGCGTTTTCATGTGAGTATGGATGACATGAATTCAATTTCGTGTCAATCGCGCTAACGCCAATATTTCGGGCGGCGAATGCGCCGGCCCCGCGGCGAGAGCGCAGTTTGCCATGAAGGCAGGCCTGGGCTTGAGCAAGAGCCCCAAGCTGCGCGATCATGGGTCTAAGGCGCTGTCGTCTGAAGAGCGCTCCGGGGAACCCATGGCCGATACCCAAACGACGGATAACGCCTCGCCCCGGACGGCGGTTTCCGCGTCGAGGCGGCTCGGCGGCTGGCTCTACCCGCTCCTGCGCATCGCTTTCCTCATCTTCGCCGCCTGGATCATCTGGTACACGGCCGGACATTGGGACCGATGGACGGGCGCCGCCCGATTTGAAACGACGGACGACGCCTTCGTCGCTGGCGATGTGACCCCGCTTTCCGCCAGAGTGTCAGGCAACATCACTGAGATGCCGGTCAATGATTTTCAGATCGTCAAAAAAGGCGATTTGCTCGCGGTGATCGACCCGTCCGTTTACCAAGCGCAATTTGACCTTGCGCAGGCCAATCTCGCTGCGGCGCAGGCCGCGCTGGCCAACCTTGAAATCCAGCGCAGCATCCAGCAAGCGCTTGTTCGGGAGGCTGAGTCGACCATCGACGCGACCGAGGCCGACGTGCTGCGCTACCAGCTCGAGGACAAGCGCCAGCGAGACCTGCTCAGGACGGGAATCGCCGGCACACAACAACTGGTCGAACAGGCCGACGACAACGCCAAGCGGGCGCTTGCGCAACGACGGCTGAACGACGCCCAGCTCGATCAGCAAAAGGCCGCGCTGGCGGCGATCGATACTCAGGAAAAACAGGTCCAGGCGCAGATCAAAGCCGCCGAGGCGCAGGTCGCGCTTGCCTCGGACAACTTGGGCTATACGCGAATTGTGTTTCCCGCGGATGGGCTGGTCGGCGCGCGGCAAGTGCGCCTCGGCCAATTCGTCAATGTCGGCACGCAAGTGATCGCCGTTGTTCCGCTCCCGAACATCTGGGTGATCGCGAACTACAAGGAGACCCAGATGACCGACATCCGGGTTGGCCAGCCGGCTCTCATCGCTGTCGACGCCTTTCCCGACCTCACGCTCACTGGCCATGTGGACAGTTGGTCGCCCGGGACCGGAAGCACGTTTGCGCTGCTGCCTCCCGACAACGCCACCGGCAACTTCACCAAGGTGGTGCAGCGCGTCCCTGTGAAGATCGTGCTCGACGAGCACCCTTCGCTCGGAACCCTGGTGCGGCCCGGAATGTCGGTCGAGCCGACGATCGATACCGGCGCGGCTGCCGGCCAGGGCGTGGGCGCCGCCGCAAGCGCCGCGCCGCAGCCGTGACCTCGGTCCCCGCCAGGCTCGCCGCAGCGGGCGCCGACGCGCCCGCCCCGATCACTTGCGCAGGCATCGCCGTCCATGCAAGCGGGACCCGATTTGTTCGGCTTAGCGCCGATTCGCTCAGGCCCTATGTCGGCATCCTGGGCGTTCTCATTGGCGCGATCCTGTCATTCACCGCCAGCCGCATCACGACCTTTGGGCTCGCCGACCTGCGCGGCGGGCTGCACTTCGGGTTTGACGAGGGCGCATGGATGACGACGAGCTTCGGGGTCGGCCAGATGCTGATCGGCGTCGCCTGTCCCTATCTCGGCGCCATTTTCAGCGTCAGGCGAGTCCTTCTGCACGGAATGGCCCTCCTGTTCGTCGCCACCCTGCTCGGACCATTGTCTCCCAATCTCACCGCATTTCTCACCGCGCAATTTCTCGCTGGTGTGGGCACCGGAACCTTCATCCCGCTCACCATCGGCTTCATCGTCCGCAATCTGCCGCAGCGCCAGATTGTCTACGGTCTCGCCGTCTACGCGATGAACTCAGAATTGTCGCAGAACGTCTCGGCCTCGCTCGAGGGCTGGTACACGGACAACCTGTCATGGCGTTGGATCGAATGGCAATATTGCGCGGCGCTGCCGGTCATGTTCGCCTGCATCTGGTACGGAGCGCCGCGCGAGAAGGTCAACACGGCCCTCTTGCGCGACCTCGACTGGCCTGGGCTCGCCTATTCCGGGCTCGGTTTTGCGCTTCTCTATGCCGGCCTCGACCAGGGCAACCGCCTCGACTGGGTCAACAACGGCCTCGTCAATGGGCTTTTGCTTTCGGGGGGCCTGCTCACGCTCGCCTTCGTTGCGCGCGAGCTTTACATCGAGAAGCCGTTCCTCAATCTTCGGCTGCTCGCCAGAGAAGGGCTTGTGCCGATCCTGCTCATCCTCGCCGGCTTCCGCTTCATCATCCTCTCGACCGCCTATATCATTCCGACCTATCTTCAGATCGTGCAGAACTATCGCGAGCTGCAAGTCGGCTCCGTGCTTCTGTGGATCGCACTGCCCCAGTTCGTGATCGTCCTTCCCCTCGGCGCGCTTCTTTCACGCGTCGACGCCCGTTGGGTGCTGGCGTTCGGCGCGATTTTGATCGGCGTCGCATGTCTCATGGGAACCGGCCTTACGCAGGATTGGGCGACCGATGATTTCCTGCCGTCGCAGATCCTGCAGGCGATCGGCCAATCCTTCGCGCTGACCGCGGTCGTCGTGCTCGCGGTGAAGTCGATGAATCCCGCCGATGTATTGACGATCGGTACACTGTTCCAGACCACTCGCCTCTTCGGCGGCGAGATCGGAACGGCCTTCATGCAGACCTTCGTGCGCGTGCGCGAACAGGTCCACTCAAATCTGATCGGCCTGCATGTCGACAGCCTCGCCCGCCAGACGGCGGATCGGCTGGCGGCCTATCGCAACGCCGTAGGGGCTCATTCCGGCGACGCGGCGCTCGCGGCGGAGCGCGCAACGAGCCTGCTTGCCTCAGCCGTGGCGAAGCAAGCCGCGGTGCTCTCCTATATTGACGGATTTCTCGCCGCCGCCGTCGGCGCCTACGTGTGTCTGTTTCTCACCGCCCTATTGAGGCGGCGTTGAAACGATCGGCCGTCGCCTAAGCGCGGTGACCCCGCGTCCCTTCCCCTCGGCGCCGCCTCCCGGCGGAGCGGGTCAAGTCCGCGGCGAGATCGACTGAGCGAATAAACCCGAAAGACCATACCAGGCTGACGCCTTGGAGGATGAGGATCAAGTGCGAACCGCCTATTGCTTCACCCCGGACCGCGCGTTCTTTGCGCCGGCGATTCGGACCATCGCCTCGCTCATCGCGGCCGAGCCTAACTCCGCCCATGAGATCTTTCTCGTCTGCGAGCCGGAAGACGTGACGCCGGGCTTCGATAATCTGCCTGCGGCTTTGCGCGATCGCATCACACTCATGACTCTCGACTTCTCGCGTTTCGACGCGAACCTGGCGGGTAGGGGGCGCTTCTCGCGCGCGGTCTTCCGCCGTCTCTTCCTCGACCAGATTCTGCCTCCGCATGTCGAGCGGATCGTCACCGTCGACTCCGACATGCTGATCCTTCGCCCTGGCCTGTCCCGGCTGGCGGACTTCGATCTCGGCGGCAGGCCGCTCGCCGCCGCCTACGACATGATCTTTCTCATGGACTTCAAGGGCGACGCGCTGGCGAGGCAGTTTCAGCGGTCGCGCCGCTCGCTCGGGCTTTCGCTCGATACCCCTTACTTCAACGCGGGCCTGATGGCGATCGACCGGGCGACGTGGCACGCCGACAAGCTGACCGAGCGTGTGGCCAAGCCGCTTCGCGAGGATCCGAAGCGTTTTCCCTTCATGGAGCAGGACGCGCTCAACGCGACGCTCAGCGGCGATTTCGCGCCGCTGTCGCCGCGCTTCAATTTCATGGGCGACTTCTTCCTGCTTGACCTCGAGCGCAGGCTCGAACCCGTTGTGCTGCATTTCGTCAACGCGCCGAAGCCTTGGGAACTCGCGCTTTGGCGCGGCGAGGCGCGGTTCGCCGAAAACTACCGCGACTGGTTCTTAGGCTCTCCCTGGCCGGAGCTGGCTGAGGCGCCGGCGGCGGCGCCATGGCGGCGGAGCCGGCCGCCGCTCACGCGCCTGCGTCAAGACTTCGCCAGGCGCCTATTGGCGTTCCTTGGTCGGACGCACTTCATCGACGGGAAACTGACCTTCCGGGGCTGACATCGGTTCGCGGCTTGAAGCAAGATCAGGCGGCCGCCCCGATTTTCGGGCGGCCCGCCGATGGCCGGCGTTCATTTGGGAGAGGATCTTTGCGGGTGCACTTTTGGCTCATTGCGATGGCGTGCGGCTGCTTCCAGGTCCTGCAGGCCATGACCAACGGCGCCGCAGCCCGGTCGGGCATCGGCGCGATTTGGGTTGGCGCCATGTCCGCCACCGTGTCCGCGCTGACGCTCGTCGTTGTGGCTTTGGTGATCTATCGTCTCCCCCTTCCCGAAGCGGACCTTCTAGAGGCCCATGGGTTGAAGGTCGTCGCTGGCGGGATGATGGGGGCGTTTATCCTGGCGGGCCTCACTTTGGTTGCGCCGAGACTCGGTCCCACTCAAACGTTCATCCTCTATTTTTTCGTCATCGCAGCCACGTCCGCGCTCATCGACAGCCTTGGTCTTTTGGGAACTGAAGCAAAGCCGTTGGAGGCTCGCCAGCTTGTCGGCCTGTTGTTCGCGGGTCTCGGCCTCCTGCTCGTCCGCTCCTGAACAGGAACTGCCGACCGGGCCGCGTCCAGCCCCGAGCCGCCTGCGTCAAGACTTCGCCAAGCGCCTGTCGTTGTTCATCGAACAGGCGCGATTTATTGATCGATAGTTGACTAACGAAGTATTATATGGATAACATTTCGTTATATTTAAATAATAATTAAGTATTAGCCGCCAGATTTCCTGAAGCGTCGCCGTTTCTCGCGTCGGCGTGGCGATTCTGGGGTGGCCGATGAAGGTTTTCTTGTCTCTCGCTTGCGCCGGGCTGACTGTGGCGGCGGCGCCGGCTTCCGCCGCCGATTTGTTCGGCACGGCTCCGCCGTTGACCTATCCAGCGACCCAGGGCCCGACCGCGGTCGAGGTCGGCTCCAACTGGTACGTCCGCGGCGACCTCGGGATCAGCTTCGATGATGCGCCCACCATCTCGCTCTCAAGCATCTCCACGCCGCCGCCCGGATACTACGGCGCGTCGCTTCCGGTCTACGCCGGAACGGACATGCACAGCACGGACTTCACCGGGGGCGTCGGATTCGGCTATCGCTTCAACAACTATTTGCGCCTCGACGCGACCTGGGACTATCGCACCGGCCCCGGGGGAACGGGCCAGACGACCGTCGTTTGCCCCTATGCCCTTAGTGGATTGACCACCCAGGGGGCCAATCCGTTCCAGTTGGGCTATCTCTACAACACGTCCAACACCTGCGACGGTTCGACGAATATCGAGCAGTATAACAACACCTTCCTCGCCAATGGTTATGTCGATCTCGGAACCTACGCCGGCTTTACCCCTTACGTCGGCGGCGGCCTCGGCTTCAACATGAACGTCATGTCGGGAAGCCTGAACTACTACGAGACGGCCAACGGCCAAGTTTACGCAGCCGACCTTACGCCGACCGGCACGTTTCCGCAGATCTGGGTGAACCAGTACGGCCAGACGATCTCTCCGCAGCCCAATATCGCCTTTGCGCCGCAAAACTGGAACCGGTCGATCAACTCGACCACCTACACCGCGGCCTGGGCGCTGTCGGCCGGGTTCGGCTTTCAGCTCAATCCGAGCGCGACGCTCGATATCGGCTATCGCTACCTCAACAGCGGCGCGATCGACAAGCTCATCAACCCGGAGACGGGCATGACGGTCAGGCAAAACAACTCGTCGCAGCAATTCCTCGTCGGCATTCGCTACGTGCTGCAATAGGAACGGCGCGGCGGTCGGCG
>Ga0209415_10008572_pt1 | contig 17718 bp, 11 predicted proteins | sample PeaSoiSIISIP2007_FD_187696 | JGI IMG/M metagenome (GOLD analysis project Ga0209415, IMG submission 187696) | Peat soil microbial communities from Weissenstadt, Germany - SII-SIP-2007 (SPAdes) (version 2) | ecosystem: Environmental > Terrestrial > Soil > Wetlands > Peat | place: Germany... | reverse complement strand
CCTCGAGCCGCGCCCGGGTCAGCGCCGCGGCCACCTCGCTCGCCGCCACCACGAACGCGGGCCGGTGGACCGGCTCGCCCCGCGCGGCCATGACCTCTGCCAGGCGAGCCTCCAGCCGCAGCGCCACGGCGTCCTCGGGATCGATCCCCAGTGCCTGCACGGCGAAAGCGTACGCGGTGCGATCGTCGGCGCGCTCGATCGCCACGCGCGCCAGGCCCACCACGGCGATGGCGTTCCGGGGATCCGCCTCGATGGCCTGCCAGTACAGGCGCTCGGCCTGGTCCAGGCGGTCCATGGTCAGCTCTCGCTCGGCCTGGAGGAGGATCTCGATCACGAGCCGCTCGTCCAGCGACGCGCGTCGGCGAGAAGGATCTCGCGCGTGTTGCGGCTCGGATCGGCCAGGACCGACGCGAGCAGCCGCCCGAGCAGACGGCCCACGGCCGGGCCCGGCAGGAGGCCCAGCTCGCGGCGCAGGTCGTGCCCATCCACGGCCAGCTCGGCCAGGCTGAGCGGCACCTTGGCGTCGAGCTGGACCGCCACCCGGCCGCGCAGCTCGGCGGTGGGGTCGTGGGCCGCTGCCTCGCCGCTGCCGATCGCGTCCGCGCGCCGCAGCAGCAGCAGCCGCGGCAGGGCCTCCGGGCCGACGCGACGGATGAAGCGGCGCACCGCGGCGTCGCTCCAGCGGGCCTCGTAGTGGAACATGTGCCAGCGCACCAGCAGCGCGACGGCGTCGACCTCGCGCCGGGGCCTGCCCAGGCTCCGCAGCCAGCGCGCGGCCAGCTGGGCACCGACGACCTCGTGGCCGTGGAAGTGGCCCTCCGTCTGGCTCGACGGCTTGCCCACGTCGTGCAGGAGGGCCGCCAGGAGCAGTGTCCCGTCCCCCGGCGCCAGCATCGCGGCGGCATCGACCGTGCGGAGGGTGTGGGCCCACAGGTCGTCGCCGGCCACCTTCGCCTGCGGCACCCGACGCTGCGCCGCCAGGTCAGGCCAGAGTGCCTCGAGCAGGCCCGCCTCGTCGAGCAGCCGCAGCCCACGGGAGGGCGGGGTCGCCGCGAGGAGCCGCCACAGCTCCTGGCCCCGCCGCTCGGCCGAGACATAGCGCAGCAGCGGCGCGCCCTGGCGGATGGCGGCGAGCGTGCCCGGCTCCAGGTCGAACCCCAGCACGGCCGCCAGCCGGACGGCCCGGAGCAGGCGCAGCGCATCCTCGTCGAAGCGGACGGCCGGGTCACCGACGGCCCGGACGACCCGTCGCCCGAGGTCGGCCTGCCCGCCGTGGGGGTCGACCAGCCCCTCCGGCCCAAGGGCCATGGCATTGATCGTGAAGTCGCGTCGGGCAAGGTCCTCGGCGAGGCTCGTTGTGAACGTCACCCGGTCGGGCCGGCGGTGGTCGCCGTAGTGGTGGTCGCGGCGGAACGTGGTCACCTCCACCTGCTGCCGGTCGTCGATGCCCGGGATCAGGACGGTCCCGAAGCGGGCGACGGCCCGGCTGCCCGGGAAGAGGGCCGTCACGACCGGCGGCCGCGCATCGGTGGCCACGTCCCAGTCGGCCGGCGGGCGGTGGAGCAGGAGATCACGCAGCGAGCCGCCCACGACATACGCCTGGTGGCCGCCCGCCCGGAGCCGCTCCAGGACGGCCACCACGTGCGGTGGGACGTTCAGGCGTGGCCCAGGAAGAGGTACGTCCGCCAGGGTTCGTTCCGCGGGTCGGCGAGGTAGGGCGTGAACAGCGAGTAGAGGTCGCTGCGTGGCTCGGCGGGGACGCGGAGGAGGCGGAAGTGCGCCTCCTCGATCGTCTTGCCGCCCTTCCGATGGTTGCACGATGTGCAGGCGGCGACGAGGTTCTCCCACGAGTGGGCGCCGCCGCGATGACGCGGCATGACGTGATCGATCGTCAGGTCGTGCGTCCGGGCTCCGCAGTACTGGCAGGTGTGGGCGTCGCGGGCGAAGACCTCGCGTCGCGAGAGCTTCACCCGCGGCCGCGGCCGCTTGATGTGGTACTGGAGGCGGATGACGCTGGGGGCGCGGAACACCTCGCGCGGGGTGCGCACCTCGTGGTGATCGTATTCCAGGACCTCGGCCTTGGACCCGAACAGAAGGCGGAACGCACGCCTCGTGTCGCACACGTTGAGCGGCTCGTAATTCGCGTTCAAGAGCAGGACGACGGTATCCATCACTCCCTGAGGCCGGCCGGGACTCGGCCGCGCTTCGGGCGCATCATAACGAAGCGCGCCGCACGTGGGTGACGACGCGCCGGGTCAGGCGCGGCCGGTCGCCCGGCCGGTGGCCGGATCCCAGCCGCCCGCCTGGCCCACCTTGGATGCGACCGGCCGCCCGAGGGCGCGGGCGACCACGCGGGCCGCCTCCAGGACGCCGGCGAGTCGCACGCCGTGATCGATGCCCAGGCCGTCGAGGAGGTACACCAGGTCCTCGGTGGCCAGGTTGCCTGCCGCGCCCGGCGCGTACGGACAGCCGCCGGTGCCGCCCGTCGAGGCATCGAAGCAGGTCACGCCGTCCTCCAGCCCGGCCATCACGTTGGCCAGCGCGGTGCCACGGGTGTCATGGAAGTGGTAGGCGAGGCGGTCGAGGGGCAGGCCGGCGGCGATGGCCCGGTCGGAGAGCGCGTGGACCTGCGCCGGCACCCCGACGCCGATCGTGTCGCCCAGGCAGACCTCGTCGACGCCGAGCTCCACCAGCGCCACCGAAACCTCGACGACCCGGCTCGGCTCGATCCGGCCGGTGAACGGGCAACCGAAGGCGGTCGACACGTAGCCGCGCGTCCACCAGCCAAGTGAACGCGCCCGGTCCACGAGCGGCCCGAACGCCGTCAGCGAGGCGGCCACCGACATCCCGATGTTGGCCTTCGTGAACGCGTCACTGGCCGCGGTGAAGACGGCCATCGCGCGCGCGCCGGCCGCCTCCGCCCTGGCCTGGCCGCGCTCGTTGGCCACCAGGACGGGGTAGCGCACGGGGCCGTCCGGTCCGGCCGGAGGGAGCTCGGGCAGCAAGCGGTCGGCGTCGGCGAGCTGGGGGATGGCCCGCGGCGAGACGAAGCTGGTGGCCTCGATCTCGCGCAGGCCGGCCGTCACGAGCAGCTCGATGAAGCGCAGCTTGGCCGCGGTCGGCACCGCCGCCGGCTCGTTCTGGAGGCCGTCCCGCGGCCCGACTTCGTAGATGCGGACGTGGCTCGGCAGCGGCATGGGGTGTCAGGTTAGTTCGACGAGTTCGTCGCCGCGCTGCACCGCCTGCCCGGCGCGTACGCGCACCCGGGCCACCAGGCCGTCGGCGGTGGCCCTGACGGGGTGTTCCATCTTCATCGCCTCCAGGATCAGCAGGACCTGCCCCGCGGCCACGACCTCGCCGGGGGCGACGCGCACGGCGCCGATGACGCCGGCGAGGGGAGCGCTGATGACGTCGCCACCGGAAGCCGGGGCTGCGTGCCGCACCGCGTCGGCGACCGACGGCGGCGGCGCGAGGCGGGCCACCACGGCACGCCCGCCGACGTCCAGGACGACCGATCCGTCCGGCCGCACGGCCCGCTCGCCCGGCCGGTCGTGGCGCGGACCCGCGACGACCATGCGCACCTCGCCGTCAATGGCCACCGCGACGCGGCGCGGTCCGTTCAGGCGGAACCCCACGGGCGGTCCCGGGAACGCGCCGTCCGGTGCCGCCAGGGCGGCCGCCGCGACGTCCCAGGCGGTCTCGGGGACCGCCCCGGAGACCGGTCGCCAGCGCGCCTCGAGGGTGTCCGTCCCGACGCGGCCGCGGCGCACCTCCGGCCAGGCCAGGGCGGCGCGCAGGAAGTCACGGTTGGTCGTGACGCCCACGGCGCGCGTGGCTCCGAGGGCGGCGTCCAGGCGTCCCAGGGCGGCCGAGCGAGTCGGCGCGGACGCGATGACCTTGGCCAGGAGCGGGTCGTAGCGCGTCCCGATGACATCGCCCGCACCGACCCCCGCGTCGAGGCGCACGCCGCTCGACGGAGCAGGCCAGGCGACGACCTCCAGGCGGCCGCTCGAGGGAGCGAAGCCGGCCCACGGATCCTCGGCGTAGAGGCGGGCCTCGATGGCGTGGCCGCGGAGGCGGACGTCCGCCTGGCGGAGCCACAGGGGCTCGCCACCCGCCACTCGCAGCTGGGCCTCCACGAGGTCGACCCCGGTCACCGCCTCGGTGACGGGGTGCTCGACCTGCAGGCGGGCGTTGAGCTCCATGAACGTGAAGGCGCCCCGTTCGTCGAGCAGGAACTCGACCGTGCCCACGCCCACGTAGCCGGCGTCCCGGGCGAGGGCCACGGCGGACGCCCCCAGCTGCTCGCGGAGCGCCGTCGCCACGCGCGGGGCCGGCGCTTCCTCCAGCACCTTCTGGTGGCGCCGCTGCAGCGAGCAGTCGCGCTCGCCCAAGTGGATCGCGGCCCCGTACGCGTCGCACAGCAGCTGGACCTCGATGTGTCGCGGATGTTCGACGTACCGCTCCAGCACCAGCCGGTCGTCGCCGAACGCGGCTCGTGCCTCCCGGTGCGCCTGCGCGAGCGCCCGGGCCAGGTCGGCGCTACCACGCGCCACGTGCATCCCGATCCCACCGCCGCCGGCACTTGGCTTGACCAGCACGGGCCAGCCGATCGCCGCGGCCGCCCGTGCCAGGCGCCGATCGGTCTGATCCGGGCCGTCGTACCCCGCCAGCACCGGCAGGCCGGCCGCGGCCGCCCGCTGCCGCGCGACGGCCTTGTCGCCGAGCGCCCGCATCGCGTCCGCCGGCGGCCCCACCCACGTCAGACCGGCCGTGACCACCGCCTCGGCGAAGTCCGCCCGCTCGGCGAGGAAGCCGTATCCCGGGTGGATGGCGTCGGCCCCCGCGTCGAGGGCCGCGCGCACGACGGCCCCGGCATCAAGGTAGGTCGTGGGCAGCGGGACGCACCCATCCGCCTGCCGTGACCACCAGGAGTCGCGCTGGTCGTCGGTGACGAGGGCGAGGCACGTGATCCCGAGGCGACGGCACGTACGCGCGATGCGCGCCACCAGCTCGCCGCGATTGGCGATCAGCAGGCGGCGGACGGCGCGACGGGGCGCCTCGGCCGACGCGCGCCGCGCCACCGGGTCCGCGAGCGGGGCGGACATGGCCGCGGCCGGCACCTTCAGCCGACTCCCGATCCGCACGGCTGGCAGACGGCCGTCACGGAGCCATCGCTGCACCGTGCGGGTCGTCACGCCCAGGCGCCGTGCCGCCTCGCCCGGGCCCATGAGGGCGACCGCCATGGGATCTCGGTCCTTCACGTCAACAATGTCGCGTTTGTCGCGTTCTGTGTCAAGAGGAGACGGCGTCAGACGCCCCCGTCCCCGCCCTGCCAGGCCGGGGGGCGGTGCTCGAGGAAGGCCCGCAGGCCCTCCTGGCCCTCGGGGCTCGTGCGCTGCGTGGCGATCCGGCGCGCGGTGTGCCAGCGGGTCGACTCGTGGGGCAGGCCGCGAACCTCTCGCACGATGGCCTTGGCTGCGCGGGCCGCGGTCGGGCCGGCGGCCAGGATGTCGGCCAGCGCCCCCTCGACGGCCGCGTCGAGTGCGTCGGCCCCCTCCACGACCTCGTGGACCAGGCCGATGCGCAGCGCGCGCGTCGCGTCGAAGCGGCGGCCGCCGGGGAAGAGGGCACGGGCGTGGCTCTCCCCGATCTTGGCGATGACGAACGGGCTGATCACGGCGGGCAGCAGGCCCAGGCGCGTCTCGGTGAAGCCGAACCTGGCCCCGGCCTCGGCGATGACCAGGTCGCTCACGGCGCACAGGCCCATGGCGCCGCCCAGCACCGCGCCGTGGACCCGGGCGACGACGGGGACCGGGCAGTGGTCGATGGCGTCGAGCATCTCGACGAGGGCCATCGCGTCGGCCTCGTTGCCCTCCCGACCCAGCTCGAGGCCGGCGCGCATCCACGCGATGTCGGCGCCGGCGCAGAAGGAGGGCCCCTCGCCGGCCAGCACCACCGCGCGGAGCCGCTCGGGAGGTTCGTCCGCCAGCCGGCCGAAGGTGCGGCGGAGCCCGTCGATGAGCTCCGCATCCAGGGCGTTGTGGACGTCAGGCCGGTCGAGGATCACCCTCGCGACCACGCCCCCCGGCCCCGCCCACTCCAACCGGAGGGACGGACTCATGAGGGGACCCCGATGGCCGGCTCGACCACGTACGCGTAGTCGCGACGGGTCCAGATGGGGCGCAGGCCCATCGCCACCAGGTTGCGCGCGGACGGCGACCCGTCGCGCGCCTGGGCCACGACGTGCAGCATCCCGTCGGCTTCCGCGTGTCGAGCCCGCGCCGCGATCAGCGCCCGGTGGATGCCGCGACCGCGCCAGGCGGGCAGCACCTCCGCTGCCCCGAGCAGGGCGACGCCCCGGCGGGCGAACACCCGGGCCCACCCGACCGGTGTCCCGTCGACCTCCGCGAGGAAGAGCGTGGAGCCATGATGCCCGGCCGTCGTCGCCAGGAGCCCCTCGAGGAACGCCCCGCGGACCGCCCCGGCCATGGCAGGTTCGAAGCTCTCGGGCGGCATCGCCCGGGCCGCCTCCAGCCAGCGGCCGCGGTCGCCGTTGCCGAACCTGCGGATGGCCACGCGAGCGGGCGGTGGTAGCGTCGGCACGGCCGCCGGGTGGCCGGCCAGCAGCTGGAGCGGGGGACCGCCGGCGGCCCCCGGCCACGGCGGCTCGGCGGCCACGAGGTACCCATCGGTACCGGCCGCGCGGTAGAAGGCCATCAGGCGGTCGACCAGGTGCGGCAGCTGGCGCAGGCCGTAGCCGCGGTTGAACACGGGATGGTTCAGATCCGGCGCGGCTGCCGCCGCGAGGTCGCCGTCGTCGAGGATGCGGATGTCGTGGCCGGCCGCACGAGCCCCCCGCCACAGGAGCAGCGCCTCGTGCTGCTCGACGGACTCGAGCAGGTCGAGCAGCTCGTGGAGCCGGGCCATCGATCCGGGAGCCGGCGGCAGGACGGTGATCGCGTCGCCCGGTCGGACCGGGCCTTCCGTCAGGACGCGCGCGTACATCCGCGAGTCGAGCGGATGCGTGGCGATGGAGATGCGGGCGAACCGTCCGTCGGTGAAATCGGCGGCGATGGTCTTGCAGGGGTTGTCCGGCTTGGACAGCTCCAGGACCAGCCGCTCCCCGATCGCCAGCCGCGTCCCGACCGGGAGGGCCGCCAGCTCGATACCGGTCGTGGTCAGGTTCTCGCCGGCCGAGCCGGGGCTGATGGGATGGCCGTCGGCCTGCACGCGCCGGATGGCCTCGAGGGCGTAGAGCGCCACGGCCCGATGCGGGCCACCGTGCTCGGTGGCGTCGGCGTGCGCGTCGCCGGTGAGCCCCAGGCGATCGACCCACGCCTCCGCCACCGGCCGCTTGGGCACGCCGCCCGACGACACGTTGACCTGGAGCACGCGACCGCGCGTCCCGTCCGGTTGGGCCATGGCGGCGATGCTACACGTCCCCGGAGGCCCGGCGTGTCACATGCGGAAGACGCCGAAGCGCGTCTCGGGGATCGGCGCGTTGAGCGCGGCGGAGATCGCCAGGGCGAGCACATCACGCGTCTGGGCCGGGTCGATGACGCCGTCGTCCCACAGGCGTGCCGTGGCGTAGTAGGGGTGGCCCTGGCGCTCGTACTCGGCCAGGATGGGGGCCTCGAAGGCGTCCCGCTCGGCCTCGCTCGCCCAGCCGCCACCGGGGAGGGATGCCTCGCGCACGGTGGAAAGGACGCGCGCCGCCTGCGGGCCGCCCATCACGCTGATGCGCGCGTTGGGCCACGACCACAGGCCGCGGCTGCCGTAGGCGCGCCCGGCCATGCCGTAGTTGCCGGCCCCGAACGAGCCGCCGATGAGGATCGTGAACTTGGGTACGGCCGCCGAGGCCACGGCCGTCACCAGCTTGGCGCCGTCCTTGGCGATGCCCCCGGCCTCGTACTCACGCCCGACCATGAAGCCGGTGATGTTCTGCAGGAAGAGCAGGGGGATCCGGCGCTGGCAGGCCAGCTCGATGAAGTGGGCCCCCTTGAGGGCCGATTCGCTGAACAGCACGCCGTTGTTGGCGAGGATGCCGAGCGGCCAGCCGTCAAGGTGGGCGAAGCCGCAGACGAGCGTCTGACCGTACTCCCGCTTGAACTCGTGGAACTCGGATCCGTCGACCAGGCGGGCGATGACCTCGCGCACGTCGTAGCCCTGCCGCAGATCCGCCGGTACGACACCGTAGAGGCCGAAAGGGTCGTCGGCCGATCCATCGGCATCAAGGACCGCGCCCGCGACGGGCGGGCTGCTGCGGGCGCGCTCCCAGGGCGGATCCGGCTTGCGCCAGCTGAGGGAGGCCACGATCTCGCGGGCGAGGGCCAGGGCGTGCTCGTCATCGAGCGCCTCGTGATCGGCGACGCCGCTCGTGCGGGTGTGGACGGCCGACCCGCCCAGCTCCTCTGCCGTGACCTCTTCGCCCGTGGCCGCCTTCACCAGCGGCGGGCCCCCCAGGAAGATCGTGCCGGTCCCGCGGACGATGACGGTCTCGTCGCTCATCGCCGGCACGTACGCGCCGCCGGCCGTGCAGCTGCCCATCACCAGGGCTACCTGGGGGATGCCGGCGGCCGACATGCGCGCCTGGTTGTAGAAGATGCGGCCGAAGTGGTCCCGGTCGGGGAAGACCTCGTCCTGCAGGGGCAGGAACGCGCCGCCGCTGTCGACCAGGTAGAGGCACGGCAGGTGGTCGTCGAGCGCGATCTCCTGCGCCCGCAGGTGCTTCTTGACGGTCATGGGGTAGTACGTGCCGCCCTTGACGGTGGCGTCGTTGGCGACGACGACACACTCCACCCCGCTGACGCGGCCGATGCCGGTGACGAGGCCGGCACCCGGCGCGTCGCCGCCGTACAGGCCGTCGGCCGCCAGGGCGCTCAGCTCCAGGAACGGTGCGCCGGGATCCAGCAGCCGGTCGATGCGCTCGCGGACGGGCAGCTTGCCGCGCTCACGGTGGCGGGCGATGCTGCGGGCGTCGCCAGCAGCTCCGGCCTCGGAAAGCGTCGCGGTCCTGGCCCGCAGGTCGGCCACCAGGTGGCGCATGGCCGCCGCGTTGGCACGTGCCTCCTCGCCCGTCGGGTCGACGCGCGTGGTCAGGACCGCCATGCCCGGATGATACGGTCCGCCGCGGGCTCAGCTCGAACAGGTGATCTGGGCGGCCGCCCAGTCGGCGTGGTCGGAGTCGATGCCGTCACCTCCGTCGGTCACCACGAGCTCCAGGGTCGCGGCGGTGCCGAGGCTCAGCGCGATGTTGTTGGTCGCCGTGGCGCCGGTCATGACGCCGCTGTCGTAGACCTTCGTGCCGTCCAGGAAGACCTGGAAGATGACGCTGCCCTTGGTGCCGACCTCGTCATCCACGCCCACGCTGGCGGAGAAGGCACTGCAGGTGCCGCCGAGGGCGTATTTGAGGTCGGCCGCCGCGTGCATCCCGAGGCCTTTCGGGTACACGACGCCGTTGAGGGTGATGGGCTTGCCGTCACCCGCGTTCTGCTCGCCGTTGCTCATGTCGCGTTCGTACGGGCCCCAGCCGCTGACGGCGGACGTGGGCGTCAGGTCGGACAGGTAATGGCTCACCCCGGTCGCGGTGGTGAACGACCACGCCACGTTGCTCACGAGGGTGTTGCCGGACAGGTCGGCCACGCCGCCGCCCCCTCCCAGGAGGGTCGCCGTGTACGTCGTCGACTTGACCAGGGACGCCGTGGGCGTCAGCGTGGCGACGTGCGTCGCGGCCGCGTACGTGATCGTGGCCGCCACCGCGGTCGAACTGCCCTGCGGCACGAGACGGAACGTGGCGGACGTCAGGGTCGCCGCGTTGAGTGCCTCGGAGAAGGTCGCCGTGACCGGGCTGGCGGTCGAGACGCCGGTCGCGCCCGAGGTCGGCGAGGTCGCGGTGACCGTCGGCGGGGTCGTGTCCGTCGCCGGACTGCACACGACCTTGGCGTCGGCCCAGTCGGCGTGGTCGTAGGAGTTGCCATCGCCGGCGTCCGTGACGACCAGGCGCAGCTCGCTGGTGCCGGTGACCGTCACGGCCACGGCCTTGGTCGCCGACGTGCCCGTGAGCGTGCCACTGTCGTAGGTGGCCGTCGCCGCCCCGTCCAGGTACACCTGGAAGTCGACGCTGCCGTTGCTGCCGACCTCGTCGTCGACGCCCACGCTGGCCGTGAAGGTGCTGCACAGGCCGCCGAGGTTGTAGCGGAGGTCGGCGGCGGCGTGGACCCCCAGCCCCTTGGCGTAGACCACGCCCGCGAGGGTGATCGGCTTGCCGTCGCCGGCCGCCTGCTCGCCGTTGCTCCTGTCCTTCTCGTAGGGTCCCCAGCCGCTCGTCGCGTAGGTGGGCGTGAGGTCGGACAGGTAGGTGGTCGTCTGGGTCGTGGCGGCCGTCGTGAACGACCAGGTGAAGGTCGCGGCGAGGGCGTTGCCAGCCACGTCCGTGATGCCACCACTGCCGCCCATGAGCGATGCGGTGTAGGCGGTCGAGGCGGCGAGGGCGGCCGTCGGCACGAGCGTCGCGCTGTGCGCCGTCGAGTCATACGTGACCGTTGCCGGCAAGGTCGTCGTGGTGCCCTGCTTGATGAGCTGGACCGTCGTAGTGCTCACGCTGGCGGGTGCCAGCGCCTCCGAGAACGTCGCCTTGACGGTCGTCCCCGTGGCGACGCCGGTCGCGCCGCTGGCGGGCACGGTCCCGGTGACGGTCGGCGGCGTGGTGTCGGCGGCGGTCGAGCAGGTCAGCTTGGCGTCCGCCCAGTCGGAATGGTCGTAGTCCATCGTCGTCCCCACGGCGACCACGAGGCGCAGCTGGGTGTGGCCGGTGACGTCGACCGCCACGTCCTGGGCCGCGCTCGTGCCGGTGACCACGCCGGAGTCATAGACCGGCGAGGCTCCGCCATCCAGGTACACCTGGAAGTCCACGCTCCCGCGACCCGCCGTTTCGTCGTCGATGCCGGCGATGGCGTTGTAGCTGGTGCAGTTGGCGGGCAGGGTGTAGCGCAGGTCGGACACGGCGTGCACGCCGAGACCCTTGGCGTACGTGACACCCCGGATCGTGATCGGGTGCCCGTCGCCGGCGGCCTGTTCGCCGTTGCTCATGTCCTTCTCGTACGGCCCCCAGCCGTTGACGGCGTAGGTGGGCGTGAGGTCGGACAGGTATGTGACCGCGCCGGTCTTCGTGTAGGTCGCGGTGTAGGTGGCGCTGGCCGTCGAGGCGGTGACACCGTGCGAGGCCGCCCCGCCGTCGGACCAGCCGCTGAAGGTGTAGACGTTCGCCCCCAGCGCCTGCGGGCTCGGCGCGCTGAGCGTCACGTTGCCCCCGAGGAGGAACGTGGCCTGGTAGGGCCCTGTGCCGGTGGTGGTGCCCGCCCCCAGCGTCAACCCGGCGGGCACGGTGTTCAGGGTGAAGGTCGACGTCTTCGGGTACAGGTAGACGGACGCGCTGCTGCTGAGACCCTGGGCGTTCGTGGCGGTCAACTGGATCCACAGCAGTGACGGGTAGGGGTGGTCCGGGGCCGGGACCGACCCGCCGGACCCCACGATCGTCTGGACGTCGTGGGTGTGGCAGGCCGACGGGCAGTGGAAGATGCGGACGTTCCAGGTGAGGTCGGCCGCCGGCAGCGTCCCGGCCTGTGGATCCGTCGCGTGGCCGGCGAACGTGATCGTGTCGCCCACGGTGTAGAACGCCGGGACGCTGGCCGGCCGCACGGCCGGTGGGTTGCCGCTTCCGTCGAGCGTCGGCTGGGCCGGCGCCGCCGCCCCATCGATCGCGTCGATGAAGGCTGTCGGCGGCGACGAGCCGGCCGTGATCGTGGTGACCGGGCTCGTGTTGGACGCGCCGTTGGTGTCCTTCACCGTAAGGCGCACCTGGTACGTGCCGGCCGCGAAGGTGCAGCTCGGCTTGGCGGCCGTCGTGGACGAGCAGCTGCCGCCGGAGAAGCTCCAGCTGTAGGTCAGCGGCGTCGCCCCGATGGGGCTGCTGGAGGTGCTGCCGTCGAAGTTGACGGTCAGCGGCGCGGGCCCGGACGTCTTGTCGGCCTTGATGACAGCCTGCGGCGAACCGTAGGTCAGGCGATGGACCTCACCGGCGTCATACCTGACGTAGAAGAGGTCGCCGTTCGGCCCCGTCTCGATGTCGACCGGCTGGGCCCCGCCGTCGACGATGACCTTGATGTTCGATGGGTTGGGGTTGCCGCTGGCGTCGGGCAGCATGGCCCAGATGCAGCTGCGGGTGTGGTCGCCGAAGAACAGCGCGCCCTGGTACGAAGCCGGGTAGGCCGTGCCGGTGTAGAACGCCATGCCGCTGATCGAGGAGCCGTTCGCCGTGGGGCAGTTGGCCTCGTTGGCGATGAGGTTGCTGTGGTTGTACGTGTAGTACGGGCCGACCGCGTTGGTCAGCGTGGTGCAGGCCGTGATGCCGGTCGGCCAGCCGGGATGGGCGCCGGCGCCCTCGTTGCAGGGCCAGCCGAAGTCGTCGTTGCTGGCCGTGGCCGCCATCGGCAGCTTGTCGATCTCTTCCCACGTCCCATCGCCGACGTCGCCGATCCAGACCGTGCTCTTGTTGGGCTGGAAGGTGAAGCGGAACGGGTTGCGCAGGCCGAAGGCCAGGATGCGGCTCTGGTTGTTGTTGCCGTTGCCGGTGAAGAACGGATTGCTCGCCACGCCATAGCCGGTGCTGGGGTCGATCCGCAGCAGGGCGCCGTTGAGGACGGCCGTGCTCATGCCCTGGACACGTCGGACGCTCTGCGCGCGCAGCGCCCCGCCCTCGGCCGTGGGGATGGTCTGGGCGGTGCCGATCGCGGTCGGCGGGTCGGCGCACGGGTTGGCCGGGGTCACCAGCGGGTTGGTCGTGCCGCCGAGCTGGCCGTAGTCCGGTCCGTCGAAGCTGGCGCCGTCACCGGCCGTCGAGTAGAGCAGGCCGTCCGGCCCGATCCACAGGTCGTCGTTGGAGTGGCTGGGATACTGCTGGCACCAGCCCTGGACGAGCGTCGTCTCGTTGGCGGGCCCCAGTGGGGTCGTCGGCCCCGGCACCGCGCTGAACTTCGAGATGCGCCCCAGGATCGTGCAGCCGTCGGTGGTCGGGCCGGGAGGGGTGGGGCAGGCGTCGTTCCACTGGGTCGGGGCGTGGTAGGAGTTTCCGTTGTAGTCGCTGACCGGGTTGTGGTCGTAGGCGTACTGCACGTAGAACGTGTGGTCGGTGACGAAGTTCGGGGAGAGGGTGAAGCCCAGCAGGCCGCGGTCCCAGTAGTCGTCGACCTCGCTGCGCAGGTCGGCGTAGACGGTCGGCGTGGTCGCGCTGAGGCTGCTGTAGACCAGGATGAGACCGCCCTTCTCGGCCACGAAGACGCGCCCGTCGGCGGCGAACTGGATCTTGCTGGGCTCGGTCAGGCCGGTGAAGACCGTGACGTCGCTGAAGCCGGCGGCAAGCGTCGTCGCGGCGGGCGTGACGGCCTGCGTCCTGGTCGCGCCGCCGCCCAGGAAGGCTGGCTGCGGCTGCGTCACGGCCGGCTGCGGCGGGGGCGGGGCGACCGGCGCCTGGGCCACGGCGGCGGCCGGCGCCAGCAGAGAGCCCGCCAGGGCCACGATGGCGAGTACCACGCTCGATGCGGCGCGCAGATGTCGCACCACGATCCCTCCCTCAGCGACCGGATGGTTGCGGGCGATGGTATCGCCCCGCAGGGCACCAGAACGGTCGGGACCGCACTCCACCGGCCCATCTGGTGGTGCGGCGGAGCACCACTGCCGCGGCCGGGGCGCCGCACGGAAGACGCGCCGACCCGTGCGATAATCGGGGCCGCGCGGGCGATCCGGGTGGTCCGAACGGGCGACGACCCCGCGGCCGACCCACCCGGCTGACCCTCGCGGCCACCAGAGGACCATTGCCCGCCATGACCATAGAGACCTCCACCTGGGCGACCAAGAAGGGCCTCGCCCAGATGCTCAAGGGCGGCGTCATCATGGACGTCGTCACGCCCGACCAGGCCCGCATCGCCGAGGATGCCGGGGCCGTCGCGGTGATGGCCCTCGAGCGCGTGCCCGCCGATATCCGCGCGGCCGGCGGGGTCGCCCGCATGAGCGATCCCTCGATGATCGTCGGCATCATGGAGGCCGTCTCTATCCCGGTCATGGCCAAGGCGCGCATCGGGCACTTCGTCGAGGCACAGGTGCTGGAGGCGCTCGGCGTCGACTACATCGACGAGTCCGAGGTCCTGACGCCGGCCGACGACGTCAACCACATCGACAAGCATGCCTTCAAGGTGCCCTTCGTCTGCGGCTGCCGCGACCTGGGGGAGGCGCTGCGGCGCATCAACGAGGGTGCGGCCATGATCCGCACCAAGGGTGAGGCGGGCACCGGCAACATCGTCGAGGCGGTCCGCCACATCCGCGCCGTGACGGCCGCGCTGCGACGCCTGCAGGCGATGCGCGAGGACGAGCTGTTCGTGGCGGCCAAGGAGCTGCAGGCGCCGTACGACCTGGTCCGCGAGGTGGCCGCCACGGGCCGCCTGCCGGTGGTCGACTTCGTGGCGGGCGGCATCGCCACGCCGGCCGACGCCGCCCTGGCCATGCAGCTGGGCGCTGAGGGGGTCTTCGTCGGCTCGGGCATCTTCAAGTCCGAGGACCCGGCCCGTACGGCCAACGCCATCGTCCAGGCCACGACGCACTTCGACGACCCCAAGATCATCGCCGAGGTCTCCAAGGGCCTCGGCGAACCGATGCGCGGCATCGCCATGGAAGCCATCCCGCAGGCGGAGCGGCTGGCGGTCCGCGGCTGGTAGGCGCGCCCGGCGCGCGATCCTGATGGACGGCATACGTATCGGCGTCCTGGCCCTCCAGGGCGCGTTCGCCGAACACCTGGCCATGCTCCGCCAGGTGGGGGCCACGCCCGTTGAGGTGCGGCTGCCGGCCGACCTGGCCGACGTGGCGGGCCTCATCCTGCCCGGCGGCGAGAGCACCACGATGCGCCGGCTCATCGTGCGCTGGGGGCTCCGCCAGCCGATCCTGGATCTCGCGCGCGCCGGTGCGCCCATCTACGGCACCTGCGCCGGGATGATCCTGCTGGCCGACGAGATCACGGATGGCGACGCGCCGGTCCTGCCGCTGCTGGACGTGGCCATCAAGCGCAACGCGTTCGGCCGTCAGCTGGACAGCTTCGAGACGGACCTCGTGGTGCCCGTCCTGGGCGCCGACCCGGTGCACGCCATCTTCATCCGGGCGCCGGTCCTCGAGCGTGTCGGGCCGGGCGTCGATGTCCTCGCCAGCCTGCCCGACGGCCGCGTGGTGGCCGTCCGGCAGGGCCACGTCCTGGCCACCGCCTTCCACCCGGAGCTGGCCGGCGAACCGCGCTTCCACCGCCTGCTGATGACGATGGCGGAGGCGTTCCGCGAGCCCGCCGAGGGCGCCGGGCGTCGCCACCACCCGCTCCGCCGCACGGCCGGCCAGACGTGAGCGCGCCGGGCCGCGTCCGGATGGCCCGCCTGACCGACCTCGCAGCGGTCGGTGAGCTGTCGCAGCTGAGCCACGGCGGCGAAGGCGCCGATGAGGCCGCCGTCCGGTCGCTCGGCCTGCCGGTCGCCGGCAACCCGATCGGGGTCTTCACCCTCTTCCGCATGCCGCTCGGCGCGCTGCGGCCGCAGGACCAGCTCTACGTGTACGAGGATCAGCGAGCCCTGGCCGGCCTGCTGCGGGCGGAGCGCGACGCCCAGCGGGACGAGTGGACGATCGTGGAGCTCGATGCCGTCGGGCTGGCCGACGCCGGCGACATCCGCTTCCGCCTCGTGCAGCACCTCCTCCGTGACGGCGCCAAACGGGGCGCCATGCGCTTCCACGTCGCCTGCGCCGACATGGGCGGCAACGTCGAGCTCTTCATGCAGGCCGGGTTCATGCGCTACGGCGAGGAGTGGGTCCTGCTCCGACCGGCGGACGTGGCCCTGCCCGCTCCCACCGGCGATGAGCGGGCCCTCGAGCTCGGCATCCGGCCGGCGACGCCGCTCGACGCGCTGGCGCTCAGCCGCCTCTACGCGGCCGTGACGCCCCAGCCGGTCGCCCGTCTGGAGGCCTACCGCCTGCCCGACTGGGAACGCCCGGCCGGTCAATGGCGCATCCCGCGCTCCTCGATGGCGCCGATCCTCCGCTTCGCCGATGTCAGTGCGTTCGTCCAGGCCTGCCCGCCCGGCACGGACGGGTCGGGCACCGGGGAGATCGCCGCGCTGGCCCAGGTCGGGGTGGCCAAGGAGGACCAGCCCGACTACCTGCGCGTCATGGCCCGCCCCGGACACGACCCCAGCGACCTCATCGCCTACGGCCTGGGGGTCATCGGTGCGTCGGCCGGGCACGAGGCGACCACGGACCGGGCGTCGCCGAACCGGCATCGGGGGCGAGGGGTGCTGTTCCCCGTCCGGACGTACGATTCGCCGCTCGATCGACGGGCCGAGGAGGCCGGCTTCGAACGGCTCGCGACCCTCACCCTGCTGCTCAAGGAGACGCTCGTGCGCGTCGCCCAACCGGCCCTCGTGCCGGCCATCCGATGACGCCGGCGACGCCGGCCCGCGACGACCTGCCGGCCCTCCTGGCCGCGCTGCCCCCGACCATCCGGACCGAGCTGGAGCGGCTGCCCGCCGAACGCGACCTCATCGAGGTCGTACTCGACCTTGGTCGACCGCCGGAGGCCCGCTTCGGCGGCGGTGGCGAGCAGGTGCTCCTTGCGCGCGATGTGGACGCCGATGACCTGCAGTACGTGATCGACCATATCGGCTCGTTCGGCGACGACAACCGGGCCGGCATCGAGCGGACCCTGCATCGCATCAGCGCCATCCGCAACCGCAACGGCAAGATCGTGGGCCTGACCTGCCGCATCGGGCGGGCGGTCTTCGGCACCATCGAGATCATCGAGGACCTCGTCGAGTCGGGCCGCTCCGTCCTCATCATGGGCCGGCCGGGGATCGGCAAGACGACGATGCTGCGGGAGGCCGCCCGCGTCCTGGCCGACGACATGGGCAAGCGGGTCGTCATCGTCGACACGTCCAACGAGATCGCCGGCGACGGCGACATCCCGCACCCGGGCATCGGCGGCGCGCGCCGCATGCAGGTGCCCGCGCCGGTCCTCCAGCACCACGTGATGATCGAGGCGGTGGAGAACCACATGCCCGAGGTCATCGTCATCGACGAGATCGGGACGGAGCTGGAGGCCGCCGCCGCGCGCACCATCGCCGAGCGCGGCGTGCAGCTCATCGGCACGGCGCACGGCAACAACCTCGACAACCTCATGCTCAATCCGACGCTCTCCGACCTCATCGGGGGGATCCAGACCGTGACGCTCGGCGACGAGGAGGCGCGACGCCGGCGCAGCCAGAAGAGCGTGCTCGAGCGCAAGGCGCCGCCGACCTTCGACGTGATCATCGAGATCCAGGCGCGCGACCGCGTGGCCGTCCACGCCGACGTGGCCGAGACGGTCGATGCGATGCTGCGCGGCGACGCCGTGCCCCCCGAGCTGCGCTGGCGGGACGAAGGCGGGGTGCACCGCTCGCAGGCACGTCCTCGCCCCTCACCGAACAGCGTCTCCGGCAGCGACCGCTTCAGCGGCTCGCTCGTGGGGACGGGCGGCGCGGGGTGGCGCGTCGAACCCGGCTGGCGGGCGGCCGGCGCGCGACCGGAGGCGCCATGGCTCGAGGGGGAGCGGGCCGCCCGGCCCGGCTTCCGGCCAAGCGGCGGCGGTGGCTGGCGAGCGGG
>Ga0209415_10008571_pt1 | contig 17718 bp, 18 predicted proteins | sample PeaSoiSIISIP2007_FD_187696 | JGI IMG/M metagenome (GOLD analysis project Ga0209415, IMG submission 187696) | Peat soil microbial communities from Weissenstadt, Germany - SII-SIP-2007 (SPAdes) (version 2) | ecosystem: Environmental > Terrestrial > Soil > Wetlands > Peat | place: Germany... | reverse complement strand
CCCCACCAAGACACCCATGTACTTCAGGCGACTTTCAGTCGTCAACTGGGGTGGCATTTAGCCCCCCCTCTCGACAGCTATCCGGAGAAGCACGGGGGCGAGCGACGCCAACGCCGTGAAACACGCGTCGCTTCCACGAAAATGCAGGGCGCCGAGCGTCCGAAACTGTCCCGCAAACCCACGCGCGAGCATGGCACGGTGTATGTCCTCGGCCCGCCCGTAGGAACGCGCGAAGAGCACGGCGAGCGCGCCGGCCGCCGCGCGAAAACGGGACCTGCTGCCAACCAGGCTGCGGGCCGTGGCCCCGCGCGAGCGGGCGGCCTTACTCATGTGCTGGGCCTCTTCCGAGATCACAAACAAGTATCGATAGAGAAACTGCGCCACCATCAACAGGAACCGCGGAGCACCCGTCATTTCGAGGCCCCGAATCAAGGCGGGCAGCGGCGTGGTGGATACCGCGACTAACACCGCCAGTGCGGAGAGGTAACTCTTGAGTAACAGGGCAATCCCCCGCGATGGGTCTCCCGCCAGCCAGCAGACCGCGGCGAAGACCGCGCTGAAGGGCAAAACAATCCCCGCCCGCGCCACCGCGCCTGCCAAGGGCAGCCTTGCCGCAATCACCCCGGCGAACAGGAGGGCAAACAAAGCCAGTGACAAAGCAACCAGGTTGCGGTGCGCGGTCGCCAGGACTACTAAGAATACTAGTAATGTTACTATCTTGGCGCGCGGGTCGCGCCGATGGATCGTACTGTTACCCCGGCTCCAATACTCAAGAACGACGTGATGCAATCAGACGCTCCTGTTACGGGCCACCGCTCGACCTATGACGAGACATGCGGCATAGATCAATGCCAGCCCGGCCAGCCCCGCCCCGGTCTTACTGAGCCAGGAAGAATGCAGAAAGGTCACCTCGTAGCCGCTCAAAGGGGTCGAGATCAGCGTCCGGGCCTGAGACGCGATGCCGGTCTGTTGGCTCAGTTTCTCGATTCCGTCGGGGGCGGTGGAAGCGAACAGCACGCCGACCGCAGCCAACAGCACGGCGCCGATGCTCACCGCTCCCAGGGCGTACGAGCGCCCCGCGGCAGGGCGCCGGATGAAGCCGGGCTGGATGGATTCGAGCGCCTGTATGACGGCCAGCGTGATCGCGCCTTCCAGGAGCCCCGACACCAGGAAGAGCGCCAGCGAAACGCTCAGCACCGAGGCGGGCATCTTGACGCCGGAGATCATTAGCTCCGACAGGGCCAGCACGGCACTTACCAACACGGAGAGTGTTCCGCCCGCAAAGATAGCGAACTTACGCCGGCGTCCATTTAGACCCCCCGGGCCTCCGCCCCAAAGATAGAACGGCAGATAACCCGCCAGAACCCCGAGGATCGCCATGTTGACTACGTTGGGACCAAGCGCCAGGATGCCTCCATCTTGGAATACCAACGCCTGGATCGTCAGGATCGCAGCCATTACCACGCTGGCCGCGGCCGGTCCGAGGGTGAAGGCCAGCAGCGCGCCGCCCACCAGGTGACCCGTGGTCCCGATCCCTACCGGGAAATTGATCATCTGCGCGGCGAACACGAACGCGCCCATCACGCCCAGCAAAGGGATTCGGGCTTCGTCAAACTCCCGCTGCGCACGCCTCACGATGAACCCGGTAGCCGGTATTGCGGCCGCATCCAGCGTGGCCCACACGGGAGTAGCGAGAAATCCGTCCGGTATATGCACGGCTGCCCTCACAGTATCACGATTCTCAGAATCGTGCCACCCGACTGTCCAAATATGCAGGTGATAATATGTTTACGCATGAGCGTCCTCAGCCGGATTGGCGTGGCCATCGACTCGGACCTGTTGGACAAGTTCGACCGCCTCATTTTGCAGCGCGGCTACACCAACCGGTCGGAAGCGTTTCGCGACCTCATCCGCGACGAGCTGGTCGAAAAGACCTGGGAATCGCCGGAGAGCCAGGTAGTAGGGACCGTGACCCTGGTCTACGACCATCACGTGCGCATGCTCAACGAGAAGCTGACCGATATCCAGCACGACTATCACCGCTCCATTCTCTCCACGCTCCACGTCCACCTGGACCACGACCATTGCCTGGAAGTGCTGGTGGTGCGGGGCAAGTCGGTGGAGGTGCGGAAAGTGGCGGATGTCCTGATCAGCACCAAGGGGGTGAAGCATGGCCGCCTCACCATTACCACCACGGGAACGGAATTGAAATGATCGTGGGCACCGGCGTCGACCTGGCGGAAGTCCCGCGCATCCGCGCCTCCATCGAGCGGTTCGGGGCGCGGTTCATCGATCGCATTTACACGTCCGGCGAGATCGCTTACGTGGAGCGCAAGGCGAACCGCTTCGAGCGCTACGCCGCGCGCTTCGCGGCCAAGGAAGCCGGAATGAAGGCCATCGGCACGGGCTGGAAGCGCGGCGTCACCTGGCGCGATTTCGAAGTGGCCAACCTGCCCTCGGGAAAGCCCACGCTCCGGCTGCACGGAGTGGCTGCCGAAATCGCGACCAGGCTGGGCGTGCGCAACATCTCGCTCTCTATCACTCACACGTCGGAGTTGGGGATGGCGCACGTGATTCTGGAAGCGTGATGTCGGCCGATGTGGCGCGGGCACTCGTGCCTGCCGCGTCGGCACTCATGCCGACGCTTGGCTTCGACACGGCAGGCACGAGTGCCCGCGCCACATCCCCCAACCGAACACTGGTGAGAAATGCGGGCTGGAGTCACATCCCGTCCGAAAGATTCAGCCGCTCCACGGCGCGGACAGGCACATTCTCGAAGGTCATGCCCTCTTCCCACTCGCCCGCCTCTCTCGCCTCGGCGATGCGCTGGCGATTCCAGTACCAGACTCCGCACATGGCCGCTGGCACCAGCAGGAATTTCAGCGGCATGTCGAGCATCCAGTGTTCCATCCCGGCGCCGGCGCGCGTGAACAGCTCGAAGCCGAGGAACTGTACCAGGCAGAGCATCAGCAGGTTGTCGCGGAAGCCCGGCATGGGACAAGTGAGCGGGACCTTGCGGTATCCCGCCAGTTGCACCTCGATGAGGCTTACCGAGAGCGCCAGCAGGTACAGAATGTGAAGCGCGGCGGTCGCGGCGCCCCAGGCCCACCAGGAGAACACCAGGTCCGGCACGACCACTACCGGCACCGCAAAGCTGAGCAGCACGCGCCGCGCGACGGGCAGCGCATCGTTCTCGCGCGAGTCCAGCACGGCGCGAAAGATCCAGTTGGCCGATACGCCGGCGGGTAGCTCGATGGCGATTCGCAAGCCCAGGACGAGCAGGTACACCGCGACCAACGGCGCTTCGAGCAGCGCGATCGCCGGAAGCGTGCTCCCCTTGTCCACGACCCCGGGCAGCACGCTCGCCAGGTCCTGTGAGGCGAGCAGCCCTCCCAGCCCGATCGAGACCGCGATGGCCAGTCGATGAGTCTCATTGCGCAACATCGCGCGGACCGCGAAGCGATGGCCGGCCCGCTGAAATCCCGGGGCCCGCTGTGAAAAGAGGTCGAGCACCGCTAGCACCAGCGCGAACAGGCGCTGCTCCGATGGCCGCCGGCCGCCTTCCAACACCCCCGCGAACCGTTTCCGATAGCTGAGCGCGTAAGTGACCGCCATCAGCCCGAAGACCGCCGGAATTGCGGCCAGGCCGGTGCGCCCGAGTTGGGCCAACGCGGGCGTCGCGCGGTGCTGCAAGGTTTGATACAGGCCCAGGTACCAGAGCGGCGGCAGGAAGCGCAGGAGCGAATCGGGATGGCGCGTGACGGTGCGCAGCACGGCCGTCCCGGCGAAACCGGTGGGCAGCAGCATCAGCAGCGCCACCAGCAGGAGTCCGCGGACCCACGAGGAGCAGGCGCGAAAAGTCTCGCGCGGAAGGATCGCGGAGAGCGTGCCCAGAAGAGCGAAGACGCCACAGATAGAGAAGAGGCTGGCCAGCAGGACGCACGCCGCGTGGGTGGCCGCGAACTGCGTGAAGGCCGCGGGCGTCGCGCGCACGGAGGCCATCACGAAGGTGGGAAACAGCACGGCGGGAACCGCGCTGACGTCCAGCGCCAGGGCCACCACGGCCATCAGGATCGCGGCCGCGTTGGCCAGCAGGATGTTTCGCGAGCGGATGGGCAGCGGCGCCAGGTTCAGGTAGTCCTGCGAATCCGGCAGAAGCTGGTCCCACTTCAGCACCGTGACGATTCCGGTCACCGCCATGGCCAACGAGATCAGGAAGAACTTGTCCGGCACGGACGTGAGGTACACATCGTCGCGCAGGCGCCCGCGCATCCAGTTCAGAAGGCTGGAGTATTTTTGGAACAGCAGGAAACAGTAGAATGCGCCGGGCGCCGCCAGCACACCCAGCAGGAAGCCCGCGCCGAATTCGAATTCCGAGGAGGCGGACTCCGCCCCGCCGTGGACCATGCGGCCCAGGAAATGGCCCACCAGCCTGCCGAACGGCTTGCGCGCGAAACGCCTAATGGGCCGGCGCACGAACCGCGGAAACAATATCCTGCGCAATGCGATCCGCATCCACCTGCTCCGTCAACTGCATGAATCCGGCTTCCAGGCCGAGGCCGGCGAAGCCCGCGTGCATTTCCTCGATGGAGCCGCTGCCCACCACGGCTCCCTTTTTCAGGACCACGAGATGCGAGCAGAGCTTGTCCGCCTGCTCCAGCACGGGCGACGAGAAGAAGACGGCCTTGCCTTCGCCGGCCAACCGCGCGATGACGCGCCGCAACACCATCGCGCTAGTGACGTCGAGGCCGGAGAAGGGCTCGTCGAGAACGAGCAGCTCGGGGTCGTGCATCAGGGCCGCGATCAGCACGATGCGCTGGCGCATGCCCTTGGAATACGAGCCGATGGGCACATCGCGGCTGGAGTACAGGGTGAAGCCATCGAGCATGGCCGAGGCCTTTTCGCGGAAGCTGCGGCGGGCGAGGCCGCGGAGCGTGGCCACCAGGTCGAGATACTCCCAGCCGGTGAGGAAGCCGTAGAGGTCGGGCTGCTCGGGGACGTAGCCCAGGCGGCGTTTGAAGGCGGCGAGGTCGCGGCCGATCGGTTCGCCGTGAAAGAGCACCGCGCCGCGTGAAGGCTCCAGGAGCCCGGTCACCATTTTGACGATGGTGCTTTTGCCGGCGCCGTTGGGTCCGAGGACGCCGAGCGTTTCGCCGGGGCGGATGGAGAGGCTGATGTCGCGGACGGCCATGACGGCGCTGTAGCGCTTGGTGAGGTCGCGGGCTTCGAGGACCGGAGGGCTGGTCATAGCTCACTCAGTGGACGCCAGGGGCGGAAGGGAAGTTCCCGTGGGGGGCCTGAGGTCAGAGTGGGGTCCGCGAGTTAGCTGAACTGTCCGAACCGAACACAGATTTGCTGACAGGGTGCGCGCTGGGTCGCCTGAGTCGGTCGTGGGGCAGAAAACGTGGATGCTAGCCGCCTTCCAACGCCTTTCCCACGCGCTTCTGCATCTGCTCCGGCGTCAAATTCTCCTTGCGCGTGGCGATGACCCAGTTAAATCCGAACGGGTCGCGAACGTGGCCATAACGGTCACCCCAGGTCTGGTCGCCGATCGGCATAGTCACCTCGGCGCCGGCCGCAACGGCCCGCGCGAAGGTGGCGTCGGCATCGGCAACGTATAGATTGATATGGAATGGGAGATTTCCACGCGCCACCGGGAGCAACCCGAATTCCCGGTTGAAATCGTCGGCCAGCATCAGCATGGAGTCGCCGATCTTCAACAGCGCGTCCATAACCTTGCCAGATCGGCGGGAAGAACGGAAGATCTCCACGGCGCCGAAAGCGTTCTTGAGAAACTCGATGTACGCCGCGGCGCCGTCGACGATGAGGTGCAAGGTCAGCGAGTGGAACCCGTGAGGTATGGGATTGACATCGAACCTCTCCGGACGCGCAGGTTGCCTCATCCGTGCCAGGTGCGGCTCATAGACCTCTCGTGGCACAAGGCGAGTGAACAACTGCAGGTAATCCCTCAACAGCGGGGACTCCGCACCCGGCATCTCTACAGTCGGCTCGGCCGCGCTATGCAGCACGAAGACCTGATCGACATTCAGGGTCATCGAGAGATCTGGTGCTGGTTCATTGAGAACTCGTGAACCTTCGCTACGACCTCTTCCTCCCACCCAACTTCACCGCTCTCGGGAATTCTCGTCAGCACGGGAACCACCTCGATTTCCGGCTGCCCCGGCAATCTGGGAACGCGCTTGATACTTCTCAGCACCTCGCGCGCCCCGTCCAGATTCTCCCGATTCCTCATCAAGAGGCAGACCAGTTTCTCAGGTAGGACAGTCGTGGCTACCCCGCCGACCTCCGTGATTCCCGTCCGGGAATCGATGAGCAGAAAATCCGGTTTAAACTGTTGTTCAATCTGCTGCTTCAGTTCCAGGAAGAGAGGCACGCCTGGAGCAGCGTCGGAATAAAACAAGTCATGCCAACTGATCTGTGCGAGAAGACGCCAATACGAAGCGGATGTCACGCTGCCGGCAGGCATCAACCAAATCTTGCCGGACTGGGCTTCCTTGTCCGCGGTTTCGACCGGGACGACGTAGTCGGAAAGAGAATCGGGAGGCTGCCCGCCGGTACGGAATGCGGAGATGTAATCCACTACACCCTGTTTGATCTGGGCCGCGCCATTCCCGGCGTCCAATGCAAACTTATAGTGAAGCCCAGGTGCCTCCAGATCGAAATCAATGGCAAATACGCGCTGTCCGAATCCGGCCAGATACCTCGCGACATTCGCGACGGCGAGGCTGCGGCCGACGCCGCCCTTGTACGAATAAAAGGTGATCGTAGTCACGGAGCGATCAGGCTCCTACCGGCATTACCTGATGGCGCTCGGCGACGTTCCGCATGTACTCCATCACGGATGCCACTGGATACTTCTGGGCTACTCCGGGGAACAGCCGCACCACTCCTTCGGCGGTCAGTTCAGCGCGGTTGCGCCCGTTTGCGGCCAGTCCGGCATTGCACTTCTGGAGCAGGGCAATTGCGTGCTGGCAGAGGTTGGCATCCTGCCGCACGATGTCGACGCGCATCAACAATGTCAGCACATCCAGCGCAGCGTTCCATTCTCCATTCGGGATCAGTTCGGACTCAGTCCGGTGCAGGTAGTACTCCAGGATCTCGCGGGGCGCGTCGCGAAGCAATTCAAATTTCAGTTCTGCGTCGTCGAGTATGCCCAGCTTTGATTGGCGAACCTTTGCCAGTTCAGCCCTGAGGAAATCAACCAGCGGTCCCCATCCGGGGTAGGACTCATGGATCGGCTCAAATCCGTGAAGGGAAACTGCCTTCTCGATAATATCCTCGCAAACGCGGACCAGATTCGAATCCCGATAGGGAGGTTTTAAGAGGATCAACTGCCCGTCCTTCTTGATGAAAGCCCAGCCGTCCTCGCGCGCAATTGCCAGCAACTCCAGCATGCTACGCAACCTCCAGGGGAATACTGTTCTCACGCAGGAGGCGCTTGATCAGGACAAACGCCTCGACCAAATTCCTTCGCTCATCGGTGAGCTTTTCGCGAAAGTTCTCAAAACCGTACCGGAACAGCTCCCGGTATTGGCTGCTCTCGATTCGCACCGATTCCACATCGACAGGAGTAGTCGGAGTCGAAAAAACTGCTTCCACAAAGTCGGAATTCGAACACAGGAGCGCGGCCCACCCCGCCGCGGCGGTCGCGGACAACTCGGGTGCACACTTCAGGCAAGCGCAAACATGGCGATGGGAATGCGGAGCGGCATCTTCCCGGAGCGCGGCTTCGTCCAGCGCTCCATCCGCTTTGAAATAGGTTTTCAGGCTGTCCGATCTCAGGTATGCTATTTCCGGGTTATCGGACGCGCTGTTCTGCAGGATCGTGCAGTAATCGCAGTAAACCGTCGCGCCGGGGCCACCGATGTTCAATGCCCCGTACCGGAAGGTCTCCCCTTTATCGAAATACCGATCGAACGCAACTCGCTTGGCGTAGAAATCACCGAGTTTCTCGCGGATGATTTCCTCGGCTGGCCTGCCGGACTCCTCTCCCCGGCTGCGAGACCATTCGTAGATGTTCTGGTGAAAACCTAACACCAGGAAGCTCAGCAGCGACATCGGCCGCATGTTGACAGAGACGCGCCCGTGGCTCAGCACCGTATCTGCGAAGCGTTGCACGGTGCCTGCAAGGTCCGTAGACGCGCTCGACAGCAATGCCGAGAATCGAGCCTCTAGTGCATCTCTGTTGTTGGCCGCGATCTCGAATAGATCCACCATGATCCGAAACGATTGTACCGCGCCGGTTCGAGCGCGTGGATCTTCTACTCATGACGCCGCCAGCGGAAGTTCCTTCAAGGTCTGGCGGGCAGTTTAGCAAGGCCCTTTGGCGAACTCCGGGCCGAAGTAGCGCCAGAGACGCCCGAGCGGACGCTTCGCGACGATCCTCGCCCTTCTGAAACGCCTTGGCCTGATTAATTCCAGGGGGATGGGACGAGGTGCTGTGTGTTTTCTTGAAGCAGTCTGAATGAGGCGGAATAAGGCGGAATAAGGCGGCGGCACCGCCTCATTCCGCCCTATTCTCTGACGCCGCTCCCTCCTATCACCAATGCTCTACTACTGCGGGAAGTACAGTCTAGTAGTCTAGTTAAGTTAGCCGAGCTAGCGACGGAGGAGGACGGTGGCGCAGATTGCGGCTTACTTGTCTTCGAGGCGCTGGATGCGGTGCTCGTGACTCTGTGCGATGGCGGCGAGCTTTTCCAGGGCGTCCGTGACTTTCCCGAAGCGTGCGTTGAAGAGTGCTTGGTTCTCTTGCTGCATGTGTTGCATGAGTTCCAGGGATTGGGACAGCGCCTCGTGCCGTTCGGTGAGTCTTTGAAGGCGGTCGTCTATGTCCACTTGGCTTTCGTCGTGCGGCTCGGGCGGCGTATTCCGCTCCTTCAGTTTAGTGCGTTCAGCTCCCTACTCATGCCGCAGGGCCACCATGGGATCGACGCGCGCGGCGCGGCGGGCGGGCATCCACGCGGCCGCCAGCGCAGCGGCCAAAAGAACAGCCGCGGACAAAATCCACGCGAACGGGTCGTGCTCCGAGACCCCCAGAAGCAAACCGTGCAGCGCGCGCGACACGGCCACCGAAAGCCCCAAACCGCACACCAAACCGACCGCGAGCGAACGCCCCGCGCTCGCCAGCACCATGCCCGAAACGGCCGCAGGGGTTGCTCCCAAGGCCATCCGCACCCCGATCTCGCGGGTCCGCTGGGCCACGAGAGAGCCCAGCACGCCATACAGCCCGAAGGCCGCCAGCGCCAGCCCGATCGCGGCGAAGAGGCCGATCAGCGTGGCGTTGAAGCGCGGCCGCGCGGAGAGCCGGGCGGTGCTCTGGCCCAGGGTTTCGACCTGCAAAGGGAGCGAGCTATCGAGTGAGGCCACGGCATCGCGAACGGCGCGCGCCGCGGCTTCCGGCGCGAGCGGCGTGCGGACGATGACCGAGGCGCGGCGCAGCTCGCCAGGAGCATTGTAGATCGGTGCGTTGGCCGCGTGGCTGCGGGGAACGTAGTATTCGGGATCGTCCGGGGCGGTCCCGCCGCTATTGCGGACGTTGGCGGCAACTCCGACCACGCGCGCCGTTCCGATGAAGCGGCCCACGGCATCGCGGCCGCGGAACAGCCGGCTCGCCAGCGATTGGCTGACGATCATGACGTCGCGGCCCGGGTCGCGATCCTCCTCCGTAAAGCCGCGGCCGCGCAGGATGGGAATGCCCAACGCGCGGAAATACGCCGGCGTCACGGCGCGCCAGACCACGGTCCCCGCTGGGGGCACGTCCGGACGGCGCCCGTCAACCTCCAGCGCGAACATTGGCCTGGATCTCTGGGGGACATTGGGCGGATGGGAATCGCCCACCGCCGCCGCGACGATTCCGGGGGTATTGCGCAGGCGCTCCTCGATTTGTTCGGAGAATGCCAGCAGGCGCGCGTTGTCGGGATATTGGCGCTGGCCCAGCGAGAAGGATGCGGTCAGCACCTGCTCGGTCTCCATGCCGAGCGGAGCGTGCTCGAGCTTCCACAGCGCGCGTCCCAGCAATCCCGCGCCCGTGAGCAGCGCCAGCGAAAGCGCGAATTGGGTGGCGATGAGGACGGGGCGCGTCCGGGTACGAAGAGGCAAGTGAGCGAAAAGCAACACAGACAAGAATGCCTGTGCTACGGTGAACGCCAGCACGCGCACATCGATGGAGGCCTGCGCCAGGCGCGGAATCCCTTCAGGCGCGATGTTCACGAAGAGCTTCAGCAAGCCCAGCGCCAGGGCCACGCCCGCGGCTCCTCCGAGGAATGCCAGCAGGAGGCTTTCCGTCAAGGACTGGCGCGCCAGCCGCCATCTTCCGGCGCCGAGCGCGATGCGCACCGACCATTCGCGCTGCCGCGCCACCGTGCGGGCCAGCAGCAGGTTCGAAAGGTTCGTGCAGGCCAGCAGCAGGACGGCCAGCACCGAGCCGAATAGCGCCCAAGAGACGGTCTTGCCGTCGCCTACCTGCAAATCGCGCAGGGTGCGGACGCGCGGCTTGATTTCGCGAGGGATTGGTCCGGACGCGGCATCGGCGAGGACCAGCCCCATGGCCTGTTCGGCGGATGCCCGGATTGCCGCAAGATCGGTGCCCGGCCGCATCCGTGCGAGAACCCGCAGCGGCCGTCCGCTCACGGCGCGTTGCAAGGTCGCATCGTCCAGCCCCTGCGGCACCACCAGGTCGGCGCGTGCCAGCGTGGGAGTCTCGAAATCGGCGGGCAAAACACCCACGATCCGCGCCGGCTGCCCGTCGAGCGAGATGGTACGGCCCAGTACGCCGGGGCGCCCGCCGAATCGCGACTGCCAGAGGCCGTAGGAAAGGAGCGCGACCTTCGGTTTGGTGGGGCCGTCCTCATCGGCGTTGAAGCTGCGGCCAAGCACTGGGGTGATCCCCACGGTCCCGAGAAAGGTGGATTCCACCGCCGCGCACGCCAGGCGGACGGGCTCGCCATCGGTGAGATCGCAATCGTTGACGCCGGACCACGAGGTGACGGCCTCGAAGCTCTGCTGGTGCTCGCGGAGATCCAAATAGGCGGCGCCAAAGACAAACTCGTAGGGCAGCATGGGGCCGGCGATTCCCACCGAAATCAGCCGGTCGCCGTAGCCGTAAGGCAGGCTGCGGAACAGGATGCGGTCCACCACGCTGAATACAGAGGTGGTGGCGCCGATCCCCAGGGCCAGCGACAGAATGGCCACGGCGGTGAAAGCGCGATTCCTGGACAGCATGCGCGCGGCATACCGTAGGTCTTGAAGGGCCTGGGCGGTCCACTGTTTCATGGCTGAAGTTGACGCCCGCTTCGGGCCAAAAGTTCCCGAGTGTGGCAAACGCCCCACAACATTGGCAAGCGATTCCATGGCACAATGGGCTATTCAGCGTCCGAAATGTGGCGTCGAGCTTCTTCCGAAACTTGCGGAAGTTCCCCGAAGGTCGCTAAAATCGTCGCGGTCGCACAGAATCCCAGGGAGGATTTCATGTCGGTTGAGCAGAAGGTGAAGCAGATTATTGTGGAGCAACTCGGCGTCGATGAGAGCCAGGTGGACAGCAACGCGTCGTTCGTTGACGACTTGGGCGCCGACTCACTGGACATCGTGGAGTTGGTGATGGCCTTCGAAGAGGCCTTCGAGCTGGAGATTCCCGACGAGGACGCCGAGAAGATCGCCACCGTCAAGGACGCGGTTGACTATATCGAAGCCAAAACCTCCAAGAAATAACCGCTTTTCACAACAGGGAGAGTCGTTTTGTCGCGAAGAGTGGTAGTCACCGGCGTCGGCTTGCTGACGCCGTTGGGGATCGGTACAGAGGCGTCCTGGGAGGCCATCCGCGCCGGCAAATGTGGAATCGGACCTATCACCCAGTTTGATGCGTCGGCTTTTTCCTGCCGGATCGCAGGCGAAGTCAAGGGCTTCGATCCCGCCAATTACATCGAGAAAAAAGAGATCAAGAAGATGGGGCGGTTTATCCAGTTCGCCATCGCGGCGGCGGAGTGCGCCCTCAAAGGGTCCGGCCTGAAGATCGCGCCGGAGAATGCCGAGCAGGTGGGAGTCTACATCGGCAGCGGGATCGGCGGATTCGAAGTGATCGAGCGCGAGCACCAGACGCTGCTGGAGCACGGGCCGCGGCGCATCTCGCCCTTTTTCATTCCCGCCACCATCATCAACCTGGCGTCCGGTTATGTTTCCATCCGCAGCGGCGCCAAGGGGCCGAATTCGGCTACGGCCACGGCCTGCACCACCAGCGCGCACTCCATCGGCGATTCGTACCGGCTGATCCAACACGGCGATGCGGATGCTATGATCTGCGGCGGGACGGAGGCGTGCATCACGCCCATGGGGATTGGCGGATTCGCCGCCATGCGCGCGCTTTCCACGCGCAACGACGAGCCGGAGCGCGCATCGCGGCCGTGGGACAAGGATCGCGATGGCTTCGTGGTGGGCGAAGGTGCGGGCATGCTGGTGCTCGAGGAGCTGGAAGGCGCCCGAAGACGCGGCGCCCACATCCTGGCCGAGATGGTGGGCTACGGGATGAGCGCCGATGCGTTCCACGTAACCGCGCCGCCCGTAGACGGGGACGGGGCTTACCGCGTGATGCGCAATTCCATGCGCGATGCCCGCATCGAGCCGGGCCAGGTGGACTACATCAACGCTCATGGTACGTCCACGGAGGTGGGCGACCTGGCGGAGACGGCGGCCATCAAGCGGGCCTTCGGCGACCACGCCTACAAGGTCGCGGTGAGTTCCACCAAGTCGATGACCGGTCATTTACTGGGCGGGGCCGGCGGGTTGGAGGCCGGCATCACCGTGATGGCGATTCGCGATCAGATCGCGCCGCCGACCATCAACCTGGAAAATCCGGATCCGCTTTGCGATCTGGATTACGTGCCGCTCCGCGCGCGACCGATGAAGATCGAGTACGCGCTCTCCAACAGCTTCGGCTTCGGGGGAACGAACGGGTCCTTGATTTTCAAAAGATATCAGAATTAGGGCCACGGATGAACACGGATGAACACAGATAAGAAATATTCGGCGTTATCCGTGTTCATCCGTGTTCATCCGTGGCTCAAATCGATTTCCAGTCTATGAAGATTATCGTCGCTATCAAACAGGTTCCCGCCCGCGATTCGCAGTTGCGCATCGCCCCTTCCGCCAAATGGATCGCGGAAGACGATCTTACCTACGAGATCAACGAGCCGGACGCCTACGCCCTCGAAGAGGGCCTCCAACTGAAGGAGAAGCACGGCGGCGAGGTCGTGGCGCTGTGCGCCGGGCCGCCGCGCGCCGCGCAGACCATCCGCGAAGCCCTCGCCAAGGGCGCCGACCGCGCCATCCACATCGAAGAGGAGGACATGGGCGCGTTCGACCCGCTGGGCGCGGCAAAACTGCTGGCCGCGGCGCTCCGCAGTGAATCGCCCGATTTGATCCTCACCGGTTTGCAGTCCGACGACCTGGGCTACGGCCAGACCGGCGTAATCCTGGCGGAGTTGCTGGGGCTGCCGCACGCCACCATCATCATGAAAGTGGAAAAACGGGACGGCGGCATCCTGGTGAAGCGGGAACTGGAAGATGGCTGGTTTCAGCACGTGGAAATGCCGCTGCCGGCGCTGCTCACCATCCAATCCGGCGCCAGCAAGCTGCGCTACGCCACATTGATGGGCATCAAGAAAGCCAAGACCAAGGAGATCCGGCGGCTTCGGGCGGCGGAGTTGGGCGCTGCAGCAGGGAGCCCCAGCATCACGATCGAGCGCATTTACCTGCCCCAGCGCACCAAGCAAACGCAACTGTTCGAGGGCAGTCCCAAAGAGGCGGCCGCCAAGCTGGTGGAGAAACTGAAATTCGAGGCGCGGGTCATATGAGCATTCTGGCGGTATTGGAACATAGCGGGAGCGCGTGGCACCGCATGTCGTGGGAGACGCTCGCCGCGGCGCAGCAGATCGCCCGCGAGCTGGACACCACGGCGTCGGCTGCTTTCGTCCGCCCCGGCGGCCACGGCTTCGCGGATGAGTTGGCCCGCAAGCAACTCGAAAAGGTCTACCTCGTCGATCATGAGCTGCTGAACGGCTACACGCCCGACGGATACGCTATCGCCTTGCGGCAACTCATCGATCGGGCCGCGCCGCGGCTGGTCCTCTTTTCCCACACCTACCAGGTACGCGACTTTCTTCCCAAGCTGGCCACTTCGCTCGGCAAAGTCGCGGTCACGGATGTGGTGGCGCACCGCGTGGACAACGGGCAAGTGGTCCTGGTGCGCCAGCTCTTTCAGGGCAAGGTGAACGTGGATGTCCGATTTGCCGCCGATGGGCCGAACTTCGCTTCCCTGCAGGCGGGTGCGTACCGGGCCGATCGGGTGGCGGACGGCAGCGCCGCAGTCGAGGTCGTAAGGCCGCAACTCTCGGCCGGCGAGATCCGCACCAAACCGCTGGAGCTGTTCCGCGAGTCGCAGCGCGCCGTGGACCTCACCGCCGCGGAGATCATCGTTTCGGTGGGCCGCGGCATCAAGGAATCCGACAACCTCCCGCTGGTACAAAAGCTGGCCGATGTTCTGGGTGCGGAACTGGCGGCTTCCCGTCCCATATGCGATGCAGGGTGGCTCCCCATGGAGCGCCAGGTGGGCAGCTCGGGACAGACGGTGGCGCCCAAAATGTACATGGCGATCGGAATTTCCGGCGCGATTCAGCACCTGGTGGGCATGAAGGGATCGCGGATCATCGTTGCCATCAATAAAGATCCGAATGCCCCGATTTTCGAAGTCGCCGACTACGGAATTGTGGGCGATTTGTTTCAAGTGGTGCCGGAATTGATCGACGCGATCCAGAAGTCCAAATAGCAGAGTGAGTTAGCAGAGCCAATCGAAAGATAACACTCCGCCCGCGGTGGGGCCGCACTCTGTAAAGTTATGTAAATTACATAGGCGAAGAGACCGGTTGCATCGGGGCGTTTTCGGCGCGTATACTACTCGTGATTTACTGCAACGTCACTCAGAGGGAACAGTATGGCCACGTACATACGCGCGAACGCTTGGAATAACGGCGGTACTTTCGACAACACGGACCTTTTGTGGTACGCGAAAGGGGTTGGCGCCATGCAGGCGCGGGCGCTAAGCGATACATCCAGTTGGTGGTTTTTTGGCGCGATCCACGGCGAATACGTGACGCCCCTCAGCTTACAAGATCCGCAGGCCTTCCCCTGGGCAGATATCCCTGCGCCGTTTGCCGTGCCAACCGCGCCGCTACCCGCCCAGGACGTCTCGGATCAATATTGGGATCAGTGTCAGCACCAAACCTGGTATTTCCCCCCATGGCATCGTGGATATCTGTTGGCATTGGAAGCGCAAGTCCGGGCGGATGTGATCGCGCTCGGCGGTCCCTCGACCTGGGCGTTGCCGTATTGGAATTATTTCGGGCCGGACCAAGAGTTTACTATCCCCCCGGCCTTCACGCAGCAGAATTTGCCTGACGGCAGCCCGAATCCCCTTTACGTAACAGCTCGTTATGGACCAGATAGCGACGGAAACATTTACATTCCCACTGTCGCCGTGATCCGGCAAAACCCGAACGATCCAAATCTTGCTTATGGCCCGGTAACACAGGACTCGATGTCCAATGACGTGTATACAGGCAACGATACCAACACCCCGCCACCCGGGTTCGGCGGTCCTGACACAGGAGGATTCTCGCATGGAGGGGGGACGTCCGGCAACCTGGAAAACAATCCGCATAACCTGGTGCACGTTTATGTCGGAGGGACTTCTCCGGACGGCCAGACGCCTGGCCTGATGAGTGTTCCGGCTCTGGCAGGACTCGACCCGATCTTCTATCTGCACCACGCCAACATCGACCGGATGTGGGCGGTGTGGAACGGGAACTCCGCCGATACCAACCCAACAGACCCCAACTGGCTTAGTGGTCCCGCAGCCGGCGGCGACCGCGAATTCGTGATGCCCAATCCGGACGGCAGCTCCTGGGTGTACACTCCGCAGCAAATGAGCAGTCTCAGTCAGGTAAACTATACGTATGACAGCTTGCCAGCGGCCGCTCCAGCGCCGGCTGTCTTATCTGAAAGACTGATGCGGCTGGGAGCGGCGCCAGCGAAGGTAAAAGAAGCGGCTACTCAAACCGCAGGTAAGAACGTGGAGTTAGTCGGCGCCAATCAAGAGGCTCTCCCGATCAAAGGCTCGGGGGCTCTCACGACTGTCAGGCTCAATGCCGACGTCCGCCGCAAGGTGTCCGCGAGTCTTGCCGCGGCTCCCGAGACCGGCGCTCCGGACCGTGTATACCTCAACCTGGAAAATGTCCGCGGGTCGCATGACGCGTCTGTGCTCAGCGTTTATATCAACCTGCCGGCGGGCGCAAAGCCCAGCGATCATCCCGAACTGCTGGCTGGAAGTGTGGGACTTTTCGGGCTTCGCAGCGCGAGTTTCAAGGACGGCAAACACGGCGGCCAGGGCCTCAATTTTGTCCTGGAAATCACGAAAATCATCGATGCCCTGCATCTGAACAATGCGCTCGATGTCGATTCGCTCCAGGTGACAATCGTGCCCCATCGGATGGTGCCGGATCAGGCGCAAATCACCATTGGGCGTGTCGGCATCTACCGTCAGGGCCGCTGACCGATGACCTATGACGCCCGTGAGCTGGCGCGGGTCCGCAACCCCGTGCTGCTCATCAGTGCGGTTACGTGGGTTTGGCTGCTGGCCGTGCCCGGCAGCATGGTGGCTCATTGCCCGGCCACGACCTCCGGAATGCCGTTGCCGGCGTCGTTCCAGATGCTGCTGGCGATGAACCCGCCCGCGTCCCTGGCGGCGGGCTGGGCCGTGATGTTGGTCGCGATGATGTCGCCCGTGCTGATCCCGCCGATTCGCCATATCCGGGTGCGCAGCTTCACGCATCGGCGCGCGCGCTCCACCGTGCTTTTCGCAGCCGGCTATGCCGCGATCTGGATGGCGGCCGGCGGCGTGCTGCTGGCAGTAGAGCTGGCGGTCCGGTTATTTCGGCCGCAATCGTATCTGCCGGCGGCAGGCGTGGTCCTCATGGCGTTAGTTTGGCAGTTCTCACCGGTCAAGCAGCGTTGTCTCAATCGTTGCCATGCTCATACCGAACTAGCCGCGTTTGGCGCCGCGGCGGATTGCGACGCGCTGCGTTTCGGCATGACCCATGGAATTTGGTGCGCCGCGTCTTGCTGGGCGTTGATGCTGTTCCCCATGCTGCTGCCTAGAGGACACGTGGTGGCGATGGCTGCGGTGGCCGTCCTGATTTTCAGCGAGCGGCTCGAACCGCCGATGCCGCCCCGTTGGCGCTGGCGCGGCCTCAAAGCGATACGGATTTTGGCCGCGCAGGCGCGGATACGGATGCATCCCCTCCGATCGGGTCCTGTGCCGTTCTCTTCCAGCGCTTAAGGCCTGATCAGACCGTTCGGCTCCCGGCACCGGGTTTGGACACGTCTCGAACCCGGCCAAGGTGTGTCTACCCCGCCACAGCCGGCGCCTCGTGCGGCTCGGGAATCTGAAACCCATGGACGATACGCTTCCACTCGACTTTGGGTTTCTGGAGATTGACTAGCAGACAGGGAGTTCTTGCCGGAAGCTCGCACATAGTTGAGGCATTGCGCAGTGTGCTCAGGGGCCAGACGCTCTACACATTTCAGCTCGATCACCAGCACGCCTTCGACGAGGATATCAGCGTAGTACTCCCCGACGTAGTGGCCCTTGTA
>Ga0209415_10008570_pt1 | contig 17719 bp, 17 predicted proteins | sample PeaSoiSIISIP2007_FD_187696 | JGI IMG/M metagenome (GOLD analysis project Ga0209415, IMG submission 187696) | Peat soil microbial communities from Weissenstadt, Germany - SII-SIP-2007 (SPAdes) (version 2) | ecosystem: Environmental > Terrestrial > Soil > Wetlands > Peat | place: Germany... | reverse complement strand
GATCGCAGGTGGCCCTCGAGCGTCTGGAAGATCACTCGCTGGATCTCTTCGTGCGACATGCCGAGGAAGCGCTCGGCAGCAGCACTGAGAGACATGTCGTCGCTCTTGATCTTGACGTTGGCCACCGCTTTCACGGAGATGGGCACGCCTTGCTTGGTGTAAGCCCGCTTGATCTCGAGCGGAATCGTGAATACGTTCAACGAGAGGTAGTCCACCTGCTCGAGGAGCGGGTAGCGAAAGGCCGCTCCGCCCTTAATCATGCGGTAGCCCACGATTTTCCCGTCGCTCAACTTGCGTTTGCGCCCACTGAACACCGCCACCGCGTTGGGCGGCACTTTCAGGTAGTTCCGGCTGAAAAGCGCCATGGCCACAATCAGGGCCAAAAGCACACACATCACAATGATAGGAACGAAAAACTGCGTAATCATGCTCATGACATCTCCCCACTTGGAAACTGGAAATTGGAAACTGGAAAGTGGAAAATCGAAACTAGCGAAAAGTTGGAGCTAGCTTGTTGCCGTTCGAGCGCGCCGGGTTGTCAATTTTTCATCTTCAAGTCTCGATTTTCCAGTTTCCATTTTCCAGTTTCTATTTTCCATCATCTATTTTCCAGTTTTCGTCCTGTGGTCACTCTGCTCGCCGGACCACTACCGTCTCACCCAGCACGGCTTCTATCTTAACTACGGTATTGGCGGGAATCGGTTCCCCGTCCTGCGACCGGGCAATCTTGTCCACGACACTTTCGCCCACCCTGCAGCGGATTTGTCCGACGCCGGCCTTTGGAATGCTCACGCTGACTTGTGCCGTATTCCCTGCCAGATCGCTTACCCGGACCTCGCTGGACGCCTGTTGGCTGTAAAGGAAGCTCGCGAAAAGGTAAATGATGGTGCCAAAAACCAGGCCCCCGGCAACGCCCATCGCCGTGCTGACCTCGATGCTGTGGCCCAAATGGATGCCAATAGCCCCGAAGCCGCCAAAAGCCGTCACGAAAACACTGAGAATGCGAGAGCTAAAGATGCTGACTCCTGCGCCTCCGTGTACGTCGCCGTGGAAGTCGGCATCGTGGCCAGACAGGTCGCCGTGGTCGAATAACTCACCGGAGAGAAAACTCACTACGAGGACAAGGAATCCGATGGACGCAATGCCCAGGAATACGGCGAACGCTGAAAACCCGGCAACGAGCAGCATGAGCCAGCCTCGCGGTCTCGAGGGAGTTCCGTACCGTCTGCGCACTCCCAGGACAGGTGCTATCAAATCAGTCACGCCTACTCTAGAACCCAGCCCCGCCGAAGTCAAGTCAGACAGCCGGTCAGACAGCCGGTTTCCTCATGCCGCGCACTTGGAGCGACGGCCCCGCCTCGCGGAGCGGATTCCGCCCTGCTGTCCCTGCAGGGCGGGATCGGCGGTGCTTTCAGGTCAGGCGCTACACAGGCAGGGGTGTGTCTGCGGTCGAAGTTGAGGCGGCGCAAAGCCGCCTCGAGGTCAAACTCCACCATCGTCTGGGCAAGGATAGTGTCCTAAAAGTGTGTTGAAGAAAAATGGCAAAGTGAGCAAAAGTGCACAGACACAATGTCTACACGATTGTTAGATGTTTGTCATTCCCCGATAGTCTTGCCAATTGCCCAAATACGGGGCCCCATTCTCGGGGCCCCCGTTCCTGAGAACGCGACTTTTTTTGCTCAAGGGTTGAGACTTTGGAAGGCTACCTGCCTCGTGTTTGATACGGCCTTTGAGCATACTGTTCAGCGTCGTTCGAGCTAAATGCTGGGCGACTTTTACCAACGCGGATATAGGAGACTACCTACCGATCTCTTGACACAGCCCTTGAAAAGTGATGGGATAAGAGCCCTCGCACAAGGACCCGAAGCCGAGAGGCAGAAGCCCAACGTCGTGTCACGCACCATCCGTTCGGTAAACGCCTCGACTCCGTCCCCTTGACGGGGCCAGAAACTTGGCAGCATGCAAGCCACTCACAACCGCATGGTCCGTCATTCATCTCAAGGAGCCAATAAGCCATGAAGGGCAAATCCGAGGTACTGGAAGTTCTAGCCGGCGCGCTGACCGAAGAACTGGGCGCCGCCGTTCAATACATCCTGCACGCCGAAATGTGCGATAATTGGGGTTATAAGCCACTGGGCAATTTCACCAAGAAGCGCGCCATCGAAGAGATGAAGCACGCGGAGAAGCTGATAGAACGGATCCTCTTCCTGGAAGGCACGCCGGACGTACAGACATTTCCCAAAATCGAAGCGGGCAAGGATGTCAGCGATCAGTTCACGATTGACCTCAAAGGCGAGCACACGGCCATTGTGAACTATAACAAGGGCTACGCCACCTGCACCAAGGCCGGTGACCAGGGCAGTGCTGACCTGCTGCTGGCGAACTTACGCGACGAAGAACGTCACGTGGACTACCTCGAAACCCAACAGGGCCTTATCAAAGAACTTGGCCTGGCGGATTATCTGGCCCGGCAACTGGGCGAGTGAGACTACGCCTCTTTCGCCCCGCTCCTCGCTGTCATTCCGAGCGCAGCGAGGAATCCTGCTCTGGACTTTGCTTTCCGGTTTGCCCGAGGCAATGCGAGATTCCTCGCTGCACTCGGAATGACACTAGATAGGGCGGATTGACGCAGGCCGGAGGTTCGGGATGGCTATTCCGGCGAAATGGGTACGGCTGTTAACGATCTCATTCCTAGCAGCGGGCATCGCCTGCATTTGGTTCCTCGGCCCCGCTCTGGCCCTCCAAAACCAGGAAGCCCCGGAGATTAAAAGCGAAGAGGCGACACCTTCCTTTACCATCCGCGCGCAGCGGAACGAAGTTCTGGTGCGCGTGGTGGTGCGCGACAAGGACGGCGAGGCCGTCGGGGGGCTTACGAAGGACGACTTCCGCCTCTCCGACAACAGCAAGCCGCAGAGCGTGACGCTCTTCAAAGTCGAGACCTACAAGGCCGCACAGGCCGAACAACCCCTCGGCGCTGCCCCTCCCGCCGCCAAGCCTACCCAGCCAGTGGAAGTAGAGCCATCGCCCGAATTGCCCCAACGCTACGTGGCATTCTATTTTGACGACCTCGTGGTGAAGTTCGAGGATATGTTTCGAGTACGCGCGGCGGCCGACAAATACATCGACTCCGCACTGCGGCCGGGGGACCGCGCTGCCGTCCTTACATCTTCCGGGCTCGGAAGTCTCGACTTCACCGATGACCGTGCCAAGTTGCATGAGGCCCTAGCGCGGCTCCAACCTCGTCCTCGAATCACCCCCGCTGCGAACGACTGCCCGCCGCTCACGCCTTATGAGGCCTACCTTATCGACGAGCGGCACGATTCGATAATGCTCAATATCGCCACGCGGGAAGTCATTGCCTGCGCCTGTGGCGGCGACCCGACGCGTTGTGCTGATCCGCAGACCCAGGCTCAGATGGCGGCCCGAATGGCCTGGCAAAACGATCAGGACCAGTCCCGGCAGTGTCTACACGTTCTCACGAATCTGGTGCGGCGAATGAGTTCTCTGCCCGGACAGAGAAGCATTCTCTGGCTTTCTCAGGGCTTTCTGATCCAGGCAAACTTCTCTGACGTCGGCGAACTTATCGACCGCGCGTTGCGCGAGCACGTGGTCATCAGCGCTCTCGATGCTCGAGGCTTGTGGGTGGACGCCCCAGGCGGGGACGCTTCCGAGCACAACACTCTACCGGCCAGTTCCCCCCTTTTCGCGACGCTGTCTATATACCGCGAAACAGGCGAGCGGATGAACCAGGATGTTATGGCCGATGTGTCGCACGCCACGGGTGGCGTGTTCGTACACAACACGAACGACTACGACGGCGGATTCCGGATGGGCGGCGCTTTGCCGGAGTTCACCTACCTGCTTGCCTTCTCGCCACAGAACTTGAAATACGACGGCAAGTTTCACAAGCTGAAAGTCGAACTCGTAAGTTCGAAGGGCTTGACCGTGCAGGCCCGCAACGGCTACTCCGCTCCCAACCAGGAACTCCGGCCGCAGGAACACGCGAAGCAGGAGATTGACGACGCCGTCTTCGCCCGCGACGAGTACCTGGACTTCCCTGTTGATGTGCAGACCCAGTTCTTCAAGCTGAGCGACACCAAAGTTCAGCTTTCCGTGACGGCGCGAATCGACGCGCACGCACTGCGATTCCACAAGGAAGGCGACCGCAGCCGGCTGAATTTGAAAATGGTCTGCGCCGCCTTTGATCGCGATGGCAACCTGGTGGATGGAACGCAGAAAGAAGTGGATATGTCGCTGAGCGACGCAACACTCGCCCAGCTTCTAAGCTCCGGACTATCCATCCGCGGCGAACTCAAAGTTAACGCCGGGAATTATGCTCTGCGCGTGGTGGTTTACGAAATCGATTCGGCCCGGATGACGGCGCTGAACCGCACCGTGGAGATCCCGTAATAGCAATGTGCCCCGAAGGGGCGAGCTATCACAGCCCAGGCCAACGGCTCATAAGCGTTAACCTAAGCATTTCTGAGGGGTCCCGAAGGGACCCAAGATCATTAGCCGTAGGTGAAACCTACGGAAACTGCCGGGTACGAGATTCAGCCAACCCCGCAGGGGTTGAATTCGACCCCTCCAGGGTCGGGCAAACACAAGGAAAGGGCCATTTCTCCGTAGGTCTCACCTACGGCTAATGATATTAGTGGCCTTCGGGCATTCAATCTGTACAACCTCCGCTTAGGTTAACGCCTATGGGCCAACGGCCTGGGTCAAAAGTGTCCGTCCGTGCATTTATAAGCCCTACAGGGGCGCAATAAGGTCACACTCCGAGGGGGGACGGCCGTCTGGAGATCTGCCCAAGGCTTTTTCGCCCCTTCAGGGCTCGCTCCGAAGCAGGACGCATTCCGGGTCCCAGGCCGTTGGCCTGGGCTACGATAGGTCGCCCCTTCGGGGCTAAAGGTGCCCCCAGGGCGGCCACAAGGGCCGCCCCTACTCCGCGGTTTTTCATTCCGCCGGCGTCAGCTTGCGGTTGGGATCAACCCACAGCCAGGCCAGCGCTCCGGTGGCGCAGAGCAAACCGGCCACACCAAATGACGCTTCCCAGCCAAAACGCGACGCGATCAGGGGTGTGAGCGTGGCGGTAACCGTACTTCCGATCTGGGCGCCCATGTTCATTACTCCCGATACGGCGCCGGCAGACTCCCCCGCGATATCCGCTGTGACCGACCAAAATGTGCTCTGGGATATATAAAGGGCACCCGCCCCACCCGCCAGAACGACGCTGGCCAGCCTGGGACTAGCGACGTAAGCACCTGATGCCACGAACACGGCCGACAGCCCGATGCCAACCACGGAAACGCCACACCTTCCCCAACGCTTACCGTAGAGGCGCGTAATCCGATCGCTTATCACTCCGCCCAGCGGCGAACACACTGCCATGGCGATGAATGGAAGGGTTGTGAAGTACGAACTCTCCCGCAGATTAAGCCCGCGCACGGTGGACAGATAGCGGAAGAACCAGGTGAAAAAGATGTAGGCCACATAGCCGTAACAGAAATAACTGTACGTGACCAGCAGGAAATCCTTGCAACCCAGGATACTTCTCCAGGGCAGCATCCCTTTCGGTTGATCTTCCGCATTGGGCAAGCCGGAGCGAATGACGCCCATCTCACGCTCGCCCACCCAGGGGTGATCTTCAGGATTGTCTCGCGCCAGCCACAGCCACACCATGCCGGCGGCGACGCCGATCAGGGCGCTCACCCAGAAAGACAGCCGCCAACCGCCATGCAGCATAATGTAAGTAATCAACGGAGGCGTGACCGCAGCGCCTGCGCCCACTCCTGCAAAGATCACGCCATTGGCCCTGCCGCGCTCATGAGTGGGAATCCACTTGGCCACCACGCGATTCGAAGCCGGATAGATCACCGACTCGCCCACGCCTAGCATAAATCTCACAGCAATAAATGCCGCGACCACGTGGGCAATGTCCCTCGGAATGGCCGTCGCCAGACTCGTGAACACCGCCCACCAAAGGGTGGCGAGGGTGATCACCCGCCGCGCTCCGTAACGATCGCTGATGCGCCCGCCCGGAGCCTGAAACAACGCATAGCCAAAGACGAAGGCGCTGAAAATGTAACCAAGCTGGATATTCGTAAGATGATATTCCCTGACAATATAATCGCTGGCGATGGAGATGTTCACGCGGTCCAGAAACCCCACCGAGCTCATGACGAAAATCCAGACGATGAGGAGCCAGCGAACTCGACCTTCGAAAAGAGAAATCATTCTCGGTTTCGCCTCGATTCAGGAGACAGGAGTCAGGAGTCAGAATTGAGAAACTTAACACAGGTGATGCACCGGCCGAAAGGCGCAAATAGATGCGGTCTCGATTTTCTTGCTTTGCGGTCTCTGCGTGCTCGGCGCCTTTGCGTGAAACCGCTTCTTCGTGCGCCCATCGATTCGCAGACCCCGTTCGAAAGTGCCCGACGTCCCGCCTCCGGAAATGGTGGGCAGCAGACACTTGCCATGCTTTCAAACTTAAGTCAGACTGTATCCAACCATGCGCGACCGCATCTACCTCTTGGTTTTCCTGGTGGGCGCAGGGCTGCTGCTCTACGTCGGCCGTGGCTACATCGCCATGTCCGCCTATGCGACGTTCGGCCTGACGTTCGCGGGAACTACGGCTGCCGCGGTTCTGGGAATGGTGCTTTATCGCGTGCAACTCGAATTACGCGCCAGCCGCCACGAACTGGCGCGCAAGGAAGCGGAACTGACCTTCGCACTGGAGGTACAGCAGGCGCTTTTTCCAAAGCATTTTCCAGTCGACGGAGGGCTCGAGTTCTCCGCCGTTTGTGTTCCCGCCCGGGGAATTGGCGGAGATTACTATGACGTCCTGCAACGGTCCGGCGGCCGCCTGGCTTTCGCCATCGCCGATATCAGCGGCAAAGGAATCTCAGCGGCCATCCTGATGTCCAACGTCCACGCCGTGCTTCGAACCCTCTACGACGCCGGCCACCCGGCAGGGGAACTCTGTTCCCAGCTCAACCGCCAGCTTCACCGCGTCACCGACGGCGCGCAGTTCGCAACCGCGTTTTTTGCGGAGTGGAGCGTGCGTGACCGTAGTCTCACTTATGTCAATGCCGGCCATCCGGCGCCCATCCTGCTGGGATCACGCTCCGGCGAGCAGCTTGACGCCGGCGGCCCCCCGCTCGGACTGTTTCCCGACACGGACTTCGAAGTGGGCAGGATCGTTCTTCAGCCCGGCGACATGATGGCCCTTTATTCCGACGGAATAACAGAAGCCGGCGAAAGCTCAGAGCGGGAGTTCGGCGAGGCGAGGCTGGAAGCCGTCCTCAGGCAGCATCCCGGGGAACCTTTAGACAAAATCCGCCAATACGTATTGGAGGCGGTGCGCGACTGGTCAGGCGAGGAATTGGAAGACGATATGACGCTGCTTTTGATTCGGGCGGCACGGGCAGGAGTAGGCAGTCGGCAGTAGGCAGTAGGCAGTAGGCAGTAGGCGGTTGGAAGGCGCAGCGCTCATCGCAGAAGGAGACGCTATGAAAATCGGCGGGCACGGATTACGAGAACACATTCGCCTTTTGATGCCCCTGTTCGGGTTGATCACGGCAGTGTGGCTGCTTCGCTTGATCATGGACAAGGCAGGCACGCCGCCCGCCGTTGTCCGCTTGGTGAGTGTGACCGTGGCCGGCTCCGCCTCGATCCTACTTGCCGTCCTGCTGATTCACTTCAAGGCATTTGGCAGCTACGGCAACGTTGTGGTGGCCGCCTTCCTGCTGGAGCTCTGCTCGCAGTTTCTCATCTGCAGCGCCATCGCCTTCTCCGCTTTGACAAACACTATGAACGTTTACAGCCTGCCGGAGTATTCACCCCGCGCCAGCCCTTTGGCGCATATCTTCGGCCACATTACCTTTGGGGTGGGAATGGGGACTTTGGTTGGGGGAGCCATGGGATGCCTCCTACTGTGGCTGCTCCGCCATATCGTTCCTGCCGCAGGAGGAAAGGCACACCTGAGGACGAGCCACTGAGGGAACAGGCAGTCGGCAGTAGGCAGTGGGCAGTAGGCAATGGGCAGTCGGCAGTAGGCAATGGGCAGTCGGCAGTGGGCAGTAGGCAGTGGGCAGTAGGCGGGTGGTACGGTTCAACTGTACTTTGACGGTCCTGATCTTTGTCCTCGACGCTTTGCGCCGGGCGAGCCTCCCTTGGGCACCACGGGAAAGGTCCACTGCGCCAACTGTGGAGATTCATTCTGTTGAGATTTGTGCTGGGCTCACTGCCGACGGACGTGGTCCTCGACGCTAAAGCCGGCGTCTTTCAGAATGCGCGCCGCGAGGCCTCGACCAATGTCGCACCCCGTGTGAACAGGTATCGTAACCGAAATGTTACGTTCGGCGTTCCAGAGGGTCAGATGGCTCCCCGCTTGCCGGTCCTCAACGAAGCCGTGGGCTTTCGGGAACCGAACCAGGTCTCGAGCCGTGACTTGGGGGGCATGCGGCTCATTCAGCGATAGCGACGGTCAACTCTTCGACATGCACGAGGCGGTCGTTTTGCGGAACTAATTGGGAATGCTCCAACATTGAGGCGAGATGCTGCTCGATCGCTTGGCGAATGTTGCGCTTCGCGTCCTCGATGGTCCTACCGTTCGAGAAGCACCCAGGAACGGTTGGGGTGTACGCGAAGTACCCTTCGCCCTCCGCCTCCTTCTCGATGATGATCTGGAATGAATAGAACTTCATCGCTGAGCTCGAACTTTCGCTTTCGTGAAGAGCTAGACCCTGCTGAAAGTGCGGTGGCCTTTCCTACCCATTAACACGGAGCTCAGTATAGCACAACGCCCCAGCTACGACTGCGCCACAGCCTTGGCCGACTCGCGGCGGCGCTCCAGCCATTTCATCCAATTCTCAAATCCCGCGCCGGTCTTGCAGGAGACTTCAACAATCTCCATGCCCGGATGCACCTGAAGGGCATTGGCGCGCGCTTGGGCGAGGTCGAAAGAGACGTAAGGGAGCAGGTCGGTCTTATTCAAGATCAAGAGCTCGGCTTTGAAGAAAATGGCAGGGTACTTGAGAGGTTTGTCTTCGCCTTCCGCCGTACTGAGCACGACCACTTTCGCTGCTTCGCCAAGGTCGTAGCTCGAAGGGCACACCAGGTTGCCCACGTTTTCAATCAGCAGCATATCGAGAGACTCGAGCGGCCAGTCCTCGAGCGCCCGCTCGATCATGCGCGCATCCAGGTGGCAGGTTCCTCCGGTGGTGATCTGTTTCACCGGGAAGCCGAATCGAGCCAATCTCTTCGCATCGTTGTCGGTCTGGATATCGCCCGTCAGCAGCGCCACCCTCTCGAGGGGGGGAAAGCGCTCGAGGGTACGCTCGAGCAGCGACGTCTTCCCTGCCCCAGGCGAGCTGATGAAGTTCAAGCAGAAAAGTCCTCGCGCCAGAAAACGTTCCCGCAAGCGCTGGGCGATGCGGTCGTTCTCACTCAGGACCTTCTGTTCAAGCGGCAAGCGGCTCATGACTCCTCCACTTCAAGGTATGCCAACTCGAGTTCGTCGCCGCCGATGCAGCGAGTGTCGGTCGAGCCGCAGGCGGGGCATTCCATCCGGTAATCCACTACCGTAAAGACGTGCCGGCAGTGCGAGCATTCATGGCGGCGCGGAACAAACTCGATGGCCAGGGGCAGTGGCTCGAAGTCAGTGTCTTTGACCAAAACCTCAAACCCGAAACTGAGCGCGTCCGGATCCACGCCTGCCAACTCGCCGATGCGCACGCCCACCTTGGTCACCCGCGCGCCGTTCAGCCGTTCGCGCTCCTTGCGTACCGCTTCCAGAATCGAGTTGGCAATGCTCAGTTCGTGCATGGAAAAGCAGGGGTTAGGGATTAGGGGCTGGGGGCTAGGGGAAACCCCCTTTGAATCAAGACTTCAGGCGCGAACCCGGGTTCCTAACCCCGTTTAGCCCTTCCCAGGGGGTGTGACCGTGCAGTTCTCCCTAGTCCCTAGCCCCCAGCCCCTAGCAGATCCTCGGCAACTGGTCGCCGGCCAGCATATCGACAATACGGGAAGTGCCCAGGCAAGTTCGCATGGTGACTACGCCAGGATGAGCATCCACCACCTTTCCGATCAGGCGAGCGTTCGTGCCCTGGGGGTGGCTACGCATTGCGCCCAAGACCCGTTCGGCCTCCGCAGCCGCTACGACGGCCACGAGTTTCCCCTCGTTCGCCACGTAAAGCGGATCCAGCCCCAGCAACTCGCAGGCGCCTTTCACCTCCTCGCGAATGGGTATGGCGGATTCTTCAACCACGATCCCCACACGCGACTGGGCCGCGAACTCGTTCAGGGTGCTCGAAAGGCCGCCTCGGGTAGGGTCGCGGAGACATCGAATGGAATGCGTAACCCCGAGCATCGCCGCAACCAAGGAGTGCAACGGGGCGGCGTCGCTCGTGATGGGCGTCTCGAACTCCAGTCCCTCTCGCTGCGAAAGAATAGCGATGCCGTGATCGCCCAGCGTGCCGCTGAGGAGAATACAATCGCCGGGCCTCGCCTGGTCAGCGGACAGGTTCACCCCTGGAGGAACGCGTCCGATTCCCGAAGTGTTAATAAAGAGGCCATCCCCTTTTCCCTTTTCGACGACTTTCGTGTCGCCCGTCACCACTTCTACCCCAACCGCTTCGGCTGCCGCCTGCAACGACCCGACAACTCGCCGCAACGTTTCGAGCGGCAGCCCCTCCTCAAGGATGAATCCGGCGCTGAGGAAGAGCGGCTGCGCCCCACCCACGGCAAGGTCGTTCACGGTGCCGTACACGGCCAAGGAACCGATGTCGCCTCCGGGAAAGAACAGTGGCTTGACGACGAACGAATCCGTAGTGAATGCCAAACGCACGCCCTCCACGTCAACCACCGCTTGGTCATTAAGCTTGGCCAAGGCAGGATTCTGAAACGCCGGAAGAAAGACTTCGCGCAAAAGGGCAGCGCTCAGACGTCCACCGCTGCCGTGACCGAGCAGGATCTTATCTCCGGCAGGCAAGGGCGCCGGGCAGGTGGGATTTTCGAGCGGCATTCGATTGTCTGGCACGCAGAGCCTTTCCAATTCCGCGGTGCACCCAGCGTCAGACCGGAATCATCGCACCGCGCGTAGCGCCGACCTTCAGGTCGGCATCCCAGGTGCTGACCTAAAAGTCAGCGCTACTTCCCGGTCGGACGCCGGTACTGATAGTACGCTGCGCAGGCGCCTTCGCCCGAGACCATGGGCGCGCCCAACGGCATCTCAGGCGTACAGCGCACGGCAAAAGCGGGACAGTCAACCGGCTTTTTCAGGCCTTGCAGCACCAGGGCGCTGATGCACTCAACCGGTTCTTCCGTCGTCGTGGCCGCAACATCGAAGATCCTCTCCGCGTCGTGCGCCGCGAATTCCGCTCTCAAGCGCAACCCGCTCTGAGGGATCAACCCAATCCCTCTCCATTTGCGGTCACATACCTCGAACACTTTCTCCATAAGCGCCTGAGCAGGACGATTTCCCTCACAAGCCACCGAGCGGACGTATTGGTTTTCAACCTCCGCCCGTCCCTGTTCAAGCTGGGCCACCAGCATTGAAATCGCCTCGAGCAGATCCACTGGTTCAAAGCCGCCCACCACGATTGGGACGCGATACTTACGGGAGAGTTCGTCATACTCGCGGTAGCCCATGACCGTGCAGACGTGGCCTGGAGCGATAAATCCCTGGACACGGTTCCTCGGGGACTCGAGCAGCATGCGAATCGCGGGCGGTACGAGGAAATGCGAAGCCAGCATGGAGAAATTCCCCAGGCCCTCCCGCGCCCCCTGCCAGACCGCCATGGCGTTAGCAGGCGCGGTGGTTTCGAAGCCAATTCCCAGGAACACGACCTTGCGCTGAGGGTTAGCTCGCGCGACTTTGAGCGCCTCCATCGGTGAGTAAGCAACCCGCACGTCGCCGCCGGCCGCTTTCACATGAAAGAGATCGGAATGCGAGCCCGGAACGCGCAGCATGTCTCCATAGGAGACCAGGGTTACGCCGGGAAGCGATGCGATTTGGATGGCCCTATCGATGGTCTCGAGGGCAGTCACGCACACCGGACAACCGGGACCGTGGACCAGTTCGATTTGCGATGGGATCAGTTCGTCAATCCCATAACGCATCAGCGTATGGGTCTGGCCGCCGCAGATCTCCATGAGGACCCACGGCCGCGTCGTCCGCTGGGCGATGTCAGCGATTAAGCCCCGGGCAAGTCGCGCATCTCGGTATTCGTCAAGGTATTTCATAAAAGCAGGATTCAGGATTCAGGAATCAGTCGAGCCCGAGCCAGAAGAGCCTGAATCCTGAATTCTGACGCCTGAATCCTGGCCAGAGCCCAACTCCTCGTCGAGCATGCCCATTTCTTCTAATAATTGATAAGTGCGTTCCGCTTCCTCCGCATTCACCTTGCTTAGCGCAAAGCCCACATGGACAATCACATAATCGCCAATCCCGGCCTCTGGCACGAAATCCAGTTGAACCAGTCGCGTAATGCCGCCGAACTGCACCCGGCCAAGCCGGCTGCCGTTTTCTTCTTTAGTTTCAAGAATCTTCCCCGGAACTGCCAGACACATAATGAGTCTCCCCAGACTATATGGAGCAATTCTGTGACCAAAAGAAGTACGCCAAATAGCCCGTTTTATTGTACTCTCAGCCTGCCCCAGACTCAAGCCGCCGGTCCAGGAAACGAATTATTGTCTGGCGGGAAGCTCCGGGTCGATAGAACTTCGGAGGTCAGGAGGAGAAGCTTAAGTGCGGAGACTCTCTCGACAACCAAAGCAATGGCCTCCTCGACAGCGTCCGAACGGGCAGCGCCTTCAGCCACCGTGCCGGCCTCAATACCCAAAAGGTAAATACGAGGCATCGGCCGCCCTAGCGCGTCGGCCAGCTTCACGACCTCGCCGACCCCCCAACCATGGCTCGACAGAGAGCCTAAGGCTTGCGGCTCAAGTTCCTTGGAAGGAAGAGATGTGAGGTGGAGGGTACCTGGGGCGCCGCCGCTTACTACCGCGTCCACAAACAGGATCACATCAGCCAGAGGGAAGAGTTCCAACAGTTCAATGCCGGGTGCGGTTTCAGCGCGCAGGTCGCAGCCACAATCGCCGTGCTCGCCCAGCCGGCGCACAATCTCCAAGCCCACGCTGTCATCGCCCGCGTCGGGGTTGCCACAACCGACAATCAAAAATCTGCCGGAACTCCGGCGCGCAATTTCACTCATCCGCTCCCCAAACTCACGCTATTCCGCCGCGCTCGATATTCTTTCTATAGCGAGCGTCCAGGCCGTTTTCATGCCGCTCGAGGTTGTGAGGGATGCTCTTCAACTGCCGATGTCTTGATGTGTTTCGAAGGCAATCCCTCCGGGTACCAAACCTCCCAGGTGCTGTAACCGCCGGACAGGTTGCTGGCGTCAAAGCCGTGCTGTTGCAGGATGCGCACGGCGTAGTAGGACCGGTGCCCTCGGGCACAGTTAACCCAGATCGGACGGTCGTTGGGAATCTCAGCGAGCCTTTGGCGCAGTTGATCGAGCGGGATGTTGATGGCGTCGACAATTGAGCCGCGCCTGAACTCTTCCTCCTCTCGAACGTCGACCAGAAAAGCGCCGCAATCCGGCAGTTCACCCCAGTTCGCCAATCTAACGTCACCACGGACGACGTTCGCAGCCACCATGCCTGCCAGATTCACGGGGTCCTTGGCCATGCCAAACTGGGGTGCATAACACAATTCAGCTTCTTCGAGATCGAAGACTGTCGAGCCCTTTTGAATGGCGAAGGATATGACGTCAATCCGGCGCTCCACTCCGTGCCCGCCGACTGCCTGAGCTCCCAGAACCAGACCGTCAGAACGCCGGAAAATCAACTTCAGGTGCATTTCGCTTGCGCCGGGATAGTAGCTCGCATGGTCAGTGGGGTGCAGGTAGACCGCCGCGTAATCGGTCTCCTTCGCCTGATGCAGCCGTTTTTCGCTGACTCCGGTCATCGCAACCGTCAACCCGAAAACGCCGCAGACCGCGGTGGCTTGCACCCCTCGGAACCGTGCCGGTCTGCCGCAGATAGCATCCGCCGCGATTCGCCCTTGCCGGTTGGCTGGCCCCGCCAACGGCACCAGGCACAACGCGCCGGTGACCGTGTCCCTTGCCTCAACCGCATCCCCCACTGCCCAAATACAAGGATCGCTAGTCCTCATGGATTCATCTACACGAATGCCGGCGTGTGGGCCGAGTTCCAGACCGGCGACTTTAGCGAGCTTGCTCTCAGGCTTGACGCCGACAGAAAGGATGACTAGATCAGCGGGAATTCTCGCGCCGCTCCTGGTCTCGATCGAAGTCACGCGCCCTTCGCTTCCGCTAATCCGAACTACACCATCCGCGAGACGGACGGAGACATGCTTGTCCAGAAGGTGAACGTACACATATTCAGCCATTTCACGGTCGAGCGGCGGCATGACCTGATCGAACATCTCGACGATTGTAACCTTCAGCCCCCGGCGCGCCAGATTTTCGGCCATTTCGAGTCCGATGAACCCACCGCCCACAACAACCGCACTTCTCGGCTGGGAGTCTTGAATCCACGCGCGTATGGCGCGGCTGTCGGGAATGGTTCGAAGCGTGAAAACACCCTCAAGATCAATCCCGGGAAGAGGCGGCCGAGCGGGCACCGCACCAGGCGACAAGACCAGCGCGTCGTAAGCCTCCTGATAGACAGAACCCTTCCGAAGGTCCTTGACCTGAATCTTCCGCTCCCCGCGATTGATGCCAAGGACCTCGTGTTCGGTGCGAACCTCGATGTTGAAGCGGCTGCGGAATAACTCTGGTGTGGCCACTAGCAGCTTTGCTTCATCGGAGATGGCATCGCCGATGTAGTAGGGTAAGCCGCAGTTTGCAAATGATGGGTACGGCCCTTTTTCAAACACGACGATCTCTGCCCGCTCGTCTAGCCGCCGCAGCCTCGCAGCGCAGGAAGCTCCGCCTGCCACGCCGCCTACAATCAAGACTCTCTTGGAACTCATTGACACAATTCTCCTCACAACTTGATGAGCACGTTGCTGGCCATTGGCCCCTCTTCTGCTGGGGAACCGCTTGCACAAATCACTCCCGCACGCTGGTGAGTGCTGGCACGGTTCGGGTGTGGCGAACTTCCCCTGCAAGAGACGGCGGAGGGCTGCATGGATGGGGGCATGTTAGTATCATGAATTCGGATGGGCGAGATGATCAGGGAGGCGAGATGAAGAAGATCGGCATACTTGGCGGCATGAGTCCGGAATCCACCGCGCTCTATTATCAGCACATCACCAGGACCTATACGGCGCGGTTTGGCAACTTCGGCTACCCGGAAATCCTGATATACAGCGTGAACTTTCAGAAATATGTGGATTGGCAACTTAGCGGCCAATGGCAGGAGGCGGCGCGGGATATGGCGGAAGCCCTCGAGCGCTTGCATGGGGCGGGCGCCGATTTCGGGTTGATCGCCGCCAACACCATGCACATTGTATTTGAGGAAGTGCAGCGCGCCGTGCACATGCCCCTGCTCAGCATCGTGCAAGCCACCGCAGACGCCATTCTCGCGGCCGGGCTTCGCTCCGTGGGCCTGCTGGGGACGATCTTCACAATGAGCGAGCGGTTCTTCCGCGAGGGGCTACAGCGATGCGGAATTACGGCGCTTGTTCCGGAGCCCGACAGCCAGCAGCGGATGAACAGAGTGATTTACCAGGAATTGTGTCGAGGCGAGATCCGGACGGAATCGCGGCGGCTTTTTCTGGACATCATCGAGCGTCTGGGCGCCCAGGGCGCTCAGGGGATTGTGCTCGGATGTACGGAGATCCCGTTGCTGGTCGAGCCTCAGCACTGCGATTTGCCCCTCTTCAACACTTCGCTGCTGCACGCCGCCAAGGCACTGGATTTCGCGCTACAATCGCCGGAGTGAAAACGCCAAGAGCCCCGCCGCAGCATCGGGCAATACACAGAAGCTCAGCTAGCCTCTCGCAAGGTCGCCTTGATTTGGCGGTTGCCGTTGTTGGGAGGAGTAGCAGGGCTCTTGCAGCTACCGCCGGGCTGAAAGCGAGTACAATGGCAGCGTGCGCGTCCTGGCGGTTTCCGGGCGCGCGTCGGCCGAGGGCATGCAAACCCGAATCTCGTGTAGCCGACTTTTTGTCACTTGCCCGGCCTCGCCTTGCGACGCCGGAGCCTGACCTCGTTCTCCCAAATTGGGGTGTTCCTTGCTTGCTTCAGGGCCTGATTTGTGCCGATTGGCGCGCAAAGGCCCCTGATCTGCGGCATTCAAAAAAATGATGTCCTTTGTTTTCAGCCACTTCTTGGCTTTGTTCCCGCGATTCTTGTATTCTCTTGCGGTCCCCCGGGTTTCCCCAAGCCCGGCAATTCCGGTCCCTGCCGGATCCCCCGCGATCCAGTGTCCCGCCCTAACGTGTGCGATCTCAAAACGGTCGAATTTTGGTTCTATTTCACGCATTTGAGCACTCAATGGGGGTTCGTTTTGAGTTCGTTTTAGCTCGTTTCTGAAATGCCTCTCTTTGTTTTCAATAATATACTGGCTTCGTTCGTACTATTTTTTGTTTGTCTGAAGCCACTCTCTCCCGAGTGCCCCCGGACCATCCCGCTTTTCCTTCCCCATCCAGCCATCCCGGCGCTCGCCTGCGACAATGTGTCCATGACAGGACCACTCTTATAGGCTATCATATGCCCGTAAGCTTGTCAAGTGGAAAATGCAAAAAAGCGAGCGGACTTTACCGAATTCTCTCGCCCTGCCCGGCTAGACCGCGCCAGGAAGAGTGACTACGACGAAATGTCGGTGCGTCTCACTTTGATGAGGTTGCAGCGGCGAGTTTACCTCGCCAAAGTGCGGCGTAACGCCGACTCTACGTCAGACTGAGGCACCACGCGAAATGTCATTTGGCGGCGCGGCAGAGGCCTGTCCGGCCACCGTGGGCGTGGCGGCGGTCCCTTCCTTTGGCTCCACTGTAATCGCTGAGGCTTTCTCGGAAGTAATCGTCTGCCGATTGATGCCTCCTTGTGGAGGCGACTCCGCTGTCGATGCAAGAGTGAACCGAGCAGGGCATGAGGCCCCGCCGCCGGGAGGCCATAATGGAAATCTCCAGTGAAGCGACCAAAACGCGGCCGCGACAAGAGTGTTCAATTTTGCACAGAAGAGTGTTCGATTTTGCACAGACAGGTCCATTGTTGAATTGGTATCTTGCCTAAGAACTAGACGCTAGGATGATCCACAATGTACTTCTCATCGAAGGCGATCCTGCTGTTGCCGGGGTGATCCAAGAGGCCCTTGCTGACCTAAGCGACAGCCCATTCATCGTGGAATGGGTCAAGCGACTCTCCGACGGCCTCGAACGAGTGAGCGGGGGAGGAATAGCGGCGGTCTTACTCGATTTGTTCCTGCCCGACAGCCAAGGTATCAACACGTTTAGCACGCTGTCCCTGGCCGCGCCTGGTGTTCCAGTTTTGGTCCTCGGTGGTTTGAGCGATGAAAACATCGCTCAAGAGGCCGTGAAGCGCGGAGCCCAGGATTATCTTCTAAAGATTCGCCTCGATAGATACTCATTAACGCGGGCTCTGCATAGCGTCATCGCGCGCAAGGTCGTGGAAGACGCGTTGTTTCTGGAAAAGGAACGCGCCGAAGTCACTCTCAATTCCATTGGGGACGCCGTAATCAGTACCGATATCTCGGGCAACATACTAATCAAATCAGAAGTAAG
>Ga0209415_10008569_pt1 | contig 17720 bp, 13 predicted proteins | sample PeaSoiSIISIP2007_FD_187696 | JGI IMG/M metagenome (GOLD analysis project Ga0209415, IMG submission 187696) | Peat soil microbial communities from Weissenstadt, Germany - SII-SIP-2007 (SPAdes) (version 2) | ecosystem: Environmental > Terrestrial > Soil > Wetlands > Peat | place: Germany... | reverse complement strand
CATGACCGATGTCGTCAGAGTGACGGGGGCGGCGTTTTCGCGACAGACGTGGCGGTTGTCAGATCTAGGTCCACACTGCTTGTTGGCGTACAGTTCGACATCTCGAAGAGCCTGGAGGTCATACAATGCCCTTGTTGACCTCGGGAGGGAGCAGCGGGCGACCTTTAGGTCACGTCTCGCGGCTCGATCAACCCGACCGCAGTTCGGCGCGTGACGGTCGCGCTTTCCCAAGCGTCGAGGGTGGCGCTTAGGCTGGGGGCAGCTTGTAGGAGTCGTTGCGTGTACTCGTGACGCGGCGTCTCGAGCACCTCGGCGACGGTGCCTTCTTCGCAGACCGCCCCGTCCTTTAGCACCAACACACGTTCGGCGAGCGTGGAAACGACTCCGAGATCGTGCGTAATTAGGAGAAGCGAGACGCCAAAGCCCTGGCCTAAGTCACGGAGCAACTCAAGCACGACGGCCTGCACGGAGACGTCGAGCGCCGAGGTGATCTCATCGCAGACCAACACGTCTGGCCCTGCCGCCAATGCCCTTGCTATTGCCACACGCTGGCACTCGCCCCCAGACAGCTCGGCGGGGTACCGCTCGGCCACCCGCCGCGGCAGTCGCACAGCCATGAGCAAGCGTCTGACCTCGTCGTCGGCCTCACGTCGACTCAAGCCGCGAAGGGTCCGAGCGGGCCTCGCGATGGTGGACGAGACAGTGTGGCTCGGATTGAGCGCCTCGCCCGGGTTTTGGAAGACAATCTGGATCCTTCGGCGCTGCTCGAGCGTGCGCCGATGAGCGACCCTGGGAAGGGCCTGCCCGCGCAGCCGAATCTCGCCTGAGGAGATTGGGTGCAACCCTGCGATGACGCGGGCGATCGTCGTCTTCCCGCTTCCGGACTCGCCGACGAGCGCCACGCAGCCTCCCTGCTCAAGGGAGAACGAGACGTCGCTCGCCGCCAACACGCTCCCGTGGCGACTGCGGTACTCGGCTCGGAGGTGGTTCACTTCGAGCACGTTCGAGGCACCTTCGCCTACGGCCGAGGCACCTTCGCCCACGGCCGAGGCCGCATGCTTGACCATTGGCGGAATCCACTCGACAGGCGGCGTTGACAGCCACTCGAAGCAGCGGACGAAATGGTTGCTCGCCGTCTCCTCCAGAGCGGGTAGCTCGGTGTGGCAGCGCGCTACCGCCTGCGGGCAGCGGGGTGCGAATGCACACCCCGGGGGGTGATCGCCGACTCCGACGGCGATGCCTTCCATCGCCTGGAGCATGCGGGGGCGGACGTGATCGGGTGTTGAGGCCATCAACCCACGCGTGTACGGATGGCGTGGTGAGCGCAGGATGGCCTCGGGTGCCCCTTGCTCGACGATCCGACCGGCGTACATCACGGCGATCCGGCTGGCGATCTCGCTCACGACGGCCAGGTCGTGCGTGATGTAGAGCATCGCGACCTGCTCCTCGTCGCGAAGGCTGACGAGCTCATTCAGGATCCGCGCCTGAGTGATGACGTCAAGCCCTGTCGTCGGCTCGTCGAGGACCACGACCGCGGGCCCCGAAGAGAGCGCCACAGCGATGCACACCCGCTGTTGCTGCCCGCCCGACAGCTGGTGCGGAAATCGTCGCCCAAACGGCTGGCTCGCCGACAGTCCCACCCGCTCGAGCATTCCATGCGCACTGTTCCCGGAGACACTCTTGCCTCGGTGCGCACCGATCATGTCCTCGATCGCGTCGGCGATCCGCATGGACGGATTGAGGGCCATGCCGGGATTCTGCGGGACGTACGAGACCAGTCGTCCCCTCGCCCGACGAAACATCTGCTCGTCCCCAAGCACCTGGCCGGAGATCTCGATCTCGCCGCGTGCCGCCCGCACACCCTGCTCGTGGTACCCGAAGATCGAGAGTGCCGTGGTCGTCTTCCCTGAGCCTGACTCGCCCACGAGACCGAGGATCTCGCCCGCCTTCAGTTCGAGGCTGACGTCCTCGATGATGGCGGCTCCGCTCGCTAGCTCGACGGAAAGACCGCGTGCCCGCAGGACCACACGCTCCGGCTGCGTCACGGCTCGCTCTTCGAGCGCCCGAGCTGCCGGACGTATGCATCGCCCACCAGGTTCACGGCGACGATCAGCAGGGCGAGCATCAGCGCCGGCGCTATCACGGCCAAGGCGTTGGTGGAGATGATGCCGCGGTTCTCCGACACCATGAGACCCCAGTCGGCCGTCGGTGGCTGAAGGCCCAACCCCAGGTAGTTCACGCTGGCGATGAGGATGATCGACCAGCTGAAGCGGATCCCGAGATCCGCCACAATCGGCGGCATGACGTTGGGGAGGATCTCACGCCGAATGATCGCGATCGCTCGCTCGCCGCTGGCGACGGCCGCTTCCACATACGCTTTCGTAGCCACCTCTGCGGTCGCGGTGCGGACGATCCGGGCCACGCCCGGGAAGAGCACCAGCGCCGCCGCGCCCACGAGCACGGTCCGGCTGCTGCCGAAGGCCGTGACGGCCAGCAGCATCACGAGTAGGGCGGGGAAGGACAGAACGACATCGACGCTGCGCATGAGAACCGGGTCCACCAAGGAACGCGCGTTGCCCGCCGCCAGCCCTATGGTCACTCCGACCAGATAGGTCAAGGCCGTCGCCGCCCCGCCGAGCAGGAGCGTTGAGCGACCGCCGTCAAGCGTTCGGCTGAGGACGTCCCGTCCGACGAAGTCCAATCCGAGCGGAGCTCCCGGCGAAGGGCCGAGGCCCGGTATACCGATGGTGACCGTGCTGCCGTGTGGAGCAAAGCTCGACCCAAACAGCGCCACACCCACGACGATGAAGAGAAGGATCGCACCGATTCGCCCACCCCAGTCATGGGCGAGCAGTTCCGGCCACCGAGCCCGACGCCTCCGGGGCAGGACGGCTGTGTTCACGATATCGCCGTCCGCAGCTTCGGGACGAGGAACACGACGATCAGGTCAGCGACGATGTTGATGACGATGTAGAGGGCCGCGAGGACGAGAGCGGCGGCCTGCACCTCTGTCACGTCCCGGCTCGTTACGGCGGTCACGAGATAGGTGCCGATACCCGGGTAGGTAAAGACGCTCTCCACGATGATGATGCCTCCCACGAGGTACTGGAGGTTCTGGGCGATGACCTGGACGCTCGGCGCCAGCGCGTTCCGAAGGGCGTAGCGCAAGATGACGCGATGCTCAGGAATGCCGTTCAACCGGGCAAATCTGATGAAGTCCTGCTGGAGGATCTTGATCATTCCCGCTCGAACCTGCCGAACCCCGGAACCGACCGCCACGGCCAAAAGAGTCAGCACCGGGAGGATCAGCGCCTTCAAGTCCGAGAACGGCGATTGTCCAGGATTGAGCAGAGCGATCGGCGGAAGAATGTTGAGTTCGGTGAAGAAAATGAAGATGAGCGCCGTTCCGGTAACGAACTCCGGCAGCCCGCTCATCACGACCGAGGGAACCGAGATTACGTGGTCGAGCTTCCGTCTCGCGAAAAGCCCAGCGAGAACACCAAACAAGAGCGTTAATGGTATCAATAATAGTGTAGTCAGCCCAGCCAAGATCGCGCTATCGGCGAGCGGGCTCCCGAGGGTGAACGAAATGGCGGAGTCTGGTCGTCCCTCTGCTTTGGCAACCGCCGATTGACCGAAATTCCCGTGCAACATGCCGCCTAACCACGACAGATACCGCACCGCGAGGGGGTGGTTGATTCCGAGCTCTGCCTCCAAGTGATGGAGCACGGTCGGAGTGGCGCTTCGGCCGAGGACCACCACGGCGGCGTTACCGGGAAGGATGTTGGTGGCGACGAAGATGAGCATGGAAGCGATCAAGAGGGTCAGCAGTCCCACTGCTAGGCGCTTCACGAGAAAGCGAATGACCGGGTGATGCGCTGACGTCGTGAGCGGTCCGGCGGGTGTTTCGATCGAAAGGCCCGGGGTGTTCGACACGATTGCCATCGGACTCTCCCGCGCTACGGCATCAACCACGGATGCGGCGACATTCGGGGTGTCCATGACTCGTGAAACTCGGTGCCGCGCCGGGGCCGAGTGCGGCTCTGATCCAACGCTCTCTCCATCAACCCGTCACTACAAGAAGCTGTGCTCTCAGCGGCCACACGCTGCATATTCTCGCACACTCCTCTGCCATCGGGATTGGGTCAAGGGGCGACGATACAGAGTCTGGACACCGAGTCCGATCTCCGCTCGCTCAAGAGGTGCTCCCGCGTCTCAGCTGAGAAGAGCTACTGCATCGGCGACTCGCTCGAGTGTTTCCTCGATGTCCTTCTCGGTGTGCTCCGTGGACAAATACCAGATGTCTCGCGGCGTCGGCTTGGTGTAGACGCCCGCATTCCAGAGCACGCGTTTGAGCTGCATGATCTTTGCTGTGCTGTTTCGCCACCCCTCGCGCATCGTCCGGATCTGTCCTGGACCGAAGGCAAGACCGAACACGGTGCTGGATCCCTGCACATACCCGCCGATGGGCTCGATGAGCGTCTGGAGCTCGTTCCGCAGTCGCCGGGACAAAGACTCCATGCGCTCGTAGGTGCCGGGCTCGCTCAATCGGTCGAGAACGACGGGGATCGCGGCCAAGCAGAGCGGGTTGCTGTTGTAGGTTCCCGCCTGGAACACCCGGCGATCCGAGACCAGTGCCATTACCTCACGCCTTCCCCCAACGACGCTCACCGGCAAGCCGCCCGAGATCGCTTTCCCCATACAGGTCAAGTCCGGGCTGATCCCGCACAGCGCCTGAGCGCCACCAAGAGCAACCCGGACGCCCGTCTGGACTTCGTCGAAGATGAGAAGCGAGCCCGATTCGTCGCAAATCTGACGGAGGCCGGCGAGGAAGCCCGGCTCCGGCTCGATCACGCCGTAGTTGAAGGCAATCGGTTCGGTGAGCACGGCGGCGATCTCGTTCGCCCGCTCAGCGAACACTTCCTGCACGGCGCCGATATCGTTCCAACCGAGAACGATGACGTCCTCGTAGGTTCCATACGGCTGTCCCTCTGACATGGGCACCGCGGTAGGGCGTCGCGGGGAACCTGCTGTGGACTTGGAAGGAGCGTAAGAGACGGCAACCTGGTCGGCCCAACCGTGGTAGTGGCCTTCGAACTTAACGATGAGCGACCGCCCTGTGGACGCTCGGGCGACTCGGATCGCAGATAGGACCGCCTCGGTACCGGATTGGCCGAATCGGACGAGCTCCATCGACGGCATGAGAGCCGTCAGGCGCTCGGCCACTTCGAGCTCCAGCGGATGGCCCGCACCGTACATCGTCCCGAGCCGGGCCTGCCGTTCGATGGCCTCCACGATCTTCGGATGCGCGTGACCGAGAATGAGGGGTCCGTAACCGAGCATGTAGTCGATGTACTCGTTCCCATCGACGTCCCACATCCGGCTGCCCGCTCCGCGCTCGATGAAGATCGGGTGGGGCTCGACGAGGGCGCGGTCTGCGGAACCCACGCCTCCCGCCATTACCTGCCTCGTGGCTTCGAACATCTTGTGGGACCGCTCGAGATCGAGTGGTTTCACACCGGGTCCGCTTGTTCTCATGGGATCACCTCTGATAGTTCCGTCCGCAGCAGCACCTCTGCGACGCCGGGATGGGTTCGGGACAGCAGGCCAGCCGCCGAGAGGACGCACCGGAGGTCCACGACAACGTGGCAGCGTCGCGGTGCGAGAGCCGAGGCGGGCAGCCGCTCCAACGCCTCCTGCACGAGGTCCTCCGGGCTGGTCGCCGCCCGCAGGATCCCTCCGCCGGCCACAAGGACTCGGCAACCCGTCAGGTCAGGCTCCTCCTGAACTAGCACGGGCCGACCTCCGAGGCCGACCTGAACGGATCGCGACCCGAAGTGACGTTCCATCGAGCGGGACATGCACGAGACGGCGAGCGCGTCGTCGAGACGCCGGTCGCAGCCGTTCGGGTATACCGATGTGGGCTCGGCCCTCCGATGCCTACAGGCATCCGCCAGCCACGCCGACGAGCCGAACTGCTGCTCCAACCGGCGCCGGTCGGCATCGAGAACCGTGGAAGCGCTCGAACGCAGGCCAAGGTCTCCTTGGACGGTCCGCATGACCGGCAGATTGACCATGCCCTTACGTCTCATGCCGAAGCCATTCGCCGCCCGCCGTGTGAGCACCGAGTAGACGTCGGTCGTGGCTCCGCCGACGTCGGTCATGACAACGCCGTGCTCACTTGCCGGCCCCTGAGCCGTCTCCGCATAGAGGCGCGCGGCCCGGAGCACGGCGTCGGGCGTCGCCATCGCGACGAGTTCGCTGAACCGATCCGACGCGGACAGGCCTTTGCCCTGGATGACATGGTTGATGAACACCCGAGCAATCGCCTCCCGCGCCTCCTTCGTCCGAGTGACGCTCAGATCGGGCAGCACGTTGGGGACAACGCTCACCGAGAGCGCCACCGGTTCGAAGATCGCCTGGACCGCCTTCGCCACTGCGCGGTTGCAAGCCACTACCACGTGAGCGCCCGCCAGTGAGCCGGCTACGGCCTCGGCGTTGTGAAGTACGAGCCGCTGCTGGCCGTCGTCGGTGCCACCGGCAAACAGCACGATCTCGGGTTCGAGGTCGCGAAGGAGCCGGCCGTCTTCGTGCGTAAGCCTGCCGGTAAGCACCGATTCCAGCCGGGCACCTGCGTTGAGCGCCGCGGTCTTGGCTGCTAGGGCCGTGAGCATCGGTACGAGGCCGATGGCGACCATCCTCAAACCGCCGCCGGCGCTGGAGGTCGCCAGCTCGAGAACCACCATGCTCGGACCCGCTATCTCCTTCAGGGCAGCCCGGGCGGCATCGTCGTAGCTGTCGAGTATCTCGCCGCGGAGCTCGGTCGGGCTCTGTGCCAGCCCGACGATCGCCCCCTTGTCCAGGTTGACAGCCACTACCTTAGTAAACGTGCTGCCGAAATCGGCGAGTAGAGCTACGTTCACCCGCCGGATCCTGGTCCGACGGCTTTTAACTCTCGCAGCTCGGCGATCAACTCTTCAACCGCCGAGAGCGGTGCGATGCGGAGGCTTCTCAGATCCTCTCGCACGTCGACTGGGATCTCGCTCCCTTCCACGTCCTCGTTTAGGACTCCGCCCATGAAAACGGGCAGGTGATCGAGCTGCGCGACGTGCAGCTCATTCCTCAGGAGCTGGGCGAACGACCGCGCCACGCCGTTGTGGGTCGTGATCACGATGACGTCAGCTGCGCTCTCCACGGCCGCTCCGACGATGTCCTCCGGGTCACGGTTGACTCCGACGTCTATGACGTTGGCGCCAGCCTCGCCGAGGGCGGCGTCGAGAAGGAACTTCGCGAACTCGTGCACGTCGGTGGAGCCGAGGATCACCCGCTGGCCATCGAGGTTGGCGCCACCGCCGCTCCGCACCAAGTCGACCAGACGTTCGCGCTCGTTCATCGTCTGGTGGACGAGGTCGGTCTCCATGACCGGACGCCGTCCCCTCGGGCAGGTCTCATCCGGCATGCCTGCACCGAAGAGGGTCTCACAGGCTGCAGCGCCCAACCGCTTCATGATCACGAGCACTGCTGCCGGATCCTCGACGTCGACCCCTGACGCCGTCATCACTCGGAGCGCCTCGTCGAAGAAACGACGCCCCCCTTTCACGAGCTCATCTCGTTGCGCCTCGATCAGCGACCAGTCGATGACCCGACATACCGACGGCAGGTACTCCTCGAGGCGGCGGTTCATCGCATGGACCTGGGCGACCTCCTGCCATGTCGGGATCCTCTCGATCTCGGTCACAGGCACGGCCGTCGGTGCGCCGCCCAGCCGGTACCGCAGATCGACCGCCTTCTGGAAGAGAACGTCAGTGGAAACCACGGCAGCATTGGCGTCGAAGTCGAGGCGGTTACCGATCGTGTCCCCACTTACGAATCCGGCGGGAACGTGCTCAGGCCGGAAGGCCCTCAGCGCGAGCGTGACGGCGCACTTCGTTATCGGGTCGCTCGTGAGCCCTCCCCACGAGCATGAGTAGGCGGCGCCGATCAGGTCCTCGCAGACGTACCGCTCGAGCATCGCCCAGCCGACGTAGTTGGCGTAGTCGTGGAAGACGCCTGGGTACCCGTCCTCAAGATAGGAGTCGAAGCAGACTCCGACGTCTCGCTTCGACGCCAGCACGCCAGCGGCCTTGACGACCGCAACGACCTGCTCGGTTTCGTCCTCCCAATACGGCCAACGCCAGGTGTATTGACTGAGTACACCGAGGCACGTGACACCTGCTTGTAAGGCGTCGAGGACGTTGTCGAGCGATCCGGGACCACCGATCGTGTTGTCTGCCGCCTCCGGTTGCATCGGCACGGTGTGTGTCGTCTCCCACCAGTCCTGCTGCGTCATGAGGAGGGGCCCCGTCTCTTGCGGGGCAGCGAGCCGGAGCGCCTTCGGCAGACCCATGCGCCGCTCGGCGAGAATGTTGAAGCGATCCGGCGGACGGATGCCTCGACTGAGGCTGTCCTCGTAGATGCACCCGAGTGCCTCGCGTGTGTCGGACCAGGTGGCGAGGCCAATGTTGATGTTGGTAGACGAGATCCCGCTTTCGGCGGCGCGCTCACGCCACTCGCGCTCCGAGCGCACGCCCTTTTCGGCCAGGTAGAGCGACGGGGCGATCTCGAGTCCTTGTCCGATCGCCCGGCCCTCCGCGACGACGTCTCGCCCATCGGGGAGGTCTGCGGGGACCAAGCCGGCAACGGAAACTGAAGAAGTCATGTGTTCCTCCCCGGCAGCAACCAGCTGCCATCGACCTGCAGGATCTGGCCCTTTGTGTAACGGCCGCCCGGGGAAGCGACGCTCTGAGCGATCTCGTCTGGCAGCCCCAATCTCCTCAGCGGAGTGGTCTCGATCGCTTCGTCGAGGTGCTCTTGAGGGAGGTTCCAGTCGGCGTCCCAGTTCGCCTCGATCATGCCTGGCGACGCCCTGTTCACCCGAATACGCCGAGCGAGGGCGGCCGTGAATCCGCGGATGGCGCACTTCGCCGCGCAAAAAAAGACGCTGACCGAGTTGACGAGGTTCTCCTGGTCCGTCCCGTTACCGTACGACCTAGCGAAATTCACGATGGCGGCCCGCTGCGAACGTCGAAGATACGAGAGGGCCGCCCGACAGGCCAGGAACGTGCCTCGCACATCGCAGGCTTGCGGCTCGGTCTCCGCCAACCGGACGGCGTTGGCGGCGTCGATTCGCCCGACAGCGTTGACGAGGACGTCGCTGCCGCCGAAACGCTCGGCAGCTGAGGCCATGAAGCGGTCGAGAGACTCGGCGTCGTCAGTATTGGCGACCATGGGCGCGGTGGCTTGTTCGCGCGTCAACTTCGCGCTTTCCAGCGGTCACGCGGTCGGTCCATTCGTCCTTCCTTCGAGATCCAGGCTTTCTCTTCCACCACGGATGGGAGTGCTCGCCCAAACGACTCCTCAGGTGATCCAGCCGTCACATAGACGCCAGTTGTTGTAGCTGAAGCCCGCGCCCGCCGTCAGGCCGCGCACGTTGTTCGCCGCGGCGTCCACGTAAGGCACGTTGCCCCAGACGAGGTAGCCACCCTGGTTGTACTGCTGCAGCTGGCACTGGCGCCACAGCGCCGCGGCTTTCACCGGATCAGTGGCGGCGATTGCCTTGGAGATGAGCGCCTCGTCAGCGGCCCCGCCCTTTTGGTCGCCCCAGTGCGTATCTGGATACGGGCAGCCGTAGGTGTACTCGGACCGGTATGCCGACAGCAACGACCCCACCGGTTGGTCGACTTCGTAGCCGAAGAAGCGGCTCGTAAACCCACCTGCTGCGGTGAAGTAGGTCCCCGCGTTCTCGGTATTGACGTTGATCTTGATGCCGGCGGCGGTGGCCTGCTCGGCCAGAATGGTGGACGACTCGATCATTCCGGGGAGGAAGTTGCATGTCGGCAGGGTGAAAGTCTCCCCGGCCATGCCTGCAGCCTTGAGGAGGCTTTTCGCCTGGTCGATGTCCTGTGCCCGGGTCAGGTCGGATGCGTAGTACTCGGTGCCTGGCGCCAGCAGGTCGTATGCCACAGTCCCGAAGCCGGCCCAGGCACCATCGATCATCGCCTGGCGATCGACGAGGAGCTTGAAGGCCTGTCGGACGCGATTGTCTGCGAAAGGGCCCTTGTCAACGCGCATGAGGAACATGTAACTCTCCGCCGCAAAGGGGGACTCGAGTATCTGCACTTCGCGTGCCGAGAGCTGCTGTCTCGCCGTAACGAGGGGGAGGGTCGGAAACAGATTGATGTCGCCTGCGAGGAGGGCATTGAAAAGGGAGTTCGTGTCGGTGAATGAGGAGTCGACGATGAGCTGGTCGACGTACGGTTTCCCGGACTCCCAGTAGTCCTTGTTGGCTGCGAACACGCTCCGGGTGCCGGGCGTGAACGAGACGTATTTGAACGGACCCGTACCCACCGGATTGACTGCTGTGCTCTTCGGGGTGGCACCGTCTTGAAGTACCGGAAAGTTGTAGTAGGCGAAGAGCGTGGGGAAATTCGCCACCGCGCCGTTGAGCGGCACCTCCACAGTCAGCGGGTCCAGCTTGCGCACATGCTTGGTGTCCACGAGGCCTGTGAGAAAGCCGCTCGAGTAGTTGAGGTTGGCATTCGACCAAAGCGCCTGGAAGTTGTAGGCGACGTCGTCGGCACCGAATGGCTTGCCGTCGTGCCATGTGACGCCTTCACGCAGCTTGAAGGTCCAGACAGTGCCATCTGCGTTAGACTCGGCCGACAGGGCCAGGCCGGGCAGCAGCGGCGTGATCTTCGGACCGAGGTAGAAGAGCAGGTTGTAGAGGTTGTAATCTCTGCAGAAGTCAGGAGTGAGAGAAGCGGTGCCACCAAAGAGATTCTCCTCTTGACCGCCGCTGATCACACCCACCGTGAATGTTCCGCCGCGCACGGGGGTTCCACCCGGAAGCTCCGCTAACCCGCTCGCGAGGCCACCTCCTTGTTTTCGGCTTGAGGTCGTCGAGCTCGTCGAACCTGATGCCCCACATGACGAAAGCAGCGCGGCGCCCGTCAACGCGGCGCCGAGCTTGACGGCACCTGTCAGGATCTCACGGCGGGACAGCGTGGGGACTCGATGCGCGTCTGAGGTGAGCTCACGCCCGACCATAGATCCCTCCATGCCCAACTCCCCCTTCAGCCAGCGTGAGGGCGTCACCAACCCTCACTCTAGTCAGGAAGGATAACCGCGGTTAGACATGGTGTCCAGTGTTCGTTCGGTTGCTTCGTGAAGTGCCCCAACGGCCGAGCCGCGTGCGCGCCGAGCGGTGAGGGAGCTGCTGGCTACCCTGTGCACTGTGCGAAGCGAACCGCACGGAACTCGAGCGCGATCGACGGGCCTTTCGAATTGGGACTCTTTCAACCGGGCGGTGCGAAGAACTCCAAGGCGATGTTGTCTGGGTCTCTGAACGACAAGCCCGACCCATAGGGTGCGTCGACTACACCGCCGTTCGCGATCCCAAGTGAATTCAGCTGCACTTCCCACTGCTCGAGCTCGGCCCGATTCGCACAACCAAACGCTACGTGGTCAAGCCCCGGCCGCAGCTCATCGAAGGACTCTGCGCTCGAGGCGCTGGCATGCTGGTGAATCCCGAACAGCGTGCCGCCGAGGAGCCACACCGCGTGGTGGAACGGGCCGGTGTCCTCGTCGAGCACGGGATCGGCACCGAACAACCGCTGATACCAGAGTCGGCTCCGATCGAGATCGGTGACCGTCACGGCGACATGCGTCAGCGCAGGAAACTCGGCCATTATGCCCTCCAGTTCTCTCGAGACAAATTCTACTTGGCTGGGTTGTCGCTCTGCTCAGGCGCTTCCGCCTCCGCCACGGCTGGGCCGTGTCGATTCGGTGGTTCTGGGAAGCACAGAACGACCACCGACCCCCCGAGCCTCGTCCCCCTTCGGGTAGCCGAGAACGCGCCCGAACGAGTTGGAACAGTCGAGAGAGATGAGCACCCTCGGCAAGGCAACAGTCATCGCGCCTGACGGACGGGTTCGCCAGGGCCGTACCTGCCGCTCGCGCGCCGCGCCCGGCCAGCGGTCACGCATCGCGTCGTTCGACTTCGACTTCGACTCCGACGACCCCGTCGCACTGCTCGGCGCGGCGAGCCGGCCGACAAGCAGCTCGGTCAGGAATCTGCCGGTCACCGGACGCTACGCTCCAGCGATGGAGGAGACTCCGGTCGTGTTCGAGAGCGGCGAATCCCAGGCGACGCCAGATGCGCCCGGATCCGTCCCGCCAGGCGGGATCACCCTCGAAGATGCGCCCGGATCCGGCCCACTAGCCCGTATCACCTCCGAAGAGGAAACGGCCCTCCGGGACGCGTGCACCCGCTTCCTCATCGGCAACGGGGTCCGCACTGCGGCGGAGATGCTGAGCGACATCACCTCCGACACGGAGAAGGACAACTACGGCGTCGGCGGGGTTGTTGCCGAACTCGAGACGGAAGTGGCAGAACTGCTGACCAAACCGGCCGCCGTCTTTCTACCGACCGGCACGATGGCCCAGCAGGTGACGCTGAGGGTCCACGCCGACCGGCGAGGCCGGTCAACCTTCGTTGGCCACCCCGCTTGCCACCTCGACTGGCGGGAGGGCCGCGGCTACCAGAGGCTGCACGGCCTCAGTTTCCGGCAAGCCGGTGAGCTGCGTCGGCCTCTCACCGCGGCGGACCTGGACGACGTGAACGAGGCGCCAGCGGCGCTTCTGATCGAGTTGCCGCAGCGCGACCTCGGAGGGCACCTGCCGGCCTGGGACGACCTCGAGGCCCAGTTGGCCTGGGCGGACGCTCACGGTGCCGCCACTCACCTCGACGGAGCGCGCGTCTGGGAGGCTGCCGCCGGGTACGAGCGCGAGCCGGGAGAGATCGCAACTCTCTTCGACACCGTGTACGTGTCGTTCTACAAAGGGCTCGGCTCGATCGGCGGTTGCTGTGTGGCCGGCCCAGCAGACATCGTTGCCGAGGTGCGCGAATGGCGAACCCGGCACGGAGGCACCGTCTTCGGGCTTTGGCCGTATGCAGCGAGCTGTCTCGCGTCGCTTCGTATGCGGCTGCCGCGCATGCTCGGCTACCGCCATCAAGCGCTTGGGATCGCCGACGTGCTGGGCGGCGTCGCGGGCGCGGAGGTGGTCCCGGATCCGCCGCACACGTCGCACATGCACCTGCTTCTCCGCCGTGATTCCGACGAGCTGCGCGCGGCTGTCCTCCGGCTGGCACGAGACCGCCGGATCTGGACCTTCTCCCGCTGGTCCTCGACCGACCTTCCCGGCGTGCAGCGCATCGAGCTCCCGGTCGGCGACGCGACGATGACTTTCACACCCGAGGAGGTTGGCGAGCTCGTCGACTATCTGCTCAACGACGAAGGCACCATCGGGGTGTAGCCATGTCCACCGACCCGGCTGACCCCGTCTACGACCGAGCCGATCGCCGTCTGCGCGAGCAGCTCGGTGGGATGGACCTCGACGCCTTGCTCGAAGAGCACCGCCACCATCCCTACGGGCCTCACAGCGACGAGCTGGCGCGGCTGCTGACCTCCTTTCGGAAAGCCGGCGTCGGAGGCAAGTACGTGATCTATTCGCAAGGCGACGACGACGGCTGGGTGATCGGTCGGCTGAACGTGCGAGACGGCCGCCCGCGCATCTACCTCGAAACGGTGACCGTCTACGCCTCGAGCGCACTTGCCCAGCACGCCGTGCTCGAGGCGAGGCTCGAGAACCTGCGGAATCCGGTCGGTGAAGCGCCATGAGCGACGAAGCCCCGCTCGCCCTGTTCGGCTACGCGTCCAGGTTCAGCGTCGCACCCGGCGAAACGATCACCTTTCACATCAGCGGCGAGAACGTCCGGGAGTACGAGACGAAGCTCGTCAAGCTCCGGCACGGCTACGACGGTCGGGGCACGCCGGGGTTCCTCGAGGAGGAGCAAGAGTCTGAGATGAACGGTCACTACGCCGCCAGCAACTTTCGGTGCGCGTTGGGCTCCTACGTCGAGATCGACGATCGCGACCAGCAGCTGCGGCCGGATGCCGAGCTGCGCTTCGGCGTCATCTTCTACGCGACGACGCCCGAACGCGGTCGCCAGGGCCTGCTGGGCGCGTGGTCGGAGTCGGAGGCGGCCGGCTACGCGCTCCTCATCGAGGAGGGCCGGCTCGTCTTCCGCCTCGGCGACGGGCAGGAGGTTGCCGAGCTTCGACTCGGCCAGGAGCTCCTTTCCCATACCTGGTACGCGGCATCGGCGCGATGGAGCGGTGCCGACGGCTCTGCGTACCTCACGTTGGAGCCGTGTGGCACCCGGACCGACCGAGCGATGCCGGCAGCGTCGGTGCCCCAAGGGGGCGAACGGCGGGAGCGCGTGAGTGGGCGGCCGGTTCCGGCGGAATCGACGCCGTTTCGCATTGGGGCGTTGTCGACGCTCGTCGCTGGGAGCGGGCTCGCCTGCGCGCACTTCAACGGCAAGCTCGAGCACCCCTGGGCATCGGTGACCCGGCACACGAGGACCACGTCTGCGATCTGGGACTTCGGCGTCTCCGACCGGCCCGATGGCTTGCTGCTCGACAGCGTCACCGACGTTGGCGGTGCCGGCTTGCACGGCCGCGCGGTCAACCAGCCGACGCGCGGCGTGACGGGCCACAATTGGACCGGGCTGGTCGACGATTACCGCGCAGCGCCCGGGGAGTACGGCGCGATCCACTTCCATGAGGACGACCTCGACGATCTCTGGTGGCCGGAGGCCTTCTCGCTCAGGGTGCCCGAGGAGATGGCGAGTGGCGTCTATGCCGCGAGGCTGCGCGGCCCGAACTGCGAAGAGCACGTCCCGTTCTTCGTCCGGCCGGCCAAGGGCGCCAGCCACAACCGCGTCGCCGTGTTGTTCCCGACCGGGTCGTATCTCGCCTATGCGAACGACCGCCTGCCCTTCGATGCTCCCGGCGCCGAGTTGCTGATCGGCCATGTTCCGGTCCTTCACCGAGACGACCTCGAGCTCCAGCGCCATTACGACTTCGGGCACTCGTGCTACGAGGTCCACTCCGACGGGTCCGGGGTCTTCTACAGCTCCCGCCGCCGGCCGATCGTCAACATGCGGCCCCGCTACAGGGCGTGGTTCATGGCCGATGCCTTCTGGCAGTTTCCTGCCGATTTGGCGATCGTCGACTGGCTCGAGGCACAGGGCATCGCCTGGGATGCCATCACCGACGAGGACCTCCACCGTGACGGCCTCGAGCTGCTCGAGGGGTACGCCGTGGTCCTGACCGGCAGCCACCCCGAGTACGTCTCGGCCTCCGAGCTCGATGCCCTGGAGGACTACGTCTCGAGCGGTGGCCGGCTCATGTATCTAGGAGGAAACGGGTTCTACTGGCTCGTCTCCTATCACCCACTCAAGCCTTACCTCATGGAGGTCCGCCGCTCGGTGAACGGGGCACGTCCCCACCAGCCCCGACCTGGCGAGGAGTTCCACGCCACGAGCGGCGAGCGTTGCGGTCTGTGGCGCAACAAGGGACGCGCGCCCCAGCGGCTCACCGGGGTGGGATTCACGGCTCAGGGTTTCGACCGATCGACGTACTACGAGCGCCTCCCGGACAGTTATGACGAGCGAGCGGCGTTCATCTTCGAAGGGGTCGGCGACGACGAGCGCATCGGGGACTTCGGCATCATGGGCGGCGGCGCTGCGGGGGCCGAGATCGATCGCTTCGACACGGCGCTCGGGTCTCCACCCGGAGCTTTGCTGCTGGCCTCGTCGGTCGGCCATTCGGACGACTACCTGCGCACTTCCGAGGAGATCTTTGAGACACCGCCGGGACTGGGCGGGACGGAGGATCCGGATGTGAGGGCGGACCTTGTTTACTTCACGCTCCGGGGTGGAGGTGCGGTGTTCTCAACCGGCTCCATCGCCTGGACAGGGAGCCTCTCCCACAACGGCTACGACAACAACGTCAGCCGCATCACCGGGAACGTGCTGCGGCGGTTCCTCGACGAGCAGCCGCTGGGTTAGGCCCCGTGGGGCTCGGCCTGCCTCGGCGGCCCGGCGGCCGTCCAAGGAGCCGGGGCGGCCTGCCTCGGCAGCCCAGCGGCGCTCCAAAGAGCCCGGTGACTATTGAAAATTGTTGTCATCTTGCCTCGCCAAAGGAGAGTGGTCACTACATTTTCCGAAGGCAAGTTTGGGTCGAAATTGGAATGTGCCGGCGGGGAGTGCCGGCAGCGGCAGTCTGTGGAGGACGGCCGTGTCCGCCGGAGCAAGCAGGGGACGGCCGTCAGCAGGGGACGGCCGGCAGCAGGGGAGGGCCGGCAGCAGGAATGGGCCAGTGGAGGGAGAGGGACACGCGGCCAGGCGTCATCCTCGGGCAAGCTGCTGTCCGTGACCGCATCCGGCTCCAGAGGTGGATGGTCCTCCTTCGGCGGGGAGTCGCACGACCGCCCCGCAGACGGCTTCGGCCATCGCTTCGAGTGGCTCCTAGCTGGTGTGGGTGTCGCGGGTCTGTTAGCTGCCGCAGCGACGAGCTCATCTGAGGCCAGATCGGCCGCCTCGCAGGACTGGCCACCATTCGTCCTTGTCACCGGGCTCCTTCTCATTGGCCTAGTGGCGAACGACGACGGCCTGTTCGCTGCCGCTGGGCACCAGCTGGCCCGCGCAGCTGGTAGCGGGAGCCTGCTGTTTCTCGGCGCCACCGTCATGGTCGGGATAGTGACCGCCATGTTGAATCTGGACACGTCGGTGGCGTTCCTCACCCCGGTGCTGGTGTACACGGCCAGGAGCCGCGGCGAGGGTGAAGCCCCGCTCCTCTACGGCAGCCTGCTGTTATCGAATGCCTCCTCGCTGTTCCTGCCCGGCTCGAACCTGACGAACTTGATCGTCCTCGGCCACTTCCGGCTCAGCGGTGCGGAGTTCCTGGGCCGGATGTGGGCGCCGGCGCTAGTTGCCCTCGCGGTGACCGCTGTGGTGGTTGCCGGCTTCGAGCGCCGTGGGCTCCGGGTGAGCTCGGGTGATCTGACGCGCCCTGAGCGGCCAGTGCTCGGGCTGGGACTCATGGCCGTGGTGGCCGCCACGGTGCTCGTCGTTGTCCTTCCCTCTCCAGCTCTCCCCGTTGCCTTCGTGGGCGTGGTGGCCATCGGGATCCGTCTCGCGGCTGGCAAGGATCAGCCGCGGCACGTGGCCGAGGTACTTGGCGCGCCGGTGCTGATCGGCTTGTTCGGCGTGGCCGTGGCGCTGGGCACATTGGGTCGAATGTGGTCGGGACCGGCCTCGCTTCTGTCGCATCTCGATCTCTGGGGAACCGCCGTGGTTGCAGCTGTCAGCTCGGTGCTGGTCAACAACCTCCCCGCAGCCTCGCTGCTCGCCGCTCGCATCCCCAGTCATCCTTTCGCGCTGCTCATTGGGCTTAACCTCGGGCCGAACCTGTTCGTGACCGGCTCTCTCGCGTGGCTCCTGTGGCTACGAGCGGCGCGGAGTGCAGGAGCCCAACCCTCGATTGCCAAGGCGAGCCGCATCGGGGCCGTCGCAGTTCCCCTCTCCATGGCCGCGGCGCTCGGAGTACTCGCCGTCGTCGGATCAAAGTAACTCGCCGCGACGTCCGGTCCGAGTGAAATCCTCTGGTGGAAATGAATTGTTCGGATCCTCGCGAGAGGTCCGAGGTCCTCGCGCTCGGGTCAGCAGGGCCAATACGCGAACGCTCGACGCCAACGCTCTTAGCCTGGAACCACCGCGCTGATAGGCCTCCGGGCGTCTGACCATCCGCGAAAAAGGTGCCCCGATTAGGGAA
>Ga0209415_10008568_pt1 | contig 17720 bp, 18 predicted proteins | sample PeaSoiSIISIP2007_FD_187696 | JGI IMG/M metagenome (GOLD analysis project Ga0209415, IMG submission 187696) | Peat soil microbial communities from Weissenstadt, Germany - SII-SIP-2007 (SPAdes) (version 2) | ecosystem: Environmental > Terrestrial > Soil > Wetlands > Peat | place: Germany... | reverse complement strand
AAAGGCGCGGACCCTGATGAAGCTGGCGGAGCAGATCGGATTTGGTCACTGACCCAGAATATCGATAATATTTAGTGAGCGTCAGCCGAGAAAATCGAACAGAGTGGTTCGCGGGATCTGTCCTTCTGAACTCAGCGCCGCCTGCATCTGCGTCTGGGATTGCGTCATGTCGAGGATCGTGGACGTCATGTCCGTGTCCTGAAGGCTGCTGATCTGGGACTGATACTCAACCTGCTGCGACGCCGCCGCGTTGGTAGCGTCCGTCACATTATCCTGCGTGTTTCCGTAAAACGCCAATTGCTGGTTGAGATACTGGGAAACTGTCGAAAGCCCGTTTACCGCGGTCTGGACGCCGGCCTGATCGTTGTTGTTCAGTGCCGTCACCAGGCCGTTGATCGCAGTGAACGCGTTGGTGGCGGGGTCGCTGGAATCGAAAACCTGCTGCGCGGTGAGCGCCAGCGGAAACGTTGTCCCGTCGGGAGCCAGCGCGACTCGCGTCGACGCGGCGCCCTGATAAGCGCTCACCGGATCGTTTTGCGTCGGGTCGAAGGTGTAAGGCGCGGTCTGGTCGGTGTCTCCGGAAAAAATGTAACGCCCGTTGATGTTGGTATTGGCCAGGCTCACCATCTGCTGCTGGATGGATTGAAGCTGTTGCGCCAAAGAAGCACGGGTGACTGCGGTCTGGGTTCCCGTCGCCCCTTCCGCGCCGAGCGTCTGCACCTGATCGAAAAGCTGCACCGCGCTTTGGAGCGCTTGCTCGCCGGTATTCACCTCGGTTGTGATACCACTCAGGTTGGAAGTGATCTGCTGCGAAGCCGACAACGCGGCTCGCGCCTGTAGCAGGACGGACACCTGATCTGGATTGTCGGACACGTTGCGCATGGTTACGCCGCTCGAAATGTCGAGTTGATCCGTATTGATCCGCTGCGTCACCTGATCGACGTTGTTGACGAATTCCTGATAGCTGGAACTTAGAGAAGAAATCATGTCACTGGCACCATGTCCATAAGGGTCGTGGTGAGGTCGGAAATGACGCCCACCAGCTTTCCGACGGCTTGATAGGCCTGCTGATACTGCAGCAGCTTGGCGGCTTCGTCATTCAAAGAGACGCCGCTCACCTGCGTGCGCTCGGCTTGCGCCTGCGACAACTGGTCCTGCGCCTGCTGCTGATCCGCGGTCGCGCCGGCGACGTCATTGCCGATCTGCGACCCGAGATTGCCGTAATACTCGGTGAACGTGAATCCGTTGATCTGCGGCGATGTGGCCAGTTGCGTCATGGCGACGGCGTTGCCGTTCCCACCAGGCGCGCCGGCCGAGGCCGCTGCAATCTGATCGGGCGTCAGGTTGTTGACCGTGATGGTCGACGCGGCATCCGACGCCTGGTCGTAACTGAACAGCGGGGTGGTGGGCGCGTTTCCGTTCTCATCCACGCCTTGCGACAACTGCCCGTTGACCGCGTCGGCGAACGATTGCGCCAGAGTGTTCAGGCTCGTCATGTACCCCGGCAGCGTGGTGTTCTTCTCTGCGATCAGCGCACCCAGTTGGCCCTGGCTGATCTGCGAGGTAATATCGTTGCCCTGCGAATCGAGGATCGTGGTCTGGTTCGACGTATTGCCGGCCGAAATTGCAAACTGTGTCGAGCCCAGCACCAGCGGCGTCTGGCCTCCGATGGTCACGTTATAGGCACCAGTGCTGTCTTTGATCACCGAAATATCGGTGAGCTGCGAAAGATTCTCGAGCGCCGAATGCATCTGCGCGTCCAAGCCTGCGTCCGAGGTGGCCGCGGAGTTCGACTGATAACTTTGGTTCAGCCCCGCGATCTGGCTCGCCAGTTGGTTGATCTGCGTCACCACACTGGTTGTCTGGCTGGTGATGTTAGTGGAAACCTGCGCGATTCCAGCAGCGGTGTTCTGAAGGCCCTGAGCGACCTGGCTGGCCGCCGTAATCACGGACTGGCGGCTGACCGCGTCGTTCGGGTTGACGCTCAACTGCGAAAAGCTGTTGAAAAAATTATCGATCGAGCTGGAGACTCCCGAGGTGGATGTCAGATCGAACAAAGGCTGAATCTGCCCCAGGTCGCCGGCGCTCTGCGTCGCGCTTCCGAGCAGACTCTGCTGCGTGCGGACGGCTTGTTCCAGATACTCGTCCCGGGAGCTGATCAATGGTCCGGCAGCCACACCGCCCACCAGTCCCTGCTCCGGCTGAAACGGCAGAGGATCGAAGCTCGGATTCTGATCGGCGTAGCCTGGCGTGTTCGCGTTGGATATATTGTTTTCGACGACGTTGAACGTCTGCCCGAATACGCCCAGCGCGTTCCCCGCATTCAATAGCGCAGATGAGATGCCGCCCATGTTTTACCCCCGGATCGACATTGTTCCCGCGGCCGAGATCGGAGCCGCGTCGCCCGTGGGCGTGTACCCCGAAGTCGCCGAGCCCAATAATTTAGCCCAGCCCCGGTAGAACTCCGCGCCGTGCTCGATCAGCTTGTTCACGGCGGTCAGATCGTTCTTCAGCGCATTCAATTCGCGGCCGAGGCCCGGATCGGGCGCTTCCAATCCCAGTTGTTGCTGAATGAGCCCCAGACAAGCCGCCGCTTCGACCAGGCCGGGCAGGCATCGTTCGATCTCCTCCGGAGATGGCGAGAGCAGGGCGCCGCGGAGCTGCCCGATTCGGGTTCTGGCGAGATTAAGATTCGAACGCATCGTCGATGATTTTCGAGGCCGTCGCTCCGGCGTCCACCGTATAGGTGCCGTTGGCGTACGACCGCGCAATCTGTTCGAGACGCGCCTGCCGCTCCGGCGAATCCGCCGCGAGCGAACGCAAACTTCGTACTAACTCCGACAGATGGACGTCGTCATTGGAACCTGGGGTGGCAACCGATGAACCTGGCGATTCAACCGGGGATTGTACACCCGCCAAACGGGAGCTCTGCCCCGCCTGCTGGTTCTGCTGCACTCGACTCGGATCAGTCGAGGTTAGCCCGGCGGGATTGGGATCGTTTACCTTCATGATTCAACTCGGGGAACTTCCTCCCCTACCTGGAGTATCGTCCATGTCTGCCGATCTTTAGAGCCGAAACTACTTAGGTAATTCCCTATTCCATATACCTCAGACGGGTGTAAACGGCGGCGAACATCATCGTTCCCATCATGCCACTTTTCGTGGCCGCAGGCTATTTGGGCGAGCGCGGCTATTTCTTAATGGTGACCGTGGCTCCGGCAGGCCGCACATCGATGCGGTCGATGTCGTAGTCCAGGGCGAACTGCTCGTTGATTTTCGCGTCGGGATACAGCGGCATGAAAAACGTCTTGACCAGGAAATCGAGCACCGTCTGGTTCGCCGCGATATTCGAAATCTCGACGCGAGTAAGAAACACGGTGCATCGGCCGCCGCCCGATTCCAGCCGCACGGAAACTTTCAGCGGCCGCTCGCCTTCAATGAGTTTCGTCAGGAACCAGTTGCTGCTCTCGCCCTTGGCCTGGCGCATTTTCAGGAAATCGACCGTCGCGTAGCCGGTTGCGGTTTGCTCGCCCAGCTCGACCCGCGGATCGCGCATGCCTTCGGGCACAATTTCGGGCACTTTCACTCGCGCCCACGCGTTGATCTCACGCGGAGTGAAGGTCACGTTGGATCCGCGCTTCACCTCTCGCGACTCGATCGCGTCCAGCTTGCGTTTCGCGCTTTCATACTGCGGATCGGCCGCGGGAAGCATCAGCGCCACGGCGGCCATCAGCACCAACTGCCGCATGCCCCCAATTGTAGTAGACTCGCGGGTGATGACGACCGAAGATTTCCGGCGTATCGCGCTCAGCATGCCGGAAGCGGTGGAGGGCTCCCATCAGGCGCATCCCGATTTTCGCGTGCGCGGGAAGATTTTCGCCACGCTGGGTTATCCGGATAAGCGCTGGGGGATGGTCAAGTTAACCGCCAGCCAACAACGGGAATTCGTTCTGGCCGAGCAGCAGGCTTTCGTGCCGGTGAAAGGCGCTTGGGGCGTTCGCGGGGCCACTAACGTTCGCCTGGATGTCACCGATGAACAAATGCTTCGGCCAGCCATGCTGGCGGCGTGCCGCAACGTGTGGGTTAAGCCGGCTCCGAAAGCAAAATCGAAACCGCGCGCCCGCTGATTTTATTTGGGCGTTTGCGCCTTGGCTTCCGCCGACTTTTCCATCTCAGCGAGCTGCTGCTTCACCTTGTCCGAATCCTTGGCGTCCGGCGCGAGCTGAAGATAGGCGCGCAGGCACTCGGCCGCGCCTTTCAGATCCTGCTTCTGAGCGAGAATGATCCCGAGGATATAGTTCGACCTCGGATTCGTGTGGGCTGTGTCGAGCTTCACAGCGCCCCGCGCGCTCTTCTCCGCGGGATCGAGGTTGCCGAGCTGCAGATTCGCCACCGCGTTGTAGTAATAGGCGGCCGGAAAATCGTACGGATTCAGATGGAGCACTTTATCTGTAGTGTCGGCGACTTGCTGCCACTTCGCCTCCCGCCCGTCGAGCAGGTACAGGCGCTCATACGGATTGATGTACTTCGGATCTGCCGACACAGCTTGCTGATACGCTTCGCGCGCCTTGTCGACGTGGTCGCGGCTTTCGTAAACGCGTCCCAGTTCGTACCAGGCAGGGGCGAATTTCGGATATAGATCCACTGCCTTCTGAAACTCCTTCTGCGCGTCATCCGGCTTGCTTTTCTTTACGTCTTCGAGGCCCTTGTCGTACGCCTTGCGCGCATCTTTAGGCGCCATCGCCAGGGTCGCGCTGGTGGTGAATCCTTCGACATTCGCCAGCCGATGCAGAATCATGGTGCCGACGTCGGGATTGTCCATATAGCGGTGCCCCGACAGCGAAATCGTCTCCGAGCGAAAACCGGGAATCGTCGCGCGCAGATCGCAGGTTTGCAGGTCTCGTTCCCGTACGCCGCCGCCCGGCGTGCCAAGCCCGCCCATCTGACTCTTGGTCGGCGATTCGCTGGCATCCGGCATGACGTCGCCTTCCTGCCCTAACGTGATGGAAAAGCGCCCCTTGGAATCGGTGTACCCTTCGGCTCGCGGCCGGCCGTTGGCGCAAACGCGCTCGATGGTAACCGGTCCTGGTGGCGGGGAGCCGTCGTCCAGCGTCACTTTTCCGGAAAGGACCATCGGCCGGCGTTGATCGTCCGGCGCCGTGGTAGAAGTCCCGCCAAGGGGGCCTCGCGAGATCGTGCTGCTCCCTATGCCTGGCGATGTGGTTCCGGTCGAAGTTCCGCCGATGGGCGGCTTCGCCTGCCCGGCAAGTTGCGTGGCGGCGGCAATAATGCCGGCCGCAATCCCCAAACCCCGTGAAAAATGCATGGGTTGCTCCTCGACTGACACGATTATACTCCCCGGTCCGCGCGAGCGCATAGACGATTCGAAGGTTGACACCCCGCTGTAGAAACATCGACATTGTAAAGAGATGAGACCTCTTTTCTGCCTGTTGGCCTTGCTGGTGCTGGCCGGTTGTTCCGATAACACGCCGGCCGAAACCAAGGCCAAAGCGCCCCAACCGCCCGCAGCGCCGATCAGCGGACGTCAGGCCTTTCAAATGACGTACCCGTCGGCGCGAACCTGGGCGCCGGATTGCCAGCCGCTCAGCATCCGCAGTATCAATCTACCCAACCCTAAATCGGAAAACGGAAAAGCCGGCGCCTGGGAAATTGTATACGTTTCGGAAGCCCGGGGGCGCCAGCGATCCTTCACCTGGTCCGCGGTCGAATCCGAAGGCAATCTGCACAAAGGCGTTTTTGGCGGACTCGAAGACGGCTGGCGCGGGCCCCAGGGCGCGGAGAGGCCGTTCCTAGTGGCCGCGCTCAGAATCGATACGCCGGAAGCGCTCGAAACGGCGACCTCGAAAAGCGCGGATTTTTTCAGGAAGTCCGCGACCCGGCCGCAAGTGAATTTCATCTGTACGCTGACCAACCGGTTCCCGGAGCCCGCTTGGCGTGTGTTCTGGGGAGAATCTGTCTCGTCAGCGGAATGGTCGGTATTCGTCGACGCGACCACCGGCCAGTATCTGGGCCGTTAAGTCAAAGCGCTTCGACCTTCGACCGCTCCACCGTCACCTTCGCGCGCAAGTTCGCGACTCCAGCCGTGGGGCGTTCGTCCGTGACTGTGAACGCCACCGCGTCGTCCATCCAGTCATGCGCCGTGCCGTCCGGGTCGTGCGATGCGAGCGTGATCGTGTACGCGTGCGGGCACAGATCGCACAAAAACGCGAACACGACCGTCACCGTTTCCCCAGCCGCGCAAGGGCCTACCTTCACCCGCTCCAGGTCCGTATTGGTGCCGTAAACTTCAAAGCCGATCTGAGTGCGAATCAGCATTCCGAGGACTGGATTCTCCACGGCTTCATGAAATCGCACGGTAGCGCGGATGCTGACCATCTCGCCGCTCTTGAAAACGATGGTGGATTCGCCCTTGGAGCCCAGCGTCTCCACGGAAATAATCTCAGCCCGGCCGTTCCCCCGCCGCGCGGATGGCGCCAGGCGCGGCGTAATCGTTTCTCCCCAGCTTCGGATGCGTTCCGCCACGTGACGTCGATACCGGATCAGAGTTTCCTTGGGATCGCCCTTGGCCGCGAGCTCCCCGGCCTCCAGAAACCATACTTCGTCGCACAGGTCTTCGAGCAGCCGTTCTTCATGGGATGCAATCAGAATGGTTGACCCTGAGCGCCGCAATCGATCGAGCGCGGTCAGTGTGCGGGCGCGCACCACCGCGTCCTGTGTCGCCAGCGCCTGGTCGAGCGCAACCACGGCGGCCGGGGCAAGATTCAGCGTGTCTCCCAACGCGACAAAGCGCCGCTCCGGAGGACCCGTCACCTCGCCTTCGGTCGGCTGGGCGACATTGCCTGCGAGCTTCAACAGCTCCGTCACGCCTGAACTTTTTTCCCCGATGATGCCAATGATCGCCCCGGAGGGCGCTACAGCGCTGAAGCCGGCCAGAGGCGCTAGGTACACGTTCCGAAACTCAATGGACATTACCTTTCAGGATACGTCACGTCTCTTCACGGTTTTTTCAGCCACTCGCCGATCCATTCGAGGAACTGCTGATACCACAGAACGCTGTTCTGGGGTTTCAGCACCCAGTGGCCTTCGTCCGGAAACAGAACCAGTTTGGACGGAACCTTTTCCATTTGCAGCGCCGTGAACAGTTGCTGGCCCTGATCCACTGGAACTCGGTAATCCAGCTCGCCGTGAAATACGAGCGTCGGCGTCTTGAAATCCTTCACGAAAAAGCTGGGCGACCATTTCGCATACAGTTCGGGATTGTCCCACGGCATGCCCTTGAACTCCCACAGCGGGAACCAGAGCTCTTCGGTCGCGCCCGCCATGCTGCGCAGATCGAACACGCCATCGTGCGAGACCATCGCCTTGAAACGCGTGGTATGCCCGAGCATCCAATCGATCATGTATCCGCCGTACGATCCCCCCGCCGCGGCCATGCGATCGGGATCCGCGTAGGGCAGCGTCGCGACATGATCCACGACGGCCATGATGTCGTCGAAGACTTTACCGCCCCAGTCGCCATTGATTTCGTCGATAAACTTCTGCCCGTATCCGGTGGATCCGCGCGGATTCGGCATGATCACCAAGTATCCGGCCGATGCAAACACCTGCGCGTTCCAGCGGTAGCTCCAGGTCTCGCCCCAGGCGCCTTGCGGGCCGCCGTGAATCAGGAACAGAACCGGGTACTTTTGCGACGATGAAAATCCTGGAGGCTTCACTTCGAATGCGTGAACGCGCGCTTTATCCGAACTCTCCACTTCGATTTCATCGAGCGGCGCCAGGGTGCTCCCGTTCAGCAGCGAATCGTTCAGATGCGTCAGCGCTACTTCCGATCCACCGGTCGAAGACGCCCGAAAAATCTCGGTTGGACGGGACCCGCTCTGCTCCGTGTAGATCATGAAGCTGCCGTCCGAGTTGAACTGCACATCATCCAGGCTGGAGTTGCCGGCGACGATTGGACGGACGCCGCCGCCGGTCACGGGAATCATCTGCAAGCCGGTGCGCCCGCGATCTTCCACCGTGTAAAACAATCGAGTCGAATCGGGTGACCACGTTATGCTCTCCACCCAGCGATCCAGGTTTTCGGAAAGATTAGTGGTGCGTCCAGTCGCCCGCTCCAGCACCATCAGACGCCAGCGGTCGCTCTCGTAGCCCGCGCGAACTTGCGAACGGAACGCGAGATACCGCCCATCCGGCGAATACAGCGGCGCGTCATCGGCGCCCGGACTGATGGTGATTTTCTTCGCGTCGCCGCCGCCGATGGGAATCGTATAAATGTCCGAGTTCGTGCTGGTGGCTGGATTCGGGTCGACATTCATGGTGAACGCGACTTCGTTCGAATCCTGCGAAATTGCATAATCGTCCGGCCCGCCCAGCGAAAACGGCGGAGCGTTTACCGTCCCCGGCGTAAGATCAACGGTCCCGGTTCCATCCGAGTTCATCGACAAGATGTGCTGGCGGCGCTTCGACTGATACTCGTTCCAGTGGCGATATAGCAGCGACGTGTAAATCCGAGCCTTTACTTTGCTCTTCTTCTCGGCTTCGATTTGGGCTTTGTTGCATGTGTCGTCGGCGCCGCAATCGGGATAAACTTCGCTGGTGAAGACGATTTTCTTCCCGTCCGGCGAAACCACGATCCCGCCGGCTTCAGTCGAAAGATGGCTGATCTGGTGGGCGTTGGTCCCGTCCGGATTCATGCCCCAGATTTGAGAAGATCCATCGCGATTCGAAATATAGAAAATTTGCTTCGAATCCGGCGACCAGCGCGGGCGTTCGTTATCCGTTCCGTCGCGCGTGATCTGGTGCGGCAGCCCGCCGTTCGGGGATACCGCGTAAATCTGCTTTGGCTTGGTGTTCTGATCCAAATCGATCGTCTGGACCGTAAACGCGACCAGTCTGCCATCCGGGGAAAGCACCGGCTCGCTGATGCGCGACAGCTTCAGCATGGTCTGGACGTCGAACGGCTGTTTCTGCCCGAAAAGGCTCGCGGCGCAAGCCAGCGTCAGCACAAGGCGCATATAGCTTCATTCTATAGGGCGCGCGGCGGGGTTTACGAAGGGACGCGGTCCGAAGGTGAACCGCGCGTCACGCACCTCGCCGGAAGCGGTCATAGTCCCGCTGGCCTCGAATTCCGGCTGTTCCGGCGTACCGAAGCGCAGATCGATCAGCTCCACGAAAGTGCCTTCCACAAGAGGCGTGAGCTTCCAGTACGGCACCTGCGAAAATACCGCGAAACCCTGAAACGCTGGCGTTCGCCGCGCGGCTTCCATCGCCGGGCTTGGCTGCGCGATGTAATCGATGCGTCCCTCCGATGGGTCGAACTGGCCGCCCAGGTCCACCGGAACGATGTCGACAAATCCATCGCCCTCGACGATGCCGCGCCAGCGCAACGGGTTGGCCCGGTCAGGAACCGCGGTCAGTCGTTTGGCGATCGTCCCGTTGAACAAATGCGCGCCCATCACTGCCAGCGCCCGCGCATGCGCGGTGTATCGCCCGCCTTCGTAGGCGAGAATCGCCAGCAGTGCGAACCAGGCCCAGCTGCGCTTAGGACCGCTTCCAGCCTTGGATCCGATTTCGGAACTTACCAGCTTCGCCAATGCCGGCGCGGCGACCGCGAGGAAAAGAATCGCGAGCATCCACGGATCCACCACGTCGGTCTGATCCAGCCGCAGCCATCGCGCGGAGAAGGGCAGCAGCATGCGGATTCCGTAAATATTGGTCCAGTCGAGGACCAGGTGACTCAGCACGCCCACCAGCGAAAATAGATACGCCCACCACGAAGGCCGGACTCGAAAGACGATCAGGAGCGCGAGCGGAGGAATCAGCGCCAGTATGGGCGCGGAAATCAGCGCATGCGTGTAGCTGCGATGCCACTTCAGATAGTTCAACGCGCCTCCCAGCGCGGAAACCACGTCCATATCGGGAAGATTGGCCGCCAGGACCATCATCCACGCCGCGCGCTTCACCTTGCGGTCGATTCCGCTGCGCGACATCATCAGCCCCACCAACGAATGCGTGACGTTGTCCACGATTTCCTATTGGTAGGCCGGCGGGATCAGCATGGTCAGCGCGTCCGGTACAATCTCGAAACTGGCCGGCGGCCTGCCTGCGTACTCGCCGTCGATCTGAAGGTGGACGTCGCCCGAGATTTCGATGAACTTCGCGTGCAGGATGCGGATGCCCCGCATGGATTGGAGCCGCTTCGTGCCGACGCCCACCATGTACCACATGTAGCGTAGCGGATTGGAGCCCTCGAACAGCACGATCTCGAACTCATCACGCAGCAGCGACGCACCGGTGGCGATCTCCAGATCCCCGCCGTAGTTCCGCACGCGGCTGGCCAGCGCGAATCCGCAGCGATACACGTCGCCATTGATTCGCGCTTCGAGCTGTCCCACTCGCTCCCGGACGTGACCGAATCCCGCCAGCCAGTAAGCGGCTTTTCCCGCCAGCGCCTTGAAGGCCGGATTGATGTCGTAGACGATCTTGGCGTCCAGCCCCGCCCCTCCCATGGCCAGAAAATGCCGCGCCGGGCTGTGCCCGTTGCACATCCGCCCTACTGCGATCCGGCGTTCGATGCATCCCGCCAGCCGCTCGATTGCCCGATCCAGGCGCGATCCCAGCCCCAATTCCATAGCCAATACATTCGCCGTCCCGGCTGGCAAAATGCCCAGCACGGCTCGCGAATGAACCATGCCGTTCATGGCTTCGTTTATGGTCCCATCGCCGCCCAACACGAGAATTAGGTCGGCGCCCGCGGTCACGGCCTGCCGCGCGATACGGGTCGCATCATCGGGGCCGGACGTCGGGGCGAGCTTCGGTGCAAGGCTCGCGCGCGACAAAGCTTCAGTGGTACGTTGAAGAATGCGCCCGGGATTCCGCCGGAGTTTGCCGGCCGTTGGGTTGTAGATCAGAACCGGCTGCCGATAGCGTGTAATCTTTCGAGTATAGCTCCGATCGCCATAAACGCGTGAAATCGCCTCAGCACAGAATCGAAGAACTGCGCGAAAAACTGCGTCATCACGAATATCTTTACTACGTCCTCGACGCGCCCGAGATCAGCGATGCCGCCTACGACGAGATGATGCGGGAACTGCAGCAGCTCGAAGGTAAACATCCGGAATTGGTGACGCCCGATTCCCCCACGCAGCGTGTCGGTGGGAAACCGCGTGAAGGATTTCTGAAAGTCCCGCATTCGAGCCCCATGCTGAGCCTGGATAACGCGCTGGGCGAAGACGAGCTCCGCGATTTCGATCGCCGGGTGCGCACGATCCTGCGCGATGAATCGTTCATCTATGGCGCGGAGTTGAAGCTCGACGGCTTGTCGCTCGCGGTGCATTATCGGCATGGCGCGATGGTGCGAGCCGTAACGCGCGGCGACGGCGTAATCGGCGAAGATGTGACCGAAAACGCCAAGACCATCCGCTCCATTCCGCTGCGTGTGAAAGGCGGCGGCGATTGGGAGGTGCGCGGCGAAGTGGTCCTGACCCAGCGCGCTTTCGAAAAGGCCAATGCGGAGCGTGAAGCGGCCGGTCTTCCGCGCTTCGCCAATCCGCGCAATGCCGCTGCTGGATCGCTGCGCGTGCTCGATCCATCCGTTACAGCCGCGCGGCATCTCGAATACTTCACCTATTTCCTGTTCGTCGATGGCAAACCGGCCTTCGCCAGCCAGTGGGAATCGCTGGACCGATTGCACGACATGGGCTTCAAGGTGAATCCCAAACGCAAACTCTGCCCTGATATCGAATCTCTTGTCGAGTTTTGCAATGAATGGGAGGAGAAGCGCGAGTCGCTCCCCTACGAAATCGATGGCGTAGTCGCGAAAGTCGATTCGGTCGACCAGCAAAACCGCCTCGGCTGGACGGCCAAAGCCCCGCGCTGGGCCATCGCGTATAAATTCGCCGCGCGCCAGGCGGAAACCGAGTTGTTGGATATAAACGTGAACGTCGGCCGCACCGGTGCGCTCACGCCTGCGGCGTTTCTGCGCCCTGTGACCATCGGCGGAGTCACGGTTTCCCGCGCGACCCTCCATAATGAAGACGAAATCGAACGTCTCGGCCTCAAAATCGGCGACACGGTCCTGGTGGAGCGTGCCGGCGATGTCATCCCCAAGGTGGTGCGTGTCGTCAAAGAGGGCCAGCACCGCCGGAATTTCAAGATGCCCCACGCCTGTCCGGTGTGCGGCACGGAAGTGGTGCGGGTCGAAGGGGAGGCCGTCAGTCGCTGCATCAATACGAATTGCCCGGCGCGCCTTAAAGAATCGATTCTGCATTTTGCGGCGCGCGGAGTAATGGACATCGACGGGATGGGCGAAGCGCTGGTGAATCAACTGGTGGATCAAGGCCTGTTGCACAACGTCGCCGACATCTATCGGCTGACCGCCGCGCAGTTGATGGACCTGGAGCGCATGGGCAAGAAATCCGCGGAGAAGCTGATCGGTAATATCGACGCGTCGCGCCGCGCTTCCCTTACCCGCATCCTGAATGGCCTGGGCATTCCGTTCGTCGGAGAGCGGACGGCTCAGTTTCTCGCCGAAGAGTTCGGCGATCTGGATAAAATCGCTACTGCCAGCGAAGATGAATTGCAGAAAGCGGAAGAAGTGGGACCCAAAGTCGCTGCCAGCATCCATCGCTTCTTCAAAGAAAAACGCAATCGGGATCTGATCGAACGCCTGCGAGCCGAAGGCTTTCACTTCACCCAGGAGATTAAGAAGAAGTCCGGAGGACCGCTCGCCGGCCTGACCTTCGTGCTGACCGGAACGCTCCCGTCGCTGGCGCGCGAGGACGCCAAGGCGCGGATCGAATCGGCGGGGGGAAAAGTGACTGGGTCGGTGAGCAAGAAGACGGATTACGTGGTGGCGGGGGAAGAAGCCGGCTCTAAGCTAGAGAAAGCACGGGAGATAGGAGTCAAGGTCATCGATGAAGGGCAGTTGCTCGAAATGATCGGATCCTGATGCATCATTTCTGGGATGTTCTTGCCCATTGGGGTCCGCTGGGCGTCTTCGTAATCGCCCTGGTCGATTCCCTGGGCGTCCCTAATCCTGGCTTGGTCGACGCCACGCTGTTGCTGGCGGCCGTTGCAAGCCCCGCCAATGCGATTCTGTGCGCGATGCTGGGCGTCAGCGGCTCACTGCTTGGCGGCATCGGTTTTTGGGAGATAACGCGAAGAGGAGGCGAACGTTATCTGGTCCGATTCACCTCGACGGGTCGCGGCCAGACCTTCCGCGAGTGGTTTCGCCGCTACGGCCTGTTGACGGTCTTCATTCCGGCGCTGCTTCCGCTTCCGTTTCTGCCATTTAAGCTTTTTGCCGCCTGCGCCGGGGCTATGGGAGTCAGCCGGACCCGCTTCACTCTGGTCCTGGCAGCAGGACGAATCCCTCGCTACTTCGGATTGGTGTACCTGGGTGCTACCCTGGGCGAGAATTCCGCTCCCTGGATCAAAGGACATTTGTGGCATTTGGGCGTATTCGCGGTGGTCTTATTCGCCGCCCTGTACGGCTTGATGCGATTTGCGGATCGTGACCGGGTAGAATAGAATCTAATCCACTGGGGAAATGCCCCAATGCTAGCAATCCAATCCATCACAGACGAAATCGCGGAGTTGAAGCGCTCCCGGCGTGCGGTGATTCTCGCGCATCATTATCAGGAGTCGGACATTCAGGAGCTCGCCGACGACGTTGGCGACAGCCTGGAACTGGCTCGCAAAGCGCGCGAGTTTGGCGGAGACGTCATCGCTTTCTGCGGTGTCTGGTTCATGGCTGAAACCGCTAAGGTCTTGAATCCTGAGCGTATTGTGGTGGTTCCCGATCGCGACGCGGGATGCAGCCTGGTGGAGGCCTGTCCCGTGGATCAGCTTCGGGCGTGGAAAGCACGGAATCCAGGCTACACCATCGTTTCTTACATCAACACTTCGGTGGAAGTGAAGGCTGAGAGCGATATTCTGTGCACGTCGCGCAATGCGGTGAAAATCGTCAATTCGATTCCTGCCGATCGGCCGATCCTGTTTCTTCCCGACCTGAATCTGGGAAACTACGTTCGCGAACAGACGGGCCGCACCAACATGAAAATCTGGCAGGGCACCTGCATCGTCCACGCGACTTTTGCTGCGCGCAAGCTCTCCGCCGCGCGGTCCGAGCATCCTTCCGCGCTGGTCGCCGCGCATCCTGAATGCCCGCGCGACGTCCTGCAGATGGCCGACTTTATCGGTTCCACTTCGGCGATCGTCGACTGGTGCGCAACTCAGGACGCCCCCGAATTCATCATCATGACCGAAAGCGGCGTGCGCCATTCGCTGCAAAAGCTCGCGCCGGCTAAGCGATTCCACTTCATTCCGAACGAAAACTGCAATTGCAGCGAATGTCCGTACATGAAGCGCAACACGCTTGAAAAACTGCGCGATGCGCTCCGCAATCTGGCCCCGCGCGTGGAACTGCCCCAGGACCTGATGGAGCGCGCCCGCCTTCCCATCGAGAGAATGCTGGCCGTGCGATGAGCCAGATGACTCCGCTCGTCGACACTTTCGGCCGGCTGCACGATAATTTGCGCCTCAGCGTTACGGACCGGTGCAACATCCGCTGCTTTTATTGCATGCCCGAAGACGGCGTGAAGTTTCAGCCGCGCGAACAACTGCTGAGCTTCGAAGAAATCGAGCGATTCGTGCGCGTCGCCGTCACGCTCGGCGTGCGCAAGCTTCGCATCACCGGAGGCGAGCCTCTTCTGCGCAAGGACCTTCCGCAGTTGATTCGGATGTTGGCCGCAATCGATGGAATCGAAGATATGGCGCTGACCACTAACGGCGTCCTGCTCCGCGCCCAAGCGCAAGAACTGTACGACGCCGGCCTGCGCCGCATCAACGTTCATCTCGATACGCTCGATCGCGAACGGTTCAAGACCATCACCCGCCGCGACGATTTCGGCAAAGTGATGGAAGGCATCGAGATCTGCCGCCGTCTCGGCTACGGTCCCATCAAGATCAATGCCGTCGCCGTGAAAAACCTGGTCGAGCCCGATATCGTTCCACTCGCCCGCTTCGGCCGCGAACGCGATATTGAAATTCGCTACATCGAGTTCATGCCGCTCGACTCCCAGGGCCTGTGGGAGCGCCATCGCGTCCTTCTTGCCGACGACATGATCGCGATGCTGCAGCGCGAAATCGGGCCGCTCGAAGAAGTCCCGGATCGCGACCCGCGCGCGCCCGCCACCGAATATCGCTTCGCCGATGGAATTGGACGCGTCGGCTTCATCGCCTCCGTCAGCCGGCCATTCTGTCTGAATTGCAATCGCATCCGGCTCACTGCCGACGGCAAGCTCCGCTATTGCCTGTTCGCCATCGACGAAACGGACATACGCCAGGTCATAAGAGAAGGCGGATCGGACGACGATATTCGCGACGCGGTTCGCGCTTCGGTCCACGCGAAGTGGATCGGACACGAAATTAATTCCGCGCAATTCGTGCCGCCGCCGAGGCCCATGTACTCCATCGGCGGCTGAAGTTTCCATCTCATTCTGACGATAGGCAGCCATGCGCACCCATCGTTTGTTTGAAGCTCTGTGTCTGCTGGCTGTCTTTGTTCTTCCCGCGTTCGCGCAGGACGCCGCTCATGACTCCGCCACGGCGCATGTCAAGCTGGATGCCGATGCCGGCGGCTGTGCCGATTCCACGGTTTTGCCCAAGCTGCCTTTCTGCCGCATTGATAACTGCGAGAAAAAAGAATCGGACCACCGCGACATCCCAATTAAGGACGATGGAAACGGCGAACCCGTGACCAATCCGGTCGACGGCGAGAGCCGAGCCATCATGTATGAATGCCGCGAAGGTTCCACTCCCGCGAATCTGGTGCAGCAAGCCGTCGAAGCGCTGCGCGTGGCCGGTTTTGAAGTTCCCTATCAGTTCGTCGACAAGGAAGGTTCCGTCACCGCGCGCAAAGGCGACCTGTGGGTGCTGTTCGATGCCGCTTCCCGTTTCTACACGCTTACCGAGCTCAAGGCCGTGTCGGACCTCGAGTCGGCCACCGATGCGGTCGCCATGGCGGACGCGATCGAGCATTACGGCCACGTGCCCGCCTACGGCATTCAGTTCCAGCCCGGCAAGGCGGATCTGGCTCCGGAAGCCGAAGTCGCGATCGGCGAAGTTGCGGCCATGCTCGCCGATCATCCCGAGTGGCGGGTTCGCATCGTCGGCCACACCGACAATACCGGAAATAAGGATGCCAACATGACGCTTTCGATGCGTCGCGCCGGGACCGTGGTGACTTTGCTGATCGCCAAGGGCGTCAAGAAGACTCGCCTGGAAGTAGCTGGCGCCGGCGATGGAGAACCGGTTGCGGATAACAACACCGAAACCGGACGCGCCAAGAATCGCCGCATCGAAATCGTCAAGCTGCAAACTCCCTAATAGATTGACGTAGTAAACTGCCGGGTATGCGAATCATTCTTACGCTGCTCGTGTGCGTATGCGCCTCTGCCCAACCCGCTTACGATCTGATCGTCTCCGGCGGCAGAATCGTCGACGGCACCGGCGACGCATGGTTCTATGGCGATCTGGCAATCCGAGGCGACCGCGTCGTGCGCATCGCGCCTGCCGGAACGCTTCGCGACGCGCAAGCGAAGCAGAGAATCGACGCGAAGGGTATGGTGGTCGCGCCGGGATTCATCGATATTCAGGGCCAATCGCGCGGCGCGCTTCTCAACGGCGACGGCCGGTTGATCAGCATGATCACCCAGGGAATCACCACCACCATCATGGGCGAAGGCTCGACTAACGCGCCGGCGAACGACAAGACGCTGGCCGCCGAACCCGACGATGCGTCGCGCAAGATCGACGGACGCTTCACCGGTCCGCACGCCTTTCGCGATTGGCTGGAAGCCATGCAGCAGCACGGCTCGTCTCCGAATTTCGGGTCATTCGTCGGCGCCACTACGCTGCGCATGTATGGAAAGGGCATGGCGCAAGGCGCCCCCAACGAAGCCGAGCTCGACGAAATGCGCGGAGCCATGAAGCGAGCCATGGAAGACGGCGCGTTCGGCATGGCGTCCGCGCTGATTTATCCGCCCGGCGATTACACCACCACGCATGAACTGATCGAGCTCGCTAAAGTGATGGCTCCGTACGGCGGCGTGTACATCACCCACATGCGATCGGAAGCCGACCGGCTGCTCGAAGCCATCGACGAAGCGATTCAAGTCGGCCGCGAAGGCGGCGTTCCGGTCGAGATTTATCACCTTAAAGCTGCGGGTAAGGCCAACTGGCCGAAGATGACGCAAGCCATCGCGAAAATCAACGACGCCCGACGCTGCGGATTGGATGTCGGCGCGGACATGTATCCCTACGTCGCCGGAGGAACCGGTCTTACTGTGTGCCTGCCGCCGTGGGTTTCCGCCGACGGCAAGCTGTTCGACAATCTGAAAGATCCGGCCGTCCGCGCGCGTATTCACACCGAAGCTCTCGCCCCCGCGCGCGATTGGGAAAATCTGTGCCAGCAAGCGACTCCGGAAGGCGTCATGATCACGCGTCTGGTTAGCCCTGGGAATTGAAAAGTACGCAGGTAAGCGTCTTTCTGAAATCGCGCAGGCGATGCATAAAGACTGGGCCGACGCTGCCATGGATCTGATCTCAGCCGAGCACACTCGCGTTGAAACCATGTTCTTCGTTGCCAGTGAAGATAATCTGAAACTTCAACTTGGCCAGCCGTGGATCAAGTTCGG
>Ga0209415_10008567_pt1 | contig 17721 bp, 19 predicted proteins | sample PeaSoiSIISIP2007_FD_187696 | JGI IMG/M metagenome (GOLD analysis project Ga0209415, IMG submission 187696) | Peat soil microbial communities from Weissenstadt, Germany - SII-SIP-2007 (SPAdes) (version 2) | ecosystem: Environmental > Terrestrial > Soil > Wetlands > Peat | place: Germany... | reverse complement strand
CACCCTAGCGGCGAGTACTCGATTTTATGCGTAAGATTTTGATTTTATTGTCTTTTATTGCTGCACCCGGCCTATTTTTCGGGTACGCACAGGCACAGACTCGCGATATCGGCGTACACGGCGAGATGCTCGATCGCATTGCGGCGATCGTCAACGACGGATTGGTGCTCAAGACCGAACTCGATGCCCAGATCGACGCAGTGACCAAGCGGCTGCAGGAACAAAAAGTCGCGCTGCCGTCGCAGAACGTACTCAAGCAACAAGTCCTCGATCGCCTGATTTTGCAGGAGATCGAAGTTCAGCGTGCCAAGCGCATCGGGCTGAACATTTCGGATGAACAATTGAACGGCGCGCTGCAGGAAATCGCCGCGCGCAACAAAATACCGTTTGACCAGCTGCCGACGGCGCTGCAGGCGCAGGGCATCGACTACAAGCAGTATCGCGAAGCGATGCGCAGAGAGCTGACCTTGAGCCAATTGCGCGAGCGCGACGTGATCGCGCACATCATCGTCACACCGCACGAAATCGAGCAATTTCTGAGCCGTCAAGAGAGTGCCGCGGCCAACGACCAGTTCAACGTCTCGCACATTCTCTTGTCGCTGCCGGCGGCCGCCACTCCACAGCAAATAGACGAGATCACACGCAAGGCGCACGACCTGGCGGACCGCGCCGCCAAGGGCGAAGACTTCGGGCAACTCGCGATCGCGAATTCGAATAGTCAGACGGCGTTGGATGGCGGCCAACTCGGCTGGCGCAAGGGGACGCAGTTGCCGCAGTTCATTCTGGATTTGGTCACGAAGATGAAGGCGGGCGACGTCAGCGACCCCGTGCGTACGCCCAGCGGCTTTCATATCGTCAAACTCAACGAGCGGCGCAGCGGCGAGGCGCAGGTCATCATCAATCAGATTCACGTGCGCCATATACTGCTGAAGCCGAATGAGTTGGACGACGACGCGACCGTACGCGAGAAATTGAGCAAGCTGCGCGAACGCATCATGAACGGCGAGGATTTCGCCGGTATCGCATCGACGACCTCGCAAGACCCCGGCTCGGCGCCGGATGGCGGCGATCTGGGCTGGAGCGGTCCGGGCACGTTCGTGCCGGAATTCGACAAGGCGATAGCGGATCTCAAGGACAACGAAATCAGCGAGCCGTTCAAGACCCGCTTCGGCTGGCACATCGTGCAGCTATTGGGCACACGCACCTACGACAACACGGCCGACGTTCGCCGCCAGCGTGCATTTGGCGCCATTCGCGAGAGCAAATCGGACGAAGAGACGGAGCTTTGGCTGCGGCGATTGCGCGACGAAGCGTTCGTCGAAATCAAGATGTAGTGTACAAACCGCGGATCGTCATTACTTCGGGCGAACCGGCGGGGATTGGCCCCGACGCTTGCGTCGTGCTTGCGCAATCCGATTGGGATGCCGACCTCGTCGTCGCAGGCGATGCATCCCTGCTGCAGTCGGCGGCTGCTAGCTTGAACTTGCCGCTCCAAATCCGGCTCTACGAATCGACGAGCCCGGTGACCTCGCACCGTGCGGGAACCTTGCGCGTTCTGCACATTCCGACCGCCGAGCCGGTCGTCGCTGGACACCTCGATGCGCGCAATGCGCGCTACGTGGTGCAATTGCTGGATCGTGCCTGCGACGGGTGTACGAACGGCGAGTTCGCGGCCATGGTCACCGCGCCGGTGCAGAAGAGCACGCTGCTCGATGCCGGGTTTGCGTTCGTCGGCCATACGGAATACTTGGCGGCTCGAACGCGCGCGGCCTTGCCGGTCATGATGCTGGTCAGCGGTAATTTGCGTGTGGCGCTGCTCACCACGCATTTGCCGCTGGCCGAGGTCCCCAAGGCCATCACCCAAGAGCGCGTGCTCGCCACCGTGCGCATCGTCCACATGGATTTGGGGCGCCACTTCAACTTGGGCGCGCCGCGCATTGCGGTGCTTGGACTCAACCCCCACGCCGGCGAGTCCGGGCATCTGGGCCGCGAAGAGATCGACGTGTTGGAGCCCGCGATCCGGCAATTGCGCCTTGAGGGCTTGGACATAACGGGCCCGGTGCCGGCGGATACCGCCTTCACGCCGCAATTTTTGTCGCTCACCGATGTGATCGTCGCGATGTATCACGATCAGGGCTTGCCCGTCATCAAGCACGTCGCGTTCGGCAATGCAGTCAATATCACGCTCGGCTTGCCGATTCTACGTACCAGCGTCGATCACGGGACTGCGCTGGGATTGGCGCGCTCGGGCAAAGCGGATGCCGGCAGCTTGCGCGCCGCGCTCGCGCTCGCGATTCACTTAAGCGGCGGAAACACCGGTAATGCCGGTTCGTAAACGCTTTGGCCAGCACTTCCTCCATGATCCGGGCATCATCGGCCGGATCATCAACGCGGTTGCGCCGGAGCCGGGGCAGCGCATCGTCGAAGTGGGCCCGGGACGCGGCGCACTGACTTGGGGGCTGCTCGAACGAGCCAAACACATGGATACCATCGAGATCGACCGCGATCTCGCGCAATCCTTGTTGGCCGATCGGCGCGCTCACGGCGGCCTGAAAGTCCACGTGGAGAACGTTTTGGACACCGATTTTGCACGGCTGCGCGGCGATGGCGAGCCCTTACGGATCGTCGGCAACCTGCCTTACAATATTTCCACACCACTGATGTTTCGCCTTCTCGATCAGCGCCAAGCGATCGCCGATATGCACTTCATGCTGCAAAAGGAGGTCGTAGAGCGCATGGCAGCGCAGGCCGGCGGCAAGGAATACGGTCGCTTGACCGTCATGCTGGCCGCTTACGCCGAGGTGGACGACCTCTTCGATGTGGGCCCCGGCGCATTCCATCCTCGACCGAAGGTCTGGTCGGCGATCGTGCGTCTGCGGCCGAGTCTCCAACCACGGTTCGAGATAGGCAGCGACAAAGTGCTCCGGGCCGTCGTCAGCGCCGCCTTCTCGCATCGGCGTAAAACCTTGCGCAACGGGCTCAAGGGCCTGTTGTCGGCCGCCGATATCGAGGGCTGCGGCATCGATTCGGGCGTGCGGCCGGAAACGCTCGCACCGGCCCAATTTGGCCTCCTGGCGGCCCGACATCATCGGAACCTTGCCGCACCCGGCGCACAAAGCCCGTAGCCGATTCGCCACTCCGCTATACTCAAAAGCGATGTCAGGCTACAAAAAAATATTGCTCTTGTTGGACCTGTCGGACGGCAGCGAACAAGTTGCCGGCGCCGGCCAACGCATTGCCGGCTACTCCGATGCCGAAATCCTCGCGCTGCATGTCGTCGAGTTCGTCCCGGTGGACCCGATGGGCGAGTCCTTGATGCCGTCGGCGCAAATCGAGGAGGACTTGATTAAACGCGCCAAGGAAAGACTCGCCGATTTGACCCAGCGCCTCGGCCTCGAGCGCACGTCCTGCAAAGTGGCGGCCGGCAACACCAAGACGGAGATCTTGCGCGCGGCCCAGGAAGCCAAAGCCGATTTGATCGTCCTCGGCAGCCGCGAGCGTCACGGTCTCGCAATTCTGGTCAATTTCACCGAAGATACGATTTTGCACGCGGCACATTGCGACGTGCTCGCGGTTCGGTTGAAGTAATGCGATGAAAATAACGGCACCCGGTCCTGCGAACCCACGAATTCGTGTCGACGTCGAGACCGCGTACATCGAGGAGCAATCCGACCCTCGCGACAAGCGTTTCGTATTCTCCTACACGATCACGATTCGCAACGACGGGCCGGTGCCGGCGCGCCTATTGACTCGCCACTGGATCATCACCGACGCCAACGGCAACGTCAAAGAGATGCGCGGCGACGGAGTGGTCGGCGAACAGCCATATCTGAAGCCCGGTCAGGGATTTCGCTACTCGAGCGGTGCCGTGATCGAGACTCCGGTCGGCACGATGCAGGGTAGCTACCAGATGGTGGGCGACGACGGCCAACAATTCGACGCGCCGATCGCGCCATTTAGGCTCGCCATGCCCGGGGTTTTGCACTAAGCAATGGCTCTGTACGCGATCGGCGACGTGCAGGGCTGCGACCACGAGCTGGCGATTTTGCTCGAGCGCTTGAATTTCTCGAAAGACGCGGACACGGCCTGGTTCGTCGGCGACCTCGTCAATCGCGGACCGAACTCGCTGGGCGTTTTGCGCCGGATTCGCGCAATGGGTTCGGCGGCAATCGTTACGCTCGGCAATCATGATTTGCATTTGTTGGCCGTCGTTCTCGGCGCTGCGCAGCTGCGCAACGGCGATACGCTCGACGAATTCCTGCGTGCGAATGATCGCGACCAGTTGCTCGCGTGGCTGATCAGCCGGCCGCTGATGCACCTCGACCCGCAGCGGAATCTTGCGCTTTTGCATGCGGGCTTGCCGCCGCAATGGGACATGCCGACCGCCCAAGCCTGCGCACGGGAATTGGAGCGCGCGCTGCAGGCCCAGCCCGAAGCACTGTTCGCCCACATGTACGGCGACAAGCCGGACCTCTGGAGCGGCAATTTGGAGGGTATGGACCGGCTGCGCTTCATCGCCAATTGCTTCACGCGGCTGCGCTATGTGGACACGCAGGGCCGGCTGGTGCTGCGCGTCAAGGGCTCGCCAAAGAAGAGCGCCTCGACGCACCTCGTGCCATGGTTCGCGGCAGACGATGCCCGCTGGCGCGGGCCCTCCGTGATCTTCGGCCATTGGTCGACGCTGGGATTTTTTCAGGACGACGGCGTCATCGGACTCGACACCGGTTGCGTTTGGGGCGGTAGCCTGACCGCGCTGCGCTTGGATGTTGCGGGCACCAAACCGGTATCCGTCGCTTGCGCGACCGCTCGCGCCGATTAGCTGCGGCTATAATGCGCTGATGCGACTCACTCCACCATTCAATTTGCGGCACTGGATCGACGAGCACCGCAGAGTGCTCAAGCCACCGGTCGGCAACAAGCTGCTGTACCAAGACAGCGAATTGATCGTCATGGCGATCGGCGGGCCGAACTCGCGCAAGGACTTTCACCACGACCCCGGCGAAGAGTTCTTCTTCCAACTCGAGGGCGACATCGTTTTGAAGATCGCCGAGGAGGGTCGCATCGTCGATCTGCCGATTCGCGAGGGAGACGTGTTTCTGCTGCCCGCCGAAGTCGCGCATTCGCCGCGGCGCCCGAGCGGCACCGTAGGCATCGTCGTCGAGCGCCGGCGCGGACCCGAGGAACTCGATGGATTTTCGTGGTACTGCGAGAACTGCGGGCATTGCCTCTACCTCGAGCGGGTCGCCGTCGCGAATATCGAAACCGAACTGCCGGCGATATTCACCCGGTTTTATTCGAGTATAGAGCGCCGCACCTGCGGCGCCTGCGGCACGTTGATGCAGCCGCCGCCGACGTGACGAATCCGCCGGAGCCGCACGTGCGCGACGCGGCGGAGCCCCATGCCCGCGACGCGGAGGAGGCCCACGCCCGCGACGCGGCGGATCCGCTGGCGCATTTTGCGGCGGAGTTTCACTACCCGCGGGGCGTCGACGGTCGGCGACCGATCTATCTATGCGGCCACTCCTTGGGCCTTCAAGCCAAATCGGTATCGACTTATGTCGAGCAAGAGCTGACAGATTGGCGGCAACTGGGCGTGCTCGGCCATCACGCGGCGCGCAACCCGTGGATCGGCTATCACGAAGCGCTGAGCGAGCAGCTAGCGGAACTCGTCGGGGCGGCGCCGGCCGAAGTCGTCGCGATGAATTCGCTGACCGTCAATCTGCACCTCATGATGGTCAGCTTCTTCAGGCCCGCCGCGGGACGCGACTGCATTCTCATGGAGAAATCCGCGTTTCCGTCGGACCGCTATGCGATCGCGTCGCAGCTCCGGATGCACGGCCTCGATGCCGAGACGCATTTGATCGAGATCGAGCCGCGCCGCGGCGAGCATGGACTTCGTACGGAAGATCTCGTGACGCGGATCGAATCCCTTGGAGAGCGGCTCGCGCTGGTGTTGTTGCCGGGCGTCCAATATCTGACGGGACAAGCCCTGGAACTTGAGCCCGTAATCGCGAGCGCGCGCCGCTGCCGTATCACGGTCGGCCTGGATCTCGCCCATTCGATCGGCAACACCTTGCTCAATTTGCACGATTGGAATGCGGACTTCGCCGTTTGGTGCAGTTATAAATACTTGAATGCCGGACCCGGCGCGATCGGCGGGTGCTTCGTCCACGAACGTCACGCGCATCGCTTCGATCTACCGCGATTTGCCGGATGGTGGGGGCACGACAAGGAAACTCGATTCCTGATGGGCCCCGAGTTCAAACCCATGGCCGGCGCACAGGGCTGGCAGCTCAGCAACCCGTCGATTTTATCCGCCGCCCCCTTGCGCGCTTCCTTGGAGATTTTTCGGCGCGCCGGATTGCAGAGGCTGCGTGCGAAGTCGATCGCGCTGACTGCGTTTTTGCAGCGCGCGATTGAAAACCATCTGCCCGGACGCGCCGATGTCATCACGCCGACGGACCCCGAGGCGCGCGGCTGCCAGCTGAGCATTCGCCTGCGAGGCACGCCGCTGCAAGCAAAGCGCTGCTTCGCGCTGCTGACCGAGGCAGGTGTGATCGGGGACTGGAGGGAGCCGGACATTCTGCGTTTGGCGCCGACACCGCTGTATAACTCGTACACCGACGCGCTACAGGCCGCCGAGGCGCTGGCGCGCGCCGCGCGATCTTGAACGAGGTCAACATCATCGGCGCCGGGCCGACCGGCTCCCTGCTCGCGATTTTGCTGCGGCGTCGCGGACTCGCCGTGACGATTTACGAGACTCGCAGCGATCCGCGCGGCGACGGCGGCGAACGAGGGCGCTCCATCAATCTCGCCTTGGCCGATCGCGGCATCACGGCGTTGAAACGAGTCGGGGTGTGCGCGAATATCGCCGCCGCGCTCGTGCCGATGAGGGGCAGGCTCATTCACGATTTGCAGGGACACACCTCGCTACAGCCCTACGGCGCGCGTGCGCACGAGTTCATCTATTCGATCTCGCGGCACCGGCTGAACCAGGCGCTGCTGGATATTGCGATACGTGAGCACGGCGTGCAGGTGCACTTCCAGCATCGCCTCGAAGCGGCGGATTTCTCCGATGGTCTCGCGCAGATCCGCGATCTGCGCACGGATCGCCTGCTGAGCGTGCGCATGCGGCCGCTGCTCGCCTGCGACGGCGCGGGCTCGCGCACGCGACACGATTTACATGCCGCCAAGCTCATCGAGGCAACCGAAGCAGCGCTCGAAAACAGCTACAAAGAGCTGACGATACCGGTCACCCCCGCGGGCAAGTTCGCGATGCCGCACGAGGCGCTGCACATTTGGCCGCGCGGCGCCTATATGCTGATTGCATTGCCCAACGACGACGGCAGTTTTACCGCGACGCTGTTTTTGCCGAATGTGGGCCCGACGAGCTTCGGCAGCTTGACCGAGCCAGCCCAAATCGAAGCGTTCCTGACAGGCAATTTTCCCGACGCCGTCGCACTGATGCCGAACGCATGCGAAGAATTTCGACTGCATCCGACCGGATTTCTGGGCACCGTGTATGCGAGCCCTTGGTATACGCGCGATGTCGCCGCGGTCATCGGCGATGCCGCGCATGCGATCGTGCCGTTTCACGGCCAGGGCATGAACTGCTGCTTCGAGGACTGCCTCGAGTTCGATGCGTCCGTCGGCCGTCACGCAGCCTGGGAGGCGCGATTCCATGATTTTTACGTTAAGCGCAAACCCAATACGGATGCGATCGCGGCGATGACGCTCGAAAATTACGTGGAAATGCGCGAACACGTCGCCGACGCCCGCTTCCGGCTGCGACATGCGCTGTCATTGGAGCTCGAGCGGCGCTTTCCGGAGCGCTTCATTCCACGCTATTCCATGGTGATGTTTCATCATGAAATCCCTTACGCGATCGCTCAGCGGCGCGGACTCATTCAAACGCGGCTGCTCGAGGATTTGACCGCAACCGCCGCCACGATGGCCGATGTCGATTTCGAACGAGCGGGACGCGAGATCGAATCTCATCTGGCGCCGATCGCGGAGTCCCTCTCGAGCGTCACGAACGAGTAGGCATACGCGTTCTTTTCGTCGGCCTCGTGGCGAGTGCGCGCCGACTCGCGCCACTCGGGGCCGCGCCAAGCGTCGAATGTGACGTCGCCGTCGTCGATGCGGGTATGCACGATCGTCAAATGTATGCGCACCGCGAGCGGCAAACATTCCCGAAAGACCTCGCCGCCGCCGATGACCATGAGCACCGAGCCGCGGCCGCTCAGCTTGCGCGCGTCGTGCACGGATTCCACCGCCGTGACGCCGTCGGCCAGACGGTTCGCCGAGTGCGTCAGCACCAAATTGAGGCGTCCCGGCAACGCCTTGCCGATGGACTCGTGCGTCTTGCGGCCCATGAGCACCGCCTTGCCGAGCGTTATCCGTTTGAATCGCCCCAGATCCGCGGGCAGGTGCCATGGCAAGGTGTTGGCGCGGCCGATGACGTCGTTTTCCGACACGGCGACGACGAACTCCAAGGCGGCAGCATCGCCAGCGGTCTCGACTCGTGCCCGGTTCGTCCACATCGCCGTGGTCACCGAGGCGTTTATACGCTCACCGCCGGCAAACGACACATCTTAAGCGATCATGCGAGCGTTTTCGACGCGGCATTCGTTGAGGATCCACTGCGTGAATTCCTGCAAATCCTCGCGCTGCTGATCCTCCGGCCGCTGCAGTATGACGTAGCTTTCATTGGTCGAGAGTTCTGCGTCGAATAACTTCACGAGGCCGCCGGCGGCGAAGCGATCGGCGCTCAAGCGCGACGGCACGAGCGCGACGCCGACGCCCTGCTCCGCGGCAATCACGACCGCCGACATCGTGTCGAGACGTACGAGTCGATTGGGCTTGATCGGTTCTATACCGAGCCCCAACGCCCAGCGCTCCCACGCCTCGCGGCGCTCTTCGTGCACGAGCAGCGTCTTGCCGTTCAAGTCGGCATACCGATCGATGGGGTTATCGAGCAGAAAGCTCGGCGAGCAAGCCGCGATGAAGCTCTGCGCAAACAACTCATGGACCGTGAGCCCCTCCCAGGGACCCGCCCCGACGACGATGGACAAGTCTGCTTCCGGCGGATGGGTCTTCGGCGCCGAGAAAGTCGTCTCGATGCGTATATCGGTCTCCTCCCTGGCCTGGGAAAACGACGCGAGCCGCGGCAGCAACATCTCATTGGCGAAGAACGGCGGCACGTTGAGCCGAATGATCGTGCGTCCGTAGCGGATCTGCAGCTGCTCGGTGACCGACTCGAGCTTCGAAAAAATGTCGTTGATGTGCTCGAGATAATGAGCGCCCGCATCGGTCAATGTCAGCGTGCGCACCCCGCGGGCGCCGCGCTCGAACAGTATGACGCCGAGCTGCGCCTCGAGCGCTTTGATCTGGTGGCTGACGGCCGACGGCGTGACGAACAATTCCTCGGCAGCGGCTTTGAAGCTCTGCAGTTTCGCCGCGATTTGAAAGGTCTTGAGAAATTTGAGCGACGGCAAACGCATAGATTGAACCAAAATGGATGAACCGGTGACGATGAATACGGTCTGTAGCGCCTCACGGATATACTGCAGCCATTCTATATGATCTATGTGACGATCTAGATGACGATCAAGCAAGACTCGTGCCATAAGGTAAGACACCGGGAATTGCCGAGGCAAAACCGCCGTTCGTGCCCTCCTTGCAATGATTTGGGGCGCGGCGGTGCGCCTGCCGCACGGTCCTAGCGCATGAGCAAGGACCCGACGACGCGGGCGCACATCATCACCGGGAGCTTTGGGGCCGGCAAGACAACCGCCATTCGCTGGCTCATGTCGCGAAAGCCGCCCGATGAACTCTGGGTCGTGATTCTCAACGAATTCACCGACGCGGGTCTCGACGCACTGAATGTCGCGCAATCCGCTCACGGCAAGTACGATGTTCGCTTGGTGGCCGGCGGCTGCCTGTGCTGCGTCGGGGAATTGGAATTCGGCAAACAAGTCCGCGACATCCTGCGCAATCTCAAACCCGGTCGATTGTTGATTGAGCCCAGCGGCGCCGCGCATGCGGGCCAAATCATCGATGAACTGGCAAGCTACGAGGCGCAGCACGCCCTTAAGCTGGATAGCATCGTTTGTCTGATCGACCCGATCGACGCGATACGCATCCAACACTCCCGCGATACGACCGAATGGTCCCAGATCCAATCTGCCGACGTGTTGCTGCTCTCGAAACAAGATCTCGCCGACGCGGCGGCGAGACAAGCATTCGAGTCGATCGTGGCCGAACAATTCCCCACGAAACGCTTCGTCGGAACCTGCTGTCGGGGAGAGCTTCCCGCGGAGGCTCTGCTGCCGTACACGCGGGCGGCGGCTTTCTCACTGCTGCAGATAAGCCCGGCGACGCCGGCACCGACCGACGCGGCTTTCACGATCGCCGGCAGCGCAGGCAATGAAACGCACTCGAGCCATCTCGGCTTCACGGCGATCAGCTGGATCTTGCCCCGAGAATTGACGTTCTCGCGAGTCGTGATCGAACCTCGGCTGCAATGGTTGCTGGAAGCCTATGGCGGCGTGCTGAGGCGCTTGAAGGCAGTATTGAGAACCCGGGCCCGGACCTTCGTGGTCGTTCCAGAGTCACGGACGCGGGCTCATCAGCGAGGACAGCGCATACCGCCGCGACAGCCGCGTCGAGATCGTCCTCGGCGCACCGCCGACGCCGGAGTATCTGGAAAGCTGGCGCGCCATGCTGCGCGACGCCGCGCTCACGCGCGCACGCGAAACCAACCAGTGACGCTCAAGCGCGCGCGCGACGATGGCGATACTTCGTGCTCGAGCCCGGCGGTCATGAAGCAAACCAAGCGCCCGCCGATCGGCTCGACATCCCGGCGGGCGACGGCACCGTCGAAGATGCGCAGACTGCCTCCATGCGCAACGTCCCACTCGGAATTCAAATAGAGCACGACGGACACGCGACGCTGGTCCCGGCCTTGCGGCTGATCGACGTGACGTGCATAGCCGGCTCCGGGTGCATAGCGCGCATAGTGCAGCTCCAAATCGAACAAACCGAGAGTTGCGTGCCGATTGAGCGCGAGCCGCAGCTGCTCGAGTGTGCTCATTAACGCCGTCTCTGCCGGGAACAGCGGTTCCGCGAGCCAGCAAGTGCAATCGCCGCGAATTTCTTCGCGTCTCTGGACGGCGCGAGCGGCGCCGATTCGGGCCGGTGCGAATTCTCCGCGCGCAAGGCGCACCTCGGCGCAGGCCGCCAACTCGCGCACTTGCGCTTCGTCCAAGTAGCGGTCCTCCACGATCAGCCCCTGGGCGCACAGCGCCGCCGCGATTGCGGCGGCCGGCTCGGGCTGATCGCTGTCCACGCCGGGATTATTGGCCGCGTGCGCGCCCGCTCGCGCGAGCGCGAGCCCGAGCGCGGGGCCGAGGTTGAGCGCGCATTCGGGCGAGCGCGAGCGCACCGGCAGGCCGTTTGGCGCGGCGTTTGGCGCCGCGCGGCGTCAGTTTGACGCGCTGCGGATTCTTGACCCGCTTTTTCTTTTTTATTTGCGGCGCCTCGAGCATGCTGCCGCGGCAGCCGGCAGCACCGCAACAGCACGCAAACACCGCATCGACGTTGGGCGGATCATCGGCATCCCGCTGAATCTGGTAATCGTAGGCGAGCTCCTCGCCCTTTTCTATCGTGCGTATCGCCTCGATGAAAACGCGCTTACCGATGGTGGTGCTCTCGCAATTCGGGTCACAGCCATGATTGATGTAACGGGCGGCATTGCCGCCGACGCCCGCATCGATGACCGTCTTCGAGTCGACGGTGAACAGAAACGTATGGTTGTCGTCGGCCGGCTTGTCTTCGTAGCGCGTGTCGGCTTCGGCGTGACTAATCCGCTCCCCCAAATATTCGATCACGGTCGTGCCTTTGCGTATTCGGCGCAGCGCAAACACTCCGTAACCATGGATCGGCGAGTGTCTGACCTCGAACATCGGCAGGCGGCGCGTGCGTTTCTTCTTCATAAGCTCCTAAACGGCGATCGGGGCCTTGATGGCCGCATGACATTGATAACCGACGATTTCGAAATCATCGAACGAATAATCGAACAGACTGGGCGGCCTACGCTTGATGCGCAGTTCCGGCAGCGGATAGGGTGATCGGCCGAGCTGCATGTCGACCTGCTCCAAATGGTTCAAATACAGATGGCAGTCGCCGCCGACCCAGATGAAGTCCCCGAGCTGCAGATCGCATTGTTGCGCGAGCATGTGCGTGAGCAGCGCGTAAGAGGCGATATTGAACGGCACGCCGAGAAAAGCATCGGCGCTGCGCTGATACAATTGACACGACAGCTTTCTGTTCGCCACATAGAATTGGAACAAGGCATGGCAGGGCATCAAGGCCATCCGGTCCAATTCGCCGACGTTCCATGCGCTGACGACGATGCGGCGCGAATCGGGCTCTTGCAGCAGCTGACGCACGACGGTCGCGAGCTGATCGATGTTGCGCCCATCGGCCGTCGGCCAGCTGCGCCATTGCTTGCCGTAGACGGGGCCCAAGTCCCCGTCCGAGTCCGCCCACTCGTCCCAAATCGTGATTCCCCGCTCGCGCAGATAGCGAACGTTGGTTTCTCCGCGCAAAAACCACAGCAATTCGTGAATGATCGAACGTAAGTGCAGCTTTTTCGTGGTGACCAGCGGAAAGCCGGCGGCGAGATCGAAGCGCATCTGGTAGCCGAAGACGCTCAGCGTGCCGGTACCGGTGCGGTCCTCCTTGCGCGCTCCGCAGTCTCTAATATGACGCAGAAAATCGAGGTACGACCGCATCGGCTAGGCCTTCGCACCCGCATTGCGGCGGGTCCCATTGCCGCCCACGGCGCTGCTCGCCGGATTGCCGCCGATCGAATTTCCGCTGATCGCATTGCGCCGATAGGCGTAAACCAACGTCGCTAAGCCGATGACTATCATCGGCGTCGTCAACAGCATCCCCATCGTCAACCAGTTACCAACCAGGTAGCCGATATTGGCATCCGGCAGTCGCACCCATTCGACCGTGAAGCGCGCGCACCCATAGACGAGCAAGAACAGGCCGGCCGGCGCCGCTCTCGGCCGCGGTTTGCTCGTATACCACCAGAGAATCGCGAACAACACGAGCCCTTCGAGGCTCGCCTCGTAGAGCTGCGACGGATGCCTCGAGATCAGCTGGCCCGCCTCGTTGGGCACCCCGAATCCCCACGGCAAATCGGTCGGCCTGCCCCACAGTTCGCCGTTGATGAAATTGCCGAGACGCCCCGCCAGTAGTCCGATGCCCGGCAGGGGCGCAAGAAAATCGAGCACATCGGCGATTTTTTTCTTCTTGGCGCGCGCGAACACCACCGCGCCGACGAGAACTCCGGTGAGGCCGCCGTGAAAAGACATGCCGCCGTCCCAGATATGGAACGCGTTGAGCCAATTCTCGGCGATGACGTCGTGGCCGTAAAAAATGCACCACCCGATCCGGCCGCCGAGGATGACGCCGACCGCACAGTAAAAAATCAAATCGTCGATATCGAGCCCGCTCCAAGTCGATCCGGGCCGGCGCGCGCGGTAGCGCGCCAAGTACCACGCCGACACGAAGCCGATCAGATACATGATGCCGTACCAATGCACGCGCAGCGGTCCGACACCCAACACGGGACCGATCGAAATCGCGATGGGATTGATATGCGGATAAGTGAGCATGAGATGAGCGCCTACATTATTTCAGAATATCCGTGACTCGACAAAAGTATGCCTTCAAGTAGCGAGTCTCGGGAATGGCCGGATGCACGGGGTGGTCGGGCGCCTGACCGCCCATCTCGACGAGCTGCACGTGCTTGGCGGCACCGCGCGCCGCCTTGGCGATCGCGTCCCGCAGCTCCTCTGCGCTCAAATGATAGGAGCACGAGCACGACACGAGGATACCGTCCGGCGCGAGAACCTGCAGCGCGAGCTGATTGAGCCGCTTATAGGCGCCCTGCGCCTTCGGCAGGTCCTTCTTGCGCTTCGCAAATGCGGGCGGATCGACGATCACGAGGTCGAAGCGCGCGCCCTCGCGCGCCAGTTCCTCGAGTGCCTCGAAGGCATCGGCTTTGCGCGTACGGATCTTCAATGCGTTTGCTTGGCCGTTTCTTTGCGCGATTTCCAGCGCGGACGCGGAACTGTCGATGCACAGCACGTCGCTTGCCCCACCCGCCGCGGCACGCACGCCCCAGGCGCCGACGTAGCTGAATACATCGAGAACGCGCGCGCCGGGACGTAGGTATTTCGTCAAGGCGCGCCGATTGGCCGCCTGATCGAAAAACCAACCGGTTTTCTGCCCCTCGAGCAAAGGCGCCTCGAAGCGCAGGCCGTCCTCGACGACGGTAGCGACGTTCGCGGTTTCGCCGATGGCTTGCTCGATGCTGCTCGGCAGCCCCTCCGTCTCCCGAGCGGCGCTGTCGTTCTTGTAGAGCAGTGCCCGAAGTCCAAGTACCTGCTTCAGAGCCTCTCCAATCTGGGGCTTCAGACGCTCCATGCCGGCTGTACCGATTTGCGCGACGCAGGCGTCGCCAAACCGGTCGATGACCAAGCCGGGCAGCCCGTCCGACTCGCCGTAGACCAGGCGGTAATACGGCGCGGCGTACAAACGCTCGCGCAAGGCAAGCGCCGATCGGAGTCGTGCCACGAACCAAGGCACGTCGGGAAGACGCCAAGAATCCAGCAAGCGCGCGCAAATCAGGGATTGCGGATTGACGTAGGCGAGCCCGAGGGCCCGGTCGTTGTGCGCCAACACGCGTACCAGGGCGCCCGCGTCGAATTTCGTGAGTGGCGTTTGCCCGGTGTCGACTTCGTTGCTGAACACCCATAGGTGTCCGGCCTGCAGCCTGCGATCTTCGTTGCGCTTCAAACGCAGCGCGGGCAATTGCGCTGCAGGGACGGTATCGGCCATAGGAGGTACTTCAGTGGTATTGGCGCGCATTCTAACCGACGCCGGCCCCCTAGAGCGTCGTATAGGCGACCTCGGCCGGGTTCATCGGCAATGGGTCGCTTGACCGGCGATGTACGGCTGCGCGACCGCTGCGATTTCGGCGGCCAGTCGGCCGAGCGCGCGCTGGTGGCCTCTGACCAACGCGTCGTAGCCGGGTCCAACCCTCTCGCTGATGGTCGTGGTACAGGTCAAGGGCGTGCCCGCCGCGTCGGTCGGCAAGCGCAGGCTCCACGCCGCTTCGATGAGCGCATAGGCCCCCGGCGCCGATTCGAAGCGGCGCAGATCCAACTGGATGCGCAGCACCGGTTTGCCTCCGGCGATGAGTTTGCCGACATCCTGCCCCGGTAAGGCGCGCACCAAATCAGCCGCCAGTGCGGCATGCACCTCGTCGCCCAAAGGCGCGATCCAGCGTTCGGCATCGAGCACGCCGACGCGCTGGGCGCCCTCACGCACGATCAGTTGCGGTTGATCGACTTGAGCGGGCACCGGGCTCGACAATAGCTCGAACTGGATTGTCGGGCCCATACTTGCGCCGACGGCAACCGTGTCTTCGGCCGCCGGAGCGACCAGTGTGTAATAGTGCACGGGCGCAGACGCACAGGCGCCGAGCGCCGCTGCGCCGGCCAGCGTCACCGCCACCAACAGCCGATCTCGCGCGCACTTCATGGTTTGCTCTCCGATTGAGACGGCGGTGTCGCTGCGGCCGGCGGCTCCGCCGGCGCTTTTGTATCGGCGTGGCGACCGCGGATCAAGGCCTCCGGGTGACTGCCCAGATAATCGCTGAATACGCGCAGAGAACGCGCCGTGCGGCGCAACTCCTCCAATGTCAGGCCGAGGTTCTGCTGTAGCGGCGAATCCACGGCCAAGGCGTCGTCGGCAGCCTTGAATGTCGTGTTGGCGCCATGCAAGGTGTCTTGGAAATCCGGCAAAACTTGGCCATTGACCTTTTTGAGGGTACTCGTCAGTTCGCCGAGCGAATCGTCGAGACGCGCGGCGATACGATCGAGCGGAAGCGCATCGACCTTGGCGAGGATCGAGTCCAACCGTTCCTGCAGTTTGCTGAAACTGCCGATCGTCGTTGGAATCTCCAGCGGCCGCGCGAGGGCGTTGTAGGCGACCTTCGGCGCCTTCGGCACGAAGTCCATGCTTATGAACAGTTGCCCGGTCAAGAGATTGCCGCTGCGCGCCTCCGCGCGCAGTCCGTGCTCAACGAGCAAGCCGAATGTGTGCGACATATCCGCGTCATTGCCATGCTTGGCAGCGCGCGCCGCCAGCTTCGTCTGCGCACGGCCGAGGCGCTGCCCGTAAATGACCGCGCCCACGATGATTGGAAATTGCTGCGTCTTCTCGTCATAGTCGATATTGATCGAGACGACGTGGCCGATGTTGACGCCGAGGAACTCGACCGGCGCGTCGACGGCGAGCCCACGCAGCGACTGATCGAAACGCATGCGGACATAGGTCGGTTCGCCGTCCGGCGGCAACATCGCGGTCGCCAGATTACCGTACAACTCGAATTCGCTGTCCGCAGGCGACGGCGTCGTATCGTGCGGCGCCGGTAGATCCTGGAACGCGATGCCGCCCGCGATCACGGACGCGATAGATTCGGTGTTGACCTTCAGACCGTCGATACCGACCGATACGTCGATGCCGCTCGCGTTCCAGAAGCGCGTCGACTGGTTGACGAACTGATCATTCGGCCCGTCGATGAAAATCTCAACCGAGATGCCCTTGCCGTTCTCATCGAGTCGAAACGAGCTCACATGGCCCACCTGCAGGCGCCGGTAATAAATCGGCGAGCCGACGTCGATCGAGCCCAAATCATGGGTGTGTAATTTGAAACTCTTGCCGGGCGTACCGTGAATCACCGACGGCGGCGTTTCCAGGCCGATGAAATCTCTGCTGGGCTCCGTTGAATCTCCGATATCCGCGGCGATGAACGGACCGGACAGCAGCGTGTCCACACCGGAGATGCCGCTCAGCCCGATGCGTGGGCGCACGACCCAGAATCGTGTATCGGCGATCGCAAAATTGTCGGCGCTTTTCTGCAAACTGACCCTTACGAGCACGTGATCACGATCGGCACTGAGGCGGATGCCGTGCACGACTCCGATCACCACATTCTTGTACTTCACCGGGGTCTTGGCGGCCTCCAGGCCTTCAGCCGTTTGAAAGCTGATCGTGATCGTCGGACCCGCCTCGAGCGAGTTGCGGATCACGAGCCAAGCGCCGACGACGGCGGCGAGCGCCGGCACGAGCCAAATCAACGAGGCGTTGAATCGGCGCCTTTGGACGACGGGCTGCGGCAACTCCTCGCCTTCGCTGTCGGTCGCTTTGGCCGCGTCGGTCATTCGCTACCTTTGGCATCCCAGGTCATGCGCGGATCAAAGCTCAAGGCCGCGAACATCGTCAAGACCACGGTAAGTCCGAAAAAAATGACTCCGGGCAGGGGCTCTACGGAGCTCAGCAAGCTGAAACGCACCAGTGCGGTCAGTATCGCGACGACGAACACATCGAGCATCGACCAGTGGCCGATCAATTCGATGAGCCGGTAAAGCCTGGCGCGCTGCGGTTGCGCCCACTTGGACCCGCGTTGCACACAAATCAACAGGGTGCCGAGCACCAGGAATTTGAGCATCGGCACGACGATGCTCGCGGTGAACACGATGATCGCCAGTTCCTGCGAGCCCTTGTCCCAAAGCTCCACGACGCCCGTAAGGATCGTGTTGTCGTCGATATCGCCCGGGCTCACCGTGCGCATGA
>Ga0209415_10008564_pt1 | contig 17726 bp, 13 predicted proteins | sample PeaSoiSIISIP2007_FD_187696 | JGI IMG/M metagenome (GOLD analysis project Ga0209415, IMG submission 187696) | Peat soil microbial communities from Weissenstadt, Germany - SII-SIP-2007 (SPAdes) (version 2) | ecosystem: Environmental > Terrestrial > Soil > Wetlands > Peat | place: Germany... | reverse complement strand
ATCTAGAACTGACCTCCTCGCTCGCTCGCTCGGCCTTGACTGATTGCCCAAGGCGTCGACATCGGCGTGGTCCCGCGGCGACGAGGGCGCGGGTCTCGGCGCTGCCATCGTGCATGCCATCGCCGCGGCTCACGGAGGTCATGCAGCGACCTCCAACCGTCCAGGGGCGGCGCGGCGTCGCGTCAGACTCGAGCTACCTCGAGGGGCGTCTCCGGCTGGACGCTAGACAGATCAAGGGGCCGCTTTTCGGCGGCCCCTTGATCTGTTGTTCCTACTAGACGTGAGCCGGCCGGCGCACGTCTAGCTGCGCGGGGACGGTCAGCACCGGGCACGCAGCCCTGCGGCTGAGCCGGTTGCCGAGACTCCCCGTGAACACGGGGATCCGAGAATGATCGCCGACGACCACGATGACGTCAGCCGACCACTCAGCCGCCGCGGCGATGATGGCCGAGGCCGCCTTGCCCCGAGCAATGTCGATGACCGTGCCGGTGGCGGCGATGCCGTCGAGTCGCAGCTCCGTCACGGCCGACGCCACGAGGGCCTTGGCTTCCGAGACCGATTCGATGAAGAACCTGCCTGCACCTCGCGCCGCGTGGTCCCACTCGCGGACGTGGATTACCCGAACCTGGCCTCCCGACGCCTTTGCAATGCGACGGGCCTCGGTCAGCGCGGCATGGTTCCGCTCGGTCGAGTCGACCAGGACCAGAATCCTGCCGAACGGGGCGTTCGCAACGCCAGGCTCGGCGACCAGCGCCAGCGGTGTGCCACTGGCGAGGCCCTCGTGCTCGTTACTCACAACAATGGACTGGGTCATCTGCGCACCTCGAATAACTGCCGTACGTCGTCGCCAGCAAGTGCTGACGACCCGACGCCGGACGCTCCTACCACTCAGCAGTATGGAGCCGGCACGATCAGGTGCCCATCATTTCGTGCCGCGTTTAGCGATTGTTTAGCGGGAGACCTCCCTCAGGGACGAAACGGATCCCAGATCCTGGCTCAGTGAGGAAGTAGCGAGGATGTGCAGGGTCTGGCTCGAGCTTGCGGCGGATCGCGACCATGAACACCCGCAGGTAGTTGGTCTTCGTGTCGCTCAGTCCCCATACCTGCTTCAGCAGCTCGCGCTGGGTGACGAGCCTGCCGGGATTCCGGGCGAGCAGCTCGACGATCTGCCATTCGGTTGCAGTGAGGCGCACGTCGCGCCCCTGCCGCTGGACGCGCTTCGCCGCGAGGTCGATGGTGAAGTCGGCGGTAGCGAGGACAGGTTCCGGGGGGGTGCGCTGTGAGCTGCGCAGCAGAGCCCGGAGCCGAGCCAGGAGCTCGGCCATTCCGAACGGCTTGGTCAAGTAGTCGTTCGCTCCCGCGTCGAGCGCGGCGACCTTCTGGGCTTCGGCCGTGCGAGCTGACAGCACGAGGATCGGGACGTCGGACCAACCCCTCAGGCCCTGGACGACGTCGATGCCGTCGATGTCCGGCAGTCCGAGGTCGAGGACGACGATATCGGGGTAACGCAGGGCGGCCATCGAGAGGGCAGCCGAACCTCTTGTAGCCAGCATCACGCCGTAGCCACGCGCCTTCAAGTTGGCCTCCATCGTCTTCAAGATGGCCGGCTCGTCATCTACGACCAGAACGGTCACCTTCGGCCCCGTCCGCTCGCCTGGCGCGTCTCCCTCCGGCGCGTCGCCGGAGTGACCCGGCGCGCTCATCCCGACGCGCTCCTCAGGCTGAACACCATTGTGGTTCCCCCGCCGGGCGTGTCCTCGAGGGTCAGCTCGCCACTGATCGCCTCGGTGAATCCCCGCGCGACGGCCAGGCCGAGACCGACGCCGGCGCCAGCATCGCGACCGCCGTCCCCGAGGCGCTGGAACGGGAGGAAGATGCGATCCCGCTCTTTCTCAGGGACCCCGGGGCCTCGATCGATCACCCGGACCTCGAGCCGATCACCGATCACGCCGGCCTCGACTCGAACGGCCGTGGCGGGAGGCGACCAGCGGCGTGCGTTGTCCATGACGTTCGCCAGCGCCCTTTCCAGCAGCCCCGGATCCACGTCGACTAGGGGAAGGCCTGCAGGAACATCGAGGGCGATCCCCGATGTGTCGCCGTGCAGGCTGATGACCGCCGCGTGGAGCACTTCGTCGATCGGCACGGGCCGGGGGGAGACGGGAAGGGCACCGACCTGCAGTCGGCGCAAGTCCAGCAGGTTGCTAACCAGCGCGGTCAGGCGATCCGCCTCGCAGTCGATTAGCCCCGCGAAGTCACGTACCTGATCAACACTCCACACCACGTCCCGGCCGAGCAGGCTCGTCGCAGCGGCCTTGATTGAGGCGAGCGGTGTTCGCAGGTCGTGCGACACCGCTGCGAGAAGGGCGCTGCGCGCGCTGTCCGCCTGCTCCAACGCAGCCGCCGATGCCGCTTGCAGCTCCAGGTGCCGCCTACGCTGCGCTAGACGCAGCTGATTCACGAAGACGTTGAGCACCCGGATGTCGTCGGCCTCCGGTGCCGGTCCTCCCACGACAAGGAGCATCTCGTCGTCGAGTTCGGCGCAGTACGAAGCTGACTCTGGCGCATTTGGGACGGGATGCCCGCTGGCGGCTTTGATGTGCCAGGTGCCGTCCACTGGCGACAGCACAGCCGCTGCATCGAGGGCCAGCGTCTCCCGGATCTCCTCCACGATCGCCGACTCGTCGTCGACACCGGCGGAGACCGTCCTCGTTGCCAAACGTGCCCACAGATCGGCCTCGCTCCGTGCGCGGCTGAGCTCGACGCTGCGACGGGCGAACCTGCCGACGAGGACGATCATGGCGAGAGCGACCACCGCGAACAGGGCAAGCGCGACCCCATCGGCTGAGCCGGCGATCCGCAAGGTGTGCAGGGGCGGAGCGAAGAAGAAATCGGCTGCGAGCGCTGCTACGACGACTCCGGTGACCGCCGGCAGGGGCCCGCCGATACTGGCGATTCCAAGCACCACCGGCAGCATGCAGACGAGCAGGCTCGCGAGACCGAGCGACGTGTGCAGCGTAGACAGCGCCGCCGACACGGCCGCGATGCCCAGCGTCGCCAGGAGCCAGGCGGCCAACCGCTGCCGCAATGAATGCCCCGGTGACAGACGGGTGATCACGTCGGACAGGGGGCTTGGCGAGGCTTCAGCTCCGGCAAGCACGTGCACGTCCATCTGACCGGCATTGCGGACGACACGGTTGATCACCGATCCCCGGAGGAGCGTCGACCACCGCGACCGGCTCGTGGCACCGAGGTAGAGCTGCGTCGTGTTCGCGGCTCGGGCGAACTCGACTAGTGCCTCAGCGGGGTCACGCCCGGTGACCTCGACGAACCGACCATCGAGCTCTCCGAGGAGCCTTCTCTGTGCCTCGAGCTCCGCCAGTGCCTGGCCAGGAGCGTGGCCGGGCACCCGGACATGCACGCCGATCAGCTCGCCACGGGTTCGTGCCGCGGTGCGGGCCGCTCGCTGGATGACGCGGTCGCTGTTCGCACCCCCACCGAGGGCGACGACCACGCGCTCCCTCGTCTCCCACGGCTCGGCGATTCCGTGGCGTGACCGGTAATCGGCGAGCTGGTCGTCCACTCGGTCGGCGACCCAGAGTAGGGCCAGCTCTCGCAAGGCGCTCAGGTTGCCGACTCGGAAATAATTGGCTTGCGCGGTGTCGATCTGGTCGGCCCGATAGACGTTCCCGTGCGCCATCCTGCGGCGAAGCGCCTCGGGCGACATGTCGACGAGTTCGATCTGGTCGGCAGCGCGGATCACGGCGTCTGGGACGGTCTCCCGTTCCGGAACTCCGGTGATCTGTTCCACAACATCATTAATGCTCGCGAGGTGCTGGATGTTCATGGTCGAGATGACGTCGATTCCGGCAGCGAGCAACTCATCGACGTCCTGCCAGCGCTTCTCATTGCGCGATCCCGGGACATTGCTGTGGGCGATCTCGTCGACCAGGGCGACCGACGGTCGGCGCTCGAGCACCGCTTCGACGTCCAACTCCTCGAACACACCTGAGCGGTAGCTAATCCGGCGGGGCTCGACTACGGGGAGGTCGCGGATCTGGGCGGCGGTCGTCGGCCTCCCGTGCGTCTCGACTAGCCCGATTACGACGTCAGTGCCTCGAGATCGCCGCCGCCACCCCTCGTTGAGCATTGCGAAGGTCTTGCCGACGCCCGGCGCCGCGCCCAGGTAGATGCGCAGCATGCCCCTCTGCACCTCACGCGCCTCCTGTAGATCAGGATACAGGGAGTCATCATCTCCAGCACCGCTTCGGCCGTCGCGCCCAGGCGCAGGAGGACCCGCGCAAAGGAGGGCGATTCGCGGTCGAGTCGTACCTGGAGCACCACGGCGACAAGCTAGCGGGCCGGTTCGATCCGAACTCCTGCGTCGTGTTGAGCGAAGCCATGAACCACCACGACATCGGTAGAGGGCGGGGCGGCGTCGCCCGCTCCCTGGCCCGGGTCCGCGCCGCCAGGACCGTCGCGGGCATCGCCTCCGACCGCCTCTACCCGCTCGAGCTGCAGCAGGAGCTGGCTCGGCTCCTGCCCGGCGGCAGGCCTCCGGCGGTCATCGAGTCAGCAGCAGGGCACGACGGCTTCCTGCTGGAGATCGAGCAGGTCGGCGCAGTCGTCGCGTCGGCCCTCAGCTGACGAGCAAGGGCGCGGTGGCCCTCCGGCCGAGCGGTTGACGGCCCCTCCAGAACTTATAGAAACCTTGTGTCTGCCATCCGACGCAAGGACGGGGAGGGCGAGATGGACGAGCCGAAGGGGGGCCTGCTCCGAGTGCCCGGCGCCACGCTTTACTACAAGGTCCAGGGCACCGGGCCGTTGCTGTTGATGCTCCAAGGCGGCGATGGTGATGCGGATGCCACCGACGCCCTGGCAGCGCACTTGGTTGAGCGCTACACGTTGCTCAGCTACGAGCGCCGGGGACTGTCGCGTAGCCCGCTCGACGATCCGAGCGCAGCCCCCGATCTGTCGACACACGGCGACGACGCGTCGCGGTTGCTGCAGGCGGTGACCGACGAGCCGGCAATGCTCTTCGGCGCCAGCTTCGGAGCGCTGCTCGGGCTGGAACTGGTCTCCCGCCACCCCGAGCAGGTACGACTCCTCGTCGCCCACGAACCACCCGCTACCGAACTCCTGCCCGAGCACGACCGCGAGCGCGCTGTCCGCGGGCAGGAAGAGGTCGAGCAGCTCTACCGCCGCGAAGGGATCGCCGCAGCACTGAGAAAGTTCGTGGCCATCACCGGCATCGATCATGACGATCGGGAACCCGACGTCGATTTGGCCGGACCGAAGCCCGAGCGGATCGCCAACTTGGACTTCTTCCTGGCCAACGACGCGCCGGCCGTCCGCCGCTACCGCCTCGACCTCGCGGCACTGCACGCCGCTGCCGCCCGGATCGTTGTTGCGGCGGGGCACTCGCCCGGGAACGGCTTCGTCGACAAGTGCGCACGAGCCCTCGCGGAGGAACTCGGCTCGCCCTTCGCGGAGTTCCCCGGCGGCCACGCCGGGTTTGTCCTGCGCCCACGAGCCTTCGCGGCTCGGCTGCGCGAGATCCTCGACGGCGCTCCAGCAGCAGGGGTCGGATGGTGAAGGGCGTTGGGATCACACCGCGATGATCAAGGTGCCGTCGGCAGCCTCGACGCGTCAGGCTAGGTCTGCAACCGGGACCGCGGTTCGGGCGTCGGTCTCGGTTGCACGCCGGGGTATACGCACGGGGATGGTGTGGGCGGCCTCGGCGTCATGGATCGCGAGCGCCGGCCAGATCCCGGCGACACAGAGCGCTGCGGCCACGAGGAACGTGATCCGGTAGGCGCCGAGATTGGCCACCGTGTGCCCGGCGACGTGGTGCGTCGCCCCGACGAGGACGATGGCCGTGGTGAGCAGCGCCACGCCAATGGCGCCGCCGAGCTGGCGGACGGCATTGAACATCGTCGATGCGCGACCGGTCGCCGCCGGCGAGATGGTGGCGAACGAAGCAGCCTGGGTGGGCACGAACATCTGGGCGATGGTGAATCCCATGGCGAAGAGCAGCCCTCGCGCATACCAGAGGCTCGAGTGGGCGCCCAACAGCGACAGGAGACCGATCGCCGTCGCGGCTCCGACGAGCCCGATGGTGATGTGGCGGCGCGGTCCGAGAATCGGGTAGACGACCCTGCTTGCCAGCTGCGCACCGAGCATTACGCCGATCGCCTCGGGGAACGTGCTCAGTCCCGAAGCGAGGGGGCTCAGGCCGCGTCCGTCCTGGAAGTAGAGCGAGACGACATACAAGGTGCCGAGGAACGCGCTCATGGTCAGGATCATCACCCCGCTGCACGAGCGGAAGAGGCGGTTGCCGAGCAGCCGGAGCGCCACGATGGGCTCGGTGGCGCGCAGTTCCACGACGACCATCGCGACCAGCAGCACCGTACCGGTGGCGATGGTGCCGAACACCGTCGGTGTGGCCCAGCCGAGATCGGGCCCCTCTGAGACCCCGTACATGAGCAGGCCGAGCCCGACACCCGAGAGGAGGAATCCGGCGAGATCGAAGCGCCCGGGGTGCCGTTCCACGCCGTGGCGCAGGAACACGGCGCCGAAGACGAACGCCGCCACGCCGATCGGCACGTTGACGTAGAAGACCCACCGCCACGACAGCTCGGTGACCAGCAGACCACCGAGCACTGGGCCGAGGGCCGGGGCCAGCGTGGTCGGGACGGTGAGAATGGTCGCCGCCCGGATGCGCTCCTCGGGCGGGAAGGCCCGATAGAGCATCGCCATCCCGACGGGGACGAGCATGCCGCCGCCGACGCCCTGCAGGATCCGGAAGGCGTCCAGCTCGCCGAGGCTCGACGCCACACCGCATAGGGCGGACGCACCGGTGAAGACGGCGATGGCGGCGAGCAGGACGCGCTTGCCGCCGAAGCGGTCGCCGAGCCAACCCGAGGCGGGGATGAACACGGCCAGGCTCACGAGGAAGGCGACGGAGATGCTGTCAACGGCTGTCGGGCGCACCGCGAAGTCCCGGCCGATGGTCGGCAGCGCGACATTGACGATGGTGATGTCCATGATGCTCATGAACATGGCCGCGACAAAGACGATGCTCACCGAGACTTTCTGGCTGAGACGTTCCTGCACGGCTCCCTCTTCCGTATTCGTAGTACCCAGAGGTTCCGGATGGTGAGTATACTCACTATATCACGGGGCCGAATGTCGGGCCCCGAGGAAGGTGGTGAGCGACATGAGACCCGACACCGGAAGCGACGTGGTTGAGTCCATCCTCCACGCGGCGCACCGGGTGCGCACCGCCGCCGACGCCAACCTGCGAGAGGGCGGCTTGTCGCTCTCGGGCTACAAGCTGCTAAAGGCGCTGGCTGCGAGCGATCGTTCGATGCGCGAGATCAGCGACATCCTGCATGTCTCGCCGCGAACCGTCACCGACATCATCGACGGCCTCGAGGCCCGGGGGCTCGTGTCCCGCCGCCCCCATCCCTCGGACCGGCGGGTGACGATGCTCCACCTGACCGAGGATGGTGCACGCCGTTTGGCAGACGCCCGACGAGGCGCTGAGCAGACGAGGGACGCGGCGATCAGCGAGCTCGATCAGGACGAACAGCGGATTCTCCGCTCGTTGCTCGACCGTGTCTGTGCCCCGCCCACCGGCGAGCAGTGCCAAGAGCGGCTCGGGGTCGACCGAGCGACGAAGGCGTCTGCCCTATGACGCCCTGACGCCTGGCCCTGCCCGTAGACCGAGGTGACTTGGCTCGCCCGCCGCCTCGCGCCCGCTAGCTAGGACCGGCGCCTACTCGCCGCTCTCTCGACCAAGGAGCCCATGAAGAATCACTCCGAGGCGACGGACTCCCTCCCGACGACGCGACGGACGCTATCCCTGGCGGGGTGGACCATCCCACATCGGTTCCTCAATCGCCTACCGAGCCGTGCTGACACTTGCCAGCGTGGACCTGGAGCGTGTCGAACAGCTCGACGCCGAGCAGCTCGTCACGCAGCTTGTCGTTGAAGGACTCGACGAACGGGTTCTGCCCGGATCGATGTAGCTCGCCCCGGTGCCCGAGAAGCGGCACCAGTCCCGGAGCGCGTTGGCGGTGAGCTCCGAGCCGTTGTCGCAACGGATGAAGACCGGCGCGGCACCGCAGTGCCACGAGCTCGTCGAGCGCCAACGGTCGCGTCGGCGTCGATCGAGCGCCAGACGACGATGGCGAGCGCTTCTCGGGTGAGCTCGTCGGTGACGTTCAAGAGCTTCAGCAGCCTCCCGTCCCGGGTCTGGTCGAACTGGGAGCCGAGCGCCTAGACGTGGTCGGGGTGCTCGGCGGAAAGGCGCCTCGCCGGGAGGGCGGAGACGCCGACCCGGCCGCGCTTTCGGAGCATGCGCACGACGCGAAGGCCCTCGTCACCTCGACTGACTGCGATCTGGATGGTGATCAACACCGTCGTGCTGCAGCAGGTGCGCCCGTCGGCCCTTCGATCCCCATCCGCACATAGCGCTGAACCTCGTACGTTCAGGCCTTGCAGCTACTTAGGTGCCGATCATCATGGGACGGTCGTCGATATCTGTGTGCCGCCGTCGTCGGAGATCGTCGTCGCCGAAAGATACCGAGAGGCCAGCCTCTTGGTCGCTGATCGATTAGCCCACTTCCGCAGCGCGTCAGCGAGACCACGATGGAGGCGGGCTGAGCTAGCGAAGTACTCGGACCAAGTCGTCGGCCATCGTCGACGCGAGCCTCGTGCTCGTGATGGGGGCGAGCCGTCGCGCTGTGTCGCCGATCGAGCGCCCGTCATTCCTCCAGCCACGGTGGCGAGAAGGGCGCGTCCCGCGCCTGCCTGTACGCCTGCCAGCCGTCCTCCCTGAAGATCGCGCTGAGGACCCGTCCGTCGGAAGCCTTCGCCTCGCGGCGGGCGGCGCTTATCACCGCATTCAGCGCCAGTGCGAGTTCCTGCTCTACCGACCAGCCCATGGCCATCATGGCAGCGTTGATGACTCGACGGTTCAACATCACGCCTTCCGCCGGCATAGCGGCGACGCGACGCGCCAGGTCGTACACCTTGTCCTGGAAGACGTCTTCCGGGAAGACTTCCAGGACGAGGCCGATCTCCTTGGCTTTGCGCGCCGTGATCACCTCGCCGCTGATCGCCAGGAACCTCGCCCACTGTGGGCCGACGAGAAATGGAAGCGTCTGGACGCCAGAGCCGCCGAATCGAGTCTCGATCAGCCCGAACTCGGCCGTGTCGACTGCGACGAGCAGGTCGAAGTGCGTCGCGAGAACGAGAGCGTAGCCATAGCAGAGGCCGTTGATGGCGCCGATCACGGGCTTGGGATTCGTGCGGATGGCTTCGTTGGCGCGACCGGCGACATCGTGGAAGTCGAGATGATCGAGCGCCGTCTCGAGACCGTCTATCGCTTGCAGGTCGCCGCCGGAGGAGAATGCCCTTCCAGCGCCCGTGACGACGACGCACCGAACATCGTCGTCCTCGTTCGCCCGCTCCAACGCGGCCAGGAGCTCGGCCTCCATGCTGCCCGGGCCATGGCCGATTGGGTTCATGCGCTCGGGCTCGTTGAACGTGATGGTGGCGACGCGTCCGTTGACCTCGTAGAGGATGCGGGAGAAGCCGCCCGACGCTACGTGCTCGGACTCGTTCATCGGACCTGCTCCCTTCGGCTCACTGCCTGATCATCCACACATGACCGCGACGACGGGTCACACCCGATCAGCTGTTGGTGCACCGGCGTAGCCCAGATCGCCGGGCCCGGGCGCAGGGTGGTCGGGCTCCGGACTGCGCAGGATGACCAGTGCGTCGACCGCGACAAAGCCATCGGGCCCCTGCATCAGCGGATTGACATCCATCGACTCCAACCAGTCACGAGTAGCGACAGCGAGCTCGCTGCAGCCGCGAAGGACGCGCGTCAGCTGCGCGCGGTCCCAGGCCCGCCCGCCGCGGACGCCGTCGAGCACGCCGGTGGCCTCGAGCTCCTCGAGCATCCCCATGGCCTCGATGTGGTCGAAGGGTGCGACACGTCCCGCGAAGCGCTTCTGGACCCCGACGAAGATGCCGCCGAGACCACAGACCACCAACGGCCCGAGCTCACCGTCCGCCTGAACGCCGACGAAGGCCTCGCCGTCGGCTGTGACGTGTGGCTGGATCACGACATCCCTCGGCAGGCCGCGTCCGGCGGCGAGCTCGCGCAACTCCTCGACTGTCCCGGGAAGCGTGGCGACACGGATGCCGTGGCGGACCGCGCCGATGTCGGTGCGGTGCGGCACGTCGGCGAGCTTGACGACGAACGGCTCTGAAAACGGTAGGCACTCGGATGTCGGCCGAGTGCTGGCGTCGACGACGACGAACGGTGCGATCGGGATTCCCGCCTTTACGAGCACGTCCATCGCCGCCTCGAACGGGAGGATCGGGCCGACGACGCTGACGACCGGCGTGATCGCCGGCCGCGGCCAGACGACGGCCGTCTCCCGCTCGCTGGCGGGACGTCGACGAGCGCGGATGAACTCACGCATCGCGCCGAGCGCTCGAGTCGTCGTTCGTAGGCCGCGCCCAACCCCGATGCCCGCCGCCAGCAGATCCGCCGTCCATGTTCCAGCGGGCGCATCGTCGCACGATGCAATGAGGACGAGCTTGTCGACGTCTCGCACCCACTCAGCGAACGGCTCCATGAGCCACGTGCTGTATTGGCCCGTATTCTCCGCGATCATGTAGAGGAGGAGCAGCGCGTCCACCTCGGGAGCTGCGACACAAGCACGCACGAGCGACGCAAAGGCGTCGAGCCGCAGGCGCAGGAATCCGGTGAGGTCGACCGGATTCTGTGTTGCCGCATGCGGAACGATCTCGGCCACCTGCGCCTTCAGGTGCTCGAGCGGCGGCAGATCGATGCCCTCGTCCGCACACGCATCGCTGAACATCGCCGCACCTCCCCCTGATGCGGTGAAGATCACCAGTCCGTCGACCGCGCGCCAACGGTCGGGCGGCAGCTGGTCGAACAGCACTACACGGTCGAGCAGGTCGTTTGAATCGAGGGCGCTCACGATCCCGAGCTGGCGGAAGAACGCCTCATAGACCCAACTGTCCCCCACGATCGCGCCGGTGTGCGAGCGCGCGATCTCACGCGCTCGCTCGGTGCGCCCCAGTTTCAAGGCCACGATCGGCTTGTCGTGGTCGCGAGCACGTTCCGCAGCCCGGATGAACGCCTCCGGCCGCCTGATCTTCTCGAGGATCAGGCAGATCGCGACGGTGTCCGGATCCTCGACGAGGAAATCGATGTAGTCGACGACGTCAGTCGAGGCTTCGTTGCCGCACGAGATGAGGTAGCTGAATCCGAGTCGGCGCTGCTCTGCCCCGTAGACCAGCGATGCCAGGAGCGCTCCGCTCTGGGTGACGACCCCGATGCCCCCCTTGCTCAACGGCAGCGGCGGCGCGCCACAGAGCACGAGACGACGCTTCGCGTTGATGAAGCCGAGGCAGTTCGGGCCGAGCACCGCCAGGGAGTCCCCCGCAGCGGCCACCAGCCGGTCCTGCAACGCAGCGCCATTGCCGTCTTCCTCCGCGAAGCCGCCTGCGTAGACCACCACGCCCCCGGCCCCCATGCCCGCAGCCTGCTCGACGACGCCAACCGAGGCCTCGGCGTTGACCATCGCGAGGATCGCGTCGATCGGCACGCCGACCTCCGCGAGGTCCCGGTAAGTCTCGCGCCCGTACACGGTCGCGCGATGTCGGTTGATCAGGAACAGCTCGACGTCCGCTTCGAGCAGCGCCGGGATCGTGCCCGCGCCATCGGATTCGCGTGCACCGACGATCGCCACCGACCTTGGATCGAGGAGGCGATGCAGCGTCTCGTTGCTGACCCGACCAGGGGTACCGTCCACCTCACCGGGCGACCGGGTTCGTGCGAGATCACTGTCCATCGATGGACCACCCCCACGGCGTCGCGACGAGCCTGTATCAGCATCCACGATGTGCGGATCATATCGTATACGATCTGCTGGTCGCCTCTTGGGGCTGCTCAGCCCGAGCTGCTCACTCCCTCGTACACCACTGTGGTGGACTCAACTGGGCGGGTTCGCTGAAGTTCATTGAAGAGGCTGAAGTTCATTGAAGATGTTGTGAGGCGGTTGACTCGAAGTGCGCGCGACCTCGCTTCCCTCTCGACAGCTAGCGCAGCCGTCCTGATCCCGTTCTCGATCGCTTCGCCCGTCGCCGGCAGTCAGGACGCGCCCGTCTCGCCGTGTGCGGACGCGCGTATCATCACCAGCACGCCAATGTCCCGGTGAGCTCGACCCCGATCAACGAAGAGCACGCCGAGCGCTCGAGCGCGACGTTCGAAGCGCTCCAGCACGCCTTCTACGACGAGCGCACCGGCCTCTATCGCAAAGCTCGCCGCATTCTCCGGCGGCCGTTCGAAGTGTTGTGGCCGTTCGCGAACGCGTGGGCCTCCACGTGCTCTCTCGCGGCCCTCGCGGACGGCACCGTGGACGGCTTCGCCGCTGGCCCGGCCAGCGCATCCCAGCTGCTCGACGGCCGGATCCAAGCAGTCCTGCAGTATGCGCCGCGCAGCGACCGCCAGCCGGGCGCAACCGGGCCGCTCAGGCTCGGATCGACCGTCTACCGGCCCCTGTGGAGTCCGATCGCCCGGCGCCTCTCGCGGGTAGGCACCGCTTACCATGACGATAATGAGTGGGTCGCCCTCGCCCTCCTCCACCAGCACCGCGTGACCGAAGATCTCCGTTGCGTGGAGCTTGCCCAGCGTATCTTCGATTTCGCAGTCGGTGGGTGGTGTAGCAATCCGGACTGGTCCCATCCTGGTGGCATCCGTTGGGCCGACGCCGCCTGGAGCGTCGGGCGCAACACCTGCTCGAACGGTCCCGCGGCCGAGGTCGGCGCGGAGCTCTTCCTGATCACGGCCGAACGTGGGCATCTCGACTGGGCTGCACGCATCTACCACTGGGTCCGCGGGGCGCTGCTACACGAGGACGGCCTCTATGCCGACCAGATCCGTCCGGACGGCCACGTCGAGCCGGTGATCTGGAGCTACAACCAGGGCTCGATGATCGGTGCGGGGGTGCTCCTCCACGAGGCGACCGGCGAGGAGGGATACCTGGACCAGGCGGTGCTCACCGCGTCGGCCTCGCTCGCGCACTACGCGGACGTCGACAAGCTGCTCGGAGAGTCCTCGATCTTCGTCGCTGTCTTCCTGCGCAATCTCCTGCTGCTCGACGCTGTGCGCCCCGACCCGCGCTACCAGGCGCTCGCCGAGTCCTACGCAGCTGCGATGTGGGACCGCCGTCGGGTCCCCGCCTCGGGTCTGTTCCTTCCCGAATCGTCCGGGGTGAACGGCACGGCTCCACTCGTCGCGATCGAGGCCATGCTCGCCGAGAGTCAAGCGCGCGCGTAGCGCCTGGCGCTCGTTTGCGCCCGCGAAGTCAGCGCAACCCTGCGTGGTCCCAGCCGCATTGCCTTGAGGCCCAGGTTCGACCGCCGGTGGGCGCCGGCGGCGACTTGTCGTCCTCCAGCTCGTGCGAACAGCGATGGTCGGCCTGGTGTCCCGGCGCGCGTGGTAATCGTCGGCGCGGAGGATGTCCGCCTGGTGACACTGCTCGTCGGCGAGGATCCCCCGACACGCGAGCCGTTGAGATGGCAGGCACTGGCCAGGTCGACGCCGCTCTGGTCGCGAGAGTTGGCACCTGTCGGCCCTCCGGGTGGGGCCGGCGGCCAACCGTCCATTCGACGTCAGGTCGGCGCGCCTCGACTCGACGCTCGCAGCTCAGGGCCATCGTTCTCGCCTGCTTCAGCCGACGTGCGGCCCACCGGCCTCCGTCCGCGTGAGCGCAAGGGTCGACAGACGTCTCGACGACTAGGCGCTTCGCAGTTCATCTTCTCGTAAGGATCGGGCCGTACCCTGCTCCTTGTGGGTCATGAGAACGCAACGCATCGCATCGACTGAGTCCTCTCCCTTGTCCGGTCAGCGAGGGATGGCGTGAGCCCAGGACGGCAAGGCCTCTCAAGCACGGCACTCGAGCAGCGCAGCCCCCTCGACGCCCCTGCGTCGGGCCGGGAGACCGCTTCCCGTCCGAGAGGCGCGACGACTCGCAGACGGACTCGGGGCCAGCGCCGCGCCCGTCGCAAGGCAGTGCGTGCCGCGCGGCGGACGTTCGTCGGCCGGCACCCGATCGCGGCTGTCGGAGCGGTCGTCCTGCTGGGTCTGATTCCGGTATGGATCTCCCTTGCCAGCGCGCTCGGAAATCCCGGTCTCGGCACCTCGGTCTCCGCCCGCTTCGCGGAGTGGGCACGCGAGCATGGCGGCGGGTCGATCGTCAGCTGGGCCGAGAACGCCTGGTACACGCACCACGCACCGCCTCTTGGCGGAAAGCCGGCGAAGGGCTCGATCCCGCCGCCACCGAGATCGACGCGGGCTGCTTCCTCGACGTCGGGACACGTCGCCCATCTCCCGACGCCCCCCGCCATCGCACCCTTCGCCAGTCCTCCGGTGCCCGGCGAGGGCGTCTGGCACCCTGTGGGCCGCAAGGTGGACGGCGTCAGCGCCGTGTACGAGGCGTTCATGCGCCCCGACCCGATCCACACGAGTCTCGTCGTCGGCGTCGCGTGGATGGACACCAAGCTGCTGCGGGCGACGCTTTACTCCGGCAGCACCATTCCGGGCGGTGGGCCGTACCCCACTACAGCGCCGGTCGAGCCGCGCGCTGCGATAAGCCTGGTCGCCGCCTTCAATGCCGGCTTCCTGATGGCCGACGCGAATGGCGGCTACTACACCGATGGCCGGACCGTCATCCCGTTGCGGACTGGCGCCGCCTCGTTCGTCATCTACCGCAACGGGACGGCAACGATCGCCGACTGGGGACGGGACGCGCGACTCACGAGCAACGTCGTTGCGGTGCGCCAGAACCTTGACCTGCTCGTGGATGGCGGGAAGCCCGTTCCGGGTCTCAACGCGAACGACACGACCCAGTGGGGCGCCACGCTCGGCAACCAGGTATACGTCTGGCGTTCGGGCGTCGGCGTGACCGCCGACGGCGCGCTCGTCTACGTCGGAGGCCCCGGACTGAATATCACCACGCTCGCCAATCTCCTGGTCCGGGCAGGCGCTGTCCGCGCCATGGAGCTCGACATCAACACGGACTGGGTGAACTTCGCGAGCTATGCGCCGTCGAGTCAATCGGGGGCTGCAACGCCAGCGAACGGCACGGATCTGCTGTCGAACATGGTCGGCACACCACTTCGCTACTTCGAACCGTGGTGGTCCCGGGACTTCATCACGATGTCGGCGCGCTCGGGCGGCTGAGCGCGCCGTGCGGCCCACGACCCAACCGCGTCTTCGCCAGGCTGCGACATCGCAGGTCGGGACGGCCGCTCCCACCGGCGAAGAGCCGCACGCGATGCCGGCCCACAGCGGCGGCACTCGTTTCGCGAGCCCGGTCCGGCGCTCGGCCCCTCGCCTGCTCCTCGCCGCCGCCCGCCCACGTCAATGGGTGAAGAACATGCTCGTGTTCGCTGCGCCCGGCGCGGCCGGCTTGCTCTCACACTCGTCGGTGCTCGCGCGCACGTCCGTCGCCGCGGCGATCTTCCTCGTCGCCTCGGCCGGAACCTACCTCGTCAACGACACCATCGACGCGGCCGCTGACCGCGTCCACCCTGAGAAGCGAAACCGTCCGGTCGCCTCCGGAGCGCTGTCGCCGCGACTCGCGGTCGGCGTCGGAGGCGTCCTCCTCGTGCTTGCCGTGACCGGAGCCGGCCTGTTGGGCGGACTCGCGCTGCTTGGAGTCGTCTCGGCCTACGTGGTCGTCAGCGTCGCGTACTCGATCTACCTCAAACATCTCCCCGTCATTGAGCTCGCCTGCGTGTCATCGGGCTTCGTCCTTCGCGCTGTTGCGGGCGGTGCGGCCGTACACATCCCGATCTCGCCATGGTTCGCGATCGTCACCTCCGCCTGCGCATTGCTGGTCGTGACCGGCAAGCGCAGTGCCGAGCTCACCACGCTCAGCGGGAACGGCACCTCGCATCGCCGGGTCCTCGCGTACTACCCGGTGAACTTCCTCCGCTCGGTCCGCATCCTCGCGGCGACGGTCGCAGTGATGAGCTACGCGTTGTGGGCGTTCGATCGTGCCGCGCACCTCGACCTCGGTCGCGGCGACGTTGACGACATCGTGTTCCGGCTCTCGATTCTCCCGTTCGTGCTCGGGGTTCTCAGCGTCGAGCTCGCGATCGAGTCCGGTCACGGAGGAGCTCCCGAAGAGCTCGCACTTCGATATCGCGGGCTCCAGGTGCTCGGGCTCACGTGCGTCGTGCTCGTCGCGGCCGGGATCTACACATGAGTGCCCTCGACACCGACGTGCGCCACGGCACCCGCGAGCTCGTCAGCGGCTGGGGCAGGGGGTCGAGCTCTGCGGCGCATGTGGTCCCGGTGCGAAGCCAGGAAGAACTCGATCGTCTCGTGGCGAACGCTCGAATCTCTGCCACGCCGATCCTCGCTCGCGGGCTCGGACGCTCCTACGGTGACGCCGCCCAGTGCGCAGGCGGGATCGTCCTCGACTGCACGACCCTCGACCGCGTGGTGGCTGCGGACTTCGATTCCGGTGTCGTCAAGGTCGAGGCCGGACTCTCCATCGACAGGCTGCTCCGTCACGTCGCCCCGCGCGGTTGGTTCGTCCCGGTGACGCCCGGCACTTCCCAGGTGACCGTCGGCGGCGCGATCGCCGCCGACGTGCACGGGAAGAACCACCATCGGGATGGCGCGTTCGGGAACTACGTCGAAAACCTGACCCTGGTAAGCGCACGGGGCCGCTTCGAGCTCAGCCCGACGCGTCATCCGGAGCTCTTCTGGGCGACCGTCGGGAGCATGGGCCTGACCGGGGCCATCGCCGAGGCGACCATCCGGCTGCGCCCGATCGAGACCACGTTCATGCTCGTCGACACCGATCGTTCGGTCGACCTCGAGGACTGCATGGCGCAGCTCGCGGCGCATGACGATCGTTACCGCTACTCGGTGGCCTGGGTGGACTGTGTCGCACGGGGGCGCAAGCTCGGTCGATCCGTGCTCAGCCGCGGTGACCACGCGAACTTGGTCGATCTGCCGCCGTCGCACCTTCCCCGGGCGCTCGAGTACGAGCCGAGGACCCTTCTCGGCGTCCCGCTCACGCCACCGGCGAACCTCGTGCGCCCTGCGGCCATTTCCGCGTGGAACGAGCTCTGGTACCGCAAGGCGCCGATGCACCGAGCTGGCGAGCTCCAGTCGATCTCGTCGTTCTTCTACCCGCTCGACGCCGTCGCGCGCTGGAACCGCCTCTATGGCCCCCGAGGGTTCACGCAATACCAGTTCGTCGTCCCCTTCGGCGCGGAGCCGACGATCCGCAAGGTCATCGAGCTGCTGCAGGCCCGACGAGTGGCCCCGTCGCTCGCCGTGCTGAAACGCTTCGGCGACGGTGACCCGGCGCCGCTGTCCTTCCCGATCGAAGGGTGGACACTCGCCCTCGACCTCCCGCTCGGCGGCCCGGGTGTGGCCACCGCGCTCGACGAGCTCGACGAGCTGGTCGTGTCGGCGAACGGGCGCGTCTACCTCGCAAAGGACGGACGGCTCGGAGGCGATCGCCTGCGAGCCATGTACCCGCGCCTCGGCGAATGGCTCGTCGCCCGTCGAAGGTTGGATCCGGCCGAGATGTTCGTCTCGGACCTCTGGCGTCGCATCGGCGCGAACGCCCGGTAGGTCACAGAAGAGCTAG
>Ga0209415_10008563_pt1 | contig 17728 bp, 20 predicted proteins | sample PeaSoiSIISIP2007_FD_187696 | JGI IMG/M metagenome (GOLD analysis project Ga0209415, IMG submission 187696) | Peat soil microbial communities from Weissenstadt, Germany - SII-SIP-2007 (SPAdes) (version 2) | ecosystem: Environmental > Terrestrial > Soil > Wetlands > Peat | place: Germany... | reverse complement strand
CTACCCGCTGCATCTCGGGCTCACCGAGGCCGGCATGGGCAGCAAGGGCATCGTGGCATCGACCGCCGCCATCGGGGTGCTGCTGCAAGAGGGCATCGGCGATACCATCCGTGCCTCGTTGACGCCCGAACCCGGCGGCGACCGCACCCAGGAAGTCATCGTGGCGCAGGAAATCCTGCAGACCATGGGACTGCGCTCGTTCACGCCGATGGTGATCGCGTGTCCCGGCTGCGGCCGCACCACCAGCACCTATTTCCAGGAACTGGCGCAGAAAATCCAAGGTCATATTCGTCATCGGATGCCGCAGTGGCGCGAGCAGCGGGCGGGTGTTGAGGACATGACGGTCGCGGTCATGGGCTGCGTGGTCAACGGTCCGGGCGAGAGCAAGCACGCCAACATCGGCATCAGCCTGCCGGGCACGGGCGAGAATCCGGTGGCGCCGGTGTATGAGGACGGCGCCAAGACCGTGACGCTCAAAGGCGGGCGAATCGCCGAGGAATTCCAGGAGCTCGTGGAACGCTATGTCGAGCGCACGTATCACAGGAACTCGTCGTGAACGAATTGTCCGCCAAGAAATGCGTTCCCTGTGAAGGCGGCGTCGCGCCCTTGAGCCGCGCCGAAGCTGAGGCGCTCTCGGCCGAGCTCAACCCCGATTGGCAGCTCGCCGCCGACGCCAAGAGCCTGAAGCGCGCGTTCAAGTTCAAGGATTTCTACCGCACCATGAGTTTCGTCAATGCGCTCGCGCACATCGCGAACGTCGAAGACCATCATCCTGACTTGGAATTAGGTTACGACTACTGCCGCGTCACCTACAGGACGCATTCGATCCGCGGCCTGTCGCAGAACGACTTCATCTGCGCCGCCAAGATCGATCGCCTTGCGGAATGACGGCGGCGCCGGCGGCGCGCGGCGTTAGACTCCCTCGGCCTTCAGAAAATCGGGAATGTCGCCGATCAACCCCAAGGCGCGCTTCGCGAACTGCCGTTTGAGGAGCGGCAGCTTGCGTACCGAATCGAGGCCGGCCGTGCGCAGCCGCGCGAGAGCAGGATTGGCATTTGAAAATAGACGCTCCAAACCGTCGAACGCGGTAGCGGCGAGCAGGTTCTCGCTTTTGCGCCAACGCTCGTAGCGGCGCAGCAGCCGATGCTCGCCGAGTTGCGCGGGGCCGCCGGCCGAATCGAGCACCTCGGCGAGCGAGGCGCAATCGAGGAGCCCCAGATTCAATCCCTGCCCCGCCAGTGGGTGCACTGCATGTGCAGCATCGCCGAGCAATACCGCCCGCGGCCTCGTATAGTCGACCGCATACTGTAATTTCAGCGCGAAGCTTGCGACCGGCGTGCTGAGCTCGAGCTCGCCGAGCACATCGCCGCTCGCCGCGCGCAGCGCTTGGCCGAACGCGGCCGGATCGAGCGTGCGCAAACGCGCGGCCTCGGCGCGCGCGGCGCTCCACACGATCGATGAGCGCCCGTCCGGCAGCGGCAGGAATGCGAGAGGCCCGGTGGACAGGAATCGCTGCCAGGCGGTGTTCCGGTGCGGTTTTTCGCTTCGAACGTGGGCGACCAGCGCATCCTGATGGTAGGCGTGGCCGGCAACATCGATGCCGAGCAGGCCGCGGGTCTTCGAATCCGCGCCGTCGGCCGCAATCAGCAAAGCGCCGCGCAGTTCGCGTCCGTCGGTCAGCCGCAGCCGCGCATCCGTATCGGTCACGGCGACCTCTTGCAGCTGCGCCTCGATGACGACGGCGCCGGCGGCGCGCGCCGCCCGCAAGCAACACTCCTGCAAGGCGCGCCCCTCGACGATGTGCCCCAGATTCGCTTCGCCGATATCGGCGCAATCGAAAGTCAGGGATCCCGCCCCCTCCGGCGCACCGCTCTCATCCCACACGCACATGCGTTCATAGGCGAACACGCGCTGCGGCGGGAGCCCCTGCCAGGCTCCGCACAGCTGCAGCAGCCGCTGCGAGGCGCGGCTCAATGCGAACACCCGAAGGTCCCAGTCCGCGGCGGTTGCCGCGCGAGTCGCGGTGGTGCCCGCGTCCGCGAGGCGCTCGGCGACGATCGCCACCCGGCCCGGACTGCTTTGCTTGCGCGCCAACAAGAGGCTCGCCATGACGCTGCCGACGACTCCCGCGCCGACGATCACGGCATCGAAGTCGCGGCTCATGCCGAGGCTCCGGCGGCGCCTGCCGGGCCGAGCGCGACGCCGCGTGCGAGCTTCGGGATCCGCCCGGCGGCTCCGGTGCTGAGTGACGACAGCGCCGCTTTCGCCGGCGGCAGCAAATCGAAGGCCAGCAGCCCGACATTGCGCAGCCCCCGCACCGCGCCCAACGGATTGGCAAACAGCCGCACCAACCCGTCGGTGAAGGCGATGATTTCGCCGCGGTCCGTGGCCCGCCAATCATCGTACGCCGACAGCAGCGCGCTCGCGCCGAAGTCGAGCAGCTCAGGGTTCCCGGGATACAGACCGCGATGCTCGGCAATGAGCTCGGCGAGGCTCGCCACGTCCCGTAAACCGAGATTGAATCCCATGCCGGCGACCGGATGCAGTCCCTGCGCCGCGTTGCCGATGATCGCGCAGCGTCCCGCACTGGTGCGCTTCGCGCGCGTCAAGGCGAGCGGATAAGGAACACGGCGACCCACCTTGAGGAACCGGCCCAGTCTGAATCCGAATCGCCGCTGCACTTCGGCCAGAAACTCCTCATCCGACCAGCTCATCGCCGACTCCGCCAGCGAGCGGCTGAGCGTGAGGACCAGGGTGCAGCGGCCGTCGTTGAGCGGCAGCAACGCGAGCGGACCCGTTGGGGTGAAGCGCTCGTAGGCCACGTGCTCGTGAAACTTCCGCGGCAACACCGTGGTGATGACCGCCGTTTGCGCGTAGTCGCGCACGTCGGCGGACACGCCGAAGGCGCCGCGCACCGCCGACTCGACGCCGTCCGCCGCGACCACCAATTGCGCCCTGATGGAGGACTCGACCCCGGACGCCTCCGATACACCGAGTTCAACCGACCGCTCGCCGGGGATCAGGCGCGAAACCCTCGCCGGACAGTACACACGCAAATCATCGCGACCGCCGAGCTTGTGCCACAGCGCCGCTCCGAGCGCGCGATTGGCCAGCACATATCCGAGCGCACGCAGGCCCTGCTCCGCCGCATCGATGCGCGCAAAGCCGAAGTGACCCTGATCGGACACATGAATCTTGGCGATGGGCGTCGCCGCGGCCGCCACCGCCGGCCACACGCCCAAGGTGTCGAGAATGCGGCGGCTGCCGTTCGACAAGGCCGTGGTGCGCTCATCGAAGCTCGGTTGGGATGCCGCGTCATGTGGAACGGCCTCGATCAACGCCACCCGCACGTCGAGCCCCTGAAGCGCAACGGCGAGACTGGCGCCGACCATGCCGCCGCCCACGATGGCGATATCGAACGAGTCATTCACCCCGCTCATTCCGCCTGCACCAGGCGTTCGACAGCCTCGGGACTCTTCTCGAGCGCCGCGGTGAGGACCTCCGGAGCGTCCTCGGTCACCAAGACGTCGTCCTCGATTCGAATGCCGATGTTCCAGAACTCCTTGGGTACGCGGGGAGAGGAGCGAATGTAAATGCCTGGCTCCACGGTGAGCGCCATGCCGGCCTCGAGGACCCGCCACTCACCGCCCACCTTGTAGTCGCCCACGTCGTGCACGTCGAGTCCGAGCCAATGCCCGGTACGATGATTGAAAAACGGCAAGTAGGCCTGATCCTTGATGAGCCGCGCAACGGAGCCCTTGAGCAATCCGAGCTTCACCAGCCCGTGGGTGATCGCGCGCACTGCGGCTTCGTGCGGTTGGTTCCAATGGTTTCCGGGCCGCACCTTGTCGATGGCGGCCGCCTGGGCTTCGAGCACCACCTCGTAGACGGCGCGCTGCGCGGCCGTGAACCGCCCGCTCACGGGGAACGTGCGGGTAACGTCCGAGGCGTAATAGTCATGCTCGCAGCCGGCGTCGAGCAGCAACAAATCCCCTTCGCACAGGCGCTGATCGTTGTCGCGATAGTGCATGATGCAGGCATTGGCGCCGCCGCCGACGATGGGGTGGTAGGACGGGTCCGCGTTGTGCGACCTGAATTCGTGCACCAATTCGGCCATCACTTCGTACTCCATGCGCCCCGGACGGGTGAAGCGCATGGCGCGGCGGTGTGCGCCTACGGCGATTTGCGCGGCACGCCGCAGACTCGCCTGCTCGGCACGGCTCTTGTACAGACGCATGTCGTCGAGCACGTGGCTCAACGCGACGAATTCCTGCTGAATGCCGCTAACCTGGCGCCCCTGCACCCTCATGGCGTTCACCCATGCAAGCATACGAGGGTCAAAGTCGAGGTGCGCGCCCATCGAGTAGAAGATCCGCTGCCGATGCTCCATCAGGCCTGGTAGAATTTCATCGATATCGGCGATCGGAAATGCATCGTCCGCGCCGTAGCGCTCCACCGCACCGTCGGTGCCCGCCCATGCGCCGTCCCAAGACTCTCGCAAGGCATCGTGTTCGCGCACGAACAACAGATATTCGGCTTGGCTTCGTCCCGGCACCAGGACCGCGACGGCGTCGGGCTCGGGAAATCCGCTCAGGTAGTAAAAGTGGCTGTCTTGCCGGTAGGCATACTCGATATCGCCGTTGCGGAGGCGCACGGGCGCCGCGGGCAGCACCGCAATCGCGTCCTTGCCGATCATGCGCATGAACTCGCGGCGGCGGCGCGCAAACTCCTTGCGATCCATCAGGCTCCTCAGTGCAGCCGCTGTTGGGTCCACTGATAGACCTGTCGGCGCAGGGGCAGCAGTTCCTCGAAGACCACCTGGGCGGCAACCCGTATGAACTCCACGAGTTCGGCGTACGCTTGTTCGTTTGATTCGTCCGCCTCGGCATCGTCGCCAGTGGCGCGCGAGATCTCGGTGAAGTCACGGACGATTTCACCGACATCGCCATTGAGCGCCTCCAAGTCGGCGATTTGACCGGTGCCGAGGCCATAGAGGAATCCGGTGCACCATAATGCCAGCGCGTTGGCCCGCCCGTTGAGAGGCTGCTCGTCATCCGGCAGCAGGGGCTCGAACTGCATGCCTTGTTCGCCGAATGAGCTGGCGGTCGCCGTGAACACCCGTTCGAGCATGGCCGCCGATTCCTCGGACAGCGAGGCCCCGTCCGGCAGGATCTCGTTGATCCAATCCTGCAGGCCATAGGGTGCCATGGAGCACAGGGCGCCGCACAACGAGCCGTGCGCCTCGGCCGCCTCGGCGAGGCTTCTGGCGGCCACCAGAACGTCTTCAAAGTCTTCGAATCGGATATCCGCCATCATTTTTGGAATAATACCGCGTAAGCGGTGCCGGGGGGCCGTTGTCTCCCCTTTGCATTGCGCAATGCAGCGATCTATATTGGCGATCTATGAACGAAAGCAATCCGAAATCCCCGGTGGACCTCGAGCTCAAACGCCTGGAGAAGCGGCTGGAGGAGCTGGTCGCTACGTTGCACCAGATCAAGGAAGAGAATCGGGCGCTGCGTCAGCGGCAGGACACTCTCACCTCCGAGCGCGCCAATCTGTTGCACAAGAATGAACAGGTGCGCGCGCGGGTCGAAGCGATGATCGGGCGGCTGAAATCGATGGAGCAGGCATGAGCGACAGCCAGGCGCGGGTGAGCGTGCGCATACTCGAGAAGGAGTATCACGTGACCTGCCCGATGGAGGAGCGCTCCGACCTGCTCGATTCGGCGGAGTTTCTGAATTCGAAAATGCGCGAGATTCGCGACAGCGGAAAGGTCGTCGGTCTGGATCGAATCGCGGTAATCGCCGCGCTCAATCTGGCAAACGAGTTGATTAGATTCCGCAAGCGTGACACCACTCTCGAAACCGACGTCGGCGGACGCTTGCGTATCTTGCGCGAGCGCGTAGAGTCGGCTTTGGAGAAGGGCCGACAGCTTGAACTCTAGCGCCTTCTCCTTTTAGAGTTTAAGTTTGGCGCTGCCTGCGGTGTTCGATGCGGATCGGGTTACCTCCTGACCCTAATTTGTAAACCCCAGGGGCCATTGCTTGCTGGCAACATTGTGCAAGTCCGCCTCGAGCGGAAAGCCTTAAGTGCCGCAGTTAGCCCCACCTGTTGCTCAGGTCGGGAGCAACGGTCCAAACCGGCACATGCGGGTAGCGCCATCTCCCTCTCGCGTCTATTCTTGATTTCATGAAAGTGAAGCTGCGCAAGGAATTGCGGACCGCGCGGCGTTCCCTCGCTCCCGCGGATCACGACCTGCGTTCCCGACTCGCCGCCGCAGCCATTGTCCGGCTGGCCGCATTTAAGTCGGGCGCCCGCATCGCGCTCTATCTGCCGTTCGATCGGGAAGTGGACACGGCCGCTCTCCTGGTCGCGGCACGGCGGCTCGGAATTCGCGTTTTCGTTCCCGTGGTGAGCGATCTGCGCCATCGTCGCCTGCGCTTCTACCCTCTGACGGGCAGGACGCGGCGCGGCACGTTCGGCATATCGATACCGCAAGGCGCCCCTCACCGCGTTGCGCGCACCGTCGCGCCGCGCTGGTTCGATCTCATCGTCGTGCCTCTGGTGGGAGTCGACACGAAAGGCCGTCGTTTGGGGATGGGCGGCGGATTCTATGACCGCGCGCTCGCCTTTCGGCGTCACCGAAAGGCTTGGAAGGGTCCGCGGCTGGTCGGCTTCGGCTTTGACCGCCAGCGCACCGCTTGCGTATTCGCCGACCCGTGGGACGTGCGCCTAGATGCGCTGGCGACGGAATCCGGATATGAGAATTTCCCCAAGGACGCTTGAATGAGTCATTGGCTGATGAAATCCGAGCCCGGCACCTTCAGCATCGACACCCTCGCCGCATTGCCGAAACAGACGACCGCTTGGGACGGGGTGCGCAATTACCAGGCGCGCAACATGCTGCGGGACTCCATGAAAATAGGCGATACGGCCTTCTTCTATTACTCCGGTTGCGAGGTCCCGGGCATCGCCGGCATCGTCCGCGTGGTGAAAGAGGGCTATGCGGACAAGACCGCCTTCGACCCCAAGCATCATCACTTTGACGCCGCCAGCAATCCGCGCGATCCTCGCTGGTTCGTGGTCGATGTGAAGTTGGTGCGCAAATTCAAGCGCCTCATCGCGCTCGAGGAGTTGCGCAAACATGCCGGCGATGCGCTCGCCGACTTGGCCGTCTTGCGGCGCGGGAATCGTCTGTCGGTGACGCCGGTATCCGAGGCAGAATGGGAATTCGTTCTCACTCTCGAGTGAGGTGAATCGCATCGCTATCACATTGTCGAGCAAGAAGCGCGACGTATTGCTTGTAAATTAATTATTCGTGTATATACTCGATCCCCGGACTAACCCGACAACGGAGTTTCTATCATGGCAGCGAAAGCAAAGAAGGCGAAGAAGAAGGTAGCTAAGAAAAAGGCCGCTAAGAAAAAGTAAGCCTTCGAAAGTAATCAACTGTGCCCGCGTAAGCGGGCACAGTTGTTTTAAGAGGAGGGAAAATCATGTCAGCGAATCAAAAAAAACGTCGCGCCGCACAAGCCGCGGTTCCCTACATCGAAGAGGGCATGATCCTCGGTATGGGAACGGGCTCGACGGTGGGCGAGCTCATCGAAGAGCTGAAAGACCGTAAAATCCAGCTTGCGGGCGCGGTGTCAAGTTCCGAGCGGACCACGCTCGCGTTGCGGGCGGCGCGGATTCCGGTACTCGATCTCAACGCCGAAGGCGATCTCGCTCTCTACATCGACGGGGCCGACGAGGCGGACGAACATGGCGTCCTGATCAAGGGCGGCGGCGGAGCGCTCACCCGCGAGAAGGTCATCGCCGCGGCGTCCGCGAAGTTTATCTGCATCGTCGACGACACCAAGCTGGTCAAGTCGCTGGGCGCTTTCCCCTTGCCGGTCGAGGTCATACCCATGGCGCGCTCGTACGTCGCGCGCCAGCTTGCGAAACTCGGCGGACAGCCCGTTTGGCGCGAAGGGGTGGTGACCGACAACGGCAACGCGATCTTGGACGTGCACCATTTGCGGCTCACGGACCCCCTCGCCATGGAGGATGCGATCGATCGGATCGCGGGTGTGGTCACCGTCGGCCTGTTCGCGCGGCGAACGGCGGATCTGCTGCTGGTGGCGGGCGACGACGCCGTCGAGACGCTTCAGATTTCCAACCGCGTCCCGATCTCGATCACGCGGCCGGGCGGCAAACCGTAGTAGTCGGCGACCACCTGGGCGCTGCGCGCCATTTGCATGAAAGCCCGGCGCCGCAGCGGCGGCAAGTCCGAGCGCTGTCCCGGCAGCAATTCTTCGCGGCTCAGGAAGAAAGTGGTGTTCTCCGGCTCATACACGATGCCGTAGGCCTCCGCATCCCGGAGGATTTCCATGATGCTCGGCTTCTCCATGAAACCGACCTGAGCCACGAGCCTCACGATGCCCTCGCACACCGGGGTTACGCTCAGGCGCTTGTCGCGCGGCACACGCGGCTGCTCGCGGGTGACCACCGTCAGAAGAACCACCCGCTCGTGGATGACGCGATTGAACTTGATGTTGTTGAGCAGCGCCCGCGGAATGCCGGTGGCTTTCGCATCCATGAAGATTGCGGTTCCAGGCACCCGCACCGGCGGATCGCGCTTCAAATCCTCGAGAAAATCGCGCACCGGCTTTTGATCGCGCAAAAGGCGCGCCATGACCGACGCTTTGCCGCTCGCCCAGGTCTGCATCAGCCAATAAATGATGAATCCGGACAGCAGCGGCAGCCAGCCTCCGTCCTCGAGCTTGGTCAAGTTCGACAGCAGGAATGCGATGTCGATGATGAACAGCAGCGACAGGCCGGCGCGCAACACGCGGCTTTCGCCCCCGGTTCGCGATTTGATGAGACTCAAGGTCAATGGCGTGACGATGGTCATGGCGCCGGAGACGGCCAGGCCATAGGCGCCAGCGAGCGCCGCCGAACTGCCGAAGCTCAACACCAATGCCAACGCGGCAACCATCATGATCCAATTCATCGTCGGCACGTAGATCTGTCCGGCGTGTTCCGACGAGGAATGCTCGACCCGCAGCCGGGGAAACAACCCCAGGCTCACCGCTTGAGTGGTCACGGAGAACACCCCCGAGATCACCGCTTGCGAGGCGATCACCGTGGCCGCCGTGGCGATGACGACCAACGGCCACAAGGACCACTCGGGCGCCATTAAGTAAAAGGGATTCATGATGGCCGCCGGGTACTCGATGAGCAAGGCACCTTGGCCAAAATAATTGAGCACCAGCGCCGGCATGACGATGCAAATCCAACCCAATCGAATCGGCGATTTGCCGAAGTGACCCATGTCGGCATACAGCGCTTCGCCGCCGGTCACGGTCAAGAAAACGCCGGCCAGCACCGCGAGGGCGGAGATCTGGTGTTGCGCGATGAGCGCGAGCGCGCGCGTTGGATCGAGCGCGTAGAGCACTTGCGGTTCACGCACGATCCAGCTGACGCCCATCACCCCCAGGATGGCGAACCATCCCAGCATCACCGGACCGAACACCTTGCCCACCGAGCCGGTACCGTGGCGCTGGATCAGGAACAGCCCCACCAGCACCACAACGGTGATCGGCAGCACCGGAAAACCTGCGGCTGGCGCGGCCACATGAAGTCCCTCGACGGCGCTCAGCACCGAAATCGCGGGCGTGATCGCGCCGTCGGCAAAGAAGAGGGCCGCCCCCAAAATACCCAGCATCCCGTAGAGCCTGCGGCGTGGACTCTCGCGCGCCGTATTGATCACCAAGGCGGTCAGGGCCAGCACGCCTCCTTCGCCCTTGTTGTCGGCGTTCAGCACGACCGCCACGTACTTGAGCAGGATCACGAGCACCAGGGTCCAGAAAATCAGCGACAGCACACCGAAGATGTGCTCGGGCGTCACTTGAATGTTCGGACCGGTGAAACACGCCGACATGGCATACAGCGGACTGGTGCCGATGTCGCCGAACACCACGCCCAGCGCGCCCACCGCCAGGGGTACGACACGGCTGCCCGATTTTAGATCGCCCGACATGGGTACCTGCTGAAAAGAATCGGGCCCACAATGTGGGCCCTTAACTTAAGTGGCTGGGGGACTAGGATTCGAACCTAGGTAAACGGTGTCAGAGACCGTTGTCCTACCGCTAGACGATCCCCCAAATCCGATCGATCGTGTTGTCGTACAGCGGACGGCATCCAAAGCCGATCAGCGTTTGGAGAACTGGGTTCCGCGGCGAGCCTTGCGGCGACCGACCTTCTTGCGTTCGACTTCGCGCGCGTCCCGAGTCACAAAACCCGCCTTGCGCAGCGGCGAGCGCAGCGCCTCATCGTAGGCCATCAAGGCGCGCGTGATGCCGTGGCGGATCGCGCCGGCTTGGCCCGTGATTCCGCCGCCTTCGACGTGCGCATCGACGTCGAACTTTCCGTCCAACTGCACCGCGCCGAAAGGCTGCTGCACGATCATGCGGCCGGTCTCCCGCCCGAAGAATTCCTCGAGCGATCGGCCGTTGATGGAAACCTTGCCGGTTCCCTTGTGCAGGTATACCCGCGCGCTCGAAGTCTTGCGGCGGCCGGTTCCGTAATACGCATTTGCGGCTGTGCTTGATGCCATTGCTTGTTTCCTACGAGACTCTTAGATTTCCAGCGCTTTGGGCTGCTGTGCTTGATGGGGATGGGTGTTGCCGCCGAATACGTGCAGCTTCTTGTACATGCGCCTGCCCAGAGGCCCCTTCGGCAGCATACCCTTGACCGCGATTTCGATCGCGCGCTCGGGGTGTTCCTTGAGGAGCTTGCCGAGAGCAATGCTCTTCAGGTTACCGACGTAGCCGGTGTGCTGGTGATAGAACTTGTCGGTGAGCTTGGCGCCCGTGACGCGCACGGTTCCGGCGTTGATCACCACGATGTGATCGCCGAGGTCCTGATGGGGCGCATAATTGGGCTTGTGCTTGCCCTTCAATCGATGCGCGATCTGCGAGGCCAGTCGGCCGAGGGTCTTGCCGCCGGCGTCGACCAGGTACCAGTCGCCACAGGTTGCTTCAGGCTTGGAAAATACGGTGTACATGGAAATACTCGAATGTGTCGGGCCGATGACGAAAGGCGCGAAAGTGTACAGAACCGGGCGGCCCGTTACCAGCCCGACGTGCCAGCAACTCTCTATAATATAATGTGTCCATGAGTTCTCGCACATTCAGCTTGGGCGACCGCGTGCTTGGCGAAATTGATAGAGCAATCAAGGTGTTAGCTAGCCAGGTGCACACCGCTCGCGAGGCCCCGGCAGCGCCCGGCGGCGAGCCCGACCTGACCGAATCGCAGCGCCTGGAATCGATTCGTCTGATGCGGGTAAACCACGCCGGCGAGGTGGCGGCACAAGCGCTGTACCGGGGACAGGCGCTCGGCGCGCGGGATTCGACCGTGAGCGACGCCATGCGCCAGTCGGCCGCGGAGGAAATGGACCATCTGGCGTGGTGCGAAGAGCGGCTTCAGGAATTGCACGGCCGGACCAGTTTCTTGAACCCGTTGTGGTATGCGGGATCTTTCGCCATCGGCGCCGTGGCGGGCGCCTTCGGCGATCGCACCAGTTTGGGATTCATCACGGAGACCGAGCGGCAAGTCGAATCCCACTTGAACGATCACCTGGAGCGCCTCCCGCAAGCCGATTGGCGCAGCCGCCTCATCCTCGAGCAAATGGCCGAAGACGAGGTGAGGCATGGCGCCACGGCGCGCGCTCTGGGGGGCAAAGAGCTGCCGATTGCCGTGCGCGGCGCGATGCGCCTCGTCTCCCGGGTCATGACTCGTGGCTCGTATTGGCTATAGCCAATTCCCGTTAGTGCTTGCGATTCCGGGACTTATGTAATAAAACGTGCGCCAGAACAGGCGTTTTGACGACCTCAAAGACAAAGATTAGGGAGAGACCATGGAAGAAGTGGCAAAGGCCTTAAGCGATATCCCTGCGATCAATCGTTTCTTGAGCTACTGCCGTATCCGGACAGTCCCTTCCAAGACCGTAATCATTCACGCGGGCGATCTGCCGGACATTCTCTACTACATCATCTCAGGCTCCGTCGAAGTCATGATCGAGGACGAAGATGGCAATGAAATGGTGCTGGCATATTTGAACAAGGGACAATTTTTCGGCGAAATGGGCCTGTTCTACGAACAACCCACCCGCAGCGCCTGGGTTCGTACCCGCCAGCAATCGGAACTCGCGGAAATGACCTATCCCAGGTTCAGGCAAATTGCCGCCGAGAGTCCGGGGCTCATTTTTGAATTGGCCACCCAGCTCGCCACCCGGCTCGATCGAACCAACCGCAAATTGGGCGATCTCGCCTTCGTGGACGTCACCGGCCGCGTCGCGCACGCGATCATGGATCTGTGCGGAGAACCCGATGCGATGACGCACCCGGAAGGGATGCAGATCAAGGTCAGCCGGCAAGAGTTGTCGCGTTTGGTCGGTTGCTCGCGCGAAATGGCCGGTCGCGTGCTCAAGGTGCTCGAAGAACAAGGGCTGCTGCGCGCCACCGGCAAAACCATCGTCGTATTCAACGCCCGCCCGAAGGTCAAGACGCGCCCGCTGATCGTTCCGGTGAAGCCCGGCGCGAGCTCGGCTGCGCCCGCGGGCAAGAGCGCGCGCGCCGCCAAGCCCGATGACGAGGACGACGAGGCCGAGGACGAAGAAAGCTACGAGTAGCGCCGGCGCGAGACCGCACCGCGCGTGCCGATTGATCAGTGCATGCCGCGCGCGGATCGTATGGCCTCGTAGGCTTCTTGGATTCGCTGCGTCTTTTCCTTGGCCACCTGCGCCATCGACTCCGGCAACCCGTTAGCGACCAGCTTGTCGGGGTGATGGCGGCTCATCTGCCGGCGATAAGCCTTGGTGACTTCTTGATCGCTCGCGTCCGCCCCGACCTCGAGTTCCGCGTAGCAATCGGCCAACGGTTTTTGCGCAGGCGCCGGGCCGGCGGATCTGCCGCCGCCCTGTTGCCGTGCGCGCACCGCTGATTCCATGCGCACGAACTCGAATTCCGACATACCGAGCTCTCCGGCCACGCGCGTCAAAACCTGGCGCGCCGAGGGTGAGATGCCGTTGCCGGCCAGCGCCGCACGCAATTGCAATTCCATGAAAGCGCGCAGCAGGTCGTAGCGCAGTCCGCAGGTCTCGCGCAGTTGTTCCACGCGCAAACCGGCATCGTAGGTCGGCGACTTGCCGGCCCTAAAGCAGTCGATCGCGATGCCGACGTCGCGGGGACTCAAGCGCAATTCATTCATGATCCGGCGCGCCGCATCGATCTCCGCCTCCGACACCCGCCCGTCGGATTTCGCGACGTGGCCCATGAGTTCAAAGGTGGTGCGGAAGAAAATCTCGGGTACCGCGGCGGCGGTGGATGCGTCCGCACCAGCGCCGGCGGTGAAGCGTGCGCTCTGATCGAACATTTGCCCGACGATGGCGCCGAACACGGCTCCCCAGACGCTTCTGGTGACTAAAAAGCCGCCCAAGGCCCCAAATAATGTACCGTTCCAAGCCATTCGCGTTGACCTATCCGATCCGCCCCGCCACAATCGCCGACCTTCCCCTCCGCAATGGTAGCAGCCGCACGTACATGCAACCGTTTTCGCAATCGCCGCCGTTATTCGAATCCCAAATCCGCACCCTGCGCAGGATTCACCAGGGTAAGGTGCGCGATATTTACGATGTCGATGCCGATCATCTGCTGATCGTCACCACCGATCGATTGTCGGCGTTCGACGTGGTGCTGCCGGACCCCATTCCGTACAAGGGCGAGGTGCTGACGAGAATTTCGTTGTTCTGGTTCGGCAAAACGCGCCATTTGGTCGCGAATCACCTGACCGACTTGCGGGTCGAGGACCTCATAAGCGAACCCGCGGAGCGGGCGCAACTCGCCGGCCGCGCGATGGTGGTGAAAAAAGTGCGTCCGTTGCCGATCGAAGCGGTGGTGCGCGGCTATCTGATCGGCTCGGGCTACAAAGACTACCAATTGCACGGTTCGGTGTGCGGCATTGCCTTGCCGGCCGGATTGCAACTGGCGCAAGCGCTGCCCGAACCCGTCTTCACGCCGGCCTCGAAAGCGCCCGCCGGCCAGCATGATGAAAACGTCGATTTCGAGTCGGTGGTCAAGACAGTGGGCCGGGAACATGCGACCGCCATCCGGCGCATCGCGCTCGCCGTCTACGGGTTCGCGGCGCTGCATGCGCGCGCCCGCAACATCATCATCGCCGACACCAAGTTCGAGTTCGGAATCGACACATCGGGTGATTTGCTGCTGATCGACGAGGCGCTCACGCCCGACTCGTCGCGGTTCTGGCCGATGGAGTCCTACCAGCCGGGCCGCAGCCCGCCGAGTATTGACAAGCAGTTCGTGAGGGATTATTTGGAATCCATCCATTGGAACAAAAAGCCCCCGGCGCCGCACTTGCCGCCCGAGGTTGTTGCGCGCACCAGCGATAATTATCGCAAGGCGCTCGAATTGCTGACCGCCTGAGCACCAAAGCCCGGCATGCTCGCGTTGCTGGACCGTCTCGAAGACAAACTGGCGCAAAAATCCCGCGATTCCGGCCGCCCCTGGGCGAGGACGCTGCACGTCCTGCGTTACCCGAACGCCCTGATTCGCGACTGGCTGTCGGGCGACATCGACACGCTCGCCACGAGCTTGGCGTACACGACGCTGCTCGCTCTGGTGCCGCTGATGGTATTCGTCTTGTCCATTCTGAAGGTCCTCGGAGCGCGCTCCGACTTGAGAATCATCCTGCATGAGTTCTTCCTCCCCTTGGGTAACGCGGACAAACTGCTCACCGAAACCGTCATGCAGTTCGTCGCGAACATGCGCGGCAATGTGGCCGGCACGATCGGTCTCGCGATGCTCCTCTACACCGCCGTCAGCACAATCCAAAAAGTGGAAGCGGGCTTCAATTACGTGTGGCGCATCGATCGGCCGCGCAGCTTCGGGCGGCGCATCGCCGAATTCCTGGGCGTCATGATCGCGGGACCCATTCTGTTGGCCGTCGCGCTCGAAATATTGGCCTCGGCCGTGCATAGCCCCGCCGCACAGTGGCTCGGCTCGTTCGCGCATCTCGCTTGGGTTTTCCGCATCTTCGGCCGGCTCCTGCCCTACGCCATCGTCATTTTCGTCTTTACGTTCATGTACGCGTTCATCCCCAACACCCGCGTCGAGTTCCGCCCGGCGCTCATCGGGGGCGTCACGGGGGGCGTCACCTGGGCCCTGGTCGGCTATGCGTTCAGCGCGTTTATCGTCTATTCCTCGCACATGATCGCGGTTTACACCGGTTTTGCGATCGTGCTGAGCGCCTTGATCTGGATCTACGTGAGCTGGCTCATCCTGTTGATCGGTGCGCAGCTCGCTTGCTACGCGCAATTCCCGCAATACATGCGCCACGGCCGCAAGCCCATCTAGCCTCCGTACGCGTCACTCGCCGGCGATGGTCATTTCCTTCAACAGCACCGATCCGACGCGGGTGCCGCCGCGCACATCGATGTCGTCGCCGACCGCCACGATGTCCTTGAGCATGTCGCGCAGGTTCCCCGCGACGGTGATCTCGGCCACCGGGTATTGGATGGCGCCGTTGTCGACCCAAAAGCCCGCCGCTCCGCGCGAATAGTCGCCGGTCACCGGATTCACGCCCTGACCCATCAATTCGGTCACCAGCAGTCCGCTGCCTAAGCGCCCGAGCATTGCCTCGAATCCTCCGGAGGTGCTCGGCGCGACCAGAAGATTGTGGGCGCCGCCCGCATTACCGGTGGTCGTGAGCCCGAGCTTGCGCGCGGAGTAGCTGGAGAGAATGTAGCCCGTGAGCACCCCGTCGGCGATGAGGTCGCGGTCGCGGGTGGCGACTCCCTCCTCGTCGAACGGCGCGCTGGCCATCGCTTTGGGGATGTGCGGGCGCTCGACAATCGAAAAGCCCGCGGGCAACACCTGCTGGCCGGCCGCATTCAACAGGAACGAGGATTGCCGGTATTGGCTGCTGCCGCGGATCGCCCCCGTAAAATATCCGAAAAGGCCGCGCGCAATGTCGGGGGGGAACAACACCGGCGCTCGCCGCGTGCGCAAGCGTCGGGGTCCCAAGCGTGCGATGGTGCGCCGCGCACTTTCCCGCCCGACGGCCTCGGCATCCTGCAGGTCGCGCCAGTCCCGAGAACTCGTGTACCAGTAGTCGCGCTGCATGTCCTCTCCGGAGCCGGCGAGCACCACACAGGTCAAGGTGTGCGAGGTGGTCGGATAGCCGCCGATGAAGCCGTGAGTATTCCCATAGACATGCAGCCCTTGATGGGTTGCGAGGGTGGCGCCCTCCGAATTGTTGATGCGGCGGTCGAATCCCAGCGCTGCGGCCTCGCAGCCCCTCGCGATCTCGATCGCACGATCGGCGCTGATACTCCACGGATGCGCGAGGTCCAAATTGGGCGGCGAGCGCGCCATCAATGCCGCATCCGCCAAGCCCGCGCAGGCATCTTCGGCCGTGAACCTTGCAATGCTGCAAGCCTTGGCGACGGTCGCCCGAACCGCTTCCAAGGAAAAATCGGCCGTGCTGGCCGAACCCTTGCGCTGCCCGAAATACACGGTAATGCCCATGCTGCGGTCGCGCTGATGCTCCAGGGTTTCGACTTCGCCGAGTCGCACCCCGACCGAAAGACCGGTATCCTGGCTTACCGAGGCCTCGGCCTGAGAGGCGCCGCGCGCGCGCGCCTCTTCGAGGGCGCGCTCGATGATCGATTCGAGATCTCCCGGGGCCAGACGCACGGACTCACGGGGCACGGACTCGCTAGGCACGGACATCGTCATCTCCAACACAGTCTTCGAGGATTCCAGCCCCTGATTCTACCGGCCTCAGTGGTAGCATGGAGCAATATGACGACCGAGAGCCAAACCGACGAATCCGGGGAAACCGAGGAGCAGCGCCAAAGCAAGAGTGCGCGCAAACGGGAAGCGGCGTCATTGCAGGAATTGGGCGTCAAGCTCGCCGCGCTTCCGGACCAGGAAATCAAAGCCCTGAATTTGCCGGACAACCTATTCGTGGCATTACGCGACCTACGGCGCTTGCCCTCGCACGGCGCGCAGGTGAGGCAGCGGCAGTATATCGGCAAGTTGATGCGCAACATCGACCCGGAACCGGTATTGGCGAAACTGGCGGAGCGCAAGCAGCGCCATGACTTGGAGATTCGGTATTTCCAGCAAATCGAGCGCTGGCGCGATCGGCTGCTGTCCGAACCGGCCACGGCCGCGGCCGACTTGCTCAAGGAATATCCGCAGGCGGACCCCGCGGAACTCAAAAGGCTGCTCGATAAGGCGGAACGCGAACGGCTGGAACAGCGCTCGCCGGTGGGCGCGCGGGAGCTTTTTGCGTTTCTGAGACAGTTGCTGGGGTAGTCTTTGGTAGACTGACGATCCATGAAAGCCGTGGTCGGAATCATTATGGGCTCCGCGTCCGACTGGGAAACGATGCAGGGCGCGGCTGAAACTCTCGAGTCGCTTGGGATCGCCCACGAAGTGCGCGTGGTGTCCGCGCATCGCACTCCGGACCTGTTGTTCGAATATGCCGCCTCCGCGCGCAAGCGCGGCCTCAAAGCCATCATCGCCGGCGCCGGCGGAGCCGCACATCTTCCCGGTATGACCGCCGCCAAGACCTCGGTTCCGGTACTCGGCGTCCCGGTTCAAACGAAGAGCTTGAACGGCATCGATTCGCTGCTGTCCATCGCGCAGATGCCGAGCGGGGT
>Ga0209415_10008562_pt1 | contig 17728 bp, 13 predicted proteins | sample PeaSoiSIISIP2007_FD_187696 | JGI IMG/M metagenome (GOLD analysis project Ga0209415, IMG submission 187696) | Peat soil microbial communities from Weissenstadt, Germany - SII-SIP-2007 (SPAdes) (version 2) | ecosystem: Environmental > Terrestrial > Soil > Wetlands > Peat | place: Germany... | reverse complement strand
TGAGACCCGGCTACTGTCGACAGTAGGCGACCAACGCCGATAACCGACGTTATGTAAAGTCGAGGATAATCGACCCTGGTCAACCGCAGGCGTGCCTACATACTGTACGGCGATCGCGTACCGGGGTCAAGCGCGCGGCTCTCAGGCCCGGGCGGGCGGAACCCCCCTCGCGCGGCACCAGGCGGGGCGTTCCACTTCCAAGGTTGCGGAACGCCGCCCCGTGCCCGGCCCGGCGCGCCGTGAGCCCATCCCGGCAGCGGAATTCCGCCGCGCGGCTATCATGACTAGGGGCAGTGTTGTTGCGCCTGCCCGCGCCGAATCGGCTGTGCCCATGCCACGCCGGTGAGGATGGCTAAGGGTCACCGACTCGCGCACCTGTTCTTCCACCAGCAAGCGTCTCGTCATGCCGACGTCGCGGGCGGTGGTGCGTGGGACCGCAGCCCGGATAAGGGACAGGCTATGACCGAGAACAAGGCAAAGAAGAACGCTGTCCGCCAGCGGATGGCCCAGACCGGCGAGCCCTACAACGTCGCCCGCCGCTCCATCGAAACCGCACCCGCCCCCGAGAGCCACCTGATCGGCGACGATGAGACCAGGCGCATCACCGAGAGCTTCCTCGCCGCCTCCCCGTGGCTCGGGAACGTAACCCGGCAGGACATCGCGGCCGGCCCGGGCGCCGAGTACCTGGCCGGGTTCGACGGAACGTTCAACCCGGAGAAAGTTGAGCTCGGCGACGGCCAGCGCTGGTCGTGGTCTGTCACCTTCACCGACCCCAGCGGCCAGCAGAAGACGCTCTCGCACGCGACCGTGCTGGAAGGAATCCGCGCACTCGTCTTCGGGGAGAACCCACCCGGAGCGGACGGAGTCCGCCTGCTCCGGATAAGGCAGTGGTTCACCGAGCCCATCGCCGAGCGCCGCAAGCTTGACCTTGGTGCCAGCGACAGCTCACGGATCTGCCAGCAGGCACTGTACGGCCGCCAGGTCTTCAGCACCGAAGATGACCTGTTCGGCTCGAAGAAGCTGGACTTCTTCGAAGACCAGCGCCCTCCCCAGGAAGATGAGTGAAGAGCCTGCGCCAAGCGCGGACCCGGCGGGCAATCTCCATCGGACGTCCCCGCCGGGGTGACACGATGGCCTGATGGCAGACGCGGATGCCCTGGGCGACGACCACACCACCTTCATCCAGTTCGAGGGCATGCCCGCGCTGAGCCGGGCGGCAGTCCAGCTACACACCTTCGGGATCGTCAACAGCATCCAGGACGGTCGGCCCGGCTTCGTGAGCGACGACTACCTCAACGCCATCGCGGCCGAGACCACAACCACGGTCCTGGAACTGGAAGCGGCCGGCATGTGGGAGAGGCGGGACGGCGGCTACCTCATCGTGGCTGACGAGATGCTCAAGATCGCCATCGACTTCAACGAGAAGACCGACCGCCTCGAGGCCGAGTGCGCCCGGCGGGGAGAGCACCTTCCGTCCGATGGCGATGATGGGTCAGGCTGGGTGATCTGCAGCCACTGCACCATTCCGCTTAAGCGGCCGGACGGCGGCCCGGTGGCACTGCCCGGGGGCGGCCCGCTGGGTCCCAACCTCCGCCAGCAAAAGCGCAAGGGGAACAAGGGAAGAAGGCGGAAGCGGAGATCGTGAAGCCCGGTTACGCCGGGCCCGTCCTGGTCCCGGCTGTCCATTCCGGCAGGAACGACCAGGGGACGCCGTAGCCGATCATGGAGTCGCGCTCGCGGTCGTACTCCTCCCTGGTCCGGCTGCAGCGGGTGAGGGTGCCCAGGATCTGGCGGGCCACGGCGGGTCGGCGCGTGCGGCCTGGAACCAGGCCTCCGCGTCCGCCCGAGCCTCTTCCCAGGAGCGGTGCAGGATGACGCGGGCCTCCCGGGCCGGTTCTAGCGGGTCTCCCGCGTAGACGTCCTGGTGCGGCTCGGGGGTCAGCAGGTGGCCGAGCGGTCCGCGTGCGGTGATCGTCCCGGCCTGGATGAGGTCCAGGGCGAACGCCGCGGCCTTCATCATCGCCTCCTGGCGCGCTGGGCTAAGCGCCTCGTAGGCCTAGGCCTCGCCGACCGTGTCGCGCCCGATGGCGCTCATCGCGTTCGTTTCCCGGGCGTCAGGGCCGATCATGCTGTCGCCGCTGCTCGTCGCGGGAATCCTCCCCGGGGTCAGGGCAGGGCATTCAGGAGGGCGGCAGTGATAGCGATCAGCGCTTCGACCTCGGTCCGGGAGTAGGTGTAGTCCTTGGTGCCCGGATCGACGTGCATGGCGCCGCTGGCCTGGTCTTCCACCGCTGCCCGGATCAGCGCCCACCGCTCACCGGTGGTGATCTCGCCCTTGTCCTTCTTGCCGGCCGGCCAGGGCCAGCTTCCGGTGTTCTTGATGGTCTCCAGCGCCTTGCGGACCTGGAGCATCGCGGCGTCGATCTCGTTGCCGCCGAGCAGGCGCTGGGCCTCGCGCAGGAAGCCGCCGACGGCAAGGCGCACTTCGTCATCGTCGGGGAACGCGATCAGCATCTCGGCGCCGAGCGTGCGGCCGAGCCCGGCCAGCTGCTGGCGCCACCTGCTCTCGGCGATGGTGATGTACTCGGTGACCTGGGTCGCGCCCGGAAAGCCGGAGGAGGCCTGCGGGAGCACGGCGTTCACCTGGAGCTCCAGGCGGAGATCTCCAAGACGCTGCTTCTCCAAGGCCTGCACCTGTGCGTTGGTGACCAGGAACAGCAGCACCGGCCGCCGGATCTCGCCGCTAGGGTTGAACGGCACGGACACGTTCGCCGACGCGAGCGGCACGCTGCCGCCGGTGGTGCCCTGCGGGGCGTACAGCGTGGTCTCCAGGAACAGCAGCCGCCCAGCCGCGGCGCCCACCTCCGGGATGCCGACCTGCAGCTGCACCTGGATGTAGTGCGTGCCCATCCCCTTGGCGATCATCACGCTGTCCGGGGCCGCGCTCACGCTGTACACCCCGAGTCCTTCGTCGAACCTGAGCTGGTTCACCGCGGTCCCTTCTCCTCGTCGCTCAGGGCGCGGGCTCCACAGCGCCTAGATCCGCGTCGTCGATCAGGCGGCTTCGGTACAGGCCAGTGAAGCCGCAGAGGTGAAGCACGGCCAGCTCGCAGTACCACGCGCCGAGCTGCCACGCCTCGATCATGGGATCGTAGTCCGATGCCTGCGCCGCTGGGCGGTGGTGCACGATCTCGTTCCGCCTGATCACCAGGGCTAGCGGACCGTCGACGGGGTTCCCCTTGCTGTTCCGTGTCGTTGCCAGGGCGGCGAGCTTGGCCGGAATTGCCACCGGCACACTCATGTCCTGGAGCATCTCGCGGATGTTCTGGGCGGCCGGTGCGGTGGCCTTCGAAGTCATCGTGTGACCGCAGCTTCCGCTCCTCCACGAGCCATGAGTAGCTGACCGCCTCGAGGAGCACCTGGGCCATGATGATCGCGCGGTTGACCGGGCTCGGCCGGCCGGCATCGATGAGGTACGCGATAGCGTGCCTGAGGACCTGCCGCCAGTAAGGGTGCGCGAAGCGGTCCATGAACAGGGGAAACAGCACCTCGGCCTCGCCGGAGTGGGCGCAGTCCAGCCACGTCCTTGCGCTCGGGAAAGACTCGGTGACGGTTGGGTTCCAGCGGCTCCACACGGCGTGTCCCTGGTCATCGAAGCCCACTGGGAGCACGGGCCCGCACCGAGCCTCGGTGCACAGCCAGCAGAAGAACGTGAAGGCCTCGACGAGCTCCGCGAGCGCCGGGACAGTGAACGTGCCACCGGATAGCTGCTCTACTCGCGCGGTGTGGGTGAGCGCGAACCCGCCGGAGCCGTTCAGCTCCTTTACCGCGGCATCTGCATCCTGCACTTCGTCCATGACGATCCGCCACGGGCCGCTCTCGAAGACCATGCGCCCTGGCGCCGCGGACCCATCCGGCCACGTCACCACGCGGCCGTGCAGCCGCCGGAAATTGGCGATGTGCAATAGCGCATGTGACAGCTGGGCGGCTGAGTCGCCGCACTCATAGCCCAGCAGCTTCCGCCCCGTCTCGAACGAGGTCCTGGCGCTTCGCGATCCGCCCCGCGCCGTCTTGGACTGCGCGGGGACGTGATCATCCGGTGTGCGCGGCACGATCGCGACGGAGTCGGGCTCCATGATCACGTTGAGCGCGAGGTCCGACACTGCCCCGCGGGCCCATACGCTGACCGCGGGCGACGGGAGCCACTTGAGCACGATGCCGCCGCGGTGCCGTTCAGCGGTCGTCTCGTCGGCAAGGTCGACGCGGCCGCGGAACAGCACGATGGGGGCATTCGGCCGCGGCATGGCATAAAACGGCGTGATCGCAAGCGGAGCGGACAGCTGCATGCTCGCCATCATGCAGGAGGGCGGCTGTCGATGACCGAGGTTTTTCTGCACCTGAGCCGTCGGCCCCGGCCGGCGGCGGCGGACAGGGTGCGGGAGCCCGGAGGTCAGGACCACGCCAGGGTCAGGCACGCGAGCACTACCAGCGCGAGCGTCGCGATCAGGATCCAGACGTCGACGCGGGCCACTGCCCGCTGAAGGTGCGCCGCCCACCGCCGCCGGCATGCCGCCAGCCCGCCTTGCTGGAAGATCACCGCGGGCTCGTGCGGACCGAGTGCCCCGGGGTCTGTCCCGTTCGCGGCGTCGAGTGCCTCGCGCAGCCCGGAATGACCGGCGGCGCGCAGTGCATCGGCAATGTCCGCCTGCGCGCCGGGTTTCGGGCGCCGCGACGGCATGAGGCGGTACGGCTCGCTGGTGGGCTCGTCGAGGTCGCGATACATGGCCTGGGACGATACCGGGTCAGGGCCCGGCACAGGTCATCAAGGTCGTATCCGGCGATCAGAGCCGGGTGATCCGCAGATACGAGCAGGGCGGGGAAATGCCGGTAACATCATGACGCTCGTCTGCCCCATGCCGGCCCGTGTCCGAGCCAGCACACCCAGACCCACAGGCCGGCGATCGGGCTATAGTAGCGCCGCTGCCGCGGGACCAATGTCCGGGCACCCGGATCCCCGAGATGTTTTACGGCCAGTTTCTCCGTGCGGCGGCCGGGAGCCGGCCAGGATCGCGGCTACGCGGGGGGCGTTGCGCGGCTGCAGCAGCCGCAGTGCGGCGAGCGCGTCTGCGAGCGGGATGCGTTCTTGCTCGATGCGCCGGTGGGTGTTCCACGCCGGGTCGGCAAGCGCGTGGTACATGGCACGCTCGGCTGCGTCCAGGTGTGGCAGGTCGCGGCGGGTTCCAGGGCCAAGTGGTGTTCCGCGGCGATCGAGGGAGGTGCCGAACGGCTCGTACCGCTTGAAGGTCGCCAGGTCCATGAGCATCGAGATGGCGGGGACGCCGTCGGCGCGAAACCCGTCGAGGATCTCGAAGCCGGCCGCATCAATGTCGCCCCAGTACACCAGCAGCGGCGCTTCGACGAGCCACGGCAGCGCGGCGGCTGCGGCGCCTCCGAATCCGCCGCCTTCGACGCACACGCCGCCAGTCACGGCCGGGAACGCGACAGCAGTGTCCTTGTTCTCCGAGATGATGACCACCTGCGGTGTATACGGCAGCTGGACGCGGTCGCCGACGCTGATGCAGTCGTGCCGTCGGCGGCCGGCGGCACGGTGTTCCGGGTCGAGGTAGGTCAGGTGGACGCGTGGCGGGTGCGCCGGCGCGAGCGGCAGCGTGTCGAGGCCGGCGAGCATAGCGACGAGGTGCTGGCGTGTGTTGAGCCACTTGGCGTGCATGCCGGGCACCGGCACCTGCCGCGGTGTCAGGCCGGTCGCGTCGTTGTCCCGGAACCACGTGGCGGCGTCGCACAGCAACGCGAAGTCGACGTCGGCCCAGTCGACGACTTCCCGCAGCATGCGCGGCAGGTCCGCCACCGGCATGAACCGCTCGACGAGTGCTGCGCCGCGGGTCCGGCCGCGGGCCAGGCGTGCGGCCCATTCCGGGCCGCTGAGCCCTGCAGCGGCATCGATGTCCGCGACCCGAAGGTGCGTCGCGATGGCCTGGACGGTCCCGTGCACACGCCTGGCCGCGTCGACGAGCTCGACGCCGGCGCCCGCTTGCGTGGCGCACCACTGCCGCAATGCGAGTGTCTTGGCCTGGTAGGCGGCGAATTGCTGCTCGAGCTCTCGCCTGCCCGGCGCGCCGAGGGGGAACGAGTGGGGCCAGGGGTCGCTGTCCCCTGAGACGCGCTCGCCGTCGGGACCTGTCCTGTGGAGCACGTCGCCGGCTACCGCGTGCGGCCAGCTGCGGCGCAGCCGCGCGGTCACGTCGGCGACGACCTGGTCCGGTGTCTTCACAGCTGAAAGCCGCCGGGAGCGTCCGGGCCGGCGGGGGTCACGTCGTCGATACCGCGCAGGCGGGTGAGGTAGGAGTACCCGTCTGGGGACTTGGTGACGGTGAGGATGAGCCGCATGGCAGGCTCAAGCGCGGTCACCTTGTCGAGCGGGACGCCGACGATCAGCTGGAACCCGAGCTTCTTCCACGCATCTATCGACCGGCCCGCGAACTCGGAGTCGGACTTGATGAAGCCCTCATCCAGGAACACCGGCGCGAACCGCGGCTGGCGGTCCTCGTCGCCGAGCTGGTAGCGCAGCGCGGCACCGACGATGAACGCCATCAGTTCCTGCGTTTCGCCGCCGCTCTTGCCGCCGAGGGACGCATACGTGGCGAGCTCGCGGTCGTGCGCGTCAACGCGGACAGCGGTGATCTCCACGTGCCGGCGCACGTCGAGGTACAGGTCTCGGCTGACGTCCCCCGGTCGCACGCCGCCGTCGGGCTTACGGATGAGCGCGATGAACGACCGCAGCTGCAGAAACCGCTGCTCGGCCTGCTCGTCGCTGACGTCGGCGGTGACGCCGGACGCGAGCTGCATGAGCTCCTTGCGGAACCGGGCGACGGCGTCGGAGTGCAGAACCCGCAGGGAGATGCGCAGCCGGTCGTTCGCTGGCCCGAACGGCAAGGTGGCGAGAATGTCGTTGACGGGGTCGAGGCGGGCGCGGATCTCATCGAGCGCGGCACCGAACGCGCCCGCCAGGGGTACGAGGTCCTGCCCGCTCCACTCCGACAGTCGACGGCGCCATTCCCGGCGGCGGTCGGCGAGGCCAGTCGCGACGATCTTGTCCAGGATGTCGCGGTACTCGGGGTAGGAGTCGATGCCGGTGCCCCGGTTCGGGTCGGGCCAGCGGGACTGGAACTGCTCGAAGATGCCAACCAGGGCGGCAGTCGCCCCGGCGGCCTTCTCCCGCGCACGGGAGGCTCGATCGGCCAGGCGGGAGCGGAGCTTCGGCAGGCTGCGGTCGAAGTCGGCGAGGCTATCCAGGCTGCCGGCCTCCATGAACACCGTGTCGAGATAATCGGCCTGGTCGTCGAGGAGCGTGACGGTGCCATCGGCGTCGATCCGGTCGATCGCGAGCGTCGTCTCATCCTGCTGCTCGCACAGCTGCGCATACTCCTCCTCAACAGCGTCGAGCCGGTCCTTCGCGCGGACCGACTCGGCTTGCGCTCCGGACAGCTGGTTCTCAAGGCGGGAGTGCTCCTCGTCGAGGGCGGCGAGGACATCGTTGGCCGCCAGGAGCCGGCCGAGCTCGTCTTGCTTGCCGGCCAGGTGCGCCTCTGCGCTGTCGAGGTCGATGTCGCCCCACTCGGTGGCCTGCACCCACTTGTGCGCGCTCTCGAGCCGGTGCAGCTGCTGCGCCTGTGTGTCGAGCTCACGTTCGCGGCGCAGGAGCTCTCCCAGCGAGGCGTCGAGTTCGCTGATCTCGGTTGTGATCTCGGCGAGCCGGTCGGCGGAGGAGAACCCGATGATGGACGCGTCGGAGAGGTCGCCGTGCGCGCCGCGGCGGCCGTTGCGGGTCTGCCCGTTGCTGGTGACGCGCGGGCCGTCACCGTCGAGGTCCGCGGGCGATTCGACGCACAGGTGATCGGTTCCGCGCCGGGTGACACGCTCGCGGATCCACCAGCTGAACGGCGACTCTTTGTACAGCAGCTTCCCGGAGACGTAGCGCGGGTCGCCGGGCTCGCCGGCGTGCGGGCGGGGCGCGACGCCTTCGAACTGGACGCGGACGGGCAGGCGGACGGGGTCGATGGCGCGCGAGAGCTGCTGCAGGCGGCGATCATCGACGAGCAAGACGCGTGCGACCGAGTAGAGGGTGACCTCGGCGGCCTCGCGCCAGGCCCGCTCGCCGGGTGCGACGTCGATGAGCTCGGCGACGAACGACAGCTCGGCGGGGTCCAGGCCGGCTGCGGCCGCGATCGCCAGGCGTGCCTCATGTAGCCGGCGCGGGACGCGCCCGGCGCGCCCGGTGAGTGAGTCTCGTTCGGCGATCAGGTCGGCGCGGCGGGCCTGCGCGGGCCAGCCTTGCTCACGTAGCTGCTGCTGCTCACTGGAGAGTCCTTGCAGCTTGCCGGGCAGCGCGGCGAGGAATGCCCCGGCGGCGGCTCGCGCGGCGACGAAGTCCGCGGCAGTCACCGGGTCGATGCCGAGGCCGGCGGTGCCGGCGGCGAACTTGGCGCGCCGGCCGCAGACGGTATCACGGGCAGTCTGGGCGGCCTCGATCTCGGCCTTGAGCCGCTTGATGGTGTCGCCGCCGGCGGTGCGCTGCGCCCCTTCGACGCGGGCGAGTTCGCCCCTGAGGCGGGCGTGCTCCTCGCGAGCGACGCGGCATCGTTCCTTGAGCAGGTCGCGGGACTCCAGTGCGGCACGGGTGGCGGAGGCGAGCAGCTGATCGCGGGTACGCAGCTGCCACAGCAGGAATGGTGTGGCACCGGGGCGGCCAGCGCCGAATGTGTCGATGAGCTCCTCGTCGGCGAGGGCCTGCTCGCGCTCGTCCCACAGCTGCGGCAGCCGCGCGAGCGCGTGCTGCTTCTCCGCGGCGGTCTGCATCTCCTGGTAGGACGCGTCGAGGTCGTCGAAGTGCTTGGCGGCGTTGTCGGCGGCCATATAGGTGGCGGGCTGCTCGAGGACCATCGCCTTGTACAGCCCGTCGACGGTGCGGACCTGCTGGCCGGCCTGGATGCGGGCAAGCAGCCGCAGCGCCTTGGCGCCGTTTCCGCCGGCGCCGATGCCGAGCCGGTCGAACAGCCGCTGCGCGAACTCGGTGTACGTGCTCGCGACGAACATCGATGGCCAGCGGGTCGTCATGGCTCGCTTATCGAACTTGGCCGCGGCGAGCGGCTCGAGCTCGCGCAGGTCAAGGCGCCCGTCGAGGGTCGCCATCTTCATCGTGATGTCCTTGAACGCGACAGCGCCGCGCGGCACATGGTAGGCGCGCAGCGCCGTGAGCCGGCGGCCGGCGCCATCGGTGAAGGTCATCGAGATCGCGCCCCAGGTGGGGCCGTCGATGCCCCGCAGCACCTTGTCAGTGAGGGCACCGGTGCCGGCTTCGCGGCTATCGTCGATCTTGCCGCGCAGGTACGTGAGCAAGTTGCGCTGTTCGGGGTTTCGGGCGCGCCCGGCGGCGGCGTCATTAGAGGCACCGTTGAACGGGGTATCGGACGGCATCATCAGCGCGAGATACGCGTCAAGGATGGTCGATTTCCCGGTGCCGGACGCACCCGACAGAAGCGTCGCTTCCGGGTCGAGGTCAATGACGGTGTGGCCGTGGAAGCCGCCCCAGTTCACCAGCTGCATCGACTCGCCGATCCACTGGGTCTCGCCGGTCCCGGCCGGGTCGGGCAGCAGCGCCAGCTGGCTCATGCGCGCTCTCCTGTCGTGCTGGTGTCGTCCGCAGCTGCGTCAAGCCAGCCGAGGTCCTCTCCGGGCCCGGCGTCGGGCGCTGGGGCGCCGGTCAGGTCAAGATCGAGCTCGGCCGCCCGGCCGCGGCCGCCGGCGTGGTCCGCTGGGGGCTCGCCGTTGAGGCCCAGGAGGATGTCGAGCAGTTCCTGCAGGCGCGGTAGCGGCAGGATGACCTCGATGACGGGGGCGATGCGCAGCCGCTGCTCGTCGCCGGCCTTGAGCAAGATGCCAGAGCGCTGCAGCGACAGGATCGCGTTCTCGACCCTCCGGGCGTCGCCCGAGCGGTCGTTGGCGTCCGGCGGGCGGAAGCGAGCGACGGCGTCGAGGAGTTCTTCGCGGTCGATGAGGACGGTATCAGCGCCGTCAGCGCGTTCGGACCGGAACCGCTGTCGCAGGAAGATCAGCAAGATGGTTTCCTCGCGGGTGTGCGCGATATCGTGTAGCAGGGTCGGGAACCGGCCGTCGCCTTCGGGGACGGCCTGGCGCTTGAACGCGATCTGCGCGTGCGCGTCGATGTGCAGGTCGAGGAACAGGTCGTTGAGCCGGGACCGCAGTTGCACCTGAGCGCCGATGAGGGTGCGCCACTCGGCCGGATGCTGCTCGGCGCTGATGTAGCGGTGCTTGAGGAGGAAGACGAGAGTGCAGCGCTGTTCGTAGGTGAGTGTGCCTTCGTCGCCTTCGAACAACGACAGGCTGCGGCCTTCAATGCCGGCGTCCTCGACGACGCCGGGCCCGTCGATGAACGCATCGCCGGACTCGTCGCCGGAAGCGATGCTGTCAGCGAGGTCGGGCGCGGCCGGCTGGGGGCCGGTCATCGGTTCCTGCTCGCCGTGGTCAGTGACCTGCTGAGACGGCTGGATGCTGCTGCGGTCGCCGTAGGTGGTGCCGGCTGCGGTGGTCACGGGCTGACTCCTTCGGCGAGGGCGTCCGCGTCGCCCGCGCGCAGCCGCAGGACGGGCATGGCGAAGACGCGGCAGGTGCCGTCCGGGCGGACCGTTTCGACGCGTTCCTCCCGCTCGAGCGCGGCCATGACCGCTCCGGTGCCGGGGAGCTCGCTGGCGGGGTCGTCGGGGCGGGCGCCCAAGAGCAGGTGGATGAGCCCGATCAGCTCGACGGGCCGACGCAGGTCGTCCGGGAGCGCGCCGAACACCTCGGCGATGCTGTCGAGCTCTCCGGCTGCCGCGGCCGCGATGAGCTGCTCGCGGAGCCGGGCGAGGGTGGGGCCGCCCTGGTTACGGATGGCATCCAGGTCAAGTGCGGGCGGGGCGGTGCCGGACACGTCCTCCAGCGGCGGAGGCGGCGCGGCTTCGGCGGGATCCCAGAACCGTTCGCGCAGGTGCTCGACGTCGATCTTCGCGGGCACGAGCTCCACTCCGATGGTGGTCCGGGGGCCGGCGGTGCGCATCCAGACCTCGAGCTGCTGGTTGATCTGCCGCAGGGTGGCATCAAGCTCCCGGTCGCGGACGACGTCGTAGTGGACGATGTGGTCGCGCAGGGTCGCGGACAGCCGCTGGCGCTGGCTGAGGACATCGCGGATACCATCCTGGATGATCTTCACGATGCGGCGGAACTCGCGCTGCTCGGCGGGGGTGAGCGCCTGCGCGAAGGGGTGCGTGAGGATAATGTCAAGGTCGCGCCGCAGGTCGGCCAGCAGCGGCTCGTCACGCAGCAGCGTGAATGCGCCCTCGAACGCGCGCCCTTCAGCGGTGAGCTTCATCAGCGAGTCGGACTTGGCGAGGTACTGGTCGATGACCTCGGCGATGGGGCGGGCCTCGCCACGGAAGTCGCTGACGATCTGCCGGTGCATCCCGGCGACGGCTTCCTCGACGCGTTTGAAGTCACTGGGAAGCTGCCCGATGAGCGACAGCAGGTTCGCGTAACCGTCGAGCATCTGGTCGTCACTAGCGGGCGCGATCCCGCCGCCAGCCGCGATGCGGTCGCGTTCGGCGGTCAGTCCGGCGATCTGCGCATCGAGCCGGTCGAGGCGCGCTTGCCGGTCGGGATTCGCGTCGGTGGCAAAGCGGCGGACGACATCGACGATGGTGTGGATGCGCGACTCGCTGATGAGAGTCCGGTCGCGGGTGAGCGACTGGACGAGGTCGAGCGCTTCGAGGGCGTGCGAGGTAAGGCTGTAGTGCTCGGCGCCGTCGTCATCGCGGGTGCGGACGAGCCAGTTGTGCCCGAGCCACTGCATGCACAGGGCCCGTCCGGTGCCGTCGGGGACGGGCTTGCCGGCGAGGCGAAGCTCGTCCAGGTAGTTGTCGACTTGCTGGTGGAGGCGCTCAGCGGGGACGGTGCGCTGGTCCCGGGTAAACGTCGTCCGGAAGACCGCCAGTACCACCGGTGCCCATTTGCGGTCGAGCAGGCGCAGGGTGGGCTTGTCGAAGGCGTCACGGACGCGGACGAGCTCGGCGACGATTTCGCTCAGCGCGGGCCCCCTTCCTGGCACACGTGTCCTATGACCGTAAATGGTGCGTGTGACAATTCGACGGAACCGACTCGCCGGCTAACTAACCGGCGCGCGGGCAGAACCTCAGCGCGCGGGCCACGAGATCATCCAGTTTCATCCTGAGGGCCAGGGCTAGCTAGCAGGTCGCCGCGCTCCTGGTCGGTGCCGGGCGCCTTGGCCTGGGCGAGCGCGCCGGCGATTTCCCTCGACCGCCAGGCCGTATTCGCCTACATCGATGAAGTGGTGCAGCTGCTGCGCGTCCTCGCGCTTCAGCCGGTCCTTGAGCCCGATCAGGAGGCCGTACAGCCGCTCGGCCAGGTCTTCGTAGTACGCCGTGTCCATGACAGATGTCACCTCGGGTAGACCGAGACGACCCAGGGCAGCCGGGCCGCATGCCGGAGGCAATGGACCGGTCAGCATCGCTATGGCGTCCAGTTTCCTGAACGGCCCTGGCGTGCGCTGTAGCACCGGGGGTTGGCCCACTCATCCTGGCGCGGACACATGCGGCGGCCACGGTGGCCCCGACAGGCGCACCCTAACTGGAACAAACGGCGATTTGTTCCAGTTGGGCACAAGATTGTGCATCCCGACCGCCGCGGGATGCGACGTCCGGGGGGTTGACGATTAGGCTGCTGTAGGCGTAGGCGGTGTCGCCGCAGAGGCGACGCTTCTCAGAAAGGCGGTTCAGCGGCGGCCGCGGACAGTGTGACCTCGCGTTCTCGCTTCCATCGTTCGCCGTATGCCCGGAGGCCCGCCATCTGTGCGCCAGGAGGCGCGTATTTGAAGTCCTCGGCTGCGGCAACGGCGTCGTCGCGGTCGAAGCCGTCGCGCACGAGCTCGCACATGTCAGCCTGTGGCACGCCGTAGCGAAGCCGAACGGGCGCGAGCCGGCGATGCGCGAGTTCCCGGAAGTTCCATGCTCCGGTCTCGGTGGTGATGAAGTCGATCGCGGCCGTGAGCACCCATGGGATGAGTGTGTCGAGGTCGTTGGGGCGGATTGCCTTCCAGGACGTTGCGAAACGTTCTGCGATGCGCTCTTCAGGCTCGGCAGCCAGCCACATGTCGAGCACGGTGTGAAGTTCCGCAGAAGGGATGTCGCGCCAGTGCTCCAGCTCGGCGACCGCGGGAGCCATGTGGACGGCAAGCCAGAGAAGTAGGTCGTCGTGATCGCCGTAGGGATTCGTGGCCTCGTCATAGATGGACTCGACATTCGGCGTCAGGGCGTCGCGCAAGGCGACACAAGAATTCAGGGGAAGCCCCGAGCAGTAGAAGGTTCGGGACCAGTCGTCAACGGCGACTCGGCTCACGACGTAGGCAGCACGGCAGGTAGCGCGCTCGAGGAGCTTCTCGCGGGCGACCGCGTTGACCCCCGCATACCAGAGCGTCCGTCCGAGCACATCCTCGATTGAATGACGCAGATCACCGTCGATCACAGCGCCCTCGGCGATGGCGGCGAGAATGGTGGCGTCAACGACCGCAAGCCGCTCGTCGTTGATGTCCTCCTGGCCGGTGAGTATGTCCGCACCCCAGGTGAACATCGCTTGCAGCGCAGCGGTAAGTGCCGACTGTGTCACGGGGAGCTCGGCGCTGAAGGCACGCAGCCACTTGCTGGCTTGCTTTTCCTCGTCGGTCATGACGATCAAGGTCGCGGAAGCGAAGCGTCCTCCACGTCCTGCTCGGCCTGCGAGGTTGCGGAGTTTGCCTATCTCCGGCTGGCCGCGATCGTTCTGAGGTGGATACGCGGCAATGACGGTCTTAGTGGGGAAGTCAACCCCTTCAAGCAGCGTAGGAGAACAGATGACGCAGCGAAGAAGGCTTTTGCGAGCAGCGACCTCGATAACCGAACGTACGCGCCGAGGGACATTCGCATGGTGTACACCAATGCCCATACGCAACAAGCGCGCGTAGTCGGGATCGGACTCATCAAGGGACCCGGCCAGACCCTTGAGCTCCGCATTCTCAAGAAGTGGTTCTGCGGCAAAGCGTTCATCGACAGCAGTCACGAGGCCGTCGATGCGCACGCGCTGGTGCGAATAGATGACCACCAGCCCATCGGGGTGATGCCGGGCAGCGAGCGCGGCGGCTTCCTGCGCCCGACTACGGTGGCATTCGCCCTTCTCGGGTTTCTTCGATCCGGTGAGTGTCAATACCTCGAGAGGATCGCCACCTTCGCGGCGCAAGAGACCCAGTTTCTTGTCCTGGGAGCGGAAGTAAACGAAACGCTGCAACCAGGTGGGAGTCCAATCAGACTCCAGGGACTTGCCGCCAATCCAGCTTGAGAGGTTGTCGCCGACCGGCAACTGGCTCGAGAGCAACAGAAAGCGGATCCCCGCGCGGATGGCACGGCCCAAGATGAGCTCGAGACGCGGGCCGCGTCCCATCTCAGTGATCAGATGTGCTTCGTCGACGACGAGGACGCGTATGCGCCCGATTGAGCTGGCGTCCGAGCTTGTGACGTGCTGGCGCCACTCGAGGTCGAAACGCTCGGGGGTCACAACGACTACGCCGGTCGCGTTGAGCAGGCCATCTGCGCTCGGACCCTCGATATCGAAGTCCAATCCGCCATGAGACGAACGGACCGTCACCGTGTCAGGAAGTGCCTTGCGCAGATCGCTGCTCAACTGCCGTACGAGGGCCTTGGTCGGCGCGAGTACTACAGCAACGCCGTCATCATCTGTGTCGAGCGCGTCTGCGGTAACCAGCTCGACGAGGGTCGTCTTCCCTGCACTGGTAGGCATTTTGATCGCCATCGACAGATGGCCTGGGTCCAGGAGCCCTCCTTCGATGGCCGCCGCCTGCGAGGGCCAAAAGGCTTGCTTACCGAAGCGCTGCATTGTGCGTACGACATGATGGACGTTCGGGCCCACAGCGCCGGCCGCCTCGACCATCGTTGCCGGATGGCGGGAAAGGCGATGGCGCACCGCGGCGCCGATATAGCGGACGGTAAGTGCGAGGCCGGGATCATCGACATGATCGGCTGCTGATCTCGTCGCCGCGACGAGTTGCGCATCGGTCAGGGTGCGGTCCCACGCGTCGGTAACGGCCTGTGCGAAGGGGCCGAGGGCTTCATGGGATCGCAGAACTCGCCGGGCGGTTGTGCCGGCGCCAGTGAGGAGACGCGCCAGTTCCTGAACTTGAGGGTCTGTCGCCTTGTCGACAAGCTCCCGAGCGCGAGCGGTGCCCATGCCATCCCAGTCGGCTAGAAGCCACAACGACGCTTCTATGAGGAGCACCGGGCTGGTCTCGCCGTCGGAAAGCCGCAGCGCTTTGACTGCTTCGTCGGAGATGACAGGCGCGGCGAGGCCTGGCGTGTGCGCTGGGCCGGTTACGAGGTGTGGAGCACCTGATGCGACATCGCCGTAGGTCAACTCAGCGGCGCCGGTATACAACAGCCCGATCACTTCTTCGACCCGGGGGATGACCACCAGGTGCAGTTCGGTCACCGGCGGTTGGTCACCCCAGCACTCCTCGACCTTCGCAACAGTGAGGGTAGGTCCCTCGGTGATGATCACGGCCTGCTTATCGTGTTCCGGATACGTGCCGGGCACAGCGGACAGCTGAGCGAGGAGTTCAGCGGCAGAGAGAGCGAAGTGCTTTCTTCTCGCAGGATGGAGATCCATGAGACGGAATGCGGCGCGCCACGCAGAGACGATGTAGTCCTCGTCGATTCGCACGAAAGACGTCTGGATTTGATCGAGCAGCTGCTTGGGGGAGATCGTAGGCCGGACCTTGGTTTCGACCAGTACCGGCTCCGGTTTCCGGGCATGATCGAGTGTCAACGCCATCGTGTCAGGACCCTGTACCGTGGCGCTGCGCACGGGGCGCATGAACTCCAGCTTCTGAAATGGGACGTCGAACCCGAGGCGCCGACCGAAGAGGGACGCGGTGACCAGCTCGCCGAAGTCTCCCTTGCGTGTGCTGTCGCGGGTGGGTAGCTCGATGCGAATGGCAGCATCTCTGTGCGTCCACGCTTGGGTGAGTCCTACGTAGTAGCGAGCAAGTTCAGCCGTCGCGGCCCGCCCGAAGCCCGGAGCCTTGATATCTAGCGTCCACGTCGTGTACGAAAGCCGACGCGCGCAGATCCGTTTCGTACCGATATGACGGAAATACGCCCCAAGGCCGGTGGGTGAAAGGTTCGACGACACATAAAGAGTGTGACCCGGCTGAACCGATGCTTATGCCGCCTTGCAGCCGCCCGTACTCTGTGCTGAGACTATGGGCTGATGAGCAGAGCAGACCCCGCATTCCCATGGGGATTCGACGCTAGGTTCGCCTTCGGCCCAGACGACCGGTGGACCGGTTACTTCGGACGCGTCGCACGGATCGATGCATTCCATGCCGCAAAGGCGCGTGAGCGCAGGTTCCGCGTCCTGGGATCGGCGCTGCTCGGTGCCTTCATGTGGCTCGACGATCCGGAACTCGTCCAGCGAATCACGGAGTTCCCCTACGCGTGTAGCTTTTCGGCGGTCACCTAACGGGCAAAGGATCATCACGACGGCACGCGAAACGACAAGATGATGGCCGGGGCAGCGCGATTGAGATGATGGCCGGGGCGGGCCCCGGCTGCCCGCCTAGCAGACAGTGGCTCTAACTGGAACAAACGGGGTGATTTGTTCTAGTCCTGGCTGATCAGGTACTCGTGAGGGCGTCGACGGCGGCCTCGCGCTCGCTGCCGCGCAGCAGCGGGTTGGTAATCGGCTCAGACCGCGCGGGGCGTCACGCCGAACTGCCGGAACAGGTCCGCAAAGAACTGCCTGAGCATGGGGTCGGCACTGCCGGGATGCTGGAGCTCGGCAGCGCCGAAGCGGAATACCTCGTATCTGGCGAGCTTGAGCTCGCGGTCGGCGCGGACGCCGTTGGCGTACACCGCGGCGTCCGGGCGCCCGTTGGTGCTGTAGTGGGTGGCGCCGTCTACCTCGAGGACGACCCGGTGGCCGTGGGGCAGCAGGAGCAGGAAGTCCATGCGGAACCTCAGCAGGGCCTCCGGGCCGCGCTCGCGGGCTGTCCTGGGGTCCCAGTGCAGCCAGACTTCGGGCAAGAGCGCCGGGAGCCCGGGGAGCTCGTCGCGGTGCATGTGGTGGTAGAGGTCGAACAGGTTCCGCTGCGGGGGTGAGCTTTCGGGCAGGCTGCTGCGCAGCCGCTTGTACAGCGTGTTCTTGGCCTCGTCATCGTCGGTGATCTGCCGGGTGTCCTTCCACCATGCCTGCAGGTCGCGCCACAGGACGCCCTCGTGCGTGGGCTGGTCGTAGACCAGGACGTCTTCGGCGTTGGTCACGATCTCAATGTCGTTGTTGATGGCGTCAATGATCCGGATGTCGGGCTTGACCTGCGAGGCGAAGATGAGGTTTTTCGGCCGGCCGCGGGCTGCCCGGGTCGAGACGACTCTGAACACCGGGTAGCCGCCGTCTTCCCCGGTCTCCCGCAGCTCGGCCCCGGCCGCGCGCAGACGCGGGTTGATGGCGGCAACAATGCGCCGCTGCGCCCGCTCATCGGGCACGAGGTCGGCGGAGGCCAAGCCCTCAAGGAACCTGGTGAACCGCGCGTCGCCTG